>SXGT01589901.1_pt1 | contig 20234 bp, 20 predicted proteins | sample 3176221 | NCBI WGS metagenome assembly SXGT01 (sample SAMN11356862, study PRJNA531348) | freshwater metagenome | isolation source: freshwater sample F1-120 | place: China: Fuxian Lake, Yuxi | collected 2017-12-25
CATTCCGCTCGCCGAGGACACCGGGTTGATCACGCAAGTCGACGACATCGTGATCGCACAGGCGATCCGCGCTCGAGTGCGGCTCGAAGAACTCGGTGCACCGACAGACTTCAAGATCTGGTGCAACATCTCGCCGCGTCATTTCACGCGCGTCGAACCGGTTGCCCGGCTCGCCGGATTTCTCGAACGCGCGGGGTGTTCGCCCCAGGGGATCGGCGTCGAAATCACCGAGACCGCAGTCCTGTCCGACATCAACGCGGCGGCGCTCGAACTCGCCGAGGCCCGACGACTCGGCATCTCGGTCGCGCTCGACGACTTTGGCACTGGCCACTCGTCCTTGACGATGTTGCAGCGGCTCCCGATCGACGAGGTCAAGATCGATCAGGAGTTCGTGCGCGACCTCGGTTTCGACCCGACCGACACGGCAATCGTGCGCCACGTCGCCGCATTGGGCCGCGACCTCGGGCTCACGATCGTCGCCGAGGGAGTCCAGCACGACGCGCAGGCCGCGATGCTTGCCAACTTCGGATGCCATCGGGCGCAGGGCTTCTTGTACTCACCCGCGGTAACGCTCGAAGCCCTCGCGGCGATGCTCGACCGCCGCGTCGAGGCGTCCTTTCGTTGCGAATAGCGCAACAAAAAGACGCCTCGGCGTCTCAGCCGAGTTGGTTGCCCCAGATGCCGACGAAGCTCACCATCTCGCCCGGGTAGCCGCCGAGGTTGTGGGTCAGCGCAAGGCCGCGGTCGACGTGCGCGATCGTGCGTTCGGGCGGCGCTTCACCTCGGAGCTGCAGGTACGCCTCGAACGTCATGCGCACGCCGCTCGCCCCGACCGGGTGGCCGAAGCTCTTCAGCCCGCCATCGGGGTTCACCGGAAGTTCGCCCTGCAGGTCGAACGTGCCGTCGAGGACTTCCTTCCACGCGCTGCCGCGCTCGGCAAACCCGAGGTCTTCGTAAATCAAGAGTTCCGCGGGCGTGAAGCAGTCGTGCACCTCGGCCATCGCGAGCTGCGCACGCGGATCGGTGATGCCGGCCTGCGCGTATGCGTCGCGACCCGCCATGTGAATCTCGGGGAAGTTCGTGTAGTCGTAGTTCGGATCGGCATTCCCCGAGCAGTTGCCCGCAACCAACGCGAGTGCCTTGATGTAGATCGGCTTGTCGGTGTACCGCAATGCATCTTCGGCCCGCACGACGATCGCGGCTGCGCTGCCGTCGGCCACACCGGAGCAGTCGTACACGCCGAGTCCACCGGCCATCAACGGTGCGCCGCAGATGGTCTCCATCGAGACTTCCTTGCGGAACTGCGCGCGAGCGTTGCGGGCACCGTTGTAGTGATTCTTCCACGCGATCCTCGCGAGCACCTCGCGCATCTGTTCGTCGGACACGCCGTACTTCTTGCCGTACGCGGGCGCGCACATTGCAAACATGGCTGCGGCAGTGAGGGTGCGACCAGTGCCGTCGGTCGGCGGGCGTCCGGCGCCGACGAGCCCCTGGTAGCCCGAGTCCTTGACCTTCTCGACGCCGACGGCCATGGCAATGTCGTACGCGCCGCTCGCAACCGCGTACGCCGCGCCCCGAATTGATTCACTCCCCGTCGCGCAGTGGTTGATGACGTGCGTCACCGGCTTGCCTTGCAGTTGCAGCGGCCGCGCCAAAGTGAGCCCGCTCGCGGCACCCATTGCCGTACCAAGCCAGTACGCGTCGACGTCGTCTTGTTCCATGCCCGCTGCGGCGAGCGCGTCGCGCGTCGATTCGATCACCAGATCGTCGGGGCCTTTGTCCCAGTGCTCGCCGAAGGGCGTGCAACCCATGCCGACGATCGCGACCATGTCCTTGATGCCCTTGGAGGCCATGTCAGCCCTCGCTTCCCGGCGACACCGATTTCGGAACCGGGCGCGCCTTCCAGAAGTAGTTGTGGATGTCGTCGGCGGTGAACAGCTTGCGGAACGTCATTTCGACTCGGTCGCCGATCGCGAGGTCGTCGCTGTTGCAGTCGGTCATCTCGACCGGCAGTCGACCACCGCCATCGAAGTCGACGATCGCGAACGTGATGGGTGGGCTCGGCGAATACGCGATCCGGTCGATCGTGATGATCTGGATCGTGCCCTGCACGTCGGCCATCGGCGCTGGATCCATGTCGTCGACGTGGCCGCCTTCGCGACTCACGCGCGCCGGCGGAAGATGCAACGCTCCGCTCGATCGGTCCTTGCTGCCGACGAATCCGTACTTCCAATCTTCGCTGCGTCCGGTCACGCTCGCGCTGATGCGGTCGGGTTCAGGTCGACGGGGCGGTTCGATCGTCGCTTGGCCCTTCCACGACAGGAACTTGCCGTAGGTGATCTCGCCCGCCGTTGCGATCTGCGCGGCGACGGCGCGGGCCGGGCGATAGCTGGCGATCGCCTCGGTGGTACGGAACAGCATCACCTCGACGCCGTCGGCCAACACGACCAACGCGATCGTGTGTCCGGGCGCGGCCGTCTCGAGCGTGTGCGTCAGCAACAACTGCGCGTGGGCGGTGCCGGTGTTGCCCACGGTCGCGGCCAGGTCTTCGCCCATCTTCGCGTTCGTCGCGCCCAGCTTGGCCGCGAGCGCCTTCGCGGCTCGGGCATGCATTCCGGTGACGATGAGCGTGTCGACGGCGTCGGCCTCGATGCCTGCATCGCCGAGCGCGTTCTTGAACGCGCGCCCGCCGAGCGGTACGTATTTCGTTTCGCCGAACCGTTCTTCCCATTGCTTCGACCGATCGCTACCCGGAGCGCGCCAGCGTTCGATGAACTCCTCGGTTGCGACACCGGTGCCGATGAGTTCGGCGATCACAGGACCCTGATCGTCATGGCCGACGAGGATCGCCGCGGCGCCATCACCCCCGTTCGCTTCGTCGCCACTCGTCGGTAACCCGTTACGCGCGTCGGACGTGACCACGAGTACCGAACCGTTGCCCTGCAGCGCAGCGCGCAACGCGCCCACACCGCTGCGCAGACCCGCGAGGTCGAGCGCGGGTACCTCCTCGTCGAGTCGCAACGCGGCATGAATGGTGCACGCGTTCGTCTTGTCGAGATACGCCGGCGTCGCGGTCGCGAACAGCAGCTGATCGATGGCGACGGCAGCGGCACCGGCGCGGGCGAAACGCGCGGCTTCGACTCCCATCGTCGTGGTGTCTTCGTCGTACCCCGCCACCGCGCGTTGCCCGCGGCCCCCACCGTTGCCGAACGTCTTGGCGATCGAGCTGCGGTCGAGTCGACGGAAGGGGACGTAGCCCGCCGCGCTGATGATGCCCCGTACACCTGACATGGGCGTCAGTGTACGAGTGCGGCGGCGAGGCTGTTCAATCCCCAAAGCCCGTCCGCCCGCCAAGCGTGCGCCACTTCCGGGGGCGTGCCACCCGGATGTGGCGCCCGTTCGAGCGTTCGTTAGGGTGCGCGTTCGTGAAGCTTGGAGACGTATTCAACGAGGGTGCACTCGCGGCCGGTAAGCCGCTCGAAGGCATTCGGATCCTCGCGGTGGAGCAGATGCAGGCGCTGCCGTTCGGGACCCAGTTGCTGGCCCGGCTCGGCGCGGAGGTCGTGCGAATCGAGCATCCACGCGACGGCGAATCCGGTCGTGGGTCGGTGCCGTTCATGATCGATGCCGACGGCCGGCGCGCCGGCGCGACCTTCATGCGCAACGCGCTCGGCAAGAAGTCGGTGGGCGTCGATCTCAAACACCCCGACGGCAAACAACTCGTGAAGGACCTCGCGCCGCACTTCGACGTGTTCTGCGAGAACTTCAAGGCCGGAACTGCCCGCAAACTCGGTCTCGCGTTCGACGACATCCGTTCGGTGCACCCGAAGGTCGTCTACCTGTCGGTGTCGGGATTCGGCAACACCATCGCGTCGCCGTACGACTCATGGCCTGCCTACGCACCGATCGTCGAGGCAATGAGCGGCCTGTACGAGTACAAGCGCACCGGCGACAACCCACCGCTCGTCGGTCCCGCCGGCGCCCTCGGCGACATCTCGGCCGCGCTCTTCGGCACGATCGGCGTGCTCGCCGCGTTACGTCAACGCGACCGCACCGGTGAAGGCCAGTACGTCGACATCGCGATGTTCGACTCGATGGTGGCGATGGCAGACCTCGTCGTGAACTTCTGGTCGATGGGCTTGCGCGGCGACCGCCAGGCGCCGCTGATCATGGACGGGTTCCGTGCGCGCGACGGCTGGTTCATCGTGCAGGTCGGCCGGGAGCACCAGTTCGAACGTTTGGCCCACACGTTGGGTCGTCCCGAGTGGCTGAGCGACCCGCGTTTCGCGACACGCGAAGGATGGCGCGAACACCTCGACGATGTGATCCGTCCCGCGCTCGAGACCTGGGCAGCCGACAAGACTCGGATCGAGGCGTGCGACGTATTAGGACGTGACGGCATCGCCGCCGGTCCGTGCTTCGGGCCCGACGACATCGTGGCCGATCCGCACGTCGCGGCGCGGGCGATGCTCGTCGAGATCCCGCGCACCGACGGCGAGCCCGATCCGGTGCTCGTCCCCGGCAACCCCGTGAAGATCAGCGGGGTCGCGCAAGGGCCCGAGACCTACCCGGCGACCGTCGGCCAACACACGGTCGAGGTCCTGTCGTCGGTGCTTGGCTACGACGAGACGAAACTCGCAGCCCTGCGCGCCGACGGCGTCATCAACTGACGTTCCGACGAGCGTCACCCCTCGCCGACCACGCCGCCGAACAGGTAGTCCGGCGCCGGAGAGGTTGAGAACACGAGGTGCGGCGGCCAGTCTCCGTCGCAACGTTCGTTGTCGGCGGGGACGTAGGCCTGGATGTACATCGTCGCAGTCGCGTCGTCCGTGATCGGGTTGCCGATCCACTGTCCGCAGCCGTCGAACGGTCGCAGCGAGATCCAGGCCCCGGGCCAGCCGATCACACAAACTGCGTTCGGTGGACACGCGGCGGTCGACAAGCCGCGGTACGAGAGCGGCTCGCGGTCCATGGTTGCGAGGGCGGGATGCGGCGTTTCCGGAGTTCCCGTGCTCGCACGAGTCGCCTCGACGACCGCCGGATCGGCGCCAGGTCCGGGGTCGAAATAGGTCGCGACAACCTTCGCCCCGCGCAACGGTGCAGGGAGATCCACCACCGTCGCCCAGGCCGACGGTTCGCCGATGCAGTCCTTGACGAGGAAGTGCGCGGTGCGCAACTCGACGAGCACGCGGTCGACGGTGCCGTCGCCCGCGGACGACTCGTACCGGAACCGCAGGTCGTAGGCGGGTCGATTGCACATCGTCGTGAATCGGAGGGCGAGCCGATTCCCCGAGAGCACGACGAGTTCGTCGGGGATCGTCACCTGCGGTTCCGACAGCAGGTCGGCTCCCGCGAAGCGGAGGTACTCCTCGCGCGTCAACACAACGTCGGTCGGCTCCGGGGGCGCATCGGCAACCACCAAGCGGGCGCCGCGCACGTCGTAGGTACCGGCCGGGAGCGCCGGCACCGTCCACGTCCACTCGGACGAGAACGTGCCGGGTAGCACCGGATACGAGGTGCAGTCGGCGCGCGCCTCGAAATCGTTGTCCAACGTCGTACCGTCACGAACCAACTCGCCACCATGGCAGCCGGCCCCGACGGACCCTCTGCTCGCGGCCGGGTTCCTCATCACGGCCGTGATCGTCGCAGGCTCGCCCGAGGCCACGACTTCGGGCCAGATCTGGATCCAGGGTTCGGCCCCGTCGCCCGGCGGATCCGTGGTCCACGTCGGCACCGTCGTGAGTGAGGGCGAGGTCGAGGTCGAAGTCGGGTCGTCGATGGCAATCTCGACCTCGTCGGGTGCACCGCCGTCGATGGCGTTCACACCCATCGCGACAACAAGTCCCAACGCAACCGCCCCGGTACCGATGCGGCCGACGCGCTGGCGGCGCAGGTCGCGGGCGCGAGCGGTGACGGCGAGTCGCTCGGCACTCGGCTCCGCGCGCAGTGCGTCGAGCGCAGTTCGGAGGTCGTCGTCGGAGAACTCAGGCATCGTCGGTAGCTCCCAGCTCGGTGCGCAGGCGCGACCGCGCCTCGTGCAGGTGGTAACGAACCGCGCCGTCGCTGATCCCCATTGCGGCCGCGACTTCCGCGGTGTCGAGATCGTCGAGGACCTTGAGCGTCAGCGCGATTCGCTGTTGCTTCGGGAGGCGCTGGATCGCCGCGGCCAACTCGGGCACCACGTCGTCGGGCCCTCGGGGCGCGACGTCGATCATTCGAGGCAGCGCCGCGTCACGCCGTCGCAGCCGCCGGCGTTCGTTGAGCATGCGATGGACTGCGGCCCGGCGGATCCAGGCCACCGGGTCGTCGTAGCGGCCGATTCGGCGCCAGCGCACGAGCGCCAACGAGAACGCCTCGGCGACGGCGTCCTCTGCGCCCGGCCCGGCGGCCGACAGCACGCGCACCATCCTCCCGTAGTGCTCGCGGAAAACCTCGTCGAAGTCACGACCCGCCACGTTCGTCGCTTCGCTGATCTCGCCGAGGTTGCCCACGCACACGATGCTCACACACCGCCGCCACCCAGCCCGTTTGGCAAGATTCCCGGTTCTGACCGCAGTTCGTACACATGTTGGCGCGCCCCAGAGGGTCAGAACCCGAGATACCCGGTTCTGACCGCAATTCGTACACATGTTGGCGCGCCTCAGAGGGTCAGAACGCGGAATTGGTACGGTCGGTGGGCGATGCGGGCGTTGGGGTGGGCCAGCCAGGTGAACGATCCGCCGGTCGCCGCGGCGAAGTCGTGGATCGCCGGGCGCACCTTCCCATCCGACCGTCCGCTGATCGACCTCTCCCAGGCCGTCCCCGCCTATCCGCCGTCCGCCTCCCTGCGGGCCGAACTCGCTCGCCTCGTCCAACGCGACGACACCGCCGCGTACGCGCCCGCAATCGGTCTTCCCCACACGCGCACTGCCGTCGCGACACGATTCGGCGTCGAACTCGACCACACCATGATCACGGCGGGTTGTAACCAAGCGTTCTGCCTCGCCATCGGCGCATTGTGTCGACCCGGCGACAACGTGATCCTGCCGCTGCCCTACTACTTCAACCACGACATGTGGCTCGCGGCGAACGGCATCGAAGCCCGCTACGAAACGGACGGCTCCCCAGCTGCCGTCGATGGCCGCACCCGCGCCATCGTGCTCGTCACGCCGAACAACCCGACCGGCCGGGTGGCTTCACCGTCCGAAATCGCCACGCAGTTCGAGCGCGCCCGAGACCACAACGTCGCCCTCATCCTCGACGAGACGTACGCCGATTTCCGCGCCACCACTGAACCGGCGCACGACTTGTTCGAACGTCCCGACTGGCCGACGACGCTTGTCCATCTGTTCAGCTTCTCGAAGGTGTTCGCACTCGCGGGATACCGCGCCGGCAGCCTCGTCGCCCATCCTGATCTGTTGCGTGACGCGGCGAAACTCGCCGACTGTCAGACGATCGGCGCGCCGCGCATCGCGCAGGAGATCGTCGCGTGGGCAATCGCCAACCTCGACGACTGGGTCGGCGAGAAACGAATCGAGATGCTCGCCAAGATCGAAGCGTTCGGTGCGGCGATCACGCGCACCCAGTACGAACTCGAGTCGGCGGGTGCGTTCTTCGCCTGGTTGCGGCATCCGTACGACGGCGCCGCCCACGATGTGGCCCGTCGCCTCGCCGACGACATGAACCTCCTCTGCATTCCGGGTGAGTGCTTCGGACCCGACCAGGAGGGCTACCTCCGGTTGGCGTTCGGGAACGCGAGCATCGACCAGATCGACGACGTCGTCGACCGGCTGGCGCGCTGAGTCGGTGTCATCGGCGACGCAGCTGTCGTGCGCACGCGAGCGACATGCTCCGCCCGTGCTGATCGTTGTGATCGAAACCTGACGAGCGCGGCGCCAGGAAGGTTCAGCCCAGGTGCGCCGCGATGAGCTCGGCCTGGCCGGTTGCAAATCCGGATGTGTGATCTGCGCCTGCATCCGTCCAACGCACCGTGAGCACGACCGGCCGCCGATACCGACGAAGCTTGCCCTTGATTCGGAACGACTTGCCGATCGTGACCTCGACGATCGACGCGCGCGGAATCGAGATGGCCGTCGAGCCGTAACCGAGTCGGAACTCGACCGCGTCGGCCGTCACCACCAACACACCGACGCCACGCACGCCGCCGCGCGCGATCGACGTCGAACCGAGCAAGTTCACGCTGTACGACGCGATCGCCGCAAGCCCTTCGCGCGCGATCACGCGGTCGGCTCGCTCGCGCGCTCGACGCGCTGCGCTCTGCCCGATCGTGTAGATGATCCCGAACAACGCCAGGCCGAACCCAACGATGACAACGACGAGCGCGTAGATCATCGCGATCCTGTGAGCGCCGCGGCAATCGCGTCAACGGCCGCGGCGCCGTACGACAACCCTTCCTCGTACCCTTCGCCGAACGGCACCGGGAAGTATCCCAACCAGTGCGGCGCGAACCCGACGAGGACGGTCGGCACCGGTGATCGCGCGGCAACGATCGCGTGTCCGAGTTGCGCGAACCCCTCGCCCGGCACCGAGACGAACTGCACCCCGCTGATCGACCACTCGTGCAAGTCGACCTCGAGCCATTCCCGGCGCGTGATGGCCGCCATCGGCGATCCGGTCGCATCGATCTCGATCGTGCGCGACGTCAGTTCGATGCCCACGCCTCGGTCCGCGGTGGTGTCGACTGCGACCGCGACGCCGGCAACCGCGGCGAGGGCGAAGTCCTCCCCGACCCGCGCCACCGCGGCGAACCGCGTCGGCACATCGGCGTCCCAGGACATGCCGTGGGGGTCGACGTCACCTTGGCAGCCCTGCACGAACAACGTCGCGCCACCGAGCCGAGCTTCGACCTCACGACGACACACTCCTACCCAGTCGGCGGATACGTCGTAGTTGTCGGGCCCGAGAACGACCGGGTGCACACTGAAGTTCACGATCGTGCCGATGCGTTGCTCGTCGTCGGCGTCGATCACGTCGACGACGCAATACGTCGGCGCGTACGAGTGCCCGCGGCGGTTGAACGACAGTGCGTCGGGGAGCCCGAGGCGCGCCGATCGCAATCGGGCCGGTCGCGCCGAATCTGAGGCCTGCCGTGCGGCCGAGCAACACGCGACGACGAGATCGGTGCGCCACTCGTGCGGGACATTCCAGCCGAGTGCCTCGGTGCCGGTGATGGTCGACGGGGCGGCGTGCGTGTGCACGGTCGACGTCAGCACCCGATCGACCGTCACGCCCAGCTCGTCGGCGACGGCCGAGCGAATTGCGTTGGCCCAATCCTGCGACATTGCCATGAGGTCGCACACGACCAGCGCAACGGTGACCGTGTCGGAGCGGGCGACCATGACGCGTACTTCGAGGTCGTCGTGCACCACCCGAGCGGGGTCGCGTCGGTCTCCGTACCCCGCGAGCCAGATCGGCCAATGCGAAGGGCCCGGCGTGATCGTCTCGACTCCGAAGCCGATCGCCGTCGTGCCCGCGCCGGCTGCAGACCTGTTCACGGCATCACCTCCTCGGCGCGCACCTCGGTCGGGCCTTGGATCACGAGGCCCCCGATGACGAGCGCAATACCGATCACTTCGAATGGACGCGGCGATTGTTGCAGGTCGAGGCGGCCGATCACGGTGGCGGTGAGGGGCAACAGCGCCAGCAGCAATGCGAAGCGACCGCGAGGCACCCGGCGCAACACGTGTTGGTCGATGCCGTAGGGCACTGCGGTCGACAGCACACCCACCGCGACGCACAACCACACCAAGCGCGGCGATCCCCACGCGTCGCCCGACCCGACGGCACCGAAGGGTGCGAGTGCGATCGCGCCGAACGCGAGCGCGAGCGCAAGACCGCCGACGCCGCCACGTTGGGCCGAGACTCGAGCGCCGAGCACCACGTACCCGGCCCAACACGCACCGGCGGCCAACGCCCAAGCGACGCCGACGGAGTCCGAACGCAAGCCGATCGATAGGCAGGCGACCCCACCACCGGCTGCGACGAGCGCAATCAACGCGCGCCGAGAACGCGCCGAGACGGCGGCAACGGTGATCGGTCCGACGAACTCGATCGCGACCGTCGACCCCAGATGTACTCGTTCGGTGGCGAGATAGAAGGTTGCGTTCATCGCCGCGGTCACGACCCCGAACGCGGCCGCGGCAAGCAGGTCCGATCGGGTCCAACGGTCTCGCCAAGGTCGGGCAACGCCGACCATGACGATCGCAGCACCGCAGATCCTCAGCCACGCGACCGTCTGTGGCGAGAGCTCGTCGAACAGGTCGTAGGCAATTGCCGCGCCTTCGTACATCGAGACCGCGCCCACGACGAAGAGCAGCGACGGCGGTACCCGACGTAGCCACCGCTCCACGGGGCCGAGCGTAAGGCGTGTCACTCCTCGCCAGGCACGTGGTGGGCGACGAACACCCGCTTGCCGTCGGGAGCCCCCTTGTGGGCTTGTGACCAGTGATAATAGCCATTATCATCGTTGTCGATGACGGTCACTGCCCCCGAAACCCGCGATCGGCTGCTGCGCGCCGCACTCACGGTGTTCGAGCGCGACGGCTACGAGGGCGCTCGCGTCGCCGACATCGCCCGAGAGGCTGGCCTCACCACCGGAGCGATCTACAGCCAATACCGCGGCAAAGCCGCGTTGTTGTTCGAGGCAATCACCGAGCGCGCCCGTCAAGAGGTCGACGCGCTGCTCGAGGTCGCACGCGGCGAGCAAGCGCGGTCGGTGTTGGCCGAACTCGGGCGACGGCTCGCGAGCCCTGACGACATCGCCGGCCCGAGCGTCCTCGTCGATGCCATCGGCGCGGCTCGCCGCGACCCGCAACTCGCCGACCACGTCCGAGCAGCACTCGCCCGGCGCGAACAGACCCTCATCGAACTCGTCACCCGCGCCCAAGCCGCCGGAGATGTCGCGCCCGACCTCGACGCCCCAGCAATCGCACGTTTCTGTTTGGCCCTGGCCATCGGCAGCGTGACCCTGCGCACCATCGGCCTCACACCCATCGACCCCGACCACTGGACCACGTTGCTCGTGCGCCTCCTCGACGCTGTCGTCCCCGCATCCACCGTCGACCCCGAACCCGGAGAACCCCGATGACCACCACCGACGACCTCACCACCACCGAAATGCGCGACACGATCCACGCGGTGACGTCGACCTTCGACTCGACATTCACGTGGGACTACGAGCGCACCCGGATACCGCTCAGCAAGCTGTACGAAAAGGCCAAGACGAGTCAGTGGAACGCGTCGACCGACCTCGATTGGTCGACCGATGTCGATCCCGAGAAGGTCGCCAGCGAACTCGGCATCGGCACCTCCGACCGGTTCGGCGTGCTGCGCGACTACCCCAACTCGCCCGTGAAGCACTTCGGCGACAAAGAGTGGCTCGAGGTCGCGGTGAACCTCCAATGCTCCCTGCTCAGTCAGTTCCTCCACGGCGAACAGGGCGCGTTGTTGTGCACGGCGCGCATCACCGAGACGGTGCCGTGGATCGACGCCAAGTACTACGCCGCAACCCAGGTGATGGATGAGGCCCGCCACGTCGAGGTGTTCGCCCGCTACCTGAACGAGAAGATGGGCCGACAGTTCCGCATCAACGACAACCTCGGTTCGCTGCTCGACGACATCTTGCGTGACAGCCGGTGGGACATCACCTACCTCGGCATGCAGATCATGGTGGAAGGCCTCGCTCTCGCGGCCTTCGGCTTGATGCACGCCATCACCAACGAGCCGTTGCTGAAGAAGCTGCTGCGCTACGTCATGAGCGACGAAGCGCGTCACGTCGCGTTCGGCGTCCTCAGCCTGCAAGAGTTCTACCGAGAGCTGAGCGTCGCCGAGCTCCGGGAACGCCAGGAGTTCGCGTTCGAAACCGCGGCGCGGCTGCAACGTCGATTCATGCAGAGCGAAGTCTGGGAGCGCATGGGCGTCAACCCCGCTGAAGTGGCTCGCATCCTCGACGAGGTCAACCCGCCCGCCCAGCAGCAGTTCCAGACGATGCTGTTCTCCAAGATCGTGCCGAACTGCAAGAAGCTCGGACTCATCGACGCCGGCGACGGTTGGCTGCGCGAGAAGTTCACCGAGATCGGCGTGATCCAGTTCGAGGACTGGGCCGACACCGGCGAGGAGTACGAGTTGCTCGACGAGGTCGCCAAGGACCGTTCGGCCTGAGCCACGCCCAAGCTGTGATCTGCACTCGGGGGACCAAAGTCCCCCAGGAGCGGGTCGGGCTCCCCTCGGCGCAAAGCCCACGATCCAGCACCATTGCACCATGACGAATGCTCTTGATGTCTTGGTGCTCGAATCCGAACCCGCAACCGCCGACGCGGCAATCGCTGCGTTGCAGGCCTCGGGACACACGGTGCACCGTTGTCACGACGAGGGTGCCCGGTCGTTCCCCTGCCTCGGTGTCGATCAGCAGTGTCCGCTCGAGTCGGCCAGCATCGATGTGGCGCTCACGATTCGCGCTCGTCCCCGCTCGGTGCCCGGCCTGCTCGAAGACGGCGTCACGTGCGCGCTGAAGCATCGCATTCCCGTCGTCGTCGGCGGCCACACCGCGCTCCACCCCTTCGCAGAACACGCCGCCGCCGTCGTGGAGTCCAAGGACGATCTCGTCGCAACCGTCGAAGCCGCTGCGCACGGATCGCTACGCCAACACGAGGTCCTCGCCGGTGCGATTGCCAAAGAAACACTGGCGAACCATGAGGTCGCGTCAGGTCCGATCACAGCGACAGCCACGCGACGCAAAGGTGTCGTACGGGTCGTCGTCGACCTCGGCGGCGCAGGTGATCAGACCTTGCGCGACGTCGTTGCGACGCGCGTGCACATGGCGCTTCGGACGTTCGACCGACACGCGCGAGCAATCGACATCGCCGTCGGCTGATCCAACGGCGACCTGCGTCAGCTGTCGCCGAGGTTGTGGTTGAGCACCGACAACGCGTAGAAGCCGTTGTTCACCGCGTCGATGTCGTCGACGATTTCGGTCTTGGTTGAGTTGCAGTTGGCCGTGAACGGATCGCGGCTCGTGATCGTCGGCTGATACGTCCCGTTCGTTGCGGTGCCAACCGTCAACGCATACGCCGTGGGCGTGTTCACCTCGGCGACGGGCACGATCTTGCCGCCCCGTACCGCGCCAGTGGTGCACGACGGCACCTCGATCTTCAGAATCCGAGCGGGCACCGTGGCGGGCGCGCTTTCGACGAGCGGCCGCAGGAACGCCACGATGTCTCGCACGATGGGAGCGGAGGCCGAGAAGTCGGTCGACAGCCCCTGGCTGGCGGCGACCGCCGGGATGCCGAGCCGAGCCGAGGCGCGGGCCGCACCCACGGTGCCGGACAGCTCGCTCAGATCACCCGCGTTGTTCCCGAAGTTGATTCCCGACACGATCAGGTCGGGGCGCGGAACCGCGCCGGTCCGCACCGCCCACCACACCGTGTCGGCAGGAAACCCGCTGACCGCGATCGCGGCGTCACCGTTGGCCGTCATGGCCGGTTCGACGGTCAACGGTCCGTTGCTGTGGCTATCGCTCGTTCCGGACTGGTTCGTCTTCGGGGCCACCACGGTGACGTCGACGTTGGGAATCGTCTGCAATGCGTCAACGACGGCTGCGATGCCGGGCGCGCCGACGCCGTCGTCGTTGGTCACGAGGATCTGGAACGGTTCGGCGACGCCGGCCGGGCGGTTGTTGGTGCCGATCGTCTGCACGCCCGTCTCCGACCCACTCGACGGCATCAACGCAAGCGTCAACGACACACCGACTCCGGCGATGCAGTACCGACGAACTGAGCGACGCATGACGTTCTCCCCGAGACCTCGTTGTGTAGTCGCGAGCGTACTCAGGGTGGCGCGGCGGTGTCACGCTCGGGCCACGCTCTCGGGGCCACGCTCTCGGGGCCTCGGCCGAGGTGAGCCGACGAACGTCTCAGGCGCGATCGACCAGTTCGATGTGCCGACCCGACATCTCGTGCAGATCGAGTTCGAGCCATCGGGTCGCGGCGGTCGTGCCACACCATGGCGCAACGGAGCGACACGCTTCGTCGTCAGGGTCGATCGCCCGAACCTTGCCGACAACGAGCACGCTCCAGCCGACATGGCCGACATCGTCGTGATCGTCGATCTCGAACGCCACGGCGTCGGCCGCGAGCGCGGCCTCGACCCAGTGACCGTCGGCTGCGAAGACGATTGCACCGCGGAGCACTCGGTAGTTCACCGGGAAGATCACCGGCCGGCCGGCGATCGTGACGCCGACCCGACCGAAGCCATGACGAGCCAGACGGCGTTCGCACTCGTCGGCCGCCAACGCAACCGCGGCGATGCAGTGCGGCTTCGAGGTGCGGTTCACCAGTGCCCCCGTTCGACGTGCAAGACGTGCCGGAGTCCATCGAGCAACGAGAGCTCTTCGAGCAACGCGGACACGAGATCGCCCATGCGCAAGCAGCCGATGATCCGATGTTCGGCATCGATCACAAACACCCCCGGAAGCTCACAACGAACGAGCTCGCCGAGGACCGCGATGGCGGGCGTCGCCGGGGTCACCGCGAGCAACGTCCCGCGCGCCAATGCGAGGGTCGGCATCGAGGCATCGAAGCCGTCTTCGGGATCGGCCAGCGCACGCACGACATCGTCGCGATCGAGGATGCGGTTCGTGTCCTCGATGCGAAGAAAGCCAGCACCAGTTCGATGCAGCACCCGAGCGGCTTCGGAAAGCGTGGCGTCGGAACGCACGGTGACGACGGGAAGCAGCGACAGCTCGCCGATGCCGCGAGTACCGGCGACCCCCGTCGGGTCGCCGCTCATCTCGGTCGTTGATCCTGCATGCGGGCCGCAAACACCGCGGCCTCGGTACGACGTTCCATCCCGAGCTTGGCCAGCAGGTTCGACACGTAGTTCTTCACCGTCTTTTCGGCGAGAAAGATCCGTTCGCCGATCTGGCGGTTGGTGAGCCCTTCGGCGATCAGATCGAGGATCTTGCGTTCCTGATCGGTGAGGTTCGCGAGACGAGCATCCTCTTGCGGCGGCATCCGCAGACGTTCGAGCACTCGCGCGGTGATCTGCGGGTCGAGCAGCGACTGGCCGGCGGCGACGCGCCGAACGGCGTCGACGAGGTCGTTCTCTTTGATCTGCTTGAGCAGGTACCCCGCCGCGCCCGCCATGATCGCGTCGAAGAGCGCTTCGTCGTCGGCGAACGATGTGAGGATCAAGCACTTGATCTCGGGGTGACGAGACCGGATCTCGCGACAGACCTCGACGCCGTTGCCATCGGGCAGCCGGACGTCGATCACGGCGACATCGGGTTGGGTCGGAGGGATGCGGACCAATGCTTCGGCGGCAGTTCCCGCCTCGCCCACGACCACCAGATCGGCCTCGTTCTCGATCAGGCTGCGGACCCCACGGCGCACCACGTCGTGGTCATCGACCAAGAAGACACGTACCGTCACGCCGGGTACCGTAGTGATCTTTCCGATCCGCCGCTCGGCACTCGGCACGCGTGGCCGCTGTGCCGACGCGCTTCCGAGGGTCGTCATGTCCGTCGCCCACTCCGCAAAACGAAACGGCTGATCGATACCGCACGGCAAGCTCGTTGCGCACCACGGCGAACGCCACCTGGCAGGTCGCGAAGGTCGCCAGGGTCGATCACGGCACGATCACCAATGCACGGCCCACATGGTGGGCAAGTTGGTGGGACACGCTGCCGAGGAGGAGCTCGGTGAACCCGCCACGTCCGCGGCGCCCGACCACCACGAGATCGGCATCGTGTTCGTTGGCGACACGGATGATCGCGGCAGCGGGAGGACCGTCGACCAGTTCGCATTTCACGGCGATACCGGCGTCGGTCAGCGGTGCGCACCAGTCGCGCTCGAGGGTGGCTCGGACTTCTGCCCGTAGCTCGGGCGGAAGCGGTCCGAGCGCGACCGCCGCCATGGGCGGAACCGCGTAGACCGGTTCTTCGAGCGCGTGCACCGCAACGACGTCAGCCCCCAACCTCGGCCCGTGCTCGACAACCCACTGGATTGCCCGAGCTGCTGACTCTGATCCGTCCACCGCAACCACGATCATCACCCTGGGATCGTGCGCTTTGGCGGATTCGTGCGGGAGGGCCGAAGGTCCCGAGCCGCTGGGCCGTCAAGCCGTGCGGCGATCGGTACGACCTCAGGCCGTCGGAACGTCCCAGGTCACGGTCGTACCGGCGCCGACCGCGGTTTCGATCGTGCAGACGCCGCCGAGCACTTCGGCTCGTTCGTCGAGGTTGCGCAACCCGTGCCCGCGTACCGCGTCGGGGGCAATACCGGCCCCGTCGTCGGCCACGACGAGGCGCACACGCCCGTCGTTGACGCTGACCCCCACCGACACTTGGTTCGGGTTGGCGTGTCGCACCACGTTCGCGAGCGCTTCGCGCGCCGCGAGCACCACTTGTTCGGCGACGTTGTCGCTCACCGCAGTGTCGACGAGTCCGACGAATCGCACGCGCGGTTCGAAACCGAGGGTTCGGCGCGCTTCGTGGGCGAGGAACATGATCTGGCTGCGGAGTCCACCTTTCCCGCGCGGCGCCTGCAAACCGAAGATCACCGATCGCACTTCGTGGATCGTCCGGTCGAGTTCGTCGACCGCCCAGTCGAGTCGTTCGATGTGTTGCTCGTCGGTGAAGTTCCCCGCCAAAGACTGCAGGGTCATCCCGATCGCAAACAACTGTTGGATGATGGTGTCGTGCAGGTCCCGTGCGATTCGGTCGCGTTCTTCGGACATTGCGAGTTCGGCCTGCACCGTTCTCAGTTGCACTTCCGATCGCACCCGATCGGTCACGTCGCGAATCGCAGCCATGATGAACGTCGAACCGTCGTTTGCGGCGAGCGGACTGAGGCTGATCTCGACCGGGAACCGGTCACCGGTGGCTCGCCGCCCGTGCAAGACCAACCCGTTTCCCATCGGGCGGGCGTGGGGCTTGCGCTGAAACCGAGACCGATGACCCGCATGGCGCTCGCGGATCTCCTCGTCGACGAGAACTTCGACCGGGCGCCCGACCAACTCCTCGCGACCCAGCGCGAACATCGTTGCGGCAAGTTGATTGGCATAGTGAATGATGCCGTCGGGATCGACGACAATCACCGCGTCGGGCGCGGCGTCGCAGAGTTCGAGATTGAGGTGGTCCAACGGGCCCGGCATCAGATCGGAGTGAACCACATCGCGACCCCGAAATGGGTGGTTCTTCGACCTGGGACCTCCCGGTTCGGGACCTTGTGCCCGAAAGGGTGTCTCGGATCGCCCTCGGATCAGCCGAGACGCGGGATCCGTTGCACGTGCCGCCAGACGTCGGCGGCCAACTCCGCGTCGACCGGGCGGTAGTCGAGCACGGAGACGTCGAGTCGTTCGCGGCGCGCGTACGCACGGGCCGAACGCAACGACGTAATAGCGGCCGCATTCGCCGACGCGGCCCGAGCCGATCGGTGATCGAACTACGAGTTCGCTGAGGTTGGTTGCACGCGCATCGGGCGGACGGCCATCGTCACCTGCGCAACGCTGCAGAGGCGATCCTCCGCATCGAACATCTCGATTTGCCAGACCTGGGTGGTCCGACCGCGATGGCGACACACGGCCACAGCTCGGATGTGTCCGCCGGTCACGGGCCGCAGGAACGTCGTGCTGTTCTGTTGGCCCATGACCACGGTGTCAGGCGGCGTGGCGCGAGCTTCGGTGAGTCCGACTTCTCGTGCCGCGCCCATGCTCGCCAAGGTTTCGGCGATCGCGCAGTAGATCCCGCCGTGCACGATCCCCATCGGCTGCTTGAGCCCATCGTGCACTGGCACCGTGCAGCTCAGGGTGCCGGGTCCCTCATCGTGGAAGGTGGGCCGCAAGAAGCCCAGAAAGGTATGTTCCATGGGCACGAACGCCGCGTCGGTGCGCGCGCCCATCACCCGCCGATAGTCGTCCGAGGCTTCGCTCACGACGGTGACGCTACGTCGCCGAACCTGGCACGCCGACCTCCGACCCGCCTACCCTCGGCGCATGGCCGACCGCACGATCCACCTTCGTACTTGCCCGCTCTGTGAAGCGATGTGCGGCCTCGAAGTCCACGTCGAAGACCAGGCAGTGAAGCTGATCCGACCTGACCGTGACGACGTCTGGTCGAAGGGATACATCTGTCCGAAGGGAACCGCGCTGGGACACCTCCACCACGACCCCGACCGCGTCCGAGCCCCCATGGTGCGCGAGGGGGAGATCTGGAAGGAAGTGACCTGGGACGAAGCCTTCGAGCGGTGCTCCGAACTGCTCGGCGACGTCATCGCACGTCACGGCAAATCCTCCGTGACCGCATACATCGGCAACCCGACGGCTCACGCGTTGTCGCTGTCGCGCTACGTCGGCGTGCTGATCGGCATGGCAGCACTCGACTGCATCTACAGCGCGGGAACAGTCGATCAGTGGCCGAAGAACGTGTCGTCGATGCTGCTCTACGGCAACATGTGGACGATCCCGACGCCCGATCTCGAACGCACCGATTACATGGTGATCATGGGCGGCAACCCACAGGCTTCGGGCGGTTCGCTCATGGCGTGCGCCGACGTCCTCGGCAAACTCGACGCGATTCGCGGGCGCGGGGGCAAGGTCGTCGTGATCGACCCGCGCCGCACCGGCACCGCCGACCACGCCGACGAGTGGGTTCCGATCGTTCCGGGTACTGACGCAGCGCTGTTGATGGCGATCGTGCACGTGTTGTTTGCCGACGGACTCGTCGACCCGACTCGCGTGCACGTCCTCGTCGACAACGTCGTTCGCGTGGGTGCCCTCGCCGCCGAATGGACTCCCGAACGGGTCGAACGAGCGTGTGGCATCGGAGCCGACACGATCCGTCGCCTCGCCCACGAACTCGCGGCGGCGCCGACCTCAGTGGTCTACGGGCGTATCGGGACGTGTAATCAGGAGTTCGGAACGCTGGCTTCGTGGCTCGTCGACGTCGTCAACGTACTGACCGGCAACTTCGACTCGGTCGGCGGACTCATGTTCGCGAAGCCGGTTGCGTGGGCACTATCGACACTCGACGACCCGCAGTGGGCCGACGGTGTGTCGTTCGGCCGATGGAAGTCGCGGGTCGGCGACATTCCCGAGGTACTCGGCCAGGTTCCCGTCGGATTGATGGCCGAGGAGATGCTGCTCGGCGGCGACGAGGCGTGGCGCGCGCTGATCACCGTGGCGGGCAACCCCGTCATCTCGAGCACGAACCCGGACCGGCTCGACGAGGCGTTGGCCGGATTGGAATGCATGATCAGCATCGACAACGCGCTGAACGAAACGACGCGGCACGCCCACGTGTTGCTGCCGGGTCTCTCGGCGCTCGAGCAGGCGCATTTCGACGACCTGATTCTCAACTGGGCGGTGCGCTCGACCGGCAACTACTCACCGGCAGTATTCGCACCGCCCGAGGATCATCCCGGCGAGTGGCGGATCTTCACCGTGCTCGGTGCGTTGCTCATGGGCGTACCGCTCGCCGACATCGACGTCGACGCCTTCGACGACGGGTTCTTCTCGGTGTTGTGCGAGGCAAAGGGCGTCGACCCCGCCGCGGTGCTCCCGCTGTACGACGAGGGCGGTCCCGAACGATTGCTCGACTTGCAGATCCGCACGGGCGAGTTCGGTGATCGTTACGGCGAGCGCCCCGATGGTCTCACCTTGCAATCGTTCAAGGATGCGCCGCACGGTCTCGACCTCGGGCCGATGGAGCCCCGCCTCGATGAAGTCCTGCGCACCGCCAACGGCCGCGTCGATCTCGCGCCCAGCTACATCGTCGCCGACCTTCCGCGACTCGCCGCTCGCCTCGATCGCGCTGTCGACTCGTTGTTGCTGACCAGCCGCCGGCATCAGCGATCGAACAACTCGTGGATGCACAACGTGCGCACACTCGTGAAGGGCAAGGATCGCTGCACGTTGCTGATTCATCCCGACGACGCGACGCAGTGCGGCGTCGTCGATGGCGCGCTGGCGCGCGTCACCTCGGAACGGGGATCCATCGAGGTGCCGGTGGAAGTGAGCGACGAGATGATGCCAGGGGTCGTGTCGTTGCCGCACGGATGGGGTCACGACAAACCCGGCACTCGCCAATCGGTAGCCCGAGAACATGCCGGCGTGAACAACAACAAACTCGCCGACCCGCTGGCCATCGATCCGCTGTCGAATAACGCGGCGATCAATGGCATCCCCGTGGAAGTCGTCCCTGCCTGATGCGCTGAGGCGTCGTTTCGTTGCGCATAGCGCAA
>SXGT01200162.1_pt1 | contig 20231 bp, 23 predicted proteins | sample 3176221 | NCBI WGS metagenome assembly SXGT01 (sample SAMN11356862, study PRJNA531348) | freshwater metagenome | isolation source: freshwater sample F1-120 | place: China: Fuxian Lake, Yuxi | collected 2017-12-25
AGATAACATTATTTTTACATGCTCACTTGTTCAAGTTCAGGATAACATCCGCTCAAGTCACCTCTTGTTGAATGTGTGACTATGCTCATTAGCATTTTAGCAACATCAATAATTTCATTATTGATTTCTTCTTGGGATTTTTCATACCAACCATTCCATGCAGCATTAGGATGTTTGAAATCACAACCAAACGTATCAATTTTACCCCAATTTCTCCACACTACTTTTTTGGTGCAAACATCAATTCCCTTACGTCTGTAAGTAATGATGTCTCTTTTACCTATAACCCAATATCTACGTTGAATTCTTAGCAACTCAACATTGTCTATCATAACTTTTTTATCCGTGATTGTGATGTTCATCAGAATTTCCTCATCAGTTGTTTGAATATGTGTCTATTATAATAGGTTTGAAGTCTGTGTATATGGCATCCTCTTCAAACTGATAAATGCTTCACAATTTTTAGTTCATCATTTTATAAAGTGTTGATTTTATTACAGAAATCAGTTTATAAATAATGAACTAAAGTATTGATTTTATTACAGTTTTTTCAAACCTATCATTTTGATAGCTAACCAGTAATAAGTTTTAGTCAAATTTGATGATTTTGCTTGTTGGAGGTAAAATCCATGATTTGTCTCCAAAATTAGGCCAGTTTTGCATGTCATATCCACGTTGCATGGATATTTTGCTAAGTGAGAAGTGCTTACGTTGAGCTGCTTTGCTTTCTTGCTTAGTAAGCTTACCTTTCTGAAGTGGGAGGTTCTCATTATGCCATAGAAGATACAAGTGTTTGAGCAGCTTGTCTCCTTGCTTGAAGTTCTCTTCATCTGAAATAGGCATCCACCAATCCATGATGCCATACTCTTTCTCTACTTCAGAAAGATACACAAGACAGTTGCCTTCTACCAATGACGGAATAGAATGACCTACAAGTAACTCTCTACCATTCTTCAAGTTGATGAATGTAGCATGATCTTTTTGAATATTGGATAATGAGCCAATCCAATAGTTGAATGTAGAAATAAATTCTGCTTCAGTAAATTGAGTCCAATCAATAGACCATTGTTGAATAAAGTTTTCTTTTGGATATTGAAAAGAATTGATAATAAGATTATTGATATTCATAGTGCCACCACTTATATAAAATATTATTTAGGTGGTGGCAAAATCTTACTTTTTCAAACCAATTTTCTTAGTAGTAATATATGTAAGAACTATATTGAATAATCCAACTGATCCAAATATTCCAGCAGAAATAGTTTCTAATAAAGCAGGATCAACTGGAATATTGTAATTGAATAAAGTAGCAATTTGAAATGCAGTAGTTAGGAATACTGTAATTAGATTGATTGCTACTTGTTTGTTCTTCCAATGGGCTGAATTAGATAATTCATATCCTTGGTAGAATAATTGCATAAAAAGTTTTAGTTTGTTCATTAGCCAAATATCCAAACATTTGTTTCTTGAGGAGAAGAAGGCGGAACTAAAAAATTTCCATTCAGTGATTCATATTTCACAAAAGCATACTTTTCAGTAGTACCATTTAGAGTTACTGATAATGGAGTTGCACCTAATGTTTGAGATGGAATTTTAAAAGTTTTAGATACTCCAGATAAATTATAAAATAAAAATCCTGTTGAATAAATGTAATCAAGATTATTAGTAATAGTAAAACCTGTAGTAGTAATAGATGCTATTGTTCCACCTACATTTATTTTTTTATAAGATCCATCTAAAGTAAGCGTCAAAGAAGTACCAGAACTTGGATATGCACCACCATCAGTAATTTGATATGCATCAGTACGGGCAGTATTATCTACTGATAATACTCCATTAGTTGAAGTAAGACCTGTTCCAATTTGAATTACACCTTTAGTTGTAGTATTTGCATCTACACCAGATACTACTCCATTAGTAACGGATAATCCACTATTTGTTCCAATTTGAACTATACCTTTAGTTGAAGTAGTTGCGTCTGCACCGGATACTACACCATTTGTTACTGATAATCCTGTTCCAATTTGAACTAATCCTTTTACTGAAGTAGTTGCATCTGCCCCAGATAATACTCCTGCTGAAATAGATAATCCACTACTTGTTCCAATTTGAACTACACCTTTAGTTGAAGTAGTTGCGTCTGCACCGGATAATACTCCAGCAGTAATACCTAATCCAGTTCCAGCAGCTATTTGAACTATACCTTTAGTAGAAGTAGTTGCATCAGCAACAGCAGCAGCTGATACTACACCACCTGTAACAGATAATCCACTTCCAATTTGAACAACACCTTTTGTTACATCAGTTGCATCTGTTCCAGATAATACTCCATTTGTAACGGATAATCCAGTATTTTGAGTAATTGCAACAACACCTTTTATTACATCAGTTGCATTTGGAATTGATATTACACCACTTGAAATTGATAATCCATCTCCTATTTGAACAATACCTTTAGTTATTGTTGTTGCATCTCCTATTGAATTAGCTGATACTACTCCATTTGTAACGGATAATCCAGAACCAATTTGAACTACACCTTTAGAAGAAGTAGTTGCATTAGGTGATGAATAAGATAATACACCAGCAGAAATAGATAATCCACTTCCTATTTGAACTATACCTTTAGTAGAAGTAGTTGCATCTGTCCCAGATAATACTCCTGCTGAAATAGATAATCCAGTATTTGGAGATATTTGAACTAATCCTTTAGAAATAGTAGTTGCATCAGCAGGAGTAGCTGATAATACACCAGCAGAAATAGATAATCCACTTCCTATTTGCACAACTCCTTTACTTACAGTAGTTGCATCAGATAAATTAGTAGATACTACTCCACTTGTAACGGATAATCCAGAACCAATTTGAACTATACCTTTAGTAGAAGTAGTTGCATCAGCAACAGCAGCAGCTGATACTACTCCAGCAGTAACGGATAATCCACTTCCTATTTGTACAACACCTTTTGTTACTGTAGTTGCATCAGGTATTGATATGACTCCACTTGTAACAGATATTCCAGAACCTATTTGAACTATACCTTTAGTAGAAGTAGTTGCATCTCCAATCAGTGGTGAAATATCATTAATAGTAGAAGCTATTACTGATGTTATTCTGCCTTTAGAATCAATTGTAAGTTTTGGTAAAATATAATTTCCAGGAGTTACTCCAGTTGCTGTTAATTCTGGAGATAATGCATTATTATTTCCAGCTAAATCTCCAGCTAATTTAATTTCACCATAAGTTGAATTTGTTGCTTGTGCCATTTACTAATCCTTATTAAAAAAGTGAGATATTAATGAACTTGATTCTTGTAAGCTCAATAAAAATGTTTTAGGGCCTTCTCCAACATCAAATTTCAAGACATAAAAATCAAATACCCCATTAGCATATCCCCCTACATAAGCTAATGCTGAAAATGGAATAATTGATGACAAGTAAATATTATTCTTTCTTGAATTTGTGTAAATTGCACCAGGAAACTTCCCATTATAATTTTTTATAACAATTCTTCTTTTTGAAATAGTATCAGTTAGAAAATATGAACTATCAGTAAATTGTAATAAATTTCCTGTATATGTTGGTGGCGGTGAAGGTATAGTATTGATATACTGACGTACTGGCCAAGCAATATCAGCTTCATATGGATTACCAGTAATTACTCCTCCACTTTGAGTAAAATTAGTACTCTTCATATGCATAGTATTAGGATCAATAGTAGATACTAAACCATTTTTTAGAATAATTTGTGTAGGTTGAGATAAAGTATTATTGATATTTGGAACAAATACTTTTATTACACCTTTTGTTGTAGTACTTGCATCTGCTCCAGATAATACCCCATTAGTAACAGATAATCCATCTCCTATTGTTACAAAACCTTTTGTTGTAGTACTTGCATCTGCTCCAGATAATACTCCAACTGAAATAGATAATCCTGTGTTTGAAGCAATTTGAATTTTACCTTTAGCAGTAGTTGTTGCATCAATAATTGATAATGTACCAGATGAAATTGATAATCCAGTTCCACTTCCAATTTGAACTACACCTTTTGAAGTAGTAGTTGCTTCAGGTATTGATATTACTCCATTTGTAACTGATATTCCAGAACCAATTTGAATTATACCTTTCTTAGCAATTGATCCAAATGTACGTTGCAAATATCCATTATTAATTTCTAATCCAACACCTGTTTGAACAACACCTTTTGAAGTAGTAGTTGCATTTAATGTTGATAATACACCATTTGAAATTGATAATCCAGTATTTTGTGCTACTTGAATAATTCCTCTTGTAACATTAGTAGCATCAGGAGCTGATAAAATGCCATTAGAAACAGATAAATTTGCACCAACTCTAACTATACCTTTTACTGAAGTAGTTGCATCTGGGTGTGCATAAGATAATACACCAGCTGAAATAGATAATCCAGTTCCGGTTCCTATTTGAACAACACCTTTAGAAGAAGTAGTTGCTTCAGGTATTGATATAATACCATTATCAATAGATAATCCGCTTCCTATTTGAACTATACCTTTAGTAGAAGTAGTTGCATCTGGTATTGATAATATTCCACCTGAAATACCTAATACGTTTCCTATTTGAACTACACCTTTACTTGAAGTAGTTGCATCAGGTAATGGGGTAACTGAAATTACACCACCAGTAACGGATAATCCACTTCCTATTTGAACTATACCTTTAGTTGAAGTAGTTGCATCTGCTACAGAAATTATACCCGTAGTAATGGATAATCCACTTCCTATTTGAATAATGCCTTTTGCTATAGTAGTTGCATTAGATAATGGCGTTACTGATAATACCCCACCAGTAATAGACAATCCACTTCCTGCTTGGATTAGTCCTTTAGTTGTATCAGTTGCATCTGGTGATGAATAAGATACTACTCCATTAGTAACAGATAATCCGCTTCCTATTTGAACTATACCTTTTGTAGAAGTAGTTGCAGCACCACCACCATAAGTACCAAATTCATTTCTGATATTCTCCATGTCTTCAGGAGTACTTTGTGGATAATCTGCAAAATGAACAGTTCTTCCTTTAGTATCAACTACCATTGAATAATAGAATGTAGATTGACCAGGAGTTACTCCACTTGGAGCTAATGATGGATTAGCTGGATCACTTCCATACAAATCTCCGGCTAATACTATTGTGCCTAATGTTGTGTTTGTAGCTAAAGCCATTATATCTCCTATTAGCCGTTAATTATAAGTGGATATCCACCACCATATTTCTTACTCATTGGAACAACTGATACTTTGATATGAGTTTGTAAAGATCCAAAATCAGTATTTTGTTCAGCAACAGTATATGTATAATTTGAATATCCACAAGGTCTTGTTGATTTTACAACACCAGATGAATCTAAAATAGCAACACCCCAACCTGATTGATCACTATCTACTGGAGTCATTGTACTTGCATTATTATTTACAATATCTGCAATTCTTATATTTTCTTTCCAAGTAATTAGCCAACTATTATCTGCTTGTCTTGTTGCAACTCCATTAGTTGGAGCCCATAGTTTATTATTATTAGAAGTAACTGTGACAGTATCTAAATCAGCTACATCTAATCCAGAACCTAAAGTAACAGTTTTGAAATAGACTTGCTTTCCAATATCTGATTCAAGTAATTCTACTTTAGCTAATGTACTCATCACAGATACTAATTCATCTGCTTGATGAAGAGGTCCAAAATTATCTGTTCCTTGTAATCCTCTTCTCAATCTTGAAATAGTATAAGTATTAGGTCCTGTCAAAGTAGCAGTTCCAAATCCAATTAGTTCTTGTCCAACAAATATCCAATTAGTTCCAGCTAATACTTCAACATCAGTAGCACTTACTAATTGACCTGTCTTCAAAGTAATAGACAAAGTATTAGTAATATCCCAACCTTCATCAACACCTGAAGTAACAATAACCGGTGCTCCAAGAATAGCATTTGATTTACCCCATGTAGTTTCTTGATTGACTGTCATTAGTGCATTGAAATTAATATTATCTCTTGACATATAGATCATTGCACCTGGCCATCCTGCTTTTCCATATCCATGAACTACTGCATACAATCTTGTTCCAGTATCTCCGGGTCCAAGCCATGGCGGATCAATAAAGAATGATTGAGAATATCCAATTGAAAAATCATCATTCTCAGTATTAGTTGGAATAGTATAATCCAAATCAGATAATGCAGATGCACTTGGTTCTCCTGCATCACATGCTTCAAATGCAAGTAATCCAGCATCAGTTTCATTTATCTTAGTAATTCTAATGATACCCATTGGAGAATTAACAATATCTCCAGGTTCATATTTGACTAATTTGTAAGTACCTGTGAATTTGTAATTCATTCTTTCCAAATGAGAATTGATTAGATTCAATTCTGCAATCTTTCTTGCTTGTTGATCTGTCAAAGTAATTGGAACTTGGATATTCAATTCATTACCTTCAGGATACGTGAATAACTCTGCAGTTTGAGTATAGTTATTCATATCCAATGAAGGAGAGAAATATGTAATAGTTACTTTACGTGGTAATGATATACCTTGAAATCTTTTGCTTGTATAAGGAGCAGGAGGATTTACATTTGATGAATATCCCATATCAGACAAACTAATAGTTCCAGATGGATTACCTGATCTTGTTACAAACTTCAAGATACCACCAGAATTCACCATATCAAAATTGAATGCAATTGATAATTGTTGAAGAATAGTTCTTACTGAAGTTGTATTAGCTAATGTAAATTCAACTACTTCATCTACAGGTATCCCTGAGACATCACAAGTAATATTCCCATACGCACATAATTTGAAAAGTACATCTCTCAATGTAGGTTTAGTATAACTTCCATTATAACCAGCAGATCCATTATATCTTTTATCTGCATTTCCATCTCCTTCACCATCTTCATCCATACTTCCAAGAACTTGAGTTCCATAATAGATAAGACCACCTGCAATAGCTGCTACTTTGAGCCAATCCCAGATATCCATATCTTTGACCCAATCAGTTATCTTATCCCACCATGACTTTTCTGCATCTGCTTGTAGTTGTTCTTGATCAACAGTAGTACTTCCTTTTGACATAGGCTCCCAAAAAGAAGATCCATTGATTGCCGGAGGAGTTGGGTTTAGAGTAGTAGGTGCATCAGCACTTGTAGAAGTATGATCTTGAATACATAACCAAGAAGAACCCTCATATTCAACTACTGAGCCATTTGGATTAGTAAAACATACTTGCTTCTTATATTCAATTCCAGGAGACCATTCTCCTTCCCATTTGAATCCTAATACACATGGAATTACTCCACCACCTGGAGTAGTAATTACTGTAGTAGTACTACCTGAACCTTGCTTTTCTACATCTTGATCTACTACATTACAAGAGAAATCTCTTGAAGCAGGAGGATTCCCAGTATAAGAACCTGGATTTGCTGCTACTAATTCTTTTGTTGAAGAATCTGGACGGGGACATGCTGACATTATGCTATATCTCCTGTATAATCATATGGTGTTTGACTAATCATAGTATGTCCTTTTACTGAAATAGAAGATTCTCTACATAATTCATTTACTAATCTTGCAGCCATTAATGAAGATTCACCAAGAACAAAAAGATATGGTGATACAGTAATTGTATCAATAGAAGTTCCATTCCAATGTTGATAAGTAAAACCTTGAGTAACTAATACTCTATCTGGTTTTACATCAGGTAATGGAGCAATATAATAATCTTTATCTGGAAAAGATACTGTTGCAGTTTCTAATGCAATACCATTTGATTCTAATATCTCAGATACACCAGTAGGAGATGCATATTTAGTTACTTGACCTGATTCAAATAATTTAGTAAAGACATGCTTATTAGTACTAAGTTCAATCTTTCCTAATGAATTAGTAATTCCAACTGCATTTGATACTGCTTCTGGATCAAATGTTTCCCACTTACCAGAATCTATTGGAAAATTACTTCTTTCATCAATAGTAATATACCATAAGTATCCGTCATTAGTAAGTGCAAAATCTGTTATTACTCCATCAGAAGTAATAGTTTGATATGGAGCTTCACCATATTCTTGAGCAGTAGAATGTGCATGAGTTACAACATCAGTATCTGAATCTATCCAACTAATCATACCAGCATGAGATGCAACATAGATTCTTCTATTAGTTTCATAAACTCTAAGTTTATAAGGATTAGCATTTACATTGATATTAGAAACTAATTGTCCTACATAATTATATTTCAAAACTGAATGTTTATTCCAAGAAGTAATATAAATGTAACCATTATATCCATTTACTATATCAGCTCTAACAGTTTGATGTCTTTCTTGAAATGGAAATGATGTAATTATCTTTGAAGTATCAACATAGAATATGTACTGCTCATCTCCGCCAAAATACTTTTCCAAAAACCAAAATTTATCATCAGCAAAACATGGATTACATACTACTGGAGATACTGGACCATGTAATGGAGACATTGTGAAATCAGTTGCCCAAGTACCTACTGGTACTTTGAGAAATTCAATTGGATCTATTATTAGTTTCTTGATTGTGGCAGTTGAACTAACTAACCAAATACAATTATCTCCTAAGAATATCCATAAGAATCCGCTTGCTGATATTGAAGTTTCTTTGTATAGTTTGTCTGTATCTTTTGCCCAATTCAACATTTCATAATTATCCCAAGTAGGTTCATGATCAGTTCTTGAACCCCACCAAGAATAGACATCTACTCCGCTACTTGTTAAAACATATAAGAACTTCCCATCTGATACCATATCAATTGGAGTTCCGGTTGTAGTAACTTTCCACATTTTCTCAAATTTCAAACTCATAATATATTCTCACTTATTACTTCAAAAGAGAATTGTGGAATTTGACCAGTTGGACCTAAATCAAAATCTTTCAATACAATATATGCAAGACCTCTATATGCAGGTACATTCCCACTTCCTTGAACCGCTTCAATAGTAGGATCAGGATTTTGTGTATTAGTTCCTCTATACAAAGTACCAATTAGTTTCTTACTTGTAGTTCTACTATCAACAATAACTTTGCCATTAGCCCATACTCTTGAGATACCAAGAATAGGACCTTTACATAATGCAATTGCCATACTTACTGTGTAAGCAGTACTCTCTCCTGAAGTAGTTCCATACTTAGAGACATTATTCTTGATAGTATATGGTTTTTTGTTTTGAGCCCAGATGATATTACCAGAGATTCTTTGCTTTCCAATAACAAATGGAATAGCACCGCCATATTGACAAGTTTGAACTCTAAGATCACCAATAGTTGGTTGAGTAGTATCTTTGTTATCAGATCCAACAAATGCAGATCCAACCATCCATCCCAAGGATGCACCTGTGCCACCTCCAAAGAAGGCTCCAACTAATGCTGAACCAGCTGGGATTAAAAGATTTGCCATATTATTCCCTTAATCTTTTGACTGCAGTACTAAGAGCTACAATCATTCTATGAAATGCAAATGGTTCTACTTTCATTTGTTGCAAATCATATTCTTCAAGTAACTTCATAGGAACATTATTGAAGAAGAATCCGCCACGTTTATTGTCAGTAAGAACAATGCGGTCAAGTTGAACATCATGCATACGTAATGCCGCAGCTAATGTCAAGTCAGTAGTTTCATAAGAGAGAATAATATTCATGATTTTGATGGGTATGAGTAAATGGCACCAACTCTATTTATCATATCAGCGGATAGATAATGCTTTACTACTTTACCATAATCTATTGCTGCATGAATAACTTGTTGATTTGGTAATAATAATCCAAGATGAGAGCAAGCTCTTCCATACTTGAAACACAAAATTGATCCAATAGGCCAAGAATCAATATCTTGGAGATCAACTTCTAATTTAGTGCAACCATATTCTTCTAATAACTTTAGCATCTTTTCTTCTTTTGAATGAAGATGCCATTGAAGAGAATATGGTTTGAGTTCAACAGGTGGGATCAAATCAGTATTCTCAGCAATAGCAGCAATCAAATTACAACAATCAACTCCAACACTTTTCAATTTTGCTTGATGATGATAAGGAGTATCTATCCATGACTCTGCTTCTTCAACTAAAAAATGGACACTTGTATTCAACAATATGGTTACCCCCTCTGGTTTTTATAATTATTTCATATTTCATAATTACATCTTCATAGAAGTCTGTGAATTACTTCATTCATGGCTTGAGCTTGTCTCAAGACCATCAGTATTACATCTGTATGTCATAATAAATTACATACACAGTAGAACATACACACTATTTCACATGTCATTACTAGACATCATCTAGTTCATTACAATATGCTATATTGAAGACATGCATTTATCTAAATTGTACATCTGGTTTAATAAATGAAAATCCACCAAAGTTAATAATATTATTGAATTTAGTTTTACATGAATTCTTTGTCTTATCACATCCTGCTTTGATCACAAATGTATCTCCTACATTTACAACAAATCCTGTAGGTAAGAATAATTCAATTTCATTACTTGCGTGAATCTTGATAACAGCAGATAAGCCACTATTATATCCAGACATAAATGTAATTTGTCCATTTGCAAAATATTTGTCTGGCTTTGTCAAATTGATTCCAAATTTCCACTTAGGTATTATCACAGAAGATATTGATCCAGCAAATGAATATCCAGTATCAACTACTCCGCAAAATCCAATAACTCCAGTTTTTGGTTGGCTGAATAATTGGTGTCTGCATTGAGCAGTATATGTATTACCAAGAATCAATTCAAGATTCTTCATGAAAGATACTACATCTGCTTTGAATCCTTCATCAGCCCAAACTATATCTCCTAATCCACCAGTAAAGACAACTACTTTGCCATATTCAGGATGTCTCCAAGATACCCATGCAACTTCAACTGTACAATTATCAAATTTGCCTCCTTTCAAATCAGACTCAGGTACATCAACCCAAGCAGATCCAAATTCTTGATTAGATACTTCCGCATTAGCAGTAGTAGTCAATCTCAATCTTTGTAATCCAGGAGCAGGAACATATACTTGTCCAGATACTGTCAATGATACTTCACAATCAGTAAATCCATATTTGATTCCATCTTGTCTTGTAATCAAAATGCAATTAGCAATTGATCCATTATCTATTTCAGCTTGTAATTGAGTGCTTATAGTTCTCATGCTTCACCAAATACTTGTACTAAAGTAATATCTGATATCTTTTCTGCAACTGGTGTATTACCGCTATTCAAAGCAAGAAAGATAGAATCTAATCCACTTCCATCAAATCTAACTGAATATACTAATCCATCTTTTGGACAGATAAAATTGAATGAATCTAATCCAAAATTCACAGATCCAAGAAATGATATAATTGCATTAATATCAGTAGATAACATTGCTCTACCGGGTATCTTCCAAGTAGCTCTTGTATTTTGTTGTCTTTGCAATCTATACTCTTTATATCCATTAGCAACTATAATAGTTGGCTTATAGACGGATTTAGTAATATCATGTGTCAATTTAGGTGTTGGAAAGAATATGTTTTGATGTGCCATTATGAAGCTCCCATTAGGTTATATTGTCTTCCTGCTCCAAAGACCATTTCTGCAATATCTCTTTTGTTATTAGCAAGAGTTCTCATAACATCTTGTCCATCCATAGCAGTAATATTGAATGACACATTATTTCCAGATACTGATGGAGATATTACTCCATCTGAAGTAGGAGTGAATAATTCAGCTCTTCTTTCTCCAACAATATATGATTTACCTGCTTCAACAGGTCCTCCTTCTGCTCTGAACATACTACTTATTCCACTTGAACCACTAAAGATACTTGAAAAGATACCTCCAAGAATTCCAGTACTTTCTGGTGTTTTGCCAGCAGGAGTACTTCCAAGATCACCAAATAATGCCATTTGTAATTGAGCAGCAATCATATTAGCAACCATTCTATCAATAATCTTCTTGACAGCATCCCCTAAGTCATTCCATTTACCTTGCATTCCATCAAATAAGTAATCAGCAAACATGCCTTCAAATGCACCTGCAGCATTCTTCATTTCATCATTCATTTTACCAATCATATCAGTTGCATAAGTAGGATCAATATTTTGAATTTGATCATTGACTTGTTGCATCTTATATTGATATTCAGCAGCTGTAATAGTACCTTTCTCAAATGCTAAAGTTAGTTCATCTTGGGATTTAGTTAGATCTTCAAGTGCTATTCTATCATCAATAATCAATGATTTGAATCTGGCATTAGCTTCTGTTTGATTAGCCCATGCAGTTAGCATTGAATCAGAATTCTTTTCAAGAGCTCCAGTATATTCTTCTAAAGTAATCTTACCAGATTCATATAACTTATCAAGTTCTTTTCTTGCAAATGTTAGTTCAGCTACTCTATCTCTATTAGTAGTAATATACTCAGACCATACTTTAGTTTTTTGAGATAATGTTTCTACTAATTCACCAGCTCTTACATACTTTTCAGCAGCTTCATCAGTTGCATTATTGAGTTCCCATTGAGCAAGAGCTGCTTCTGCTTTAGCTTTAGCTTCTCCTTCATAATTCTTGATCAACTCACGTTGTGCTTCAACATAATTCTTGACATCTTCAAGATAAGCTCTACCAGCAATGTCCCCAGCTCTCTTGATTGGATCAGTCACAGTAGATATACTAACTAACTTATTAGAAGCTTCTCTCTGTGCTTTCTCTCTATCCAATTCCCAAGCTAGACGTTGCTTTGCTAATGCAGCAAGTTCTGTCTGTAGGTCTATCTCTCTGGCTAAGTCAAGAAGATGTTCTTTCTGTGCATCTGTAAATTTTGCAAATGTTCCAAATTGATTGTTCCAAGATACTTCAGATGCTTTACCTGCTGCATTTATCTGGAATAGTGCTTTCATCATATTAGTCTCAGCTTTAGCATATTCATCAGCTACTTTCTTAGCATCATCAGCTGCACCTTTAGCTATAGGTTGGAATACACCTAATGTCTTCTTGACAGTGTCACCTGCTTGTTCTGCTTTTTGCTGATTTAGACCCCATAGCTTGTCATGGAATGCAGCAAAATCTTGTCCTACTTTAGAGACATCATTTGACATTTCTACAAGTGCATTCTTAGCCCCAGCAAAGTCAAGTTCTGCTACAAGTGTGGCTGCAGCAGCAAAACCGGCTAATACATATCCTGCTTGTTGAAATACTGCAGTTACAAATGATCCTAATTCAACAAGAATCTTCAATGCAGGAATAACAGTATTTGATATAAGTGCTGCTAATCCATCAAGTATATCTCTTAGGAATCCACCTTCTTGATAACTTCTTACAAATTCATCAGATATAGCAACTAAAGTAGGAAGCATATCTTTTGCAAGTATCTCCCAGAATCCTTCAGCTGCTTGAGATAATAGATTCAAGTTATCATTGAATTCTGCTGCTTGAGTTGCTTGTTCAAGATTCCAATCTCTACCAAAATCTTTACCAGCTTTATCAAATTCTTCTAATTTCTCTCTGCCATCATTCAGCATAGGAATCATATCCCTACCTGATCTTCCAAGTAACTCCATTGAGATAGTTACTTTATTAGCATCATTAGCAGAAGTACTAAATCTATCAGCAAGATCTTTCATTACATCAGAAGCGTTTCTAATATTGCCTTCTGAATCTTTAGTCTCAATATTCAATTGTTTGAATAGCTGACCTGCATTAGAAGTTGCATCTTGTGCTTCAACTAAATTCTTGGATAATCTTGCAATAGAAGTAGCAAAACCATCAAGTGAGATATTATTAACTTCTAAAGTAGTCTTCCATTCAGAAAGATCTTCAACAGCAATACCTGTCTTGTGAGATAGTTCTTCTAATGCATCCCCTGCTTCTGTAGCATCAAGTACAAATTGAGATAAGCCAACTGCACCAAGTGCAACGGTAAGTGCCGCAAGTCCTCCAATGAGACCTGGGATAGATCCAGATGTTAGTTCTTTGAGACCACCAGAAATCTTGTCTTCAAATTCTCCAACAATCTTTAGTAAGAAATTAGTTGTATCAGCCATAATTAGTTCCTTTCAAATACTTGCTTTACTTGTTCTTGTGATCCTCTTGATCCAAGAAGAGAAGCGGATACATTAGCTTGATATTTTGAGATGGAGTGCTTTATGATTGCCGCATAATAATGATTCATTTGATTCATTGTTAGATTATTTATTTCTTCAATAGTAAAATTATATTCTTTCAATGTAATTATAATATCAAAGTATGTTATGCCGTTTTTGTCAAGAGTGGCATTACTCTTGATTTGAAAAAATCAGAATTTACCTCATAGAATGATTTCAATAATTCAATTGCTTCTTCTTGAGATAGATTAGAAATAAAATCAGCATCTACTTTCAATATCTCAGCCATTAGTTTGATTAGTTCTTCACCACATTCAGCAATTACTGATAATGCAACAGCTGGAGTAGCGGATTTACCTTGAAGTTTTAATTGCTCTACCTGAGCTCCCGCTAATTGAAGTACTTTGATTACTTTTGGCATTTGACCAAATGTAAATGGTTTGATAATGAATGTTGTTCCTGCTAATAATATTTCTTTTCCATTTGGAAATAGAATATCTAATTCTGTCATAATGAGATTCCAGTTAGTTATAAAAAAAGGGAGTATCTACTAAGATACTCCCTTCTATTTACACTTCAATCAATCAACAATCTTATTCTTGGAAATAAGTCATATATTGAGATTCACCAGAAGTTTGTTCTGGAGCTGGTAATACTTTACCACCAACTACTAACTTATTCACACCTGTGCCAATTAGAGAAATAGTTTTAGCTAATTCTAATGCACATCTGTGGATATAAGCTTTTTGCGCTTTGTTATCAAATTTAGATTTGCCTTCAAAGTACAATGAGTAATCAGAACCAGTATTAACTAATCCTCTGATTTTAGTACCACCAGTGTGAGTATAATCAACAGTGATAGTATCTCCATCAGTAATACCAGTTGCAGTTGAAGTAATAGTAATAGAACCGCCTGCAGCATTTACTGTATAATCAGTATTCACTGTCAAAGTAGTAGCTCCTTCTTTTACAACTACTGCACTAACATTGCCATATTTTAATGGAATAGTTTTGCCAAGATATGCTTTATGAGTTTCTCCAACAACTGAACCAGCTGCAGTAGTAACTAAATCTCCATTATATGCCTTAGCAAGATTAGCTGCATCAACATTCAAGATTGACAATTCTAATGCCATATCAGTTGAAGTTGGAATATGCGCTACAGTTACCCTGTTACCAGAATAACTTTCTTGGATATCTAAAAATTGTTGGCTTGTAGTAATAGTAAATCCATCAGTATCTCCAATGTATTCATATCCGCTAGTCAAGCCAGTTGTGTTACGGGTAGCAATATAAACTTTACCCTGTGGAACTGCAAAATACTTATCTGCCATAAAAATGGTCCCCTTTTAAAATGTGTAATGACCGTTTGCTGAAAAACCAAGTTGATAGATCAACCTGTTGGGGTAAGTTGCATGTAAGAATACCCCAGTAAATTCCCATAAGCCTGCATATGTCACTTCTTCAGAGGCATGTACCGCTCCTACAGCCTTATCAATTAGTGATAAATGATTTAAGATGAAATCTTCTTCTGTATCAAGACCATATTCAATGGCCAACATCACAACAAACTCCACTTGATTAATTGCATATTTACGCCCGTTATGCATTTGTGAATCAATTGGAGCAGCATTATTGAACAAAACCCAGGCAAATGGAACAGGTGCTTCTACCATTGCTGCATCAGTATCAGTTCCTCCTAATTGAGCACCAACTTTATTAGTTAGTTCAGGAACTGAATTGAGTTTTGCTATTAAGTCTGTTATTAATTCTGAAATCATATTCTATTTATCCCATTCAAATAAAGTATCATTAGTAACTATTATTGGATCTCTCAATGCAATATAAGTTTCTACTAGTCTGTCATAAATTTCTTCAGGGATATCTACTTCATCACCTGGTTCATATGATACTCCATCTATTTCTAATGAGCCTTGTAATATTAATTTCATGATATTGTAAATCCTATTTTCTTGTCAAGAATTGTTTTGATTGTAGCCTTTGCTTTAGGAGATACTCCCATGAAAGGACGTGCTGGCATTCTATTAGTTCCGTTCTGTAAGAAAGATGCATATGGAGAATTAGTTCCAATAGTAAATGATTTCTTATCAGTAACAACTTTGAATGAATTGAGTAACTTTCCAGAATTATACAATAATCCTCTACTTGCAGTACCTTGTCTTATTCTTGCTACTAATGTGCTTGGAGCCCAAGGCACCCATGGAATTCCATCAGCAGATACTTTACCAGTTCTAATTCTTTCTTGAATATCATCTTTGACTACAGCACCAATCTTTTGAAGATATTCTTGATCTTCAATTTCTTTTTGAATCTTATTGAGTTTTTCAATAAGTCTATCTGCACCTGCTACAAGAAACTTGAACATTATATTTTAGTAGTCATAGTATGAAGTTGATATCCCATATTACCAGCAGGTTCAATAGAAGTAATAATCATATCATTACCTGCATCATCAACTAATACATCTCTTGGTTTGATAGAACCTTCTGGTAACCAAACCCATATGTCCCATTCTTGAACTGGATTCTTTATTTGAGTAAATCCTGCAGAGTTACCTTGATTAGAACCAGAACTAGTAGATACTATTTGAGCTGGAATTTGAGTATAGATTTGACTTCTTTTAGCAGAAAATCCACCAGTTGCAGTATAGACTGGTCTATAGATACTTACTTTTGAAATTGAACAAATAGCACTTGGAGTAGCAATTGGATCATTAGCTACTAAAGTAAATGTCTTATCATTATTGACAAATATATCTCCAGGTTTATATACTAAAGTATTGACCCATAAGTTATACAAATTGAATGAATAAGATTTTTGTTTTTCAAAAGAATCATCTAATGAATAAGCTGCATTTACATATCCAATAAAATTCTTTGTTTGAATTGGTTTGAGATAATCAAGTGATCTATATACTTCAAATTGATATCCTATCTTATTAGCAACTTTGCCAAATATATTTTGGACTTTAGTATTGATTGTTGCTCCACTCACTTAATTCTCCTATTATACATTGATTGAACAGTATCTTCCAATGATTGAAGTTGCTGACTATTGACATCTACTTTCTGGTAGATATCCGTATGAGTTTTATTATGTCTATCATTATCTTCTTTATATCTTTCAAGAAAAGATGTCATTTGAATATTCAATTTCAACTGTTCTTCATGAAGATTGACATAGATAGTAACTAATCCAACAATCAAAGATAATGCCTGTCCAATATAAGGAAGCCAATTAAATGATTTAGATTCTTTTGGCGGTTCTTGTTTGTTATCAACATAGACTACTTGTCTTCTTTCTTGTCCATCCCAATTATCATCCCATCTATCATTATGATTAAATCCATTATTGTTTCTGTTTATCATATGACATCTACTGCACCGGTAAATTCAACTTGAGATTTCAAGAATGAGTACATATCTGCAAACGTGAAGTTATCAACAAAATCCATTTGATAACTATTATAGCCAATTGGAGTTTTGCACATTGTTCTTGCGTCAGTATCAAAATATGTTTCTGTATAAATTGAAATATGTTTTGGCTCTATATTTTCCACAACAAAACTTGCTATTTTAGTATATGCATTAGTTGCAACTAACCCGTGATTGACTGCATTATAACTTGATTGTATTGCCATTTAGTTCTCCGTTTAGAATAACATGAACATGCGGGTTGCATCATAAGTAGGAGGAGGAGTTCCACCTGTAGGAGCAACTGAAAAGAATGGGCCAAATGGTCCAATCAAATCATCAGTAGTAAAAGTACTATTACCAGATACTGGAGCAAATGGACCAAAAGGGCTAATTAGATCAAGAGATTCTAATTCTGATTTAGTATATTGAGCCATGATTAATCCGCTATAGTAACTGAAAGGTCATCAAAAGTATATTTCTGAGATGCATTAGCCGCATCATATTGACCTGCTGCATATATTTCCGCTATACTATTTACTGTTGGCGTAAATGTAATAGTCAATTCTTCCCAAGTATTAGCTGATCCACTAGTTTCTGATATTACGTAATCATCAATACCAATAGCTGATGGTTTTACAAATAAGCATCCTTTTGTTGCAGTATATCCACGTTTAGCCCATAACTTCACGGTATGTAATTTATTTGCTTTTACTGGAATATCTGCTACTTTGAAGTTTTGTACTTTATAGTAATCTGCTCTATTATAAGGTTTCATATAGTTTCCAGATATTGCTAATTCCCATGCAACCCCGGTTCCACTATGAGTACCAGAAGTGGTGGTTGTAAGAGATCCATATTCAAATTTACCCATACCAACACCAGTATTATTATAATCTTGAATGAATACTTGTTGTTCAGAATAATTTGATGATGTGCTAAAGATACTTGATACTGTTGAATTAACTAATGTCAATTTACCAATTGACATATTAACTTCAGAAGATACGTTTAGAATTACAACATTAGTAATACTTCCAGAATTTAATACATGAAAATTCTTTATTCTAAGATTTACAATTGGGAATCTTAGCTCAATTGGTGCATTAGTTAAATTTCCAGTATGATTTGAATTAAATGTATCAATTAAACCTTCATTTATATTACCAAATTCATTATACAATCCATGAGATGTAACATTTTTTATATTCAAATATCTTGAATATAAGTAAAAGTTAAAATCAGCTAATGATTTATAACGGTTATATTTGCAAGATAATACATTTCCTATTACGCGTTCAGCGGCATTAGTTGATGAATTTTCAAATGCTGTTACAAACATTTTGTCAAATATTAATGTTGCTAATGAACCACCAAATGAAAAAGATATTGGTTGAACATAATGAACTGTTCCATATTCAAGATATGTTGGAGTTGAACCGGTAATTGCTGCGGTTATTTGATTAGTTCTTATATTGACTATCTTATCAACTAACAGATATTCACCTTCTGAAGTAGTGCTTCTTCCTGAATAAGTTTGAAAATCTACTACAGTAAATCCAGTTTGAGTACTCATATCAGTAGTATCATAACCAAATTCAAATCTTATTGGACCAGTATTGACAGCTCCATTTGATAAACTATTCCAACCAGTAATATAAGAATTATTATTACCTGTTGGCATAGTTGCAATAATATCTTGTAATCTAATTGGTTCAAGTTTGTAAGTAGTAATTGATCCTGCTGATCCAACCCAATTAGTAGCAGTATCTAATTCAATAGTTGTTCCATTAATATTTCTAATTGGGAACCATTCAGGTTCAGATTCTGTATTCAAACCAATAATTGAATTTAAAGTAATAGAATCATCAGATGATTTATTCTTACATGCAATAATATGATCAACGTATATTGTTAATGCACCTGGATCTATTGCTGCTCTAAATGCAATTGAATTAATATTATTTGGAAGATTGGCTCCATAATCAAAAGTAAATGGAGAAATATATTGAGAATGAGCCCCTTTTGCTGGAATTACAAAAGATACTACAGGAACGTCACCTGTTAAATCTGAACAAAGATCAATATACAAAGTATTTGCTGCAATAGCAATATTATTTCTAAAGAATAATGAAATTTGTTGATACCCACTTAAATCAACCGTTGAGCATGGGGCATATGCTACTTTACCAGTAGTAAATCCAGCAGCTATTGCTAATTGTAAATGAGCAGAACCATATTTTAAATCAGTTGCAGTAGTAGGATAAGTTGCAGTAACGTTAGTAGTAACTGTCCATCCACTATCACATGCATTAATATGAGCAGTAGCTGCAGTAGGAAGAATAACTGTTCTGGTTGAATTACTCCAAGTACATGATCCTAAAGAAGTAGGATCAGAAGATTTCATAATACGTACAGTATCTCCACCTGTTAATCCAGATGAAGCTGAATTAATAGTTTTCTTTCTTAGAGCAAAAGTAGTTCCATTATTTGCATCATTCCCATTTACCAAATCTACATATCTAATAGCCATAATTAATATCCTTTAGCAAATGCAATAACATCATACTTACCAGCAATACCATCATAAATTAATCCTATTCTATCTTTCTTATTAGCAGTAGTAGTCAAAGTTATTCCTGTGATATCAG
>SXGT01348689.1_pt1 | contig 20225 bp, 18 predicted proteins | sample 3176221 | NCBI WGS metagenome assembly SXGT01 (sample SAMN11356862, study PRJNA531348) | freshwater metagenome | isolation source: freshwater sample F1-120 | place: China: Fuxian Lake, Yuxi | collected 2017-12-25
ACCAGGTCGGGCTCCAGATGGCCGAGGACGTCAAGCAGCGCCTCGGAGCGGTTCGGGCCGGCGCACCCTGGAGCCCCGGTCAAGAGCAGGACCCCGGCGGCGGTGATGAGGGTCCAGTAGAGCATTCGGCGCAGGCGCACCCGGGTCTGGGGTAGCATGGTCACGTCTCCCATGGGAGCCTCACTGCGTCTGCCGCTCCCTTTGGACCGAGCGGGCGCCGTGGGCGATCCGGTGCGATGGTGTCAAGGAGGTGCGCCTGCCCGTCGTCGGCGTGATCGGCGATGGTTCTGGTCAGCGCCTCGCCGTGATCGCAGCCCTGCGCGCGATAGAACAGGTAGGAGGCCTCGATGACGCCGTCGCCGTGGGTGGAGTAGTGGCGGTGGGCGCCGATGCCGGGCTTGTATCCCGTCGAGGGCAGGCGATCGTGGGAGATGCCCGAGTTCGACAAGCCCCACCAGGAGCGCTTGAGGTGGTCGGCGCACGCCTCCTGGACCCAGGAGAAGACCCTCCAGAGGGCGTCGAGCTGCGCGTCCGTGGGCAGGACCATGACCTGCCGCCACGCCCAGCGGGCCTTGAGAAAGCGGTCGTTCAGAGCGTGCGCCCAGACCTGCCCCGAGCCCTGCGGGTCAAAGATCACGCTGCTGTTGCGCACCTCGTAGGCGATGGTGCGGGCGTTGAGGAAGCCCGCGTGGCTCATCGCGCCCAGGAGATCGCCGCCGACCCACACCGCGCCGTCCAGCTCCACGAAGAGGTGGACGCCCAGGCCCTTGTCCCGGAAGTAGAGGCTCGGGTTGCCGGGTCCAGCGCTGAGGTGGAAGATCTGGGAGTCGGTCCCCTTGGCGGATCGCGCCTGCGCCTTGAACTGCACGCCTCGCCGGAGGACGACGCCCTCCGGGCCGGCCAGGCGCTTGCCGCCGACGTGCAGGTCGAAGATGCGGTCTCCGAGCGCCAGGGCGCCGGGGTCAGGCTTGATCTCGTCGGGCAGCCCTCCTGCGGCCAGGGCCTCGTCGATCGCGGCCCAGGTCTTGCGGCCGACGACCCCGTCGATCGAGAGGCCGGATCTGCGCTGGAGGCGCTCCACGGCTCGATCTGTCGCGGGGCCGAAGATGCCGTCGATCGAGCCCGGATCGAGCCCGATGCGGGCGAGCGACTCCTGAAGCGAGGTGACGGCCTGGCCTCGGTCGCGGCGGCGCAGCGTCGGGCGTGTGTCGTCGATCTGGCCCCTGTAGGGGGCCGGGGTCGGCGCGGGTGGGGCCGCGGCTTGAGGCAGGCGCACTTCGCGCCGGAGCCCCTTGTAGACGTGGTAGCCCTCGTAGGGATCGAGCAGCGGGTCGGCCTGGGGGACTTCGTGGATGGCCAGGGCGAGGGAGTGCTGGGCTTCGGGGACATCGAGCGAGCCCTCCGCGCCGACGCGCGTCTTGTAGGCGATCGTGCGCTCAGGCATGGCGAACACGGATGCTCGGGTGGGCCGACCGGCCGCGACCCAGCCTGCAACCCAGCCCGAGTAGACCTCGAAGAGGGAGCCGTAGAGGTCGTCGAAGTAGCTCAAGCGCTTGATCGTCTCGGGCTCTTCGTCGCCGTAGAGGCCAGCGCAGTACTGCTGCGCCCAGACCTGTCCGTAGCCGAGCGCGAGTTGGACCGTGGGGAAGCAGCCACCCGTGCGCTCCATGAAGGGGGTGATCCAGCGGGTGTACTCGGCGATCTGCTCGCTGGGATCCCCGATGGCCTTGTCGCCGGAGAACTTGATCAGCCGCTGCAGGAGCCCGTAGGCGCTGCTGACCTTCACGTTGTCGTCGGCAAGCGGGTTGCCTCGGCTCTCCTTGTGGAGCGCGCACAAGATCGCCGTGCACGCCGCCTCGATGGACAGCGCGTCTGCGTGAGGCCAGGGGTCGAGCTGGTCCCACACGATGGAGGCCCATCGCGTGACGTTGGCCAGAGGGCGGTGGGGTTGGTGGGCGTTTGGCATGGTGCATCCCCTTCTTCGCGGGTCATTTTGGGGTCAGGGCGCCGGAGTGGTCATTTCGCCCTACTCTAGCACCACTCGTAGGTCAGGATCTCCATGCGGACGCCAGCGGCCAGGAGCGCGTCGAAGACGCGGCGCAGCGAGACGACGCCCTCTCCGTCGAGGTAGAGGGCGGGGACCTCGGGGAAGCCCTCGGTGGGCGGGGGCGGGTACGCGCCGTCGATGTTGAACTCGTCCATGATGATCCCGCCGTCGGGCATCAGCGGGTCGATGTTGTCTCGATCCTCGCCCGGCGGGTCGATGAGGTAGGTCGGCGGCAACGAGCCGCCGGGGGGATCGGCGAAGACGCGCACCTGGCAGGGGTGCGCGTAGGGCGACAGGGCCGGGTGCTCGGGGCCAGGGTTGGGCTCGGTGGGCAGAAAGGCCAGCACGCGGGCGGTGCCCGAGTAGGGCTGATCGAGGGGCCACTGGGGGGCGCGCCACAGGCTCGTCGGGGTGTCGGCCAGGCGCAGCTCGGTGATGGAGGGGCTGGCGGTCGACAGGTAGAGGGCGTCGATCGACAGCGCGGGGAGCTGGACGCGGACAAGCCGGTGGGTGTGGCAGGCGGGGTCGAAGGCGAAGGGGGCCGACGTGAGGAGCTGGAGGGGGTCGGAGGGGTCGGTGGTGATGTCGAAGACCTCGGCGCGGTCAGAGAGCGCCCCTTCGAGCGCGGCGACGGTGGAGCCCCATGTGCCGCGCGCTCCCCAGGCTACGGCCTTGAGGGCCGCGCGCCATGCGGCGTCCGAGTAGAGGGCGGTGGCAGGGCGAGGCAGGCCGACGAAGGCCGCGACGCGGTCGAGCGACAGGCCTCGGGCGCGGTGAAGATGCAGATCGCGCGCGATGCGCTCAAGGCTGCTCAAAGGCGTCAACATCGCAGACCACCGGGGCTTTGGGCTCGATCGGCTCAGGTTGGGGGAAGTCCTCGACGATCCCCTCGAAGGACGAGAGCGTCGTCGAGGTGTAGGTCATGCGTCGGCCCGCCACCCACACGGCGCCGGAGGTCGGGAAGCCGAGCGTCGTCTCGACGGCGAGGGCGTCGTCGCCGGGCTCGAAGGTGGCGCGGGTCAAGGTGGTGGGCTCTGCTGCGAGCTGCGCGAGGGCCTGGGCGAAGGCGCGCACGAAGGCGTCGAGCAGGTTGCGCGTCGAGGGCTGCTCGGTGTCGTCGTCGGGCAGGAGGTCCTCCTGCCAGGGGGTGCGCGCTCCAGGCTCAAAGGGCTCGGGGAAGGTGCCTCGAAGGCGCCATTGCTGGCGGCTGCGGCCTCGGCGCAGGATCTCGATGGGGGTGGCCGCGTCGATGGACAGGAGGAAGCCAGGGCCGAAGGACAGTTCCACGTCATAGGTGCCCGGAGGGGCCGGGGGCAGGATGAAGTGGAGCTGGCCGAAGAGGGGCGTCAGGAGCGTGGGATCGGCCCTCGGGCTGAGCGCCAGGGTGGGCGTGGGGGAAACGGGCGCGGTCGCTCCGGGGGCGTCGGCGGGGTGATGCTGGCCGCCGGGGTTGGCTCGAAGGCGTGCTCGCCAGAGGGTGTGCGAGGCGAAGTAGCCGGCCAGCTTGACGATCTCGCCGCCGTCGTCGGGCAGGGCGCGCTCGGAGAAGACGAAGACGACGGGGGCGGCGCCGTCGGGATCGCCGAAGCCGGGATCTGGCGAGGGGACGGCGGCGTTGTCGGGGTCGCCGAAGCCCAGCTCCATCTGGCCGAAGGGGTTGTCCGGGGCGCCAAAGCCCTGCATCGATCAGGCCCTCCGGATCAGGACCACGGTGGCGGTCACCGAGCCGCCGGGGTTGTAGGGGGGGATGTCGACGGAGGTGAACTCGACGCCGAGGTAGCGGCCAGCGGTCAAGGGCCAGCCCTGGCCTGTGGCCGACTCAAGGACCAGCGGGGCGTTGTTGGAGGCGCCCTGCCCTCCCAGGGTGGCCGTCGGGTCGATGAGCGCCATCGAGCTGCTCTCGACGTCGGCCTTGGAGCCTTCGAGGAGGTTGACGATCCATCCAGGCGGAACGCCGCCGGCGCCGTCGCCGCCGTCGATCCAGGCCACGGCCCAGGAGTCGACCTCCATGTCCGCGTCGGGGGTGCGAAAGAGGATCTGGGGCTGGGGGTTGCCGGGGTCGGCGGTGGGGATGGTGGCCGTCAGGTAGATGCGCTCGGCGTTGATGGCCTTCGGGTTGCCGGGGTCGAGCGGTGCCGCCTCGGTCAGGATGGCGCCGCGAGCTGCGGCGCTGGCGGCCGGGATGTCGACGCCGCGGTGGGTGTGCAGCGAGGTGCCGGGGGCGTCGGGGTCATCGGCGAGGCCCTGGGAGACGAGGACGTCGAGGTCGGCGCCGGTGGCCTGCGCGACGTCGGTGTGGTCAGCGATGGCGTGCGGGCCGAGGCCGTCGGGGATGTCCTCGACGGCCTGGATGAGCGTGTGGAGGATGGGCGTCCAGTTGCGCTGGTGGTCGCCGGGCTTCTCCAGGGCTCGGGCGTCGCTCTGGACGCGCACCTGCACGATGGACGCTGTGGGGGCCGACAGCGGGTTGGAGTCGCTGGCCTCGGGGGTGTTGGTGTTCGTGGCGATCAGCAAAAGGCGGTAGGTGCCCCAGATGTCGATGTTCTCAAGCGTGGGGTTCTGGATCGTGGCGTTGTCGAGGGCCGCGCTGCTGCCGGGCGGCTTGTAGAGGATCACCCAGGACCAGGACCAGACGGGCGTGGGGTCCCCCGAGTCGAGGGCGTCGCCGAAGAGCGCGACGCTCAGCGGCAGATCGCCTTGGGCCAAGATCGCGTCGACGTCGGGGTTGGCGATCGGGTCAGGGTCTGCGGAGGCGTAGGCGGTGGTGGTCATCGTCGGGCTCCTTGCGTCAGGGCAGGACGGCGGGCGGGGCGGCAAACGCGATCAGGGAGAAGGAGCCCGGCGTGGGGGCGAAGAAGTTGCCGTTGCCGTTGTCGAGGCCCTCGGTCCAGATCTCGACCTGCTGGGCGCCGAGCGCGCCGGTGATGGGGCCTTGGCGCACGCCGAAGCCGCCTCCGACGCCCAGGAAGTAGTAGAGGTAGGGGTCGGCGTTGGTCTTGGGACCCCAGGAGCCCACGTCGTCGGAGTTGGGCAGGGTGTGGGCGCTGACGTGGAAGATCTTCAGCGAACCCGGCACGCCGCCGAAGGTGATGGTGTGCTTGCCGGTGGGATCGCCGGCGGCGATCTCGTGGACGACGGAGCAGTTCCAGGCGCTGGCGACGGCAAAGGAGTTGTCGGAGTCCTGGAAGGTGACGTGGAGCCACGCGGCGATCCGGGGCGTGTTGTCGAGGTTGACAGCGTTGCCGACGATGGCCTCGTCGGCGTCGTCGATCCGGCCAGACAGCGCGTCGATCTTGTCGGCGATGGCCTGGAGGCCGTAGCGGGGCAGCTCGTACCAGGCGTAGGCGTCGCGGCGATCGTCGAGCGTGTCGGCGCCGGTCAGGTGCTCCTTGAGGCGGTTGCGCATGACGTGCAGCACGCCGGTAAGCGTGCCGATCCCGACGGGGGCGCCGTTCTGCTGGTTGACGGAGGTGGCCCCGGGGTTGAGGCCGTGGGCGGGCAGATCGAAGGGCAGAGGCGAGAGGAAGGCGGAGAAGCCCGCCGTGTGGCCTTCGAAGGGGGGCTTGCCGTACTTGTCCTCGCGGCCCGTGTCGGGGGCCGAGGCGCCTGCGCTCTCGGGGGTGCCGACGTAGGACTTGGTGCCGGGCTCCTGGGTGTAGTCAAAGAGGCTGTCCTCGTCCCAGGCCGACAGCGGGAAGATGATCGGGAGCATCGGGCCGTCGCCGTTGCCGTCGCCCGTGTCGCCCAGATCCCACATGAGCACGCGGCCGACCTTGACGTAGGTGGGCTGGGTGGGAACCCCCGCGCCGTTGACGAGATCGGCGGGCTTGTTGAGCGACAGGGAGAACTCGACGCGCGCCCGCTGGCGGGTGGGGATGGCGACGGGGATCTCCTGGTTCGTGCCCACGTCCCATTGGCGCCTGGCGTCGGTGTCCTCGTCGAGGAGCACCGGGCGCGCCCAAAGGTAGGGCAGGCTCGACGCAGGGATCGTCTCGTCGATGGCGTACTGGGCGCGGGCGGCCGTCATGTAGGCCGTGTAGTCGAGGGTCGACAGAGCGCTCTGGCCCGCGTCCAGGGGGTCGTGGGTCAACACCATGCCCCGGACGGCCTTCTGCCTTCCATCGCCGTAAGGGTCGGCGGGGCCAGAGGTGTCGCGCAGGAGGGAGCCGTCGGCGCGGCGGGCCGAGAAGGAGTAGTAGAGCTGGCAGGCGCCGACGAGGACGAAGTAGTTGGTGCCGTTGTCGGTATAGTTGAAGACGGGCCTGGTCAGGCACCCGCTGGTGGGGCCGACGAGGGCGCCGAGCATCTCCATGATCTGCGCGCCGAGCACGTCGAGGAAGGCGCGGGCGTCGACCAGATCGAGGCGCTCGCCCGCGATAAGGCGGACCTTGTCCATGAGGCTTTCGGTGAACCAGGACATGGGCTACTCCTCGGGGCGCGGGATGACGCGGATGCGGGCGGGTTCGGTGCGGATGGCGCGATCGAAGCCCAGCGGCGGCTGATCGTCGAGGCACTGGGTCGTGCCGGGGGCGAAGAGCCGCACCCCCTGCACGCGAGCGTCGTTGGTCAGGGCGCGCATCAGCTGGGCGACATAGAGGGTCTGGCCTGGGCGCAGGCGCCGACAGAAGAGCACGGCGGCGTCCTTGAGGTCGCCGGCCAGCTGCGTGAGGCTGACGCCGGGGATGGGGACGATGTGGGCGTCGAAGGCCAGCATCTGGGGCCGAGCGCCGCGCACGACGACGCGGGTGCCGGCGGCGCGAAGGCCGGGGGTGTTCGGGTCAGATGGGTCGCCGTCGACGAGCCGCTGGAGGTCTGCCACCAGACCTGTGAAGACCTGGTAGGGGGACTCGTCGGCGTGCCGCGATATCGTCCAGGTGTCGCCGGACAGAAGCAGCCCCGGCCGGAGGTAGACCATGCCGCGCTCGGGCGCCGAGACGAAGCCGTCCTCGGGGGTGATGAAGAAGGTCGAGGCGCCGCGCTGGATCTCGATGCGGTCGATGGGGCGCGTGGCCGGGGACTCGTGCCACAGGATCAGAGCGCCAGAGGCCGGCGCGGTGCCGCTGGTGGGGGTGCCGGCGCGCACGAGCCCCGACAGGTCCGTCCCATCGTCGATGACCAGCTCGCTGTAGCCGGGGTGGATCGGGTCTTCGAAGATCGAAGCCCATGTAGCCCGGCGGCCATCTGAGCCCCGGTGCGACAGCGCGGCGAGCTCCAGCGCGACGGGCTGGCAGCGGGCCAGCGACGACAGGTGCATCAGGAGTCGGGTGCGCAGCGCCTCGTCCGACTCGCCCGCCGTGCCGCCGTCGAAGGGGCTGGGGTTGGAGGCGCCGGTGAGCCAGGAGGGGCCGTCGAGGATCTTGCGGATCAAGTTCGAGCGGCAGTTGCCGCCGGGGCCAGGGGCGATGGCGGCGGCCAGGACGGTGACCGAGGAGACGCCGATGGCGAAGGCGGCCGCGACGGTGGTGCGGTAGGTCTGCTCGGGCCGATCGGCGCGGGCGAGCAGGACGCCGGCCGGGGCGCTCTGGGCGCCCGAGGTGTCGGCGCGCTCCAGGGTGACAGCGCCGACAGCGACCGAGGGCGGGAGCCGCTCAAGGCCCCCGTGGGGGAACTCTCGGGCGCGCTCGTCAAGAAGTCGTCCCTGGGCGCCGGTCAGGAAGAAGGCCTCTCGCAGGCGACGCAGGCGGATCTCGATCGAGCCGAGTTCGAAGGCCACGGCGGCGAGGACGTGCGCGATGACGCTCCCCTCGGAGACGTCCGAGAGGTCGCCCGTGCGGGCCACAAGGCGCGCGGCCATCTGGCGCAGGTGCTCCTGTGCGGTGGTCATGCGGGCTCCAGAGCGAGGGCTGCGTCGAGCGCGGGGCCTTGGAGGGGTCGGATGGAGGCGCGGACGACCGCCCGGTCGCCCCCATCGATGACTTCGAGCCGCTCGATGGCTCTGACCCGGCGGTCGCGCAGGGTCTGCTCATGGACGTGGGCGGCGATGGTGCCGATCATGCTCGGGCCGAAGGGGTCGCCGGGGGAGACGGGCAGGCCGAAGCGAGGGAACAAGGCGCTGGAGCCCTGGCGGGTGCGCAAGCGGACCGAGAGAGCCTGCTCAAGCAGCGCCCCGCCTGCGATGGTGGAGAGGTCGGCGCCATCGGGGGTCAGCTTCAGATCGCCTGCAGGTGTGAGGCGCAGATCAACCCCGAAGGGGTCGGGCGAGGGGTTGTCGCGCGGACCCTGGGCACGGGGCAGGCGGATCGGATCGCCGGCCTGGAGCGGTCGGCCCTGGCGGTCGGTGTGGGCGTCGAGCAAGGAGGAGGCGTCGGCGACGGCGTCGAGCGAGGGCTGGCCGAAGAGCGCGGCGGCGCGCTCGACGCTGGTGTGAGCTGGCAGCGGCCGGGCAACGCCTCGGGGCGGGATCGGCTGCGCCTGGAGCGCGGTCAGGGTGCCGGCGTGCCCTTCGAAGATCGACGGCGGCGCGCCAAGCAGGCCTGCGGCCTCGAAGGTGGCGCTGAGGGTGTCCTCGACCGAGTCGCGCAGAGCTTCGATGGCGCGGGCCTGTTCGGCGTCCTCGGCGCGGATCTGACCGCCGGGGGTCAGGAGGCCGGCGCCTTGGAGGGCTCGGGCGGTTTCCGTGGCTGAGTTCGTGATGTCCGAGAAGAGGGCGGCGGGGAAGTCGATGAGGGAGGAGCCGGCGTCGATGACGCGGCCGACGAGGCCCATGGTGCGCGCCAAGGCGTGCAGCGGGGCGCGAAGCGCCCCGAGGTCGCCGCGGATGTTCTCGACGGCTTGAGCGCCGACGGCGATCAGGGTGTTGGCGCGGTCGACGACCTCGCCGAGCGCGGCGGCGCCACGGGCCAGATCGCCCAGGAGGTTGGGCTCGGGCTCGGGCTGGGCCGGGCCGAAGGCTTCGACTTCCAGGGTCCAGCTCGTCGTCATGCGGTCGCTGGCGGCGTCGCGCCGCTGGCGCCAGGCGCGAGGCTCGACGCGGACATGGAGGCCCTCGTCGAAGGCGCGCAGCACAAGCTCGGGGCCAGGATCGGGGCGCTGATCGGGGGTTGAGCCGCTGGTGTAGGCGGTGCGGGCGGCCAGGTGCTGGTAGCGATCAAGGAAGGCGTCGAACTCGGCCAGGATGTCGGCGCCGGAGCGGTAGATCAGCTCGCCGTTGCGGTTGTGGCCGTTGCGGTGGGCCAGCCCTGAGGACCCCGACAGGACGATCTCCATGAAGCGGTGGGGGCTGTGCTCCCGGATCGGATCGGGGCCGAGGGTGAACTCGAGCTGCCGGGCGGCTGGCCTGTGTGTGTCGATGGCCCTCGGGGGCAAGGGCAGCGCGACGGCGGCGAGGATCTGGCCCTCGTGGCGCAGCTCCAGGACGTAGCGCACCGGCACGCGGAGCAGATCGGCCAGCGCGCCCGTGCCGGGCGACAGCCCCCAAAGGGGGTGATCGTGGGCCTCAGGCGCAAAGAGCCCCTGGATGCGAGGGGGCGGCGCGAGGGCGAGGAGGTCGTCAAGGAGGCCGTTGGACATGGACAGAGGCTCGCGGCAGGCGAAGAGGTCAGCCGGTTGCTGTCACTGTATCGCGCGGCGAGGCGGCGGGGCGATTCGCCCCTGGGGGCAAAAGAAGACCCCCTGGGGGACAGGGGGTCAAGGAGGGCAAGGGCGTCATGGTGGGGGTCGGCCCCTCAGCAAGGGGGCTGGGTGGTGGGTGCGTCGGGGTACCATGTTGCCTCCTGGGCTCGGGGACCTGCTGAGGACTTTAGTTATGTACATAACTAAAGTCAACGCGTCTTTGACTTTTTTCGTTAGGGTGGTTACTTTTTAGAGGCCGATGCCGGTGGATGCGGGGTCGATGGAGGATGAGATGGTCGACAGAGGGCGCCCGGCGACGGCGCTTTTGCTGATCTTGGAGATGGTGTCGGCGATCGAGGCGGCCGAGGGCAGAGGGGCCTATCCGAAGGAACTGTGGGGACGGCTTGAAGCAGAAGCGGTCTGTCCGACGCAGTCGAGCTTTCACCAGGCGCTCTACCGGGCGCGGCAAGGAGGCTTGCTTGATCGCGACGATCTGTCAGGGGCGCATCGGATCACGAAGGCGGGGCGGGAGAGGATGGAGAGGGCTTGATGAAGAGTTTTGCTAGTTGGGGACTCCAAGTGTTGGGATCATCAGTATGGTCGTCAAAGCGGCCCCAAGGAGTTCCACGTTCCTTGTGAGGATGCCGTCAACATTGATAGACAACTCGCCGCCTAATAATCGCCCTTCCCCTTGAACACTCCATCTTTCACAGACGCATTTGATCTGATCCAACTGAAGATGACTCATTCGTCGGGCGTGACCGCTTTTGTCTGTTGTTGGGAGCATATCTACGAACAGGGTCGCCTGAGTGCGCTTCAAGATAAAACGTATGAACGGAAGTTCATGACTCTTGCACCAGTCGTAGTAGGTATCTGACAGGTTTCGGTTGGTTTTGTGAGCCAGATACCCTTTCTCGATGGCTTCTTCTAAAGCGTGCATCTCTTTCATGGTCACCTCCCTTCAAGAAGAGGAGCATAGCGCTCTTCTTGTTGGACTGCCATGTTTGTCGGCCTGAAGGAGACACCTGTCGATTTTGGCTGCTGTTGTGTGCGATAATCTGGAAAGCTTCTGCGAACGGCCGCTTGGAGATCCTCGATGATGTGGAGACGGTTTACCAAGCCGTACCGTGGCAAGAACGCGTTCAGCGACAGATCGCCCTTGCGGGTGTTGCATGACTCGCAGGCCGGAAGGACGTTCAGCGGGCAGGTGACCGCCGAGAGCAAGCGGTCGGACATGATCTCGCGTCAAGGGCCTGCTGGATGAACCGCAGTACGCACATCTGCCTCCTGTCAGAGACTCTATCCTCCTCCAGTCTGGCGCTGTGAGGCGACCGGCGCTGATTCGGGCTCGCCGTCGTCGCTCCGTTCGCGACAATCGAACCTCCTACAGGGCAGACTTTGAGCTGATCAGCAAGGCCGCGGCGAGCAGCTCGGTGGTGGGAAGGGGCGCTGGCGTCTGAGGCGGGGGCGGTAGAAGCGCGCCACCAACCAGCGCAGTCAGGGCGGCTCGAAGGATCGCCACCTCGGCCTGGAGGGCCGACACGGCGCCGTGTGCCTCGGTGAGGTGGGCGAGCAGCGCGCGGCCGAGCGGGACGCGCTCATCGACGGGGTAGGCGGGGTTGTGGTCGGTGTCGGTGTGGGCGATCCGCAGGGCGCCGTCGACGCCGACGTGGACCTTGACGTGGCCCTGGGTGCGAGAGGCGTCCAGGCCGATGTGGCCGTCGTCGTCGATCGAGACTGCGGCGCCCTTGTGCGACAGGACGGCGTCGCGCTCGGTCATGGCCGCAGGCAGATCGCCGTCCGGGGCCTGCTTCGGGCGGGTGCGGGCGCGGGAGGGGTGGGGCGCGGGGCTCTGGAGGGCGCCCAGGACGATGGGCTTGGAGCGGCCGTCGTCGGGGAAGGCCACGAGGACATCGGCGCCCTGGAAGGCGATCGGGCGCGGGCCGTCTTCATCTGTGGGGGGCATCGTGGGCAGGTGGGCGAAGGTGCCCGGCGAGCCGCCGCCGATCTGAAGGACGGGGCAGGCCAGGTAGATGCCGCCGTAGCCGTCCTGGAGGTCGAGGGCGGGGCGGTTGTGGCTGTCGTAGCCGGTCTTGATGACGCGCATGACGCGCAGGCGCGAGGAGGGAGACAGCGGGGCGTCTTTCATGTCGCACCCTTGAGGGCAATGGGCTGAACGACCCTTTGCCCAAGCAAGGAGGCGCGCTCGCAATGCAATGTGGTGCGGGCGCTCACGGTGCCGTCTCTCGGGTTGACGAGGACCTCGTGGGAGACGCGCGTCATGTAGCCCGATGCGGCGGGCTTGCGCTTGGAATCAAGAGGGAGAAGATCCTCGTCGAGCTCGGCGCCAATCCAATGACCCGCCTGGAGGTGGGGCCGGAAGCGGGCCTCTATCTCCAAGCGCGCGAAGTGGTGATCGTCGTTGGAGGCCAGCAGGGCGAAGCTCAATTCCGCGAGCGCGGCGAGTCGACTGGACAGGGCGCCGCCGACCTGCTCGCCCTCATCGGCCAGCTGCGAGGGCGGCAGGGGCCAGAAGGGCCAGTCGATCTCCTCCATGCGCAGGCCGTGGCGCTCGACGTCGTGCGCGTTGACGGCGGGCTCCTCGACGATGCCCGTCATGTCGATGCCGCTCGATGTCATCGAGGGGATTCGAAAGCGCGCGGCGTTGACGTGGGCGTCTTCTGACCACGCTATGCTCAGGCGCACAATGTCGTTGGCCCTGAAGTCGTACCAGACGCCATCGGGGGCGCCGATGGCTTCGGCATTGACGGGCTCCTGGCCGAAGGTGGTCAGCTCCCCGCTCTCAAGCGCCACCTGTTCGACAAGCGGCATGCCCGTGGCGCCGACGGAGGCCACCAGGGCGCTGTCGAGCGCAACAACAAGCCATGGGCGCAGGCGGTAGACGAGGACAGGCTGGGCGCCGAGCGTGCGACCGGCGCCGAGCATCTCGGGGCGAAGGTGGGGCGGCCCGAAGATGGAGAAGCCTGTGCCGTCCTCTTCGAGCATGTCGGGCTGAGGGTTGGGCAGCGCGCTTGCGTGCTCCAGCGAGGGGAAGACCTCCACGATCCGCTCGTCGCCCGCGAAGCTCATCATGAGCCACTGCCAGACCCGCGCGCGGGGCAAGGCCCGCATCATGTCGGTCAGAGAACGGCCTGGGACGCGCAGGGTCGTCCCAGACCTCATCGGCGCGACGCGCGCGGCGGACTCCCGGTCGTGGACAAGCGGGATGGCGTCGCCCATGCGAGGGCGCGACGGGGTCAGCGTGTCCGGCAGGCGGATCGAGGCGACGTGTTGCCAGACCCGCTCGAAGATGATGCCGGGGCTCTGCTCTTCGAAGCCGCGCAGCAACTCCGTCATCGTCTGGCGCCAGCTCGCCAGCGTGTAGCCGAAGCCGTCGGGCAGCAGGCCTTCGCGGGTGGTCATCAGGAGGCGGCTCGACGCCAGGGCCATCAGCGGGTGGTGGGCTCGGATGGAGACCTCAAGGGTCGATCGGTGCCCCTTCGGGGTCTGGGCGTCTGCGGTGATGCGCGGGGCGACCTGGGTGACCCTGCCCCATGCGACGGCGGCGCCGGGCGAGCCGTCCGAGGCCGGTACGCGCAGGATGATGTACCAGCCCAGGCCGGGAGTCCGGACGCCTGGACCATGGGGAGTGCCAGGGAGCACGCTCGGCCACAGGCGCCGGGGCAGGCGCAGCTCCAGGTCGATCTCTGTCCAGGGCGCCTGAGTCGAGTGGCTCCATCGCACGCGCTGAACCCACTGGGTCGCGTCGATGGCCGCGTCGAGCTGGCCGGGGTAAGGCGGGTCGCTCGTGCGGTCGGCCAGGTGGCCATGGAACTCGACGATGATGGGGGTCATGCGGGCCGTCCTCCAGAGAGGACCCTACCAGAGCCCGAGGCCGCGGGGCGATTCGCCTCTGAAGTCCACTGGCGGGCCCCTGGCCCCCATGGGGTCAGGTCTGGAGCCTCTCCGCTGGCCCATCCGGCTCATGACAAGCCTCCCTCCACCATCCCTCGGCGTCGGGGCCGTGGAGTCCGTCTGAATCGAGGTTGAGCGCTTGGGTCTCAAGGCGAGGTCTGAGGGCGGGGAGATCTATCCCTTCCAGTCCTTTGCTCCTCCATCCCGCCGTAGAGGGGGTCGAGGGTCTTTGTGTGGTGTGGCGAGGGAGGTCGGGATAGGCTCATGCTAAAGTGCCTATCGTAAAAAGTACAACCTTGTGGCTTGCCTTGCAAGCTAAGTGCCATATTGAATGGATATAAACATGGCACTTAGCTTGCTTGATGGCCATCAAAGCGCTTAACGCAGAGGAGACGGCGACGGAGGCTCCCACCTTCCCCTTTTGAGCGCGCTGAGGAAGGACGGTCTCCTGTTGGCCGGCATCAGGGCGCTGAGGGGACTGCCGGAAGACCTATCCCCTTCTGGAGATAGGGCGTGGAGCCGAGGGAGCCCAGCGCCTCGGCCGAGGCTCCTGGAGGCGCCTGAAGTTCGCAAGAAATCGACATCAAGCAAGTCATGTGCCACGGTCGATTCTTGAAAATCGTCATGGTACATGACTTGCTTATGTCGATTTCCAGGCGCTGAGATCGTGAAGGGCGGCGAAGGGGGCTTGATGAGGCGGCGAAGAGGGCCTCAAGAGGCGATTGGGACGATCCAGACGGAGGGTCAGATGAAGGCGGCGACGGCGACAAGCGCGGCAGCGGGGTCGTCGACCACCTTCGACAGCGGCGGGTTGGGCCACGTCGAGGTCAGGGCGAGCTTGTCGGGCTCGTCGGAGACCTGACGAGCCTCGAAGGCGCCATCGACGGCGACCATCCAGAGTTCGTTGGCGCTGTAGTAGTCGATGTGGGCGATCTCGGCTGCGTCGAGGATGTTGACGAGGGTGCTCAGCGTCATGGCTTCAGGCCCTCCTCAAGGATCCAGCTCCAGCTCTCGCGCCGCACGCGCCCGACGCCGACGACGTAGAAGGAGTGGCGGGTGACGCGTTCGATCTTGATGCCCTCCAGGCGGGCCTTGCCCAGCGCGGTGAGGATTTCGAGCCAGACACGCAGGGCGTGGTGGGCGCGGGAAGCCTCGACGGCCTGGCGGATGGTGTCGGTCATGGCGTGCTCGTTCGTGGGGGCGAGCAAGGGCCCCTTGCTCGCTGTTGTTGGGCGCGCAGGCGAAGTCTGGCGCTCAAGAATTCGCTCGGACACCCTGACGGCAGAGGTCAGGGCTGGGTCTTGAAGCGGACGGGGAAGCGGTTGTGCCCTCCTGTCTTGCGCCGGCAGAAGCCGTGCTCCTGCATCAGGGCGGCGAACTCTGCCCTGCTCATGCGCGCCATCCCTTGATCGAGACACCAGAGGGCGAAGCGGTCGTAGACCACGGTGCTGACGGTCCCTCGATGGCAGTGTTCGGTGTGCTGCAACAGCCAGAGCTTGACGGCCCCGGGCGGGGTGTCGCCTCCCTGGGCGGCTTCCAGGAGCGCGCGGTAGTTCTCCGGCAGCGCCACAGCCCTGCCCGTGATCCGCTCGTAGAGCGCCGCGACCTCCACGCCCATCTGCTCGGCGCTGATGCGCCTGACCTTGCGCATCAACTGGATGCTGCGAAGCGCCACGTCGGATTCGACGGCCGCGAGCTGCTCCTGGGGCGCAGGGGCCATCGCGCCGAGCTGGCGCAGCACCGGGAGCACCTTGCGCGCCAGCCACCTCCTAAAGAGCTTGCCCCGCTCGGTGCGCGCCAGCGTGCAGGCCAGGTGGACGCCGCTCTCGGTCAGGAGGATGAGGGAGGGGGTGCGCGGGTGGATGACGGGGTCGCCGCCACTGGTCGGTGATTCACCGACCAGTCGCTTCAACGCGGCGAGGTCTTCACCTTCCGCCTTGAAGAAGTCGACGCCCTCTTCGAACTCTTCCGACCAGTCGCCGTTGATCTTGTCGGTGAAGTGCTTCGGGTCGCTGTACCCCAGACCCACGGCCACCTCTTGGGCCGTCCAGACCTCGCGGCCCTTGAAGCGCAGGACGTGGATGGGGGTGTGCTCGAAGTGGAACTTGATGATGTCGTTCATGATGTCCTCCCGATGAGGCGACGGCCCGAGGGGTTGGCCCGAGCCGTCGCAGTCGTTGTCAGACCGTCACGATCTGCATGGGCCAGCGGCCCAGCTTCCTGCCGACGACGACCATGCGCTTCTTGACCTTGGCGGGTGGGAAGCCGTCCCCGAGGCAGGACGGGCAGACGTGGTCGGTGCCGACCGTCCAGCCCAGGCCCGTGCAGGCCGGGCAGACGCCCTCGTCCTGGCACCAGTCGAGGTAGAGCCCTTCGAGCATGGTGTCGGTGCGCAGTTGGTCGCAGTCGTCGCAGGGGCAGCCGAGGCCGTGGCCCGTGCCGTCGCACCCGGAGCAGGGCTTGACGCCGATGCCGGGAGGGGTGTTGAGGGCGCCGAAGACGCGCCCGCGCCCGCGGCAGTCGGGGCAGATGAGCAGATCGGTGGACAGAGCAGTAGCTTTGGGGTACATGAAGAGGGCCTCCTTGCAGGATGGTGGCCCCTCCCAGGGCGAAACAGTTTGGCGACTTGAGGCGCCTCGGGAGGGGTGCGTCTTGCTGAAGATGTTGGCCGGTTGTCGGCCAACATCATCGTCACGATAGCCCATGTTGACTAAATGGTCAACATGTCTAGGGACCATTTAGTCAAGTTGCGTCCCCTTGGGCTGGCTCTTATAGTTGACTGGGACGCTAACCCGAGAGGTGGACGTGAAGCTCAAAGACTGGTTGGATGAACATCGACTCACAGCGCATTGGTGCGCTCAGCAGATTGGCGTGGCCGACAGCATGATGAGCAAGTGGATCAACGGCAAGCGCGCCCCCAGCCTCCAGTACATCAACAAGATCCACCGCCTGACCGGAGGCGACGTGACCTCGCTGGACTGGGGAGAAGACTCCGACCAGGAGGATGCCAGACGAGCTGCCTGACCGTCTGATCGGTGGCGCCTTGGAGGCGCGCGTGCTGGGCGGGGTGACCATCCCTGCCCGTCTGGGCGGGGCTCCATTGAAGCATGATGTCGAAGATGACCATGCTGGGAAGGTCGTCGAACCCCATCCCTGCCCGTCTGGGCGGGGCTCCATTGAAGCAGGCATCGTCCATCGGGATCTCGATTGCAGCGCGCCCATCCCTGCCCGTCTGGGCGGGGCTCCATTGAAGCGGTACATAGCCGCGATGATCTCTTTGTTTCCTTGCTTCCCATCCCTGCCCGTCTGGGCGGGGCTCCATTGAAGCAGGCATCGTCCCTCGGAATCTCGATTGCAGCGCGCTGTCGCCTCATGTAATCTCTCCCTCCATGAGACGGCTCCTCCTCATCCTCCCATGCCTGCTGCTGCTGCTCGCTTCGTGCGTGTCCTCGGCTGAGCGTCTTCGAGCCATCCAGGCGACGGACGGCCGCACAGCTCGACTGCTCAAGGAGCGCTGCGAGCTGGTCGCTGAGATCGAGCGCCTTCACAAGAGCCTCGATGATCTCAGGCGAGCCACAGATCCGCCCAGGGGCGTTGCGTCGGTCAACACCTCGCTCCCTCGCCAGTGCCACCTTCAGCCTGTGGTCAGCGGCAGGATCGAGGTCGCCACCCAGCGGCAGATGGAAGCCGACAAGGGCATGGAGGAGCTGCGGGCCAAGCTCGCGCTCGTGAAGAGGATAGAGGGGGAGCTGGCGGCCAGGCTTGCGCTTCAACGAGCAAGCGCGCTTCACCATGGCGCCGTGAGCGCTGCTTCGATCGCCGCGCAGGAAAAGATCAGGGAGGATGAGGCGGCTCGTGCCGAGAAGCTGTCTCGGGAGAAGGCGGCTCGAGAGGCGCAGGAGCGAGCCGAGCAGAAGGCGCGCGAAGAGGCCAAAACGCTCGGTCAGCCTCCTGCCAACCCTGAAGAGGTTGGCGAGGCAGAAAGCCCGTTCAACGTCCTTGTGTCGAAGTCCTCGCCGCCGTCAGGCAGCGGCCCTCTCCTTGACCAGTACTTTATGAAGTGCAGCGCCTTCCTTCGGCGGGACAGCCTCAACGAGTTTGCGTTCCGGCGCTGCATGGCTGCCGTCGACGCCGTTCGAAAGGAGGTTCGGGGCAAGACCATGTGCTCGATCATGCCCGTCGCCCTCGGGCAGTATGATTTCGACCGCAAGGCCTTCCCCACAACCCTTAACGGTCGACTGGGCGATCCATGGGAGGATCACCGAAGCGACCGCGACGAATACGGCGAGGAGGTCTTTACCGCTCGCCGTGGTGAGGTCTTCATCACGAACAGCATCCCGACGCTGAGCAAGGCGGGCTCTTTCATGAGCGGCGCAGAGCCCATTGGGAAGGAGGCGCGGCTGTGGGTAGGGGTCTCGGATGTCGAGGACGCCGAAGCCATGCGCGTCGGCGATGGCGCGGTCTTCGTCCAGTACATCTTTGAGGTTCAAGGCCCCTGGCGTCTTCGGAGGTACGGAGCCCAGGAGCAATGGGCAGAGAGGATCGTCCAGCAGTTTGCCCGTGAGCTGGTCGCCACTGGGATGGTTGCAAGGGCCGACATGGCGAGGGCCTTGGCCGAAGTCGAGATGGGGACGGTCTTCGAGGGGATCCACGGCAAGGTCAAGGCGTGGCGTTTGGTCTGGTGGTCCGGTGCTGGGGTTCGAGTTCTTGCGTCGTGGCCGATGAAGCCTGATCAGGCGCGGCTCTGGAAGGACTGCCCTGGTGGCGGGAGTCGCCAGCGCGCTTCAAGGGGTCCAGAAGAGGTGTTCGGCGATTGAGACAAGCCTCGTAGGCGGATCAAGGTCTCTCGATCAGTAGAGCTTTGAGACCTTGCCGTCCTCCTCGATCTTCATCTCCCACACCGGGCGCTTCTCCCCGAAGACGGTCAGGGTGCGGGGCAGGCCGAGTTGCTCATCGAGCCGATCAGCGAGCTGCTTGGAGCAGCCTCGGGCCTAGGAGAAGATGGAGCAGGAGCCTTGCAATCTCAATCGAGAGTGTGGTTTTCTGCGGCGCATCACTGCGTGGTGACAAGCGAGCAAAACCCACATGCTACCTACTGACACCCCCCTGGGGCGCCTGGAGATCGTTGAAACCTACGAAGAGCAAGGGTATGGCGGGCTACTGGTCTGTCGCACTCTGGCGGGCCAACGCTACCTCGCATGGCTCTACATGGACTCTCTTGAGGATCGAGAGTGGCTTCTCGTTGCTGTCTCCAAGAAACGATTCAAGCAGATTCGCTCTGGCGGTTTGAGTCCGCGACGCGCTTTTATGCTGCCGGAGAACGGGGCGCTCATGGTGCTGAGCGCCGACCAATCTGCCGCCCCTTTGGTGGGAGGGTTGACTGTCTCATCGCGGCTGCACTCGGCGCCTGTCGCGTACTACCTGGCAGTCGAGGATCTTGATGCGGAGCGTCTGCCCGATGAGGGCGCCTTGGCCATCCCAACCGACACAGCGCCTCGGGTTCACGAAGAAGATCTCAAACGGCAGATGGAGCGCGAGGCGAATCAGAGGCACCGAGATGTCTTCCATATGGGGTTGGAACTCCCCCACAGGACCCGCACAGAGGCGTCCATTGAGTTCCTTGGCCAAAGCCTCATCGCGCTGAACAAGTCCCTGGAGGCTGCCTCGATGGCCCGAGAGGGCAAGACTGGGACCAAGGGAAAGGCCCCGGTTGAGATCAAGAAGGCTGTCGAACTGTCGATTACAAGAGTCGGTGCAGCCTGCTACGGGGCGACTATGGTGTCGACCTTCGATGGCTTCCAAGATCTCTTTGAGCCCTCAGAGGCATACCGGTCAATCGACAAGCTGATTGCTCTCATCGAAGCGGCCACCGACATCGAGAGGTTGGCCAGTCAACTGGACATGTACGGCCCCAGGGTGACCGCATCGCTGCGGCGCTTGTTCAATACCTGGGCCAGCGTTGGTGCTGGAGTCCATGCGGAGTTGGCTTCTCCGAGGAGAGAGTTTCGACGTACCGCGATGACACCTTTGCAGGTCTCCGACGCTGCCAAGTATTTGAACTCTCAAGAGCGTAGCAAAACGGTAAGCATCACCCTTGCGGGCGAGTTGAGGCAACTCGACTTTGATCATTACAACTTTCGGTTCACTCATGAGGACGTCTCCTACAAGGGTGTTGTTGACCGGGATGTCATGCCGGCGCCGGACATGGAGGTCTTCCTTCAGGCTCAAGGCGGCGCGATCTACCAGGCGACGCTTCGCCAGGAGTACAGCATCCTTGCCTCAACGTCAGAGGAGAAGGTGCGGACCTTCCTGGTGGCCCTCAAGCCGACGGCCTTCCATGAGACACCCCGGCCCATCCCCAAGCCGAAGCCCAAGCCGTCGGACGACAAGAAGGACGAGGGATAAAACCTTGCGCTCATCTGTTTTCGACCCGACACTTGCTCTCCCCGGGGCATGAGAGGGCTCAATGGACCGCGACGACCTGCTTGAAGACATTAGAAAGACTATCATTACAGGGAGGGTGAATCTCCACTACCACCGTTCTATTGCTGAACACAACCGTAAGGTCGATAGTACGCGTTCACCACGTTCTGATGCTTTGAACTTGGTTTAGCCAGCAAGGCCGATGGCAGCGAGGTCGGCAGGCTCACTGGAGGGGCGATGGGAGGGCTCGTCGGCGGACTGGGGCAACAAACTGGGCGCTGGCAGCCCA
>SXGT01857676.1_pt1 | contig 20221 bp, 17 predicted proteins | sample 3176221 | NCBI WGS metagenome assembly SXGT01 (sample SAMN11356862, study PRJNA531348) | freshwater metagenome | isolation source: freshwater sample F1-120 | place: China: Fuxian Lake, Yuxi | collected 2017-12-25
CGGAGCCTTCGGGCAACATGGTCGTCGACATCGGTGGCGGGACCACGGAGGTCGCTGTCATCTCGCTCGCCGGCATCGTCTATTCACAGAGCGTGCGTGTGGGCGGCGACAAGATGGACGAGGCCATCCAGGCTTACCTCAAGCGGAAGTACAACCTCGCCATAGGCGAGCAGACCGCCGAGCGCATCAAGATGCAGGTCGGCAACGCCTACCCCCTCGAGCAGCAGACCACCACCGAGGTCAAGGGCCGCGACCTGGTGGCCGGGGTCCCCAAGACCGTCGTGGTCAACTCCGACGAGATCCGAGAGGCCCTGGCGGAGCCCATCAACGCGATCGTCGAGGCGGTGCTCCTCGCGCTCGAGAAGACCCCCCCCGAGCTCGCGGCCGACATCGTCGACAAGGGGATCGTCCTCACCGGCGGAGGGGCGCTGCTCGCCAACCTGGACGTGCTCCTCCGCGAGGAGACTGGTCTGCCCGTGATGGTCTGCGACGATCCGATAAGCGCGGTCGTGCTCGGGAGCGGCAAGGCGCTCGACCACATGGAGCTCCTGAAAGAGGTGACCATCGGTTGAGCCAAGCGCTCCGCCGCTCGTCACCCGAGGGATCTCGCCGTGTCCTCGTTCAAGCGCTACCGCGACGTGGGCATCGTCATCCTGCTGCTGGCCGTGCCCTTCTTCTTTCTCCGCGCCAACATGCGCAAGCCGGAGAACCTGAACCCCCTGGACCGAGCTGTGCTCCGGGTGAGCGCGCCCATCGAGTTCGGGGCCTCGAGCCTTGCGCGCGGCGTGTCCAACCTGTGGGACAGCTACGTGTACCTGGTCGACGTGAAGGCCGACAACGAGCGCCTCGCCTACGAGAACGCGCGGCTCCGCGAGACGGTGCACCGGCTGGAGCAGCACCAGGTGGAGAACCAGGAGCTGCGGCGGCTGCTCCAGCTGAGGGAGGGGATCCCCGGCGATCTGGTGAGCGCCCAGGTCGTCGCCAAGGATTTCAACGCCTTCTTCCGGGTGACCCGGGTGGTGCTTGATCGCGGCTCGCGCAACGTGAGGCCCCACATGCCGGTGGTCTCTCCGGACGGGGTGGTCGGCTCGGTGCTCCGCGTCGCGGGCGACGCCGTGGACGTGCAGCTCGCGGCCGACGCCGGCTTCGGCCTGGACGTCGAGAACGAGCGGACCCGGGCGCGCGGCTACATCCGTGGGACCGGAGATCCTTCGCGCTACTTCTGCAAGGTCGAGAACGTCGACTCGCGCGACGACGTCGAGGTGGGCGATCTGCTCGTCACCAGCGGCAAGGGGAAGTGGTTTCCCAAGGGCCTCCCCGTGGCCAAGGTGACCAAGGTCGTGCGGAGGGAGACGGGGAGAGATCAGGAGGTCGAGGCCCAGCCCTCGGTGAACTTCTCGCGGCTGGACGCGGTCCTCATCCTGGTGACCCCCCTGGACGAGGAAGGAGCCACCGACCCTTCCGGCGCGCCCAGGAGGAAGCCGTGAGGTTTACGGCCTTCTTCGGCGCCGGGCTCGCGCTGCTACTCCTGCAGTCGAACATCTTTCGCCTGCTCCTGCTCTTCGAGCGCGTCGTCTCTGCCCTGCTGATCGCGCTCCACCTCGCGAGCCACGAGGTCCACGTGCCGGGGCTGGTGCCCCAGCTGGTGCTCCCTCTCATCGTCTACATGGGGGTACACGAGTACTCGCTGGCGCGAGGGGCCTCCGTGGCGTTCGTGCTGGGCTACCTCACGGATCTCGTGGGCATCGCCCCGGTCGGGCTCTACACGCTCACGTACGTGGCCATCTTCGTGCTGGCGCGAGGGGCCGGGGTCCGCCTCGCCGCCCAGACCCGCTGGATGCAGGTGGTCCTCGCGCTCGCCTTCACCCTGGTCCACAGCGTGATGATCCTGATCCTGGTCGCGATCTTCTGGAAGGAGCGCGACGGTTGGGTGCCTCGCATGCTCACGCCCATGACCTTGCCCCACGTCGTGGGCACCGGCGCGGTCGCCCCCTTTGTCTTCCAGCTGGCCCAGCGCATCCACGCGGCCACCAGCGGCGGCGCCAGAGAGCAGGGCCCGTCGTGAACGACCGCCTCGTCCCGCGCACGGATGTCGGCGAGTTCCGCAAGCGCTACCAGTGGATGGCCCTCTTCGCCCTCCTCGCCTTCTTCGCCGTGGTCGTGCGCCTCTTCCAGCTCCAGATCGTCGAGGGGCAGAGCTACGCGCTGGTCGCTCACGAGAACGTGATCCGCAGGGTGACCCTCTCCACCACCCGCGGCGTGATCCGCGACGCCCAGGGGCGGGTGCTGGCCTCGAGCCGCTCTGCTTTCAACGTCTACATCGTGCCTGGTCGGGTGATGCCCAGTGCTCGCCCTCCTCGCCGCTGGCAGCGCGAGGACGAGCGGGACTCCTTCCCCCAGATCGCCGACACCCTGCGCCTGAACCCCGACGAGCGAGCCAGGCTCACCGCGAAGATCAAGGAGGCCTGCGCCACCGACGAGGACAAGTCCCCCTGCTGGCACAGCATCCTCGTACGAGAGGACGTCTCTCGCGACATCGTCGCCGAGCTCAAGCAACACGCCTGGGAGATGGTCGGCACCGAGGTGGTGAGCTCTCCGGTGCGTTATTACCCCTACAAGAACCTGGGCTCTCACATGCTCGGCTACGTCGCCCAGGTCGACGCGGAGGCGCTGCTCAAGTTCCGCCCGGAGGGCTACAAGCAGCTCTCCGCCGAGGAGCGCCAGAAGGTCAACCCCCTGGGCTACGCCCCTGGCGACACGCTGGGCGCCACAGGCATCGAGCGGGCGTGGGAGGCTTACCTCCGGGGCCAGCGGGGGTGGGAGAAGCGCGTCGTGGACGCCCGAGGCCGCTACCGCACGGGCCCCGAGGCCGAGCGTCTCCTCGACGAGCCCGCGCGCCAGGAGCCCATCCCCGGGCGGGATCTGCGCCTCACTGTGGACATGGAGCTGATGCAGAGCATCGAGAAGGCGATGCGGGTCCAGGTGGCCGGCGCGGTCGTGGTGGTCGACGTGCGCTCGGGTCGGCTCATGGCCCTCTACTCGAAGCCCGATTTCGACCCCAACGATCTCTCTGGAGGCGCGGGGCGCGAGAAGGTGAGAGAGACCTTCAACAAGCTCTACGCCGACAGCCTTCGCCCCATGCTCGACAAGACCATGAGCGGCGCGTTCCAGCCCGGCTCGACCTTCAAGCCCTTCTCCGCCATGGCGGCGCTGGAGGACAGGATGGTCAACCCTCACGAGAGCAGCCGCTGCGACGGATATCTCTATTATGGCCGCCGGGTCTTCCGCTGCTCCCACGTCCACGGCCGGGTGAACATGAGGCAGGCGATCGCCCAGTCGTGCAACGTCTACTTCTACCACCTGGGCGAGACCGTGGGCATCGACCGGCTCGCCAAGATCGCAAACGAGTTCGGCCTGGGCGCCAAGACGGGCCTTGGCATCAACCCCGAGGCCCAGGGCCGCATCCCCACCCGCTCCTGGTACGCGCTCCGTTACAAGGGGCAGTTCCATATCGGCTTTACCCTGAACAGCGCCATCGGCCAGGGCGCGACCACGGTGACCCCCCTGCAGCTCGCCCTCGCATACTCCGCCATCGCCAACGGGGGGACGGTCTACATGCCCCAGATCGTGCGGGCCATCGAGACCAACGACGGCGCGGTCATCCAGGATTTCCCCCCTCGCGTCCGCCAGAAAGCCAAGATCGCTCCCGAGAACCTCCAGCGCATCACCGAGGCGCTCTACTCGGTCGTCAACGAGGAGCACGGCACCGTGTACCCCGTCCGCGACACCTCGCTCGACATCGCTGGAAAGACGGGGACGGCGCAGACCGGGTACGTCGCCACGGGCCGTGACGACGCCAAGAGGGCGTGGTTCCTCGCCAAGGACCATGCCTGGTTCGCGGCCTTCGCACCCTATAAATCACCGGAGATCGCCGTCATCGTCCTGGCGGAGCACGGCGGGGCGGGCCCCACGATCGCCGCTCCGATCGCCATCCAGGTGGTGCGCGAGTACACACGCCTCCGGGCAAGCCGCGCCGGGCAGCCCCAGGCCCCGGCGCGCGATCCCCGCCGGGGGCCTGCCGGGCATGGAGCTCCTCCCGCTCCTCCCGCTCCCTCCGCTCTTCCGGGCGGGTCGGGCGCTCCTCCGGGCGGGTCGGGCGCTCCGGCCCCGGCCCAGGAGGAGCCGGAGGACCCGCTCAAGCCTCCCACCGCGCCGGTCCCCACCGTGATGCCGCCGCAGGAGGAGCTACCATGATGAACGAGTGGGGCCTGGGCAACCGAGGCGCCGCCAGGGCGAGGGAGCACTTCGACTGGCCGCTCTTCCTGGTGAGCTCGATGCTGGCCGTGGTCGGCGTCATCAACCTCTACTCCGCCACCAGCGCGGCCAGGGTGGCGCTCTCCGAGATCTACATCCAGCAGATCTACTGGCTGGTCCTGGGCGGCATCCTCGCCATGGTGGTCGCCGCCATCGACTACCGGCATTTCGAGCGGAGCGCCTATATCCTCTACGGGTTGGGCATCGTCTCGCTGCTCCTGGTGTTCATCCTCGGCAAGGACATCCGGGGCAGCTCTCGCTGGATCAACATCGGATCTTTTAGCTTCCAGCCCAGCGAGTTCACCAAGATCTTCCTGGTCATCGCGCTGGCCAAGTACCTCCACGACGATCCCAAGAGCGAGGGCCGCACCCTCGGAGATCTGGTGATCCCGGCCGCCATCGCCGGCGTCCCCACGGTGCTGGTCCTGAAGCAGCCCGATCTGGGCACCGCGCTCATCCACGGCCTGGTCTTCGCGACCATCTGCCTGCTGACGCGCATCAAGTGGCGGAGCATCCTCTCGCTGGTGATCGGGTCCAGCATCGCGCTCCCCCTCATCTGGACCTACGTGCTCAAGGAGTACCAGAAGAAGCGCATCACCACCTTCTTGAACCCCGAGGAGAACCTCCTGGGCTCGGGCTGGCACGCCCACCACGCGCGCATCGCCATCGGCGCGGGGCAGGTCACCGGGCAGGGCTTCATGAAGGGGACGCAGAACCAGTTTCACTTCCTCCCCGACCAGCACTCGGATTTTCCCTTCGCCGTCTACGCCGAGGACTGGGGCTTCTTCGGCGGCCTCTTCCTGGTCGCCCTCTATGCGTTCCTGGTCCTCTGGTCCATCCGGGTCGCCTCATCCTCCAAGGATCGGTTCGGCGCGGTCCTGGCCATAGGCTGCGGCGCCATCATCTTCTGGCACGCCTTCTTCAACCTGGGGATGGTGGTGGGCATCCTCCCGGTCGTCGGCGTGACCTTGCCGCTGTTCTCCGCGGGAGGCTCGAGCGTGCTCACGGTCATGATGTCCCTGGGCCTGCTGATGAACGTCTCCATGCGCAGGAACGCGACCACAGGCGGCCTGGTCTGAGCGTGCTCGAGCGACCCCCACCGCATGCCCGCGGACTGGAAGTCCGGAGACACGGGTGCCTCGCGTTCGCTCGTCCCGTGATCAGATCCTCGATCCCGATCACGGAACACTGCGAGGTTTCCCTAAAGTTTACATTTACTGAACACGCATTTACATTTATGGCGTGCCCGCCAACCCCAACGAGCGCATCCTCGCCCTCGTGGCGAAGCGAGGCGCGGTCTCCACGACCGACGTCGCACGTGCCCTGCGGGTCACGCGACAGGCAGCGCACCGCAGGCTGACTGCGCTCGCCGCCGAGGGGAGCGTCGTCCATCAAGGCGCGGGTCGCGGCGCGCGCTGGGTGCTTCCGTCCGCGGTCAAGCTGGCATTCACCTACGCCACGGCGGGCCTCGAGGAGGATAAGGTTTGGGAGGAGCTCGTACGGAAGATCTCCGCGCTCGCCACCCTCCCGGCGCCGGCGGGGCGCGTGGCCAGCTATGCCTTCACCGAGATGCTCAACAACGCGATCGACCACTCCGGGAGTGATCGCGTCGACGTCGTCGTCGATCACGACGCGCGGAGCGTCACGTTCGAGATCCGGGACGACGGCGTGGGAGCGTTCGAGAACGTCCGGGCGACGCTTGGACTCGCCAGCGCGCTCGAGGGACTTCAGGAGCTCTCCAAGGGCAAGACGACCACCATGCCCGAGCGCCACGCGGGCGAGGGTATCTTCTTCACGTCGAAGGCGGCGGAGCGCTTCGAGCTCGAGTCGAACGGGATCGAGTGGATCGTCGACAACGCGCGCGGCGACTTCACCGTGACGTCGCGCGAGCCGGTCCCCGGGACCCGCGTGCGTTGCGTCGTCGCGTTCGAACCGGCGAAGTCGCTCGCGGAGCTGTTCGCGGAGTTCACGGACGACTTCGAGTTCAGCCGGACACGCACGGTCGTCCGCCTGTTCGCGATCGGCGTCGAGTTCGTGTCGCGCTCGGAGGCGCGCCGACTCCTTCACGGACTCGAGAAGTTCCGCGAGGTCGAGCTCGACTTCACCGGCGTCACGTCGATCGGACAGGGCTTCGCGGACGAGGTGTTCCGGGTGTGGGCTCGCGCACACCCGGCGACGCGGTTCGTCACGACGAACGCCGCGGGGGTCGTCGATTTCATGATCCGTCGCGCCCTCGCGACCGCGTGAATGCCTCACCACCTCGTCGGACGTGCTGGTGTCCGTGTCGATCGAGAGCGCGTTGAACGAAGGTTCGGCGGCGTCGCGGAGCGCCGCGCGGAGCTCGTCCCTCGGGATGTCGCAGTCCGCCAGGAGGTACGCGAGCATGGTCGCGAGGTCGGGCTCGATCATGCCCGCGCCCTTGGCGATGCCCATGGTGGAGCCTCCCCAGGAGATCGACTCGCCGGATCTTCGGGTGGAGGCCGGTGGTGACGATCCCGTCGGCCGCAGGGAGCACCGACGCGGACTGGAGCGCGGAGGCGGCCGCGGGCACGGCCTCGAGCATCGAGTCCACCGGCAGGCGCCACCCGATGACGCCGGTCGAGCAAGGGGAGCACCTCCTCGGGTCGGCCCCAGGCTCGTGGCCACCGCGGCGGCCACGCGGGTGGTTGTCGGAGGCATCCTCGAGGGGAGCGCAGAAGACGTGCCCCTCGCCGCGGGCGACGTCCTCCACGTACCCTCCGGCGACTAGTCCCCCGTCGCAGGGGAATTGAAGGATTGATGGGCGACCGTTGGGAACGGCGCGGCTTGTGAACGGTGATCGCGGGGCAACCCTTCACTTCCCCTGCGACGAGAAGCTAGGAGATTTCCACCATCCGGCTCCTCCGCCGAGTGAGTCTCATGGAGATGTCCAGAGCTGAGCGGAGATTCGCGGAGCCGGCAGCGGATGCTTCCGCATCGTATGGTGTGGAGAGCGGGCCCGATGGCCGCATCGTCCCCCGTGCGGACGATCGCGTCGCGAAGCGCGTCGAGGGCCGTGCCGCTTCACCATGGCGATGAACCGATGGCCTTCCGCACGCAGCTCGAGGAGCGCGTTCCCCGTGCGCCGGCACCACGCCTCGATGTCCGGCCTGAAGGCCGGATCGTCGGCGTGCACCTCGAGCACGCCGTCGGCCTCGATGGTCTTGATGCTGCGCGAGACCTCGAAGAGCGGCCTCGGGCATTTCATCCCGAGCGTGATGAGCGTTTTATCTGCCATGAGCGTAGGTCTCCTGAATCTCGGATCGAGCTCAGATGAACAAGGTGGTGGCGCTTCTCTGCGCGGCCGAGAGAAAGGTCGTCGCGCCGCAGTGCATACGAGAGAGGAAGAGGCGGCCTGTACCTCTCGGGAGCAAGAAGCTCAACACCCGTTCGATGAAGCCCCGGCGCCTCGGGCCAGGGTCGGGGCGCCGGAGCGCCCGCACTGGAGCGTCTGGCTAAAGAGAGGCACGCCCTTCGGGTCGAGCTCCAGGGTCGTCCGCTCCAGGCCCAGACCCTCGACGTTGGGCGAGCGCTCGACCGTGGCCAGGACCCGGGCGAGTCGAGCAGGTACCTCACTCGAGCGAGTCTCTCTTTTCGTACTCGCCCTGAGGAGGCCGTTCGAGCGCCACGTCCTTGAGAATGCCGAACAGATCGCTCCAGTCTTCATCGGGAGTGCTGGTGACCTGAACCTCTTCGGCGTCCTGCCACACCACGAGGACCTCGATCCGCCGATCGGGTGTGCCGACGGAGACGTCGACATCGTGGTGCAGCTATCTGTTGACCACGCTGCGCTCGGGCAACTAAGCACTTGGGCGTGCTCCCCCAAGACGTCAACCGCGCCTTCTTTTCGCTCAGCGCCAGGGACGTGCGCCGCGGTGAGCGCTCGTTCTTGTACGGCGACGTGGGGGAGCTCGTCGTCGAGCCCCGCGGGACCTCGGCGCTCGTCGACGCGATCGTCGGCTCCGAGCGCGGCCCCTGCTCCGTGTCCATGGCGTTCAAGAAGGGGCCGAAGGGGCGGATGGTCCTCGTCGCCCAGGCGTGCTCGTGCCCCATGAACGCGGGGTGCCACCACGTGGCCGCAGCGCTGTTCGAGTTGCTCGAGCGGGTGAGGCGTAAAGAAGGAAGGCCCGCGCCGGCTCCGCGCCGCGCGCCCCACAGGCTGAGCAACACCGCGACCATGTGGCTCGGGGCCCTGGAGCTCGGGGCGTCGCTCGGGAGCGCCCCCGAGGGGCCGTCGCTCCGCTACGTCCTCCAGCGGATCCCGGAAGGCGATGGCCACTCCCTCGAGCTGAAGGCCGAACAGGTGTGGCAGGGCGAGGATGGGCGCGTGGAGAGGACGAACCTGCTCGATCCGCGAAGGCTCGATTGGCTCTCGGATCCTGCCGTCATCGACTCCGAGCGATACCTCGGAAAGCTGCTCGGCGAGCAGGTCGCCCTGCGCGTAACCATCGAGGGCAGGGCGGGCGCGGCCCTGCTCGCGGCCTTCGTCGCGACGGGGCGGCTGTTCTTCCGAGACCAGGGCCATAGGCCGCCGCGAGACACCCTGATCGCACCGGGCGAGCGGGCGCCCGCGGAGCTCTCGTTCCGGTGCGACGCCTACGCCAACCAGCACCCATCGCTCCGCGACCCGAGCCCGTCGCACCTCGCGCTGCCCACCGCGCACCCCTTCTATCTGGACACGACCACGGGCCAGGTAGGAATCCTCGAGGTGCCCGGCGTCCCCCAACCGCTCGTGGAGGCTTGGCTGCGCGGCGCCCCATGCACGCCGGAAGACGCGGAGGCCCTGGGCGAGGCGCTGCGCACCCTGCGGCGAAGCAAGAAGCTCCCTGTGCCCATCCCCAAGCTCACGCGGCGGAGCTTCGTGGCGCCCCGGCTCGTCGTTCGGCTCGAAGCGGGAGAGCCCCCCGCGGGCTCGGGGCCGCAGCGGGCGTGGATCCGCCGCATGGTCGACTACGACGGCCTGCGCGTCGATCCTGGTATCCCGGCTCCCTCCATCGCCCGCGAGACCCCTCGAGCCATCGAGCTCGTACCGAGAGACCTGGACGCCGAGGAAAGGTTCGAGCGCAGGCTGCACGCCGCGGGGCTGCGCCCCTTCCATGTCGTGCATCCGGGCGAGCCCGCGCCCGAGGGCCTGGCCCTCGCGCTCCCCTCTTCGCCGTACCTCCTGGAGCGCGTCGTCCGTGAGCGGCTCCCCGAGAACGACGTGCTCTTCGAGCGGGCCGAGGGCTACGGGTTTTACGCCACGCCCATCGACGCGATGAGCCTCTCCCTGGACGATGAAGGCGACGAGGGCGTGGCCGGCTTCGCCGTGTCGCTCGGCCTCCGCGTGGGGGGCGAGATCGTCGAGGCGCTACCTCTCGTGCTGGCCGCCCTCCGCGCCAGCGATCTCACGCTGGAGGGCCCGCTGCTGCTCGCCCTGCCCGACGGCCGCACCCTCGAGGTCCCCGCCGAGCGCCTCAAACCGCTCCGCGCCATCCTGCTCGAGCTCGCGGCCCTGCCGGACGGAGCGAAGCTCGCCCGCGTGCGCGCCCTCGGGCTCGATCCGAGCATGCTCGCGCGCAGCCCGGCCAGCCTCGAGCGGCTCCGCCGCGCGCTCGCGACCTCCAGGGATATCGAGGGCGAGCCAATCCCTCCGAAGCTGCGGGCCACGCTGCGCGGCTACCAGGCCCAGGGCTTCCGGTGGCTGCTCTCGAGGAGGCGGGCGGGCCTCGGCGCCGTGCTCGCCGACGACCTGGGCCTGGGCAAGACCATCCAGGCCATCTCCCTGTTCTTGGCAGAAGCACGCGAGGGCAAGCCGAGCCTCGTCGTGTGTCCGAAGAGCGTGCTCGGCAACTGGGAGGCCGAGCTCGCCCGCTTCGCCCCAGAGCTCACCGTGCACGCCCACCACGGCGCGGCGCGGCAAGCCAGCGCGTCTCGCATCCCCGAGAGCGACGTGGTGCTCACCACCTACCCGCTCCTCGTGCGCGACGCCTCCCTGCTCGAGGGGCTCTCGTTCTCTACCGTGGTGCTCGACGAGGCGCAGAACATCAAGACGGCCGGCTCCACCTATGCGCACGCGGCCTGCAAGCTGCGCGCGGAGTTCCGGCTGGCGCTCTCGGGGACGCCCATGGAAAATCACCTGGGGGAACTCTGGAGCGTCCTTCGCTTCGTCTTGCCCGAGCTCCTCGGGGACTCGCGCTCCTTCGCCAAGGCGTTCCGCCGCCCCATCGAGAGGGACGGCGACGACGAGACGCGGCGCTCTCTCATCGCTCGGATCGCCCCGTTCCTGCTGCGGCGCCTCAAGGAGCAGGTGGCGCGCGAGCTCCCGCAGAAGACCCTGATCGTGGAGCCCATCGAGCTCGACGACGCGCAGCGCGACGTGTACGAGAGCGTCCGCGCCGTCATGGACGAGCGCGTCCAAGACGCGCTCCGCGAGAAGGGGCTCGCCCGCTCCCACATCGTCCTGCTCGACGCCCTGCTCAAGCTACGCCAGGTCGTGTGCGATCCTCGCCTCCTCGCCACGCGCACAGCAAAGAAGGCAGGCTCGGCCAAGCTCGAAACCCTCGTCGCCAAGCTCGAGGAGCTGGTGGCCGAGGGACGCCGCGTCCTGGTCTTTTCGCAGTTCGTAAGCATGCTCGAGCTCATCGAGAAAGAGCTCCGAAAGGCCAAGATCCGCTACCTGCTCCTCACCGGGCAAACCGAGCACCGGGGCGATCTCGTCGCCGCCTTCCAGCGCGGCGATGCGCCGGTGTTCCTCCTCAGCCTGAAGGCCGGAGGCTCGGGCCTCAACCTCACGGCGGCCGACGTGGTCATCCACTACGATCCCTGGTGGAACCCCGCGGCCGAGGCCCAGGCCACGGACAGGGCCCACCGGATAGGCCAGGACAAACCCGTGTTCGTCTACAAGCTGGTAGGAAAGGACACCATCGAGGAGAAAATCCTCGCCCTCCAGGCCAAGAAACACGCACTCTTCTCCTCGATCCTGGACGACGACCACGCCTCGCCCAAGGGCGTCGCCCGGGCGCTCACCACCGAGGACGTGGCCTTCCTCTTCGCCCGATAACAGGGGCCCCAGGTTTTCCTGGGCGACCTTGCTACGCCGGACCTACGACGTCGACGTGAAAAGGCTTGAGCCTGATCGAAGTCGGAGAAAATCTGTCCTCCCTGCCTCACTTCTCCCCGTGATTTACAGGGACAAAGCACGCCAAGGCGAGCGCTCGGCTGACTTGGCGGTCGGCTCTCTGGCCCTCCTTCTCCTCTTGGAGGCAGCGCTGGACTCGAGCGTTCGCCCGTAATTCCTTCTTGACCGCCGATTCCGACCGAACAATGGAATCGACGACTCCACGATCCGTCGACACGAAAAGCGGGATGAATCAGCTCACACGAATATCCCCGCTCGAACGCTTCGTAACCGACTACAACCTTTATCTGGCCTCCGGGGGCCGGTTCTCTGATACAGAGCGAAAGCTCGTCCTTTGACCGTTTTTCCCGGAGGAACCATGAAACGAGAGATGGGTTTGTTGGGCCTTGGCTGCGTACTTCCGGCCCTGGGCTGCAACGTGCACATGGCCGCCCCGTCCGACGTGGCGCAGGCCTCCGAGGTGCTGCTCGTCGCGGACCGCAGCCGTGTGAGCGGCGCGCTGGCCAACGAGAGCTTCAAGATGGGCTCCTTCGAGGTCACCGACGTCAACAGGGACTGGAACTCCGGCACCGCGCTCACGACAGGCCCCTACTCCAGGGAGGAGGCGAACGGCGGGTACGCCTTCAAATTCAAGGCTGGCGGGAAGGTCTTGCTGGCCGGGTGCGCCTCCAAGTCCGCGAACAACGCCGTGGGATTGGGTGGGGGCATGTCGCTGAACTTCGGGTACGAGGGCCTCCGGTGCACCTGCGGCACCGACGCCGAGGTGAGCGTCAAGGCGTCGCTGAACAGGTCGTACAAGGGCACCATGAAGCTCGGGAGCGCCGAGCATGCGGTCACTTCCGTGCACGAGCTCGAGGGCGGCGCCTCCACGGGAGATCCTGCCGGATACCGGGTGGACGGGGGCGGCGCGCTCGGCGCCGTGGACGTGCTCTACCCCGGGAAGGTGTGGCTCAAGAAGGGCATGGCCGAGGCGGATCGGGCCGCCATGAGCTGCCTATTCGCGGGTCTCATGCTCTATCAGCCCCCGCGCAGATAAGCGGCGATGAACCGCGGACGCGCAACCCCAGCGCCGCCCTCCACACGCGGTGCTGTGGCATGTGCAAGAGGAGCTGCGAACGTCACATCGCCTCCAGGGAGCCGCACCCAAGGGAGAACGAAAAAAGCCTCGAAGGCCAGGCCTTCGAGGCTTGCAGTCCGGGCGACGCGGTCAGCGCTTGGGCGCCTGCATCACCATCAGGTGGAACTTGGCGAACTCGGTCTGCCCCATCGTGAAGAGGACCTCGACGAGGAGGCGGTAGGGGGTGTCCTTGTCCGCGATGATGATGGCCTCGCTCGAGCTGGGATCCTTGCCGGTCGCCAGCCGGATCTGGCGATCTCGCTCTCGCCAGATCTGGAGCTGGGAGGCGAGAGGCTGGATGAAGAGGTCGTTGGGACCGCTTCGCTTGTACTTGCCCTCGACGCCGTGAGAAGCATCCGACGGCACCTTGCAGACCTCGCTGTCATCGACCACGATCGCGGTCTTGGAGATGAGCACAGCCAGACCTTCCTGCGAGGCTTCGGTGGTCAGCAGGCTGCTCGGCATCGTCAGGTCGGACGATTTGGGGAGCGAGTTGGACGCGCTCAAGCTCTTCAGCAAGAACACGAGGATGATGGTCATCATGTCCAGCATCGCCGTGATGTTGAGGAAGTTGATCTCCGGCTCGGTAGCGCGACGCTTGATCTCCTTCCGAAGCTCGCGCTTGTAGGTGGCCATGCTCGCCGCCTTCTGTGGAGGCATGGAGGGCACCGAGGGACGCCCCGAGGACGCCGTGCTTGAAGGGGGCTGATTTGCCATCGTCTTATGCGCTCAACGGGCCAGGCCGAAGTTTACCTCGGGGAAGAGGCGAGTCTTCTTGTTGGGGTCCTGCGGGTCCGGCTTCTCGCGCAGGTAGTCGATGGTGCTGATCACGGCCTGGTAGGGGATCTGCGGGTTCGCGCTGATCGTCACCTGCTCCTCGGCCGCGAACTCGGGCGCCATGGTCTTGAGCCGCGCGGCGCAGTCGCGCAGGGACTCGTAGTCGTACTCGGAGCCCTTCTTGGGGATCGCGAGCCCTGGCCCCGCGTCGTTGCAGCCCGGGGCGACGTTGCCGCCGCTCGCCTTCACGCTGAAGCCGTCCGGTACGATGATGACCGTGAGACCCAGCGTCTTGGTCGTGGGCACGCGAGCCCCGCCGCCCGCGCGCGGCGGGAAGCTGTCGATCGTTGCCGTGAAGGTGACGCTCACCGTCGCGAGGACGAACATGAGGACGTTCGTGATGATGTCGAGGAACGGGACGATGTTGAGCTCGCCATTGTCCGATTCATCGGCCTCGCGCGGCTGCGACAGACGCCTGATCTTGGCGCGTTGAGCAGCCGAGAGCTTCTCTTGTACCTCCGCCATGGATCCCGCCGATCAGTAGTTGCCGGGCCGGGTTTGGATGGTGAGAAGATTGAACACTCGCTCCTGCGTCGCGTCCAGGTCGTGCGCGATATTCTTGGCGCGCTGGTGGAGGATGAGGTGGGCGATCATGCACATGACCGCGATCCCCAAACCCATCGCCGTGTTGTACATGGCCTCCGCGATGCCGTTGGCGAGGACGCGCTGGCGGTCAGCGGCGCTCAGGTTGGGGTCGGAGACGGCGCCGAAGGTGTGGATCAGACCGACGACGGTGCCGAGCAGGCCGATGAGCGTCGCGATGTTCGCGAGCGACCAGAGGGAGGCGATGCGCTTCTCGGCCGCGGGCTTGAGCTCGCCGATCTTCTCGCTCATCGCCGCGTCGATCTCGTCCGGGCCCTTGCTCGCGTTCGTCAGTCCCGCCTTGACCAGCTGCAGCGTGGGGTAATCGCCCGCGTCGCAGAGCTTGATCGCGCGGTCGATGTTCCCCGCGGTCACCAGCTTCTTGATCTGCGCGAAGAACTCCTTGGAGTTCACCCGGTACTTCCCGAGCTGGAAGACCGCGCGCTCGATGATCACTGCGAGGACGATGGCGCTCACGACGAGGTTGAGGGAGAGAAATGCCGGGTTCTCCTTGAACGCCTCCATCAAGCCGCCGCTGCCGCCCGCCGCAGCTTTACCCTCACTCAGAAGGACAACGAACATCCCGGATGCTCCTTTCTAAACGCTTCCATCACGCCGCTCTCTGAATCCACCGGAGTGTGTGCTCCGCGGCCCGGGGCGCCGGCTTTCCCCATCCTGTGTTGGGCCGCGCGTTGCATACGCCCGGCATCGATGCACGTAGGAGCTTGGGTTCCAAGGATGCCGCCGCCCGACTACGATGCCGATGACGATACAGCCTCGCGATCGGCGAAGTCAACGTAGTCGGCGGCGTACACGACCGGGCGGGTTGCGCCTCCCGCGCTTGCGCCGCTTGCTCGTCCCCCCGTCGGTGCCCCGGCGTCCCGCCGAGCACGAGCCGGCGACGAGCAAGGCACGCCACGCAGGACGGCCCCGAGCAGGGTGACCTCAAGCCGCGGACATGGGCAGGAACGCCCGCCGGCGCCCTGACGAGCCCAACGTACCTCGACGCCGAGCGCCAGCGGTGGAATTTTTCGAGCCCACGCGAAAAGCCCCCTGGAAGGTGGAATTTTTCGGGCCCACGCGAAGACGTGATCCCCGCGGAATTTCCCCCAAAGTCCTATTGACGGCGAGGGTCACTCGCGGCAATTGTTCTGCGTTCTCGCCGCAGCCTGCTCCTCGCAAGAGGAGCTTGCTACGTCCGAGCCCGTTCGGATAACGTCCCGCGCGCCGCATCGCTCTCCTCTCAATGGCCCTCTCCACGTCCCGTGGAAAGGTACTGCGGGCGGTCAAGACTCTGCCGCGGAACACAATCAAAAATCGAACTCGCACCCCCCGGTGTCCCGGGCGGTGTCCCAGGCGGCTACCGCCGCCACGATGAACTCAGGAGGATGGTCATGGCTGGCGTATGGAAGCACTTTCAAGAGGGCGGGAAGATGATGTGGGTCATCCTCTTCTGGTCCATCGTCACTCTCGGCATCATCATCGAGCGGGCGATTTATCTGTATGGCTCCTCGATCAACAAGGACGTGTTCCTGGCCACGATGCAGAAGTGCATCCTCGCCGGTGACGTGGCGAAGGCCGTGAAAATGTGCTCCGCAGCCAACGCCCCCCTCGCGCGCATCGTGCAGGCGGGCCTCGTCAAGGTGAACCGCCCCGACGAGGAGGTCCAGGCGGCGATGGACGAGGCGGCTCTCCGCGAGGTCCCCAAGATCACCAAGCGCACAGGCTTCCTCGCCCTCATGGCCAACCTGTCGATGCTCACAGGCCTCCTCGGGACCGTCGCGGGCCTCATCACGAGCTTCGGCGCGGTCTCCGGCGAGAGCGTCGATCCCAGCCCGAAGGCGCGCATCCTCGCGGAAGGCCTCAGCGAGGCCCTGAACTGCACGGCCTTCGGCCTCATCGTCGCCATCCTCGGCCTGGTCGGCTTCGCCGTGCTCAACGGCAAGACGCAGCAGCTCGAGGACGACATCAACGAGGCGAGCGTCCAGGTGCTCAACCTCGTCGTGACCAACCGCCAGAAGGTCAACCTCTCGACCTGAGTCCCTCCTTCCTCCTTTTTCAGTGTGAGCCAGTCATCGTAGCGTCAGGGTCACAGCGACCCTGACGCTCCAAGTCCGGAGCAAGTACCATGGGTGGCGTAGACGTAGCCTCAGGCAGTGGCAAGCGCAAAGCGGTCGACTCGGAGGTCAACATGATCCCCTTCATCGACCTCCTCATGGTCACCATCGCCTTCCTGCTGATCACGGCCGTGTGGTCCCAGATGGCGCGCCTCAACGCGGACGCCCAGGTACCGGGGCCCCCCAGGCCGGACGAGCAGGTGAACGTGGAGCCCGAGAAGCAGCTCCACGTGGAGATGCGCTCGCCCGAGAAGTTCGTCCTCATCTGGAAGCAGGGCGGCACGGTGCTCAGCACCATCGACGTGCCCCGCAAGGACAACATCGTGAAGGAGGGCATGACCAAGGTCGTGCGCTACCCCGAGCTCGCCGAGAAGATCGAGGGCGAGTGGAAGACGACGGGCACGCACCGCGAGGCGTCGGACAAGAAGTTCGACCAGGCCGTGCTCCACACCGACAACGAGACCCAGTACGTCTACCTCATCGGCGTGATCGACGCGATCTACCGGGCCAAGCGAAACTACACGGTGGGCTCGAAGACCGAGCGTATGCCGGCCTTCAACGTCACCTTCGCGGTCAACTGAAGAGCAACCAAGGAACCTGCGATGACCATTCACCAGCCTGGCCGGCGTTTGATGTACGCCATCCCTCTCAAGTTCGTTCACCACAAGGTGGCGGGCGGGGGACAGAGGAGCGTGGCGGCATCCCTGTCACTCACCAGCATGATCGACTTCCTCGTCGTGACGGTGGTCTTCCTCCTCATGACCTTCAGCGCCTCCGGCGAGCCCACACTCCCCAAGGGCGTCAACCTGCCCAAGGCCGAGAACACGCTCGACATGATCGACGCGCCCCTCGTCGGCATCGCAGGGTCGCAGATCCTGGTCGACGGCAACCTGGCTGGCAACACCCGCGCCATCGAGGAATCCAAGCGCCTCCAGCGCATCGACGAGCTCTTCAACGTGCTCAAGGGCAAGCGCGAGCTCTGGAAGCAGCTCCACCCCGGCAAGGGGTTCCCTGGCGTCGTCGTGCTCCAGATTGACCAGGACGTGCCCGCCATCGTCGTCAAGAGCGTCTTCCAGACCGCGGCCTTCGCGGGCTACCCGAACGTGAGCTTCATGGTCAACATGATCCCCAAGACCGCGAAGTGATCCCGCAGTAAGCAGGGGCTTGGCCCGTGCACCCGAACAGCCGTCCGGTCCGCCGGGCGGCTGTTTTCGTTGGGGTCCTGCAGGGGCGATCCTGGCGCCATAAACATGTATAATACACAAGTATAGCCCATGTCTCTCATGGATATCGCGGGAACTCTCACGAGCCCCTGGTGGTCTTCTCGGCGCGAGGTGCGACGATGGTCGAGCGTGGATTGAAATCGATCGCGGCGGCCCGCGAGGAGCGGAGCGTGCGCAGGTTCGGCAAGCCCACGACCCTGTTCTGGATGCTCCTCCTCGGCGGCGTGAGCGTCGCGCTCCTGGTCGCCTACGTCACGTCGAGCCGCGAGCTCGAGGCGTCCCGCTCCGCCCTCCTTTCCAAGCAGCGCGCCGCGGCGGAGACGATAGGCAAGGAGTGGTTCCCCCTGCGCGATCAGGTCGAGAGGGTCGCGCTCGAGGCCGCGATGGATCCGTACCCCGGCGACATGATCGCCAAGGAGGCCGCGTCCTGGGATTTTCGCGCCCTGCCCGGCCTCTACCTTCGCCTGCGCACCGCCCAGGCCAGGGACGCCGCCGCGCTCCGGAGGGCCGCGGCGAGCTCCCAGAAGGACGGCTTCACCGCCTGCCTCCTCAGGCGAAATACTCCATGGAGCGCGGACGCCGGAGCCGCCAAGGATCACCCGTGGAACCTCCGCCAGGCCTACGCCTCCACGCGCATCCTCACAGACGAGTGGCTCGGCGAGGTGAAGGCGGCGGAGAACGACATGAGGCTGCGGGTCTTCGAGCAGCAGTACGCCAGGGCGAGGGACACCGAGATCCCGCTCGCCATCGAGATCGTGAAGCGCGCCCAGTTCTTCCTGCTGGTGCTGGACGAGGATAGCGACGAGGCGAGGACCGGCCCGGACGGAGGAGCGCCCACCTCGGAGGATCTCCAGCTGGTCCTGCACCCCACGCGCGTGTTCATCGTCAACCTGAGGACCAGGGAGCTCCTCGCGCGGCTCAGGCGCTCGGTGGAGGGTCAGTTCTTCATGGCCGGCGAGCGCGCGGCCGATCCCGAGACCCAGGCCGCGCTCCGGCGCCAGGTGAACAACTGCGCCCTCGCCCAGATCGTGAGCTCCGAGATCTCTCCCGCCAAGTGAGCCCTGTGCCCCGATCTCGCCGTCCACGTTCCGGCTGTGCGCGTGAAAATCACCGGGACGAGGCGAGCGATTCTAGGGTCGCGCCAGGACGTGAACGTCCGCCAGGTTGTGACCCCTGGGCAGGCGGAGCGCAGTCCCCATAGAAAGATGTAGAGTCCCCGTATCGAAGCGCCGGAGGGCCCGCTGGATCTCGCCGCGGCGCCCGACGGCGACCTCCGAGGAGACGAGAGCTCCGGCCGCTCCGCTCGCCCCGTCGACCCCGTCGGAGGCCGCCGCCAGGAAGAGCACCCCGGGCGGCAGCCCGAGCGCCACCAGCGCGGCCAGGTGAGAGCAGCGCCCTCCTCGCCCCCGGGTGAGGCGAGCCCCGGGGAGGCGGACGGTCGGCTCGGCGGCGAAGACGAGCGCGTGCCCGGGGCGAAGCCTGGAGGCCAGGCGCAGGTGAAGCTCGGCCACCTCCTCGACCGGGGCAGTGACGGGGGCGCCCACCCGGACCCTGCGGTCAGGGCGAGCCAGCTCCGCCGCGACCCGCTCGGCGAGGAGCTCGGGAGAGGCCAGGAGGGACGAGGTCCCCAGCGCCGCCTCGCGGGCCCGGGGATCGAGGGCCGGCTGGAAGGGCAAGGAGGCCGCCAGAGCCCGGTCCATGTAGGTGCATACTGCACTCCTCGCCGAGGCCAGCCTGGTGGGGGAAGGGAGCGAGGGCCCGGAGCCGACGTCGGCGAGCCGGCCCCCGATCACGTCCGACAGGACGAGCGTGTGCACGCGCGAGGGCCAGGCCGCGCGCAGCAGCCCGCCGCCCTTGATGCTGGACAGGTGGCGCCGCACCGTGTTGATCGCCTTTATGGGGGCTCCCGAGGCCAGAAGCCCGCTCACGATCTCCTGCTTCTGCTCGAGCGAGAGCCCCGGCGCCGGCGCGGCGACCAGCGAGGACGCGCCCCCGGAGATCAGCACCAGGACGGGCCCTCGGTGGGCGCAGACCGCGCGGAGGATCCGCTCTGCAGCCTCGACGCTGCGGGCGTCAGGCAGGGGGTGAGCAGCGCGCAGGACCTGGAGCGAGGCCGGCAGGCGCGGCGTCCTCGTCCTCGAGGGGACCACCACGAGCCCTCGCTCGACGCGAGGCCCCAGCGCCGAGACCGCACCCTCGGCCATCGCTCCCGCCGCCTTGCCCATGGCGACGAGGAGCACCGGCTCCTCCCGGTAGGCGACCAGCGCCTCCTGGACCAGCCTCGATGGCGAGAGCTGCGCCAGTGCCCTACGGACCGCGGAGACCATGCTCCTCCTCAGGAGATCGGCGTGGGTCGCAAAGCGTCCTCGGCCGTTTTTGGCGAGGGTGTTGCCTCGTGGCCTGCTCCCTGTAAATCGAACCACGTCCCCCTCCGCGAAGGGCAAAAACTTCGGCAAGGACGGACTCTCGAATGATTCTCTATTGCTGTTCCATCATCGGACGCGCAGGGAGCCGGTGGTCACCGTCGACACGGGGATCCTCTCGGCCTTGGCGACGGCGAAGATGCGGGTGAGCGCGTCCTGGATCCTGGGCAGGTACCTCTCCGCGGTCTCCAGGTGGAAGCCGATGCTCACCACCTGGGGCCTGGACTTGTTCTGGAGGTAGCGGGCCTTGGCCTGCTGGAAGACGTCGACCATCTCGTCGGAGGTCATGTAGTCGGCGAGGGCGCCGTTGTCGGGGACCTCGTTCAGGTTCCCGGCGGGCGTGGGGATCCTGTAGGGCTGCGAGGCCGCGGTGGTGCCACGCCACAGGTCACCGAGCCAGTCCAGGACGGGAAGGCCACGGAGCTCACCGGCCAGGTAGGGCTGGGGCACCGCCGAGCTGTCCCAGGTGA
>SXGT01520128.1_pt1 | contig 20220 bp, 20 predicted proteins | sample 3176221 | NCBI WGS metagenome assembly SXGT01 (sample SAMN11356862, study PRJNA531348) | freshwater metagenome | isolation source: freshwater sample F1-120 | place: China: Fuxian Lake, Yuxi | collected 2017-12-25
ACCGAGACGGTTTACGGACTCGGCGCCGATGCCTCCAACCCCGACGCGCTGGCGCGTCTCTACGCGGTCAAGCGGCGGCCGGTGGATCACCCGGTGATCGTGCACATCGCGTCGGCCGATCGACTCGACGACGTGGCGCACGTCGACGACCCGCGGGTTTGCGATCTGGTCGAACGCGGCTGGCCCGGTCCGCTGACGGTGGTGCTCCGAAAACGGCACGACACCGTGAGCGATCGTGCGACCGGCGGCCGTTCGACGGTCGGGGTGCGCGTCCCGAACCATCCGCTCGCGCTCGATTTGTTGACCGCGCTCGACTTCGGAGTCGCGGCACCGAGCGCGAATCGCTTCGGGCGCGTGAGTCCGACGACGGCCGAACACGTCGCGAGCGATCTCGGTCACGACGTTCGCGTCGTTCTCGACGGCGGCGCGTGCTCGATCGGCGTCGAGAGCACGATCGTCGACTGCACCGATGCTTCGAACTTCCGTGTGTTGCGGGTCGGCGGGTTCGACGTCGCCGAAATCGAGCGCATCGTCGGCTCGCCGGTCACGCTCGCGACGCACGGCGAAGTCGCTGCGCCCGGAACGTTGCCGTCGCACTACACGCCTGACGCGCGCGTCGTGATCGTCTCGTCCGATGATCTCGTCGCGGCGATCGACGAACACCACGCGTCTCGTGTCGGGGTGCTCGCGCTCGCGGGAGTCGCGCTTGCGGTGACACGAGTCACGGTGCTTGCGACCCCTGCGACCGTCGATGATTACGCCCATGATCTCTACGCCGCGTTTCGGGACGCGGACTTGCTCGGACTCGACGTCGTACTGGCCATCGCGCCCGATGGCGACGGGCTGGCGGCCGCGGTGCGCGACCGCATCGCTCGCGCCGCCGCCCGGTAGCCTCCCAACTGCATGGTTGGCGAGTCCCCGGTCTCGAACTCGGACCGCGGCGATACTCGACCGATCGGCGTGTTCGACTCCGGCGTCGGTGGCCTCACGGTGATGCGCTCGCTCATCGACCTCCTGCCGGGCGAATCGTTCGTCTATTTCGGCGACACCGGTCGCACGCCCTACGGCCCGAAACCCCCCGACGATGTTCTGAAGTTCTCGATCCAGATCGGTGAACTCCTGCATGCCCGTGGCATCAAGGTGCTCGTCGACGCATGCAATACGTCGACTGCGGTCGCGCTCGACACGCTCCAAGATCGCTTCGACGTCCCCGTCGTCGGGGTCATCGAACCAGGGATTCGAGCCGCGCAACGCGCGACGCGCACCGGTCGGGTCGGAGTCATCGGTACCGTCGGCACGATCGACAGCGGCGCGTACGCGCGCGTCGCGGCGAACGTCGCGCCCGAGATCGCACTCATCAGCGCCGCGTGCCCGGGCTTCGTCGAGTTCGTCGAGGCCGGCGACACCGAGTCGCATCAGGTGCACGTGCTCGCGCAGCGATTGCTCGCTCCGCTCCTCGACGCCGACGTCGACACATTGGTGCTCGGTTGCACGCACTATCCGTTGCTCGCCCGCACGATCGGCGACGTCATGGGCCCCGACGTCGTGTTGGTGTCGAGCGCCGACGAGACCGCGTTCGCGGTGCGATCGCTGCTCGACGTCGAGGGCACGGCGACCCGCGACGGCACGGTGACGCACGAGTTCCTCACGAGCGGTTCGGCCGAACGGTTCGCCGAACTCGGGGTGCAGTTCCTCGGACCCGAGGTCGCTTCGGTGCAAGGTTGGCAGTGGTGATCGAACTCACCACGCTTGGTTGTTCCGGTTCCTACGGGGCACCTGCGGGGGGTGCATGTTCGGGCTACCTCGTGCGTGCCGGTGGCGCAACGATCTGGATGGACTGCGGCAACGGAACCCTCCCCGCTTTGCAGCGTCATGCCGACGTGCGCGATCTCGATGCCGTTGTGATCACGCACACCCATCCCGATCATTGCGTCGACATCTACGGTCTCCACGTGCTGAACAAGTATGGGATCGAACGGTGTGGTCTTCCCGTGTACGCGCCCGAAGGTGCGGAGCGCCAGCTCGCCTCGTTGGTCGGTGGCGACTGGGGCGGATGCTTCGATTGGAACGCGATGGGGGCAGGCGACCACGTCGACGTCGCCGATGCGCGACTTCGCTTCAGTGTCACCGACCATCCGGTCACGACCCTCGCGGTCGAGATCGCGCACCGCGACAAACGACTCGTCTACACGTCCGACACCGGCCCGGGTTGGTCGCCGGAAGTGTTCGGGTCGGGTATCGACCTGTTGCTCTGCGAAGCGACCTACCTCCACGACGACATCCGTGCACCGATCCACCTTTCCGCCCGACAAGCGGGCGAGATCGGTTGCGAGACCCGCACACGTCGCCTCGTGTTGACCCACCTCTGGCCGACGATCGATCCGATGGCGGCGGCGGGCGAGGCGGCCGAGGCGTTCGGTCGCGAGGTCACGCTTGCTGCGCAGCACGCCACGCTCATTGCGTGACGAGCCGTTCTCGATTCGCTCATCGAAGCGCATGAAGTGTCGATGGGACCCTGACACCTTGTCGGTTGGTCCATCGTGGACCAGTGCATCGGAGCGAACGAGATGCGAGTTTCCGCCAGAGCGATCGTTGTCGCCGGCCTCATCCTCACCGCGCTCGGCGGAAATGCCGCGGTCAGCTCCGACCGGGTCGGGGCGACGACCCTGACGAACGACGGTGCCTACACGGTTCCCGGCACCGCCGGCGCCACCCAGCTGCTGTACGTCATCGCCATCGGTGGTGGTGGCGGCGCGGGCGGCAGCGACGGTGGGCGCGGTGCCAAGGTCACGACCTTGATTCGTGCGACGGCCGGGGACGATCTCTCGGTGGTCATCGGACGCGGCGGCGACGGTGTCGCGGGACTGGCTGACGAGGGCTACAGCGCAGGTGCCGGCGGCGGTAGCACCGCGATTCTCGACGGATCGAACGTCGTCGTCGAAGCGGGAGGCGGCGGTGGTGGTGCCGAGGGCTACGGCGGTTACGGCGACGGCGGCGACAGCGGCGAATATGGCGAGACGGACTCCGACCTCGACGGCTACTGCGACAGTTCTGGAGGTGGGGAGGGCGGCAACGTCGACCTCGCGGGCTCCGGCGGCGCAGGTGGCGTGCTCGAGGGCGACGGTTGCGTCGCGACGTCGAACGGGAGTGCGGGCGGCGACGGGTTCGGTGCGAGTGGAGGCGATGGCGGCGGGCCGCGCGCCGATGCTCCGCACGGCGGAAGCGGCTACGGCACCGGCGGGGCCGGCGGGAACGGCGACGGAACCGGTAACTCGGTTGGCGGCGGTGGCGGCGCAGGCTTCGGTGGTGGTGGCGGTGGTGGCGTCGGCGACGACGGAGCCCGCGACGTCGGGGCCGGTGGTGCCGGCGGCGGGAGTCGTGTGGCGCCCGAGTACCTCGTCGGGATCGCGGAATACAACCGGGCGTCATTCCTCGGGCCGGGATTCGAAGGCACGTCCTTCGGCGACGGTGTCGATGGCGAGGTCGAGATCGGGCCGGTCGGCCCGACGGTCCTCACGGAACTCGTGACGGCGACGATCGACGCCGACGCGGGGACCGCGACCCTTCACGGCATGGTCAATGCCAACGGAGTCGACACGACGTCGATCGTGGTCGAGTGGGGAACCGATCCGACGCTGAGCAGCCTGCTCGGGACCGCGACGATCGCACCGACGCAGGCGACGGGTTCGTCCGACACCACGATCGATGGCGACATCTCGGGTCTCGATGTCGGAACCACGTACTACTACCGGATTCGTGCGAACAACGGCACCGGCATCACGCCGGGGAGTTTCCAGCCATCCGCTGACACCGTCGGCGACATCGAGTCGTTCGTCGTGGCGCAGCCGCCGAGCGCGCCGCGCAACGTGACGGTCAGCCCCGGGAATGGTTCGGTGACGGTGACATGGGAACCGCCCGAAGACGATGGTGGCTCGGCGATCACGCACTACACGGTGGTCGCCGGTCCTGGTGGTGCTTCGTGCACCGTGAATGCACCTGACACGTCGTGCACGATCACCGGTCTCGAGAACGGTGTCAGCTACACGTTCACCGTCACTGCCTACAACGGCGTCGGGGAAGGACCGCCTTCGGCGGCGTCGCCCGAAGCCGTGCCCAACGAGGGCACACCGGGCACGACCGACGAACTCCCCGAAACGGGAGCCGCGGGATCGTTGCCGTTCGCCGTCATCGGACTGATCATCGTCGGTATCGGCGCGTACTTGGTCCGAAGGACGCGGCGAGCCGTTCTCCTCGACTGACGCGTTCTAGCTTTGGCCGGGCTCGGTCGATTGCGATCGAGCCCGACCGAACGCTGAGGAGCGCGCCATGACGAGTGCAACGACCCCGAGGCCGGGAGGCCGCGCGGCCGACGAACTGCGTGCGGTGACGTTCACCCGTGATTACACCGAGATGGCCGCGGGTTCGGTGCTCGTCGAGTTCGGCCGGACGCGCGTGCTGTGTACTGCGTCGATCGACGCGAAGGTTCCGCCGTGGCTGCGGGGCAAGGGTCGGGGCTGGGTCACCGCGGAGTATTCGATGCTCCCGGGTTCGAGCCCCGAACGCGTCGATCGTGAGGCGGCCAAGGGCAAGCAGTCGGGCCGAACCCAGGAGATCCAGCGTCTCATCGGCCGATCGCTGCGCGCCGTCACGGACCTGACTGCACTCGACGAAACGCAGATCATCGTCGACTGCGATGTGTTGCAAGCCGATGGCGGCACTCGCACCGCATCGATCTGTGGCGGATGGATCGCGCTCTACGACGCATGCACGCGAGCGCTGCTCGACGGTCGCATCGCCCGCCATCCGATCACCGAAGCGTGCGCGGCGATCTCGGTGGGAGTGCACAACGGCACTCCCGTTCTCGACCTCGAATACGTCGAAGACAGCGCGGCAGAGGTCGACATGAACATCGTGATGACCGAGTCGGGTCGGTTCATCGAGGTACAGGGCACGGCCGAAGGTCTCGCGTTCACCCGCAACGAGCTGGACGCGCTCCTCGCACTCGCCGAGGTCGGGATCAACGAGATCGTTGCCGCGCAGCGCGAACTGGTGTCGGTCGCGCCCGCGCCGCGATGACCGCGTTCGTCTTCGCAACCGGCAACCCCGACAAGGCCCGCGAGGTCTGCGAGATCTTCACTGCCGCGCGCGGTGCGACGATGGCCGCGGGGCCGATCGTCGCGGCCGATGGTGCGATCGTCGGGTTCGCCGTCGCGCCGATCGACGCGATCGATTCGTTCATCGCGTCGATCGCCGTTCCCGACATCGCGCCCGACGTGACCGAGTCGGGTGCGACGTTGCTCGACAACGCACGCATCAAAGCCTGCGCGGTCGCCAACGCGCTCGGTGTCCCCGCGGTCGGCGACGACACCGGGCTCGAGATCGACGCGCTGGGGGGCGAACCCGGCGTGTTCTCGGCCCGCTACGCGGGTGTGGACGCGACCTACGCCGACAATTGCGCCAAGGTGCTGAACGCGATGGCCGAGAAGCGCCGGGCCTCCCGTACCGCGAGGTTCGTCACGATCGCGTTGTGGTGCGAACCGCTGACGGGCGACGAATGCTTCGCACGTGGAGTCGCGGAGGGCGTGATCGTCGATGAGTGTCGAGGTGAGAACGGTTTCGGCTACGACCCCGTGTTTGCCCCGGCGGGTGGGGCTGGCCGAACGTTCGCAGAGATGACAGCATCCGAGAAACACTCCATCAGTCATCGCGGGCGCGCGTTCCGTGTGCTCGCAGCGACACTCGACGAGAGGCTCTGACCCATGCCCGTGGATCCGCAGGTCCAACTTCTGCTCGACATGATGGCTGCGGGTGGCGGCGCGCCGATCTCGTCCGAGACGCTCGCCGCGACACGCGACGGATTCGGGATGCTCGTTGCGATGACCGCCGGACCCGGGCCCGACTCGGTCGCGGTCACCGAGCGTTCGATCGACGGACCGCACGGCAGCATTCCGCTGCGGATCTACACCCCGTCAGCGAACGTGCCGGCCGGCGCGGTGCTGTTCATCCACGGGGGCGGTTGGACGATCGGATCGGCCGAGGCGTACGACCCGATCGCCAAGATCGTCGCCGAGGGAACCGGCGCGGTCGTTGTCTCGGTCGACTACCGATTGGCGCCGGAGCACGCGTTTCCCGTTCCCTACGACGAGTGCTGGGCCGCGTTGCAGTGGCTCGCCGAACACGGAGTCGAGCTCGGTGTCGACCCGGCGCGCATCGCGGTGATGGGCGACAGTGCCGGAGGCAATCTGTCGGCGGTGCTGGCGTTGCGAGCGCGCGACGAAGGCGGCCCGACGCTCGCGACGCAGATCCTCGTGTACCCGGTCACCGACTCCGACCTCGATCGCGGGAGTTACGTCGAGAACGGAACGGGGTACTTCCTCGAGCGTTCGACGATGCAGTTCTTCTGGGACTGCTACACGGCCGCAGGCGCCGACCCCACGGATCCGAGGCTTTCGCCGCTGCGAGCCGAGTCGCTCGCCGATTTGCCGTCTGCGCTGGTCGTCACCGCGGAGTTCGATCCGCTCCGCGATGAAGGCGAGGCGTACGCCGCTGCGCTCGCGGCTGCCGGGGTCGAGGTCGAACAGCAGCGCTACGACGGCATGATTCATGGGTTCGCCATGATGCCGATGGCCGTCGCGGCAGGCGCCGACGCGTTGGCCCAGGCGACCCGGGTAATCCGCCGATCGTTCGGTACCCTCGCCAGTTAGCTATGGCCGTCATCGACATCGCCGGGTTCGTCGCCGATCTCAAGGATCACGCGGTCGAACACGGATTCCACGTGCACGACGAGCGCCACTTCGTCGAGAGCTACTCCCTCCGCCAGACGTGGGAGGTCGACGTGCACCCGGAGGAGGGGTGTGAGGGTCCGGTCGACCTCTACCTCTCGCTCGAAGTCGACCCGAGGGTGTTGTTGGGATTCGAAGACGCCGTCATGGGCCTCCCCGACGACGAAGAGCCCGAAGACCACTTCTACTTTCCGCTGAACTTCACCTGGGCGTTGCCGCCGTTGCCCCACGGTCCCGACCTGCTCGTACTCGCGACCGATCTCGCCGGCGTCGGCGGGCCGGATCTGCCCCTCGAAGTCAGTGCGACCGATTCGTTCCCCAGCGCGACCGACGCGCCCGAACGCACCCTGCGCATCGTTGCGCATCAACGAGTGTCGCTGTTGCGAATTCGTCGCGGTGAAGAGGTTCCGTGCGAGACCCTCGACCGTTGCCTGTCGGTGAGTCGCTACCTGCTCGATCGCGCGACCAACTGGCTCGGCTGACGAGTCACTCGACTCGGGTGACTCGTCCTGTCACGCGACCTGTTGGTGGTCCGAACTTGCCCACGTTCCGCCTGACTCGATGAGTTTCGTGGCCTCGACGGCCCCCTGCGGACGCGCGAACCAGAAACCCTGCATCTTGTCGCAACCCAGCGCGACGAGCGCCGCGACGTGCTCGATGGTCTCGACGCCCTCCGCGACGATCTCCATTCCGAGGGCGTGCGCAAGGTTGATCACCGACGCGACGATCGTCGACCCTTCGCGGTCGGTTCCCAACGCGAGCACGAAGCTGCGGTCGATCTTCACGACCTGCACGGGCAGGCGACGAAGGTACGACAGCGACGAGTAGCCGGGTCCGAAGTCGTCGATCGCGAGGCGCACGCCGAGGTCTCGAAGTTCGTGGAGGCGTCGGATCGCGGTGTCGGCGTCGTCGACCAACGCGTTCTCGGTGATCTCGAACGACACGCGAGTCGGATCGACGCCGGTTTCGTCGAGAATCTCGCGCACCTCACGAACCAGGTGCCCGCTCGTCAGTTGCCGCGGCGAGAGGTTGATCCCCATGCTCGTCGGGTTGCCCTCGCGCTCCCACGCTGCGAGCTGGCGACACGCCGTCTCGGTGATCCATCGACCCATCGGGACGATGAGCCCGCGATCTTCGGCGACCGGCAAGAAGTCACCCGGTGGCACCAGTCCGAAGCCGGGTCGATTCCAACGAACGAGCGCCTCGAACCCTGCGACCGTCGAGGACTCGACCCCGACCAGCGGCTGGTAGTGCAACACGAGTTCTCGATCGTCGATGGCGTGGCGCAGCGCCGTCGCGATCTCGACCTTCTTGCGAATGCCGTCGCGCAATTCGCGGTCGAAGATCTCGATTCGATTGCGACCGCGCTCCTTCGCTCGATAGGCGGCAGTGTCGGCCTCGGCGAGCAATCCCGCCGCATCGCTGCGGTGGTCGGCGATGGCAACGCCGATGCTGGCTCCGACGAACACTTCGGTGTCGAGCACGATGAACGGGGCCGCGAGGCGGCGGCGGATTCGATCGGCGACGATCGTGGCATCGGTCGGAAGGGCGAGCGTCGGACAGACGACGACGAACTCATCGCCGCCGAACCGACCCGCCACGTCGTTACCCCGCAAGCATCCCTGGATGGCGCGGGCCACGAGGCCGAGCAGTAGATCGCCCGCGGCGTGGCCGAGCGTGTCGGTCACTTGCTTGAAGTGATCCAAGTCGATGAACAGCGCCGCGACTTGGCCGTGACCATTGCGACGGGATTCGGCCAGCGCCCGATCGAGTCGTTCGATCAGATGCTTCCGGTTGGGCAGGTCGGTCAGCGGGTCGTGCCGCGCGTCGTGTTCCAACCGTTCGGCGGCGGCGAGTTGTTCGCTGATGTCTTCGACATGGCCGATCGAGTAGCTCGGCGCGCCGTCGTCGTCGTACAGAATCGACACGTTGACCCGACACCAGACCGTCCGTCCGTCCTTGCGGAGGTAGCGCTTCTGGTAGCTGTACGAGGTGTGGTCGTCGGCGTGAATCGTCGCGTGCCGACGGATCGTCTCGTCGCGATCGTCCGGGTGGGTGATGTCGCTGATCGACATCGAGCACAGCTCCTCGTTCGTGTAGCCGAGAATCCGTGTCATGGCGGCGTTGGCCCGAAAGATCTCGCGCGACTCCGAGACGAGCATCAGACCGATCGGCCCGTGCTCGAAGACCTGCGCAAGGAGCGCGTCGGAAGCGTTGACGAATTCACTCATGATGGGACGCAGACCGAACCCTCGGGCGAGTTCGGTGTCGAGTCGATGCCTTCCCGTCGAGGGCCCCACGGCTTCACCTCCCAGATGTCGGCGGATCGCGGCGGGGGCCGTAGACCCATTTGTGCGATCCGAAGAAGTCCTCAATCTGCGGGATCAACGAGTCGATGCACACGCATCCGGAGGAGGGCGGAATCCCGTGGACACGACCGAGCTGTTGGAGGAACTGCGACGACTGCCGATGCAGCAGTCCGTCGTGACGCAGGTCCTCGGCGTGCTCGACGATCCGAGCAAGTCGGCCGACGATGTCGCGCACGCGCTCCAGGTCGACCCGTCGTTGTGCGTGCGGGTGCTGCATCTCGCCAACTCTCCGTACTTCGGACTGTCGGGCAAGGTCGGCAGCGTCGAACGCGCCGTCGTCGCACTCGGGAACTCGGTGATCCGCTCGCTCGCCGTATCGACCGCGGCCGGTCTGTTCGCCGAGCGATCCGACAACATGCCGGCAGGATTCTGGCCCCACTCGGTGGCGACGGCCGCCGCCGCGTCGCTGGTGGCCCAACTCACCCGATTGCCGGCCGGCGATGCACTGTGCGCCGGTCTGTTGCACGATCTCGGTTCGGCGTTGCTGTACCGGCATCTTCCCGAACCGGTCAGTGCGGTATGGGCGCAGCCCGCCGACGAGATCCTCGCGGCAGAGGCGGCGACGTTCTCGCACGATCACGCGGCGCTCGGGGCGTTGGCCCTCGACGCCTGGAAGCTCCCGAGCGGCATCGTCGCCGCGATTCGCGACCATCATCTCGATCCCGAAGCGGTCGAAGGCCGCCTCAGCAAATGCGTGATCGCCGCGGAGTCGCTGGCTCGGATCGTCGCCGGCGAGTTCGGCCCGGCACTCCCCGAACCCTTCGCCGATCCTGCGCGGTCGCTCGCTGCGGCCGGACTTCCCGACGCGAACGTCGACGAACTCCTCGAGCGGGTCGGCGAGGACAGCGACGGCTTGGCCGGACTCCTCGCCGCGGCCTGACTCGGATCTCGGGCATCGCGATCGCGGACTCGATCTGCGACGCCTAATCTCGTCGACCATGCCGATGCGGTCCGACTGCAAGCACTACGAGAGCCGGAGCTATCCGAACGGCGACACTGTCCGCAAATGCCGTCTCGATCTCGCGCCCGAGGCGCCGTGGCGCTGCCCCGACGAGTGCCCATCGTTCGCGAAGCGCCTCGTCGATGTCGGGTGGACGTACGGATCGCTCGCCGAAACGATGGCGACGCCGCCTCCCGAACCCGACGTTGCAAACCCCGACGACGTCGCCGCGTTGCTCGACGCGGCCGAAGACATCGTCAACGCAGCGGGGATCGAGTTGCTGGCCGAGATGGACGCCAAGCAACGCAAGGGCATGTTCCGCAAGAAGAAGAAGCGCCGCTGACTCCCCCGTAACCGAATGTGCGGCATGACGGAACCAAGAGTGGTCACGTCATGACGCCGGTTGCGTTGGCGGACGGGTCAGGCGGGGCCGAGGACGGCGTCGAGGAACTCGGCGCGGACGGGTTCGTCGATCCGGACGGTGAAGACGCCGTCGGTCTGGCTGATGTGCAGGATCGGGCAGAACCAGCTGCCGTGCTCGGTCACGAAGTGCGGGGAGCCGACGACGCCGAGCGACTGACCGAGTTCGTGGTCGGCGCGAACTCGCCGCACGGTGTCGTCCGGGTCGGGCACGGTGAGGTCGTGCGCAGCGGCGAGGGTCGCGAGCGTTGCGGGGTCGCCGACGTCGATGCCGTGCTCGAACACCGCCTCACGCACGGCGATCGCGACCCGCTCGCCGAGCGCGTCGTCACGCTCGTAGGCAACGTCGACGAGCGCGAGCGCGGCCAGCGACGTGCGCGGGAACGTCGCGGGGTCGAAGCCGGCGAACCGGTCGGGGACGACCGGTCGGAGCCCCGCGATCTCGGCGGCGACGTGGTGGGGGTCGAGCGGTCGTCCGTTGATCCACTCGAGCGGCCAGGCGCGCAGCCGCAGCACGAGGTCGGGCCGCCGACGGTCGCGCTCGGCGCGCAGCATCACCAACCCGGCGTAGGTGAACGGGCACACCACGTCACCGAAGACCGTCAGCGTCACGATGCACCCCGCTTCGCGAGCAGCCGCTCGATCATCCGACGGTAGACGTCGAGCTCCTGGGCGCCCGGAATCGGGAAGCGGTTCACGACGACGCTCGGCACCGCGTGCACCTCGACGTCCTCGATCCCGTGGCGGTGCTCCTCGAGCACGACCGCGGCGAGGGCGCCGCCGTCGCGCGCGAGCCGGGCCGCGACCTCGTCGCCGGGCAACCCGGTCTCGACCGCGATCGCGGTGAGCACCTCGGGGTCGGAGATCGTGCGGTGCTCGACGAAGTAGGCGCGCATCGCGGCGAGGTGGAAGCGGTCGAATGCCTCGGTGCCGAAGGTGGCCGCGACCTTGCCGGCGATCGCCGCCGGGAGTGAGTGGGTCGGTGGCTCGTCGTCGTCGATGGTCCAGGGCGCGAACCCGCACTCGGGCGCTTGGTCGCCCGGGCCCCCGGGTCGCAGCCAGCCCTGGGTGTAGGCGATGAAGCGGTCGCGCGGTTTGGGGCGCGGTTGCGGTTGGAGCAGGTACGAGCGCCACACGATCACGAGGTCATCGGCATACTCGGACTGCAGCTGCTCGAGGCGCACGGCCGCGACGTAGCACCACGGTCAGAGGAAGTCGGACCAGACCTCGAAGGTGAGCGGCTCGCCGGTCATCGCTGTCGCACCGTAGCGACTCGCAGTCCCCGATGGTGAGCGTGGTCAAGGTCGAACGGCGACGAGCGGTCGGCTCGCTGGCCGGCCCGCCGATTCACGGCGCCGCGGTCAGTGGAGTGGCTTGGTGAAGCAGCGGCTGTCGGGGGAGTCGGCGTACTCGCCGTAGGGGGCGATGGGGGTCCAGCCGCTCGATTCGTACAGGCCGATCGCCTCGGGCAGACGGGTGCCGGTCTCGAGCACGAGACGCTCGTAACCGCGGTCGCGGGCGGCGAACTCGAGGTGGGCCATCAGCTTGCGGGCGACGCCGCGCCCGCGGTGGTCGGGCTCGACGTAGACGCGCTTGATCTCGCCGATGCCGTCGTGGTGGCGGCGCAGCCCGCCGCACGCGACCGCTCGACCCGCGACGTCGGCGACGAGGAACGTGCCGGTCGGATCGCGGTACTCGGCGGCGGTCCCTCCGGGGCCACAGGGCGGTTCGTCGTCCCAGCGGTCGGCGAGCTCCTGCTGCTGCGCGAGCGCGAGCCGGCTCGCGTCGACATCGTCGTACGTCGCGACCCGCACCCGAGGCGCGGTCGTGAGCAGCGCGCGCACCGCGTCGAGATCGATCGCGTCGAGCGACGGGGCGCGCACGTCGGCGATCCCGAGGTCGAGACCGCGCGTCAGGCGGGTCGGCACCGCGAGCACCCACAGCCCCGCACGCTTGGCCGCGATCGTCCCGTTGAGCGAGTCCTCGATCGCCAGGACCTCGTGGGGTTCGACCCCGAGCGCGGCGACCGCGCGCTGATAGAGGTCGGGCGCGGGCTTCGGCGCGAAGCCGACCTGGGGGCCGTCCCAGGTCGAGAGGTGCTCGAAGTGGTGGGCGATGTCGAGCCGGGCGAGGTGCGGCTCGATCCACCAGCGCTCCGAGCTCGACGCGATCGCCTGACGCACGCCCGCCACCGTCCCGCCCCGCAGCCACGCGCCCACCCCCGGCATGAGCGGCAGCTCGGCCACGGCCGCGTCCTGGAGTGGTTGCTTCCACGCCCGCAACGTCCGGTTGTCGGGCGCCGTGCGCCCGGTGCGCTCGGTGAGCAAGCGGGAGAAGTCGATCGCGCCGCGTGTGCCGATCGAGGTGACGAAGTCGTCCTGGGTCAGCTCCGCGCCGTGGTGGGCGAACACCGACTGCCAGATCTCGAACGCCGACCACTCGGTGTCGATGACGACGCCATCGAAGTCCCACACCACCGCCCGGATCACGCACCATTCTCGCGTGGACGGCCGCGGTCGGGCGGGTGGTTCTGTGGCGGGTCCCGATCGCGGGTGGCCGGGCCGTGGGGTGGATGCGGTGGGCGTCCGGTCCGTACTGTGCACGGCGTGCTGACGCCGATGGACGACTATCCGATCCACCAAACTGCGTTTCCGGTCGCGCATGTGGCGAGCGGCGACCCGAACCACTACGACCGCTACTTCTACAACGGTTACCGCGCCGACGCGTCGTTGTTCTTCGGTGCGGCGATGGGTCTGTATCCCAACCGGCAGGTCATCGACGCGTCCTTCTCGGTGATCGTCGACGGTGTGCAGCACAACGTGTACGCGTCAGGCCGTTGTCCGCTCGATCGGAGCCGCACGAGCGTCGGTCCGATCACGATCGAAATCGTCGAACCACTCAGCATCAATCGTCTGCTCGTCGACGCGCCCGAGCAGGGTCTGCGGGCGGACCTCACCTGGGCGGCTCGGACCCAGGCGATCGAAGAACCCGTGCAGACCAAACGCAACGCGAACCTGCTCGTGCTCGAGTACACCCGACTCGCGCAGTGGGGGAGTTGGGCGGGTTGGATCGAGGTGCATGGTCGGCGGATCGACGTGGAGCGATCCGACACGCTCGGGACCAAGGACAAGAGCTGGGGGATCCGTCCGATCGGTTCGCCGACGCCCGGCGCCCCGAACGCGGGTTGGTTCGCGGGCGGTGGCCTGTTCTGGCTCTGGGCTCCGGTGCACTGGGACGACGAGTGCACGCACCTGGGAGTGTTCGAGCACCCCGACGGTCGCCGCTGGTTCGAGAGCGCGTCGCGGATCCCGCTGTTGGCCGACGGTGACCCGGTGTGGGGTCAGCCCGAGCGGGTCACCGAGGTCGCGCGATTCGATCGAGTCATCGAGTGGAAGCCCGGAACCCGTCGGGCGCAGGCGGCTCGGTTCACGTACTGGCCGCACGGGGATGGCGAGCCCGAGATGCTGACGTTCGAGCCGCTGCTCGACTTCCAGATGAAGGGCATCGGCTACACCCACCCGACCTGGGGGCACGGGCACTGGCACGGCGAGCTCGCTATCGGCGGTGACTCCTGGACACTCGGCGACCTCGATCCCGTCGATCCGAGCAACATCCACGTCCAGGCCCTGTGCCGAGTGACCGGTCGGGGTGGACGAGAGGGCGTCGGCGTACTCGAACAGCTCGTGTTCGGTCCGCACGAACCCACCGGCCTCACCGGCATCGTCGACGGCTACGCCTGATGCCCGCGCCAGGACCAGGCCGATCGACCCATTGGCTCAAATAACGGTAATCAGGTAGGGTTTCAGGTAATGCTGACGGACGGAACGTTTCGATGAACGATGTCGTGTGGGTCGCGATTGCCGGATTCTTGGCTTCGATCGTCGACGGGGCACTGGGAATGGGGTTCGGACCGACTTCGTCGAGCATCTTGCTGTCGAGCGGTATCAGTCCCGCCGCCGCGTCCACCACCGTGAACCTCGCCAAGGTCTTCACCGGTCTGGCCGCCGGGGCATCGCATTGGCGTTTGCGCAACATCGATCGCGGCGTGGTACTTCGCCTGGCGATTCCTGGCGCGCTCGGCGCAATCATCGGGACGACCATTCTGTCGAACGTCGATGGCAAGCAGATCCGGCCCTATCTCGCGATCTTGCTCATTCTCGTCGGAATTCGGATCTTGTTTCGGTTCAGTCGGTCGCTTCCTCAGCGCGGCGACGATGAATCCGAAACTCCGATGTCGGAGGGGGAAGCGTTTCACGACCGCGGCACCATCGTCGCCGGCGCGGCAGGCGGGGTGACGAACGGTCTCATCGGCGCGTGGGGACCCGTCGTCACGCCGTATTTGTTGCATCGCGGGCTCTCCCCACGACTCACCGTCGGATCGGTGAACACGGCAGAGGTCGCGGTGGCAGTCGTCGCGTCGGGGTCATTGTTCGCGTCGGGAACCGACGGACTCCGATGGACGATCATCGCGGCGATGTTGATCGGTGGGGTCATCGCCGCTCCTCTTGCCGCTTATGTCGTGCGATTCTTTCCGCCGCGGCTCATGGGACTCGCGGTTGCCGGCCTGTTGTTGCTCACCCAGGCTCGTGAGCTCGCGACGACGAAGGACTTCCCGGGGAGCCGGTGGATGGCGTACGTCGGCATTCCGGCGTTGGTGATTGCTGCCGCATGGCGCCCGCGGATCGAGCGGCGACTGCGGCGGCGACGCCGGGCGCGGGCCGCAGCATCGTCGTGACCGTTCAATGACTCAGCGGCGTTGCCACGAGTCGGGATCGTCGACGAGCGTGCGGATCGGCTTCGGTAACCGTCCCTCGAGCAGGTGTGCGATGGTCACCGACTCCATGACCTTTCGGATCGAGGCCCGCATTCCGATCCAGAGTTCGTGCAGGTGCTGACTCGAACCTTCGTAGCTGACGTTTTCGGGTCGCTGGCCTTGGACGAGCGCGAGCGGACCGTCGACCGCGCGAGCGACCTCGGCGACCGTGATTTCGCGAGGCTCGCGTGCCAGTTGATAGCCCCCCGCTGCGCCGCGCCGCGAAACGACGACGCCGTCGTCTCGCAATCGGGTCAACACCATTTCGAGATACCGGGGTGGGATGTCTTGCGCGGCGGCAAGTTCGTCGCGGGTCGCGGTGGCGCCTGGCCGCGCCGCCAGCTCGACGACCGCGCGCAACGCGTAGTCGACTTTGGCTGTCACCTGCACGCGTCGTTTCCTTCCGATCCCATCGGATTGGACCGTAGCGCCGCTCGGCGAGTCAAGATCGCACCGTGAACGAGCCCGGCGTCGACGCAGCGCCGAAACCAACGTTCGGCGAGTTCGTGCGTGCGTGGGTGTCGATCTCGCTCCAGACCTTCGGTGGTCCGGCGGCACAGATCTCGGTCATGCATCGAGCGCTGGTCGAGGAACGTCGCTGGCTCAGCGAGCACCGCTACTTGCGTGCGTTGAGCTATTGCACGTTGTTGCCCGGCCCCGAAGCTCAGCAACTCGCGATCTATTGCGGCTGGTTGATGTGCGGAACGGCCGGCGGCATCGTCGCCGGCTCGTTGTTCGTGCTCCCCGGGTTCGTCGTGCTGCTCGCCGTTTCGTTGATCTACGTGGGGTATGGCGACACGGCAGTCGTCGCGGCACTGTTCGCCGGCGTCGCTCCCGCAGTGCTGCCGATCGTGCTCCAGGCTGTCACTCGCGTCGCACGTCGCGCGCTGGGCAATCTCGTACGGTGGGGACTCGCGATCGGGGCGTTCCTCGCGTTGTTCGCGCTCGATGTGCCGTTTCCGGTCGTGATCGGCGCCGCGCTCGTGCTCGGACTCACCGCGGGCCGACGTTGGCCAGCCGCTTTCTCAACGCCCGGCGCATCTCCGGGTGAAGCCGAATCGGAGCCTGTCGATCTCGCCGCGAACGGTCATGCGCGCGCCGGCGGAGGGCGATTCGCGCGCGTGCTCGTGGTCGGACTCAGCCTCTGGGCGTTGCCGTTCGTGCTGATCGCCACGACGGTCGGCACCGACTCGACCTTGTTCGATCAGGCGAGGTTCTTCTCGATCACGGCGGTCGTGACGTTCGGAGGTGCGTACGCGGTACTCGGGTACATCGGCCAGCGCGCGGTCGACGTATACGGCTGGCTGCGGCCGGGCGAGATGGCGACCGCGCTCGCGCTGGCGGAGACGACTCCGGGCCCGCTGATCCAACTCGTGCAGTTCGTCGGCTTCATCGGTGCGTATCGTTCGCCGGGCACGCTCGACCCCTGGGTGGCGGGAATTCTGGCGTCGGTCGTCGTGACCTGGGTGACCTACGTGCCGTGCTTCTTGTGGATCTTTCTCGGCGCGCCGTCGGTCGAACGCCTCCATGAGCGGCCATCGCTGACCCACGCGCTCAACGCGGTCATGGCCGCGGTTGTCGGTGTGATCGCGAACTTGGCGGCCTACTTCGCAGTGCACACACTCTTCGAACGGGTCGAAGACGGCCATCGATTCGGCCCGCTGCAGTTGATCGTCCCCGAGTGGTCGAGCCTCGATGTGCGGGCGCTGGCGATCGCCGTCGGCGCGGCGATCGTGCTGTTCCGATTTCGGTGGTCGGTTCCGCGTGTGGTCGTCGTCGCTGCAGTGGTGGGGGGCGTGCTGTACCTCTGATTTCGGCGCGACTCGCGGGATCGTCGAACCTCTCGTGACGCGCCCTCTCAGTCCTCGATCTGGCGGCCGAGCCAGTTCGAGGTCAGCCGATTCCAGGTCGCGGTGATGTGCGACTCCCCGAACAACTGCACGCCGTGTGGAGCGCCGGGCAGGACGTGGAGTTCGCACGGAACCCCGGCCTGGTTGAGGCGGAGCGCGTAGTCGATGTTCTCGTCGCGGAAGCCGTCGGCCCCACCGACGATGACCAGCGCCGGCGGCAGACCCGCGAGATCCGCGGCACGCGCGGCCGCAGCGTACGGAGGAATCTCGTCGCGTCCGTGGAGTTCGCCCAGGTAGCTGCGCCACCCGAACGTATTGGACTCGCGACTCCACACGGGGAGACCATCGAGCCGGCTCGACGACGTGACCTGGCGATCGTCGATCATCGGGCACTCGAGGAGCTGGAACGCGATGTCGAACTCGCCACGATCGCGAGCCAACAGCGCAAGCCCTGCGGCAAGGCCGCCTCCGGCGCTCACGCCGGCGATTCCGATGCGAGTCGGGTCGATGCCGAGCTGATCCGCGTGGGCGAAGGTCCACCGCAGGCCGGCGTAGCAGTCGTCGAGCGGGCCGGGGTACGGCGTGTCAGGTGCCAGGCGATACTCGATCGACACTCCGACGCAGTCGAAGCGGTTGCACCACTGATCGAAGCGGAGATCGTCCATGACCGCGCTCCCGAGCACGTAGCCACCGCCGTGCATGGAGTACATGCAGGGCCGGCGCCGGGTCGGCTCGGTTTTCGGTTGGTGGACCCGTACGAATACCTCGGGGTCGTCGCCGATGACGTGATTTTTACGTTCGATCGCGTCACTGAGGTCGGCTTGCATCGCCGCGAAGAGTTGGTCGCGCATCGATCGAATGACCTCGAGTGCCTCGTTGTTGAGCTCGAAGACCGGCACTTGATCGAGGCGTGACGCGACCTCAGGATCGAGGATGACTTTGTCCATGCGCGGCACGATATCGGGCGAAGCCTCGCGTGCATTACGACGCGTCGGCCATCTCCACGAGTTTTCGGATCGTGTTCCAATTGCGCATCGTGCCGAGATCGAGCCGCTCACGCTTCGCCCGTCGCTCGAGATCGATGACGAGCGGCGATCGGCCCAAACCGTTCGGGAGCCAGAACACGACCGTGGAACCGAGCACGACTGCCCGCTCGGGCTCGTACGAGTCGATGACGACGTCGAGGTAACGGACGGCCGATCGCGCGTCGGCGAAGAAGTTCGCGTGGACCAACTTCGGGTCTTCGGTGGCATAGGGAACGTCGGTCACCAAACGACGAAGTTCGTCGGCCGAACGCGCAACCACCGGGACTTCGAAGCCCGCGTGCGCACTGATGACCCCCGCGAGCCAGGCCGCGGCCCGACGTCGTTCGGGCGCGGGAACGGTGGCCACGACATTGCCGCTCTGGATGTATGTCTCGACGTCAGTACATCCGGCCTGTTCGAGACAGGCCCGTAGACCCGCCATCGGAAGCACGTGACGCCCGCCGACGTTGACCCCGCGCAACAAAGCCACAATCCGCGAGTCCGACTCCACCCCCAAACCTTAGGTGCGTCGATAGACCCTAAGAATGGTGGTCTATCGACGCCTCTTCGCGGAGACGGGGCGGGGTGAAGTTGCCGGGTCGCAGGCCATGTTTGTCGGCGTAGAAATCGCGGATGCGATCCATGTCGGTGACGACGTCAGAGGGTCGAAACGAGGGGCCGAATCCGCCGGTGCGAGTCGGCCCGTCGAGGTACGACAACACGATAGGAATGTCGGCATCGATCGCGATGCGACGAAAGCCCGACTTCCAGAACTCCCCTCCGGCGCGGGTTCCTTCGGGCGGCACGACGATCGCGCTGACGTGACCTGCCTTCGCTCGCTCGGCGAGGCGCTCCACGATCCCCGCGGGTCGGTCGCGGTCGACTTCGATTCCGCCGAGCGCCCGAAACAACGCACCGAACGGGGCGCGGAACATTTCGCGCTTGCCCAACCAGACCGGCGACAAGCCGGCCCGCCACGCCATCGCGAGCATCAGCGGGAAGTCCCAGTTCGACGTGTGCGGCGCCGCGACGAGCACGCACGTTTCGCCGACGGGCGCGGTCCCGGTCATCCGAAAGCGGGCGAGGCGAAGCACAATTCGAGCGAGGATCACGCGCATACGGCACGGTATGTCACGGTGGCGTCGCGCCAAGGGTCGGCGCCAACCTTCAGCGGCGCAGACCGCGTTCGATCAGGTTGCGCGTGACGTGTTCGACCACCGGGCTGGCGCCGGTGAGCCCCCAGACCCAGTCGGTCGTGCCCGCGGTGAACACGAAGCCACCGGGTTCGAACATTCCCATCGTCGCGTGGCCGTGTTCGATCGTGGCAATCGCTTCTCGGTCCTCGGTGCCGAACGCTCTCCACGCGATGAATTCGACCTCCGAGCGCGCACGCTCGGCGGGTGGGCGCGGTGCGTTCGTCCGATCGAAGTGCTGTGTCGGTGCCAGTCCCAGGATCTCGAAGTCGTTCGGCGTGCCGTCGCGCCCGGTCGGGCGGGGGAGGCCGTCGCGCATCTCGAAATCGCATCCGTCGCACTCGTACCCGACGATCACCGACTCCGCGCCGAGCAGGTCGCCGTACGCGACGTCGGTACCGTCGAACACCCAATGATGTGGTCGGTACACCGTGTACCCACCCGCGCCCGCCGCCACGACGCGACCGATCCGGTGGTATCCGCCGCGCACGAAGCTGACTCCGGTCATGTGATTCTCGGGCCGTTCGAGCAGGTGATCCGACCACATCGACGTGAGGAGGTGCTGGCGATCGGTGCCGTACACCGGGTCCTTGGCGTACTGGTCCTTGAAGCCGATCATCGCCTGGCCCGCGTCTTCGAGGCGCACCTGCCAGAACGCGGTGTTGCCGGAGAGGAACGTTGCGTTGCCGCCAGCCCGGGTGAACCCCTCGACCGTGTCGCGCATCGGTGCCGACCAGTACTCGTCGTGGCCGACCGAAAGGTCCAAGCGACGATCGTGGAGCGTGCGCGGATCCTCGAGGTCAGCGTTGAGTGCGTAATCGAGCTCGT
>SXGT01843121.1_pt1 | contig 20220 bp, 23 predicted proteins | sample 3176221 | NCBI WGS metagenome assembly SXGT01 (sample SAMN11356862, study PRJNA531348) | freshwater metagenome | isolation source: freshwater sample F1-120 | place: China: Fuxian Lake, Yuxi | collected 2017-12-25
AACGAGAGCCGCAAGATCCTCGACATCCCCGGGCTGCTGGTCAGCGGCACCTGCGTGCGCGTGCCGGTGTTCACCGGTCACTCCATCAGCATCAACGCCGAGTTCGCGAACCCCATCAGTGTCGCCCGGGCCACCGAGCTGCTGGCTGCTGCGCCGGGTGTCGAACTGATGGACGTGCCGACGCCGCTCGAGGCTGCCGGCAAGGACCCCAGCTACGTGGGTCGCATTCGTCAGGACCTCAGCGTCGAGGGCGGTCGCGGGTTGGCGCTGTTCCTCAGCAACGACAACCTGCGCAAGGGCGCGGCCCTCAACGCCGTGCAGATCGCCGAACTGCTCGTCTGACCGTGGACCTCCGCGAACTGCAGGACGTCATCGAACGCACCTTCGGCGACCGCGACCGGGCTCGCGGTGTGCCGGCGTCGGTGGCGTGGCTCGCGGAGGAAGTGGGCGAACTCGCCCAGGCCGTGCGCAAGGGCACTCGCGATCAGCAGGTGCACGAGTTCGCCGACGTGGTGGCCTGGGTGGCCACGCTCGCCAACCAGATGGGTGTCGATCTCACCGAGGCCGTCGACCGGTACCGCGACGGCTGCCCGCGCTGCTCGTCGATTCCCTGTCGCTGCGCATGACCGACGCGCCGATCCCCGCCGGCGGGGTCGGTGCGTGGCTCGGTGAACTGGCCGGTGCCCTCCGCGGCGAACGCGACACCGACGTGGCCTGCGGCGCGTGCACCGCGTGCTGTCGCTCGGGGCAGTTCATCCACATCGACGCCGACGAGCGAGACGCGCTCGCGCACATCCCTGCCGAGTTGGTGTTCCCTGCGCCCGGGCAGCCGCACGGCACCGTGCTGATGGGCTACGACCAGCACGGCCGGTGCCCGATGCTGAGCGACCAGGGCTGCACCATCTACGAGCACCGCCCGCGCACGTGCCGCACCTACGACTGCCGGGTGTTCGCCGCCGCCGACGTGTTCCCCGACGAACCCGAGAAGGCCGACATCGCCGTCCGGGCTCGCCGGTGGGTGTTCACCTATGAATCAACCGACGAAGGGGCCGAGCACGAGCAGGTGGTCGCTGCCGCCCGCACGCTGCGGGCCGCCGAGCCGGACCTCCCGGCCACGCCGCTCGCCGTGCGTGCCGTGCGCCAGGTGCTCGACCGTCGCTGAAGTGCCCCGATCTGGCGCTGATGCGTCCCGGAATCCGGGACGCATCGCTGCCAGAAGCCGATCTGGGACGATCCGGCGTCAGAAACCGTCGTGCAGTTGGCACACCTGGCCCCGGACGCGACGATGCCCGCCTTTCGGCGGGCATCTCTGGTCGGGGTGAGAAGATTTGAACGTCCGGCCTCCACGTCCCGCACGTGGCGCGCTAACCAAGCTGCGCTACACCCCGTAGCGAGGGAGAATGCTATCCGGCGGTGGCCGGTTCTTCCTCCGTCGATTCCACGTCGACTTCCTCGACCGTCTCGGCCACCGGTGCGGGCGGCCCGTCGATGGCCAGGCGCACGGCCCGCTTGAGGGCCAGCGGGTCGAACGGCTTCAGAAGGTGGGCGTCGGCGGCGGACCGCTTGGCCAGGTGCACGTCGGCCTTGCGGTCGAGCAACATCAGCACCTTCACGGCGGGCACTCGGCCAGCGCTCTCGTCGAGCCGCAGGTCCATGCACACGGCCATGCCGCCCTTGGAACCGATCTGCAGGTCGAGAATGGCCAGGTCGACGTCGCCCTTCGCCACCAGGCGGCTGATCTCGCGACCCTCGCTGCAGATGGTGAAGCGGGTGTCGGGCGAGCTGAGCGCGCTGGTGACGTCGTTGACGACGTACTCGGCATCGGTGGCGACGAGAATGTGCACGGCGGAGACGTTACCGGGCGGCCGGGAACAGATGCGAGCGGATGGCGGCCAGGGCGTCCATCGTGTGCACGTCGCCGGGCAGCGTGGGCACGAACGTGGTGTGCACGTCGTCGGGCAGGGCGTCGCCGCGCAGCAGGTCGGCGGCATGGGCCCGTTCGGCGTCGGCCGTGGCGTGCAGGGCCACGAGGTTGTCGTACAGGGCTGCCGCCGCGGCGGACCTGGGCCGCTTCGCCGGGGCGTCGCCGAACGTGGGTGTGCACCGGTTCACCACCACGGCGCCGACCGACAGCCCACTGCGGCGCAGGCGGTCGGCGAAGAACCGCGCTTCTTCGATGGTGTCGCGGCGAGGCGACGCGACGAGTACGAATCGTGTGACGTCGCCGGCGAGCAGGGTGATCACCTCGTCGGCGCGTTGGCGGAACCCGGTCTCCATGCCGGCGAAGGCCTGGAAGAACGCCACGGCATCGGCCAGCACGTCGCCACCCACCACCTTGCCGATGGTCTTCAGCACCGGCTGCGCTGCCACGTTGAACACCTTCAGCCCGCGCCGAGTGGGCAGCATCAGCATCTTGAACAGGGGATGGTCGATGAAGCGTGACAGCGTGCTGGGTGCATCGAGGAAGTCGAGTGCATTGCGCGTGGGTGGGGTGTCGACGATGACGAGGTCGAACCGCGGGTCGAGGTGCAGCGCGTGCAGCCGTTCCGCCGCCATGTACTCCTGGGTGCCCGACAGACTGCCGGCCACGTTGCGGTAGAAGCGGTTGGCGAGAATGCGTTCGGCCTGGCCCTCGTCGGCGGCGTTGGCGCGCACCAGGCCGTCGAACGTGGAGGCGGTGTCGAGCATCAGCGCCCACAGCTCGCCGGGCTCGTCGAGATCGAGCCGCACCGGGTCGTTGGTGAGGCCCCCCGGCACACCGAGCGCGTCGGCCAGTCGGCGTGCGGGGTCGATGGTCACCACGACGGCACGGCGACCGAGTCGGGCGGCCTCCATGCCGAGCGCCGCCGCGGTGGTGGTCTTGCCCACACCGCCCGAGCCGCAGCACACCAGCACCTCGGCGGTGGCGAGATGGTCGTGCAGGGTGGTCATCGCGGGTCCCACTGATCGGCCAGGTGGTCGATGGCCTCGGCGTCGAGCACCGACCCGGGCACCACTGGCAGCGTGAGTTGCGGCAGATCGAGTTCGTCGGCCAGGCGGGCCTGCTCGGTGGCGTGCAGGCTGCGGCGCGCGTTGCGGAACTCGGCAGCGGCGCGCATCGCCGAGCCCTCCGGTGCGGCGTCGGCCTGCAGCAGCGGGCCGTGGTCGACGGCGTTCACCACCACGGGTGACAGGTGCACGCCCACGCGGTCGCGCAGCGCAGCGGCCGTCTCGACGGCTTCGTTCACCGGGGTGGTCTCGGGCAGGGTGACCAGCACCACCTGGCACCGGGTGGGGTCGGCCAGCATCTCGGCGACGTCGGTGGCCTGGGCGGCGATCGGCCCGCCCCGCACGGTGGCCAGCAGCCCCTTCGCCGCCAGCAGGAACGTGATCGCGTGGCCGGCCGCAGGGCCGTCGACCAGCACCAGGTCGTACCGCCCGCTGCGCTCGAGCTGCTTCACCTTGCCCAGCACCACGATGTCGTCGATACCAGGGCTGGCGGTGGCCACGACGTCGATGATCCCGCTGCTGGCCAGGCGTTTCGCCACCCTCGACAGGCCGTGGGTGTCGAGGTACTCACCCAGCGCAGCGGACGCGGAGATGTGCTGGACGTCGACGCCGGGCAGCAGGTCGTCGAGCGTCGGCTTGCCGTCGAGCTCCACCACGAGCACGCGAAGTCCCCGGCGGATTGCCGCACGCGCCAAAACGGCAGTTACCGTGGTCTTCCCAACCCCGCCCTTGCCGGCCACGATGGCCACCCGGGCGGTGGAGACGAACTGCAGCGGATCCACGCTCTTTCTCGGAGGCACTTGTGCGCAGACTAGCGATCGCCCTTCTCTTCACGCCCCTCGTGGGCATGGCAGGGCTCTCACTGCTCGCACCCGTGGCGCACGCCCTCCCGTCGTCCGGCTCCGTGCCGCCCGACTCGGCCGTCGACGTCACGGCGGTGAGCGAGGAGGGTGAGGTGGCGTCCGACCTCGCCCCGGTCGACGTGCTGCAGGTGTCGGGGCTGTTCGACGACGTGCAGGTGCAGTCGGTGAAGGACGCCATCGTGCAGGCCGAGGAGAACGGCTCACAGGCGCTCATCCTGCAGATGAGCACCGAGGGCGCCATCGTCAGCAACGACGACATGCGCGACCTGCTGCAGTCGGTGGCCGACGCCAAGGTGGCCATCGGCATCTGGGTGGGTCCGTCGCGGGCGTCCCGCGCCTATGGCGTGCCGGCGCAGCTGTTCGGCGTGGCCGACGTCACCGCGATGGTGGCCGGCAGTCGCATCGGCTACACCAGCGACCTGCTCACCCTCGACGGCGCCGAGGTCGACCTCGGACCCAACGCCGCGCAGCTCGAGAACGACTCGATGTCGTTCGCCGAAGCGCGCGACGCCGGGGTGCTGAAGCTCGACACCACCGACGAAGGCGTGCCCACGGTGCGTTCGATGGTGCTCGCGATGGACGGGGTCACCCTCGACGACGGCACCGTGCTCGACACCGTGTCGCAGGAGCTGGGCGACGACGGCACCACCCAGAACGTCGCCACCCTCGTGCGTTTCACGGGTCTCGGCCTGCTCGAGGAACTGTTCCACACGGTCGCCAGCCCACCCATGGCGTTCCTGTTCTTCGTCATCGGTGTGTGCCTGCTGATCTTCGAGTTCTTCACCGCCGGTGTCGGCGTGGCCGGTCTCGTCGGCGCGGTGCTCACCGTGCTCGGCTCGTACGGCCTCGAGGCGCTCCCCACCCGCACCGGCGCCCTGGTGCTGCTGGGTCTGTCGATGCTGGCCTTCGCGGTCGACGTCCAGGTGGGCATTCCACGGTTCTGGACTGGCGTGGGCACCGTGCTGTTCGTGCTCGCGGCGCTGTTCCTGTACGAACCCATCCCGGGCAGCGACCTGCGCCTCGGCTGGTTCACGCTGTTCGTCACGGTGGCCGGTGTGATGCTCACGTTCATCGTCGGCATGCCGTCGATGGTGCGCACCCGCTTCGCCACGCCCACCATCGGGCGCGAGTGGATGATCGGCAGCACGGGCGTGGCGGTCGACGCCATCAGCCCCGACGGTGTGGCCCAGGTCGGTGAGGCCAAGTGGCGGGCGCGCACCAACCGTGCCACGCCCATTGCGGCCGGCGCCGAGTTGCGCGTCGTGGCCATCGACGGCGTGACGCTCGAGGTGGAACCCGCCGAAGGTGGTGCCCGCGACTACCGCGAGCGCCGGGCGAAGCACGACGCGGCAGCGAGCGAGTCCGGGGTCGAGCCCGAGGCAGCAGCCACCGACACGCCGTGATCGTCGTCGACAAGCGCACCTTCGTGCAGGGCCGGCCCGCCGGTTACAGCACGGCGGGGGCGGGGCTGCCGGTCGTGCTGCTGCACGGCTGGGCGCTCGCCCAGCACACGTACCGCGACGTCATCGAGGAGATCGCCGCCCAGGGCTGTCAGGTCATCGCGCCGGCGATGCCGGGCTTCGGCGGCACGCCCGAACTGCCGAGCGAGCAGTTCTCGTTGCGCGGCTACGCCCAATGGGTGGCCGACCTGCTGGTGGCGCTCGACATCGAGGAGCCCGCCGTGGTGGTGGGGCACTCGTTCGGCGGCGGAGTGGCGGTGCGGTTCGCGCACGACCACCGGGCACGAGTGCGCAGCCTCGTGCTGGTGAACTCCATCGGCGGCTCGTCGTGGCGCAGCGGGAAGACGCTGCGCAGCATCACGGAGCGGCCGCTGTGGGACTGGGGGCTGCACTTCCCGGGCGACGTGTGGCCGCTGCGCCAGGCCACGCGGGTGTTGCCGGTCGTGGCCGAGGACCTGTTGCCCAACCTGGTGCGCAACCCTCGGGCCATCGTGAAGGTGGCCAACCTCGCGCGTCGTGCCGACCTGCGCACCGAACTCGAGTCGCTGCGCGACAGCGGGCTGTCGATCTCCATCATCTGGGGCACGCGCGACGGCATCATCCCTCGCGAGTCGTTCGAGGCACTGTGCATCGCGTCGGGTGTGCAGGGCACGGTGGTCGAGGGGTCGCACAGCTGGCTGTTGGCCGACCCGCAGCAGTTCGGCGAGATCATCACCAACGACGTGAAGATCGCGCAGGCCGCCCGCGAGATCGATCTCGCCGCGCCACCCAAGCAACGCAAGGGCCTGCGCCGCGTCCGCAACCTCTGAGGTCACACCGCGGGCAGTTTGGGACCGGCGATGCGTACGTCGTCGCGCCGGCGGGTGATGCCGCGACTGTCGAGCTCGGCCGCCAGCGGCACGGCGTGCTTGCGTGTGATGGCCAGTGCCTCGCGGAACTGACTGACCGTGAAGCCCCCCGGGTTCGCCTGCAGCAGTCCGGCAGCGGTGCGTGCCGCTGCATCGATGGCGTCGGGGTGGAAGTACAGGCCCTCGCGTTCCACGACCAGCTTGCGTCGCACCAACTCGCGCAACTGCACCTTGTCGATGCCGGTGGCATCGGGTGGTGCCGCGCCGGCCGCGCGCAGGGTGGCCACGAACGGATGGTCGGCCAGAGGGTCGCGCACCTCGGCCTGGCGCGCTCGGCCCTGCACCACTGCGACGTCGTCGATGGTGGCCAGTGCGGCACGCTCGCGTTCGTCGAGAGCGGCCACGTCGAGTCCCATCTCGCCGGCGGCCAGCACCCGGTCGCGCACGGTCGCGCGCGTGGCCGCGAGCGCAGCGGGTGCCACCACCCAGTTCGCGAGATCGGGTGCCCGGCGTTCACCCGTGAGCGCGTCGAGTTCGTCGGCGTCGATCCAGCCGTGCTCGGCGATCACGCGGTCGACGTCGTGGTCGGGGCGAGCCTTCGAGGCGGGCAGCACGGGTCGCACGTCGAGCACCTCGCCGCCGCCGACGGTCTCGTCGCGGCCGCTCTCGCGCAGCACGAACCGATCACCGCGTTGCAGCGGCAGGTCGACCGGTAGGTGGAGTCGCACCAGCCCGGCGCCGCCCGGCGGGATGCGCTCGGAGCCGAGCACGCGCAACTTCACCGTGAACTCGCCGGCGCCGATGTAGGCCACGTAGGCGCCACGCCGCGACACGTCGTGCGTGAGCGACGGGAGCACGGCGAGCGCTGCATCGAAGCGCTGCGTGGGCCGCCACTGGCTCGGCACCACCACGGCGTCGCCGCGCTGCAGTTCGGTGTGGTCGACGCCGACGAGGTTCAGCGCCACGCGATTGCCCGGGCCGATCTGGTCGTGACGCTCGCCGTGCGACTGGATGCTGCGCACACGCACCGGTCGGCCCGCAGCGTGGAGCTGTTGGTCCACCGCGACGCCGCCTCCGGTGAGCGTGCCCGTCACCACGGTGCCGCTGCCCTTCGCGGCGAACACACGGTCCACCCACAGCCGCGGTCGGGCTCGGTCGGTCGACGACGGCGTGGCGGCCACCAGTGCCACCAACGCGTCGCGCAGGTCGTCGAGGCCTGCGCCGGTGATGGCGCTCACACCCACGATCGGTGCGTCGGCCAGGAACGTGCCGGCCAGCCGATCGCGTACGTCCATCTCCTGCAGCTCGCGCCACTCGTCGTCGACCGCATCGATCTTCGTCATCGCCACCACCCCGTGGCGCAGCCCCACCAGCTCGAGGATGCGCAGGTGCTCCTCGCTCTGCGGCTTCCAACCCTCGGTGGCCGCCACCACGAACACACATGCATCCACGCCGCCGACACCGGCGAGCATGTTGCGCAGGAACCGTACGTGCCCCGGGACGTCGACGAAGCTGATGCCCTCGCCGTTCGGCAACGTGGTGTGCGCGAAGCCGAGGTCGATGGTGAGGCCGCGGCGCTTCTCCTCGTCCCACCGGTCGGGGTCGGTGCCGGTGAGCACCTGCACCAACGACGACTTGCCGTGGTCGACGTGCCCGGCCGTGGCTACGACGCGCATGCCCGGAGTGCGGCCACGAGGTGCGGATCGTCGGACGGGTGCACCGAGCGCAGGTCGAGCAGCGTGGCGCCGTCGCGGGTGCGCGCGACCACCGGGGGTCGCATCGTTCGCAGCAACGCCAGGTGGTCGCCGCGCAGTCGCACCGCCACCGACGGGATCACCGTGCCGGGCGCGCTGCCTGCACCGGGGATGGCCTCGCTGTCGACCACCTCGCCCACACCGGCCTCGGCCACCACTGCGCGGGCTCGCCGACGCAACTCGTCGGAGGACGTGGCGACCATCTGCCAGAACGGCACGGTGCGCGCCGCACTGCGATCGAGGTAGGCGAGCGCCAGTTGCTGCAACGCGAGCAGCACGTGTGCGCCGGGACGCAGCGCGCGTGCGAGCGGATGGCGTGCACACGCCGCCACCAGTGCAGCGTCACCGGCGATGATGCCGCTCTGTGGGCCGCCGAGCAGCTTGTCGCCGCTGAACGTCACGAGCGCCGCGCCGGCCTCCAACGTCTGCCGTGCCGCAGGCTCGCCGGCCAACCAGGCCGGCGGCGGTCCACCCAGCCACGGGCAGTTCGCGTCGATGAGGCCACTGCCGATGTCGGCCACCACCGGCACCGGCAACGTGGCCAACTGTTCGACCGGTGTGTCCTCCACGAACCCCTCGACGCGGTAGTTGCTGGGGTGCACCTTCAACACGAGCGCCACGTCGGCGCCCTTGCGGCCGAGGGCCTTCGAGTAGTCGGCCAGGCGCGTGCGATTCGTGGTGCCGACGTCGACCAGGTGGGCGCCCGACTGCTCCATCACCTCGGGCACGCGGAAGCCGCCGCCGATCTCCACGCTCTCCCCGCGGCTCACCAACACCTGACGGTCGCGGGCCAATGCGGCCAGCACCAGCATCACGGCAGCGGCGTTGTTGTTCACCACCATCGCCGCCTGCGCGCCGCACAGGCTGGCGAGCACGCCACCCACCGCTGCCTGGCGCGACCCGCGTTCACCGGTGGTGAGATCGAACTCCACGTTGATGGCCTGGGCCGGGTGCTCGATGGCCAGGGGTGCGCGGCCGAGGTTGGTGTGCAGCAGCACGCCGGTCGCATTCACCACGGGGGTGAGCAGGGTGCGGGCATGGTGCTCGGCGCGGGCGAGCGCGGCCTCCTTCGACCAGTGCTCCGGGCCGTCGGCCACCGCGGCCCGGGCCAGTTCCACGCACAACGCGTGCGGCAGACCCGCCGGCGCCATGGCACGCGCCAGTGCATCCACACTGGGCGGTCGGGGTGGCGCGCTCATCCGTCGCACAGTACCTGCCCTGCGTACACTCGGCCCGATGCTGGCCGTGCCGATCGTCCGACTGGATCCCGAACTGCCGCTCCCGGCCTATGCCCATCCGGGCGACGCCGGGATGGACCTGCGTGCCCGCGAGGACGGTGTGGTGCCGCCCGGTGGCGGACGCCTGCTCATGCCCACCGGTATCGCTCTCGCGTTGCCGCCCGGGCACGGCGGTTTCGTGCTGCCGCGCAGTGGCAACGCATTGAACCACGGTCTCACGGTCGCCAATGCGCCCGGCCTCATCGATGCCGCGTACCGCGGTGAGATCAAGGTGATCCTGCTCAACACCGACCCACACCAGCCGTTCCACGTGCATCGTGGTGATCGAATCGCGCAGCTCGTCGTGCAGCAGGTGGAGGCCGTCGAGTGGCAGGTGGTCGACGAGCTCGAAGGCGACGATCGGGGCGGCGGCTTCGGTCACACCGGCAAGCACTGAGCCGACGCGGCCGTCACTTCCAGGCGAACACCGGCTGCTCGAACTCGTGCACGCGTTCGCCGGCCCGACCGTCGAGTGCCACCCATCGGAACTGCACCAGCACTGCGCCGGTCGGGGCGTGGATGAGGTCCTTGCCCAGCGGCACCTGCACCACGGGCCGGTCGCTCTCGGGAATGGTGACGAACCGGGGTGAGTCGGGCCGCTGCAGTTCGTGCAGGCCGATGCGGTACACGTACGCCACCTCGGCCGGGTTCGGGGTGAATGTCACGTCACCCTCGGCCCACAGCACCACGGGGGTGATGACGTAACCGGACCGGGTGACGTAGTCGTCGAGCCGTCCGAGCACGGCATCGTCGCCCAGGTCCAGCCCGAGCTCTTCGTGCAGTTCGCGACGGGCGGTCTGCTCGGCGGTCTCGCCGGCATCGACCCGGCCACCGGGCAACGCCCACTGGCCGCCGTGGCCGTTCAGCGTGGCCGCGCGGCGGCACAGCAGGAACGAAGCGCCACCTGCGACACCGCTGACGGACCCGTCGAAGCCGGTGATGTCGCCCGGCACCACGCTCATCTCCTCGGGCGTGAAGCTCATCGGATCCGCCGGGTCGCTGCCCTCCTCGCTCGCCGCGACGACGATGGCGACCGCAGCGCGCTTGTGCTGGCCGGGCGGCACGACGTGCAGCTCGTGCGCGTCCAGATGGCGCTGCAGGCGATCGCGCAGGTCGTCGTCGTGGGGGATCATCCCCGCGAACTTAAGTTCTGCGGGACCGTGGGGCAGACTTGGAGCATGGACCTGTCGGTTGCGGTCACTCCGCTCTACTTCGCCACGATGGCCGCCGAGCGGAAGGCACTGCAACGCCGCGCCGCCGAGCAGGGCCCGAGCGCCGCCGACTACGACAAGCCCGACACCGTGGCCAGCCTGGGTATGGGGGTGCTCAGTCTCACCACGCCCATCACCGCCCACCTCGCCGGGTACGCCGCGCTGCGCCGCGGACCGAAGGGACGCATCGGCAAGGTGGTGTTGGGAGTGGCACTCGGTGCGGCAGCGGTCACCACCGTGGCCGACGTGATCGCTCGCCGGGCCGACGGCAGCACGCTCGACGGTCGCCGTCTGCGCAAGCAGGCTCGCAAGGTGGCGGGCGCGAGCAGCGTGGTGGCCATCACCGCCGGCGGTGTGGTGCTCACGGCCACCACGGCCGCCCTCACCAGCACGAAGCGCATGTGGTCGAAGGGCAAGGCGCACGACCTCGGCAACGGCGTGGTGCCGTGGGTGGCATCGATGCTGTGGTGGGACTTCGCCTACTACTGGAACCACCGCTTCCAGCACGAGGTCCGTGCGATGTGGGCCATCCACGTGCCGCACCACTCGAGCGAGCACTACAACCTGTCCACTGCGTTGCGGCAGCCGGTGGCCGGTGCCTTCGGGGTGTGGGTGCCGTACGGGTTGGTGAGCCGGTTCGGTGTGCGACCGTCCATCGTCGAGACGTCGCGGGCGCTCAACCTCATCTACCAGTACTGGATCCACACCGACACGATCCGCTCCCTCGGTGCCGGCGAAGAGGTGCTGAACACCCCGTCGCACCACCGCGTGCACCACGGCAGCAACCAGCAGTACCTCGACCGCAACCACGCCGGCATCCTCATCGTCTGGGATCGCATGTTCGGCACGTTCCGCCGTGAGCAGCCGGTCGACGATCCGGTGATCTACGGCCTCACCCGCAACATCCACACCTACAACCTGTGGAACGTGAGCACGCACGAGTACCGCGACATGTTCCGCGACGTCGCCCGTGCCGACAACTGGCGCGACCGCCTCGGTTTCGTCCTGCGCGGCCCGGGTTGGGCCTACCGCCGTCGCGCCGAGCTGGGTGTCGACACCGCCGCCTGACCGCGGCGCACGTGATCGCTCCACTCGGGTTTCTGGGCGCGATCTGTTCCGAAATGGCGTCTGGCGCTGATTCGTCCCGGATTCCGGGACGAATCCCGGCCAGATGCAGCGATCCGAGCCGCCCGCTCGATGCACTCGACGGCGGTTAGGAGGCCTTGGCCGCGGGAGTGGCGGCCGCGGCGCGTTGCATGGCCGTGACCCGGCCGAGGAACTCGAGCAACACCTTGTTGAACGTGCTCGCGTGCTCGACCATGAAGCCGTGCGCGGCGCCCGAGATGACCACGAGCTCGGCGTTCGGCATGCGGTCGGCGATCTCCTCGCTGTCGCCGCGCGGCGTGAGGATGTCCTGGTTGCCGACGAGCACGAGCGTGGGGATGTCGACCTGCTCGAGCTGTTCGCTCACCGATTCGTCGACGTCGAGGATGGCCTTCACCTGTGCCACGAACGCGTGTGCCGTGCGACCCATGGCCAGCGGGCCGAGCCACCCGAACGCGGGCAGCAGACGACGGAACGAACGCGGACCGATGACCCACCGCGCCGCTTCGCGGGCCATGGCGCCCATGCCCTGCTCGGTGGCCGTGGTGGCCCAGCCGTGCAGCAGCTCGCGGCGCCAGGGATGGTTGCGGCACGCCGTGCACGCCAGCGTGAGCGAGTTCACGCGCTCGGGGTACTTCAGGCCCACGATCTGCGAGATCGCGCCGCCCATCGAGGCGCCCACGACGTGCGCGCGTTCCACGCCGACCTCGTCGAGCACGGCAATGGCATCATCGGCCATCTGCTCGAGCGTGTAGTGGCCGAACGGCTTGTCGCTGCGGCCGGCGCCGCGGTTGTCGAGCGCGATGACGCGGTACTTCGTGGCCAGCACCACACGCTGCATGTCCCAGCCGTGCTTGTCGGCACCGAGACCCTGGATCATCAGCACGGCCGGTGCACCGGCGCGGCCGAGCACCTCGTAGTGCAGGCGGATGCCGTCGGAAGCGCGTGCGTACGGCATCAGCCCTCCGCCGTGAGCCAGTCGAGGGGAGCGACCCCGGTCTGCATGCCGCCGAAGCCGTCGAGCATGCGCTGCACGTGGTGCTGCACCTGTTCGGCCAACTCCACCTCGGCCAACGGGCCGCGGCGCTTGCGTCGCGGCCGCACCTGCGGCCCCACCTCGGCCCGAGCGGTGCGGCTGACCGAACTGCTCATCGTGGCCACGGGGAAGATGGGGGAGCCGGCCATCACCGCGGCGCCGACCAGTGCGTGGTCGACGGTGCCGGCGTGGCGAGCATGGTTCGAGGTGGCGCAGCTGATGAGCACCAGCTCGTGGTTGCGCAGTGCGCCCAGCACTTCGTCGGGACGTGCCAGCAGTCCGCCGATGCGGCGCATGAACGGCCCGAACGGCACGAAGTCGGGCCGTCCGACGAACCGCACCGGGCGGCCGGTGGCCTCGCTGAGCGCCCAGGCCGCGTAGATGTTGCTGAGCGCCCAGCGGCGGTCGTTGCACACCAACAGTGCGCCGCCGCGTACGGGCAGATGGTGCACCCCTCCGACGCCCACGTTCCACCGCAGGCGAGCCAGCGGCGACAGCGCGGCGATGAGGTGGGGGTCGCGGCCGAAGTCGTCGACCGAGTGCGCCGGCCAGTGCCGCAGCGGTTCGGCGAGGACGTTGGCGGCGGTGCCGGCCACGCGGCGCGGGAACTCGACGATCTGGGCCATCACGCCACCTCTCGGATCGCGCCGACGCGCACGACGCTGGGCCACGCGAACAGCTGGTCGATCACTTCCGGCGTGGTGCGCTGCGGTGCAAAGCCCAGCACGTCGCGTGCCTTGCTGCCATCGGCCAGGCGGCCGCGATGCATCAACTCCACCACGTGGTCGGGGATGGGGGCGCCGAACAGGTGGCTGAACTGTCGGGCGATGGTCCACTCGGGGCCGAACAGCGGCAGCGGCACCCGCTTGCCGCGCACGATGGCCTGTACGGCGGTGATGGCGCCGGGGGCGACCACGTTGACCGGTTCGTCCAGCCGCAGCCGGGCGGCCTCCACGAAGGCGCGGGCGGCGTCGTGGTCCTGCACCACGGCGAACGGTGCATCGGCCAGGGCGCTGAACGGTACGACGGGCTGGCGCAGCAGGCGGCCGAGCGGGCTGGGCACGTGCTTGCCGAGCACCGGCGCAAGGCGCAGCTTCCCGACAGCGAGCCCGACCCGGGTGCCCACCTCGCGCGCGGACCGTTCGATGTTGGCGAGCATGCGCCCGTACTCGGTGGTGGGGTCGACCGGCGTGCGTTCGGTGGGCCGGGTGGGCGTGTTGCGCGCCCGCCCGTACACCTCGATGCCGCTGCGCACCACCATCGACTCGAGCGCCGGGCACTCGGCGGCGGCGCCCACCACGGCCGTGGTGGCGTCGGCGGTGAACTGCCGGGCGTGGTTGAGGCCGGCGCGGGCATCGGGCTCCCACACGCTGAGATTGATGACCACGTGCGGGTTGAACTTCGTCACCACGTCGACGATGCGTTCGCGTTGCGAGGGCTGCAACAGGTGGAACTCGGCCTTGCGCAGGCGTCGACGGGGCGGGTCGACGTCGATACCGACCAGTGCGCCGACCCACGGTTCGGCCTCCAGTTGTGCCGCCACCAACGACCCGAGCTCACCGCCCATGCCGCTGACGAGGACTCGTTGACCCCTCACACCGTCAGGTTACCCATCGGTAGGTGGGAAGGCCAGTACGCCGGTTCAGGCCAGCAAGGAGAACCGCACGTGCACGTCGGCCGACAGCTCGATCTGGCCGCCGCTCACCTCGACCGGCGGGGCGCCCATCGGTGCCGCGTCCATGGCCATGCGCGCCATGCCCGAGGGCGGCTCGGCCGCGATGGGGGCCTCGCTGATGAGTTCCACCTCGCCGAGTCGCAGACCCAACGCCTCGGCATACGCCGTGGCACGACGGCGGGCGTCGCGGGCGGCGTCGGCCAGCAACGTGGCCCGGGCAGGGTTGCCGCGGTCGACGTGCCAGGTGAGGTTGCGCACCGATGCGCCCACGTCGGCCACACCGTCGCGCACCAGGTGGCCCACCGCCTCGGCATCTCGCACGGTGACCGTGACCACGGTGGCGGCCCGGTAGCCGGTCATCACCTGCTGGTTGTCGCGCCACTGGTACTCCTCGCCCACCTGCACCCCGTCGGTGCTCCAGTCGGCCTTGGCCACCTGGTGCCGCGTGAGCACGTCGACGAGCAGACCGGAACGTCGAGCCACCTCGTCGAGCGCCCCCGCAGGGTCGCCGGCGCGGTGCGCGATCTCCAGGCTGAGCTGGGCATGGTCGGGTGTGACGGTGGTGGTGGCAGTGCCACGGACGACGACGGAGGCCATGGCCCCATTGTGCCGTGCCTCAAGAGACCGCGGCCATCGGCCGATACCTCTCTGCAGGGCAGAGGAGTGGTATGGAGCAGGCGCAGGTGCAGACGAAGGGGGGCGGAGCCGTGGCCGACATCGCAGCGTCGCCTCGCCGCATCGTCGCGCTCCTGCTCATGGTGGTCGCGATGGTGGCCGTGCCCGTGGCGGTGTCGGGCAGTGCCGATGCCGTGCCGTCCACCCCTCGGCTGAAGACCGTCGCCTGTTCGGGTGGCACGTACACGGTGGTGCGCAACGACAGTTGGAGCAAGATCGCCGGCAAGTTGAGTGTGTCGATGAACGCACTGCTCCTGGCGAACAGCGCCACCACCGCCACCTGGTTGTATCCCGGTGACGTGCTGTGCCTTCCGTCGGGTGCGCAGACCACCTCGTCGTCCACTGCCGCCACCTCGTCCTCGACGACCTCGAGCACCACCAGTTCGACGACCTCCACTTCCGTCGTGTCGTCGGGGCCGGTGACGATCCGCCAGTTCCCCGTGCAAGGACTGTGCTGGTTCACCGACACCTGGGGTGCACCGCGGTCGGGTGGCCGTCGACACCAGGGTGTCGACATCATCGCCAAGAGCGGCAAGGCCGTGTACGCCGTCGACGACGGCACGCTCACCAAGCAGTACCTCGATGCGCCCGGCTCGCTGGCGGGCAACGGCTGGCGCCTCACGCGGGCCGACGGCACGTACTTCTTCTATGCACACTTCAGCGCGTTCGCCACGGGCCTGAAGGTGGGCAGCGCGGTGAAGGCCGGTCAGATCATCGGGTACGTCGGCATGACCGGCAACGCCGGAGCCCCGCACCTGCACTTCGAGGTGCACCCCGGTGGCGGTGCCCCCGTGAACCCGACCAGCATGGTGAAGGTGGTCGACGGCTGTCAGACCACGACGGTGCCGTCGCAGCCGGCGACCGGTACGCCCACGTCGTCCACCGCGGCCGCCACCACCACGACCACCGTGAAGCCGGTGGCCACCACGACCACGGTGAAGCCGGCCGTCACCACGACCACGGTGAAGCCCGTGGTCACCACCACGACGGTGCCTGCGGTGCCGCCTGCCGCGTCGCTCTCCAAGTGGCAGTTCATCGCTCCGGTGATGGCGCTCAACACCTTCACGGTCGGCCGCAAGCTCGTGGCGGGTCAGCCCACCGCGGTACCGGTGACCGGCCTCAGCGGCGTGTCCCCCAACACCACCGGTGTGATGCTGCGCATCGTCGCCCCGCGCGCCACCACCGCCGGCGCGCTCCGGGTGCATGCATGCGGCGCCACGCCACCGCCTGGTGCCGTGCTCCAGTTCGGTCCGACGGTGATCGCCGCCACGGTGGCCTCCACGGCGGTCACGGCCGGCACGTTCTGCGTCACCTCCACGGCTGACGTCGACGTGCGGATGGCCGTGATCGCACAGACCGCCACCACCGGCGCCGCGCAGCAGATCATCGCGCCGAATCGAGCGCTCGACACCCGCACCGGCACGCCGGTGAAGGGTGGCACCACCGTGGCCGTCGCGCCGTCGAAGCTCGGTCAGGGTTCGACCACGCAGGCACTCAGCGTCACCGTCACCATCGTCGCGCCGAAGTCGGCGGGCAGCTTCGGACTCGGCGCCTGTGGCGGCGTGCCGTGGGTGGTGGCGTTCCCGGCCGGCGCGACGCTCAGCTACACGGCCGTGATGCGCACCAACGCAGCCGGCGTGTGTCTGTCACCGAGCGTCGACGCCCACGTCGTGCTCGACGTGCGGGCGTTGTGGAACGCGTCCTGACGAACGGTCGGCTCAGCGCAGTTCGTGCGCCATGAGGATGACCTCACGGGCGAACGGGTCGAGCTGCCGCTTGGCGATGCGCTCGGTGAGGTTGATGGCCATCGACGGGTCGTCGACCATGCGGCTCCAGCGGATGTAGCCGCCCAGGATGCCGATGACACGGTCGTCGACCGACTCGTTGTGCACCATCACCTTGGTGCTGCCCTCGAGCAGACCGTGGAGTTCGGTGTAGAAGGCCTTCAGCCACAGGCCGAGATCGTCGACCCCGGTGAACGGGCGATGCAGGTACGGGAGACCGAGCTCCTCGTAGTTGTGCAGGTTGTGCGGCGCGGGAATGATGCTGATCACGCAGCCGAAGCCGTTCTCGCGCAACCAGATGATCTCTTCCTGACGACGGACGCGGCGGTGGTTCTCGCCGTAGCCGCCCGGTCGTTCGCAGACCGCCAGTTTGTCTTTCATGAACCACGTGAAGTTGCGCGGCGTGATACCGAGCGCCCACTTCCCGCGCAGCCTCGGGGGCATGTAGCCCTCCTCCAACGGTCTCGCAGTGAATGTGCGCTCAGGTTACTCCGTCGGCTGGCCCTCTGCCCAAGGGGGGCCGTGGTGCAACGTGAGACGCTGCTGATGGCGGGTGACGCGTCGCCCGCGGCCGAGATCGGTGCCCACCGCCAGGCCACGTGCCACGTCGAGCACTCGCTCCACGGTCGCCAGGTCGGGTGGGTGCTCCTCGGTGAGCCAACGACGGACGGCGCGTCGCGCCAGCGGTACCGGTGCCGCCGCGAGTACCCGGGCGTCGGTGGGGTCGAGCGCCGCGGCGAGCTCGTCGAGCAGGTCGGCCTCGTCGCGTGCCACGTCGGCCTGCCGGATGAGCACGGGCACGAGGTCGCGGCGAGCCAGTTCGTCGAGCAGCGGCAGCAGTTCGTGGCGCACACGGTTGCGCAGGTGTCGAGGGTCGTCGTTCGACGGATCGTGCACCACGGCGAGGCCGAGCGCCTCGCACAGCGCCACGGTGTCGGCGCGCCGCAGCGCCAGCAGCGGCCGCCTCGGCCCCGGGCGCATCGCAGCGAGTCCACTCGCGCCCGCGCCGCGCAGCAGGTTCACCATCACGGTCTCCGCCTGGTCGTCGGCGGTGTGGCCGGTGAGCACGTCGACCGGCAGTGCGGCGTACCTGGCCGCTCGCGCGCGGGCTTCCAGGTTGGGGCCCTCGCCGACGTCCACTCGTACGGCGCGGAAGCCGGCGCCGAAACGCTCGGCAGCGTCGCGCACCACGTCGGCCTCGAGGTGCGAGCCAGGTCGCAACGCGTGGTCCACGTGCACCGCGGTCACGTCGCACCCCGCCGCCACGGCCAACACCAGCAGTGCCAAGGAGTCGGCGCCACCCGACACGGCGCAGGTGACGGCGGTACCCGGCGGTGGGAACGTGCAGCGCGGCAGCAACCTCTGCGTCGCGTCGCCAGGGCGCTCAGCCATCGAGCGCCGCCATCCGGGACAGCCAGTTGGTCGGCACCCGCACCTCCTCCAACGTGGGCAGGTGATCAGGGCTGCGCCAGCAGCGATCGACCGCGCGCTCACCGTGGGCCTCCTCGATGGCACCGATGAAACGTGCGCCGGCGGCGTACTGGTTCAGCTTGGCCTCGATGCCGGCCAGTCGCATCACCGTGCGGCTGAGCGGGTTCGAGTTGCGCCGCCGCTCGCGCAGGATGCGTTCGAACCGCTCGGCGTTCGGCACCATGTCGCCGGCAGCGCGGGTCATGGTGATGTCCCCGTGCCCTTCGAGCAGCGACATCAGCCCGCCCACCTGGGCCATCACCGCCTTCTGGCCGGGCGCGGCCATCAGTCCGAGCACGCCACCGTCGCGGACCTGGGCGCTGGCCTCACGGCGGTTGCGGAGCGCCGCTCGCATCGCATCGGTGAACGCGGTCAGGTCGGGGTTGGCGAACGTGAGGCTCTGTTCCACGAGGCCGGTGAAGTGCCCGCGCATCCACGGCACGCCGGTGAACTGGGCGCGATGGGTGAGTTCGTGCAGCAACACCCAGGTGCGGAACTCCACCGGATCGAAGCCGTAGCGCTGCTCGATGTCGGCCATGTTCGGGGCCACCAGGTACACCGCCTCGTCGTCGGGCTCGCGGCCGACGAGGATGTCGTACTGCCCGAGCACACGGGTGCTCATCCAGCCCAGCAGCGCACCCACCTCGGCGCCCGCCACCTGACGACCGATGCTCGACGCCGTCGGCGAACCGGCCGCCTTCTCGCTCCACTGGTCGAGCAACGGGGCCAACAGGTTGCGGAACGACGCGAGGTTCGCCCGGATCCACGTCGGCCGATCGACGAACTGCACCTCGGCCGGCCCGTGCGGAGGACGCAGACCGGTGACGGCCTCGATCGCGGTCTCCACGTCGGGCACCGCGGTCAGCACAGCGGACGCGTCGAAGAACGGAACGGCGGCGGGCGGTCGGCGACGTGCCGCGATGCCCAGTGCTACTCGTTCGGCGCGGTCCCAGTCGATGGGGCTCGGCGCCGGGCTCATGCCGGACCGGTCAGTCGTCGCGGCGGGCGCGGCCGCTGGGGTACTGCGGCGCGACGACCTTCTTGATGTAGCCGACGATCAGCGACACGACGGCAAGGCCGCCGACGATCGCCAGGAGCAGGCCCAGCCAATAGTGGAAGATCACTGCGAGCATGCGTGCAGGTTAGCGAGCCGGGGAGGGTGTGCGCCCAATCCGCGCGCATCGGCAGTTCAGCCGATGACGCCGTCGCCGTCGAAGTCCTCGCCGAAGCACTGTTCGATCTTGGCCAGCAGGCCGGGCGGGATCTCGTCGTTGCGGCACTTCTCGCGCACCACGGTGCGCAGTTCGGCGTGGAAGTCGAACGCCTGCAGGCAGTCCATGCACCCCTCGAGGTGGGTGTGGACGGACTCGCGGGTGTCGACGGGCAGCTCGCCGTCGAGGAAGGCCTCGAGTTCGCGCAGTGTCTCGTTGCAGTCAGCCATCAGCGGGTTCTTCCGAGGGAGTGGACGGGGTCCGAGCCAGGATGCCCCGGTCGGTTGCGTAGTCGGCCAACGCCTTCTGCATGGCTTTTCTTCCCCGATGCAGCCGCGACATCACGGTGCCGATGGGGATGTCGAGCATCTCGGCGATCTCCTTGTAGGAGAACTCCTCCACGTCGGCCAGCAGCACCGGCAGCCGGAAGTTCTCGGGCAGGTTCTCGAGCGCCGCCTTCACCTCGTCGTCGGTGAACAGGTCGAACAGGGTGTCCTCGGCGCTGCGGCTGGCCTGGTCGACGTTCGAGATGCGCCGGTACAGGTACAGGTCCTCGACGTCGTTGAGCTCGGTCTCCTGCACCCGGCGCTGTTTCGACCGGTACGTGTTGATGTACGTGTTGGTGAGGATGCGGAACAGCCACGCGCGCAGGTTGGTGCCGTCCTCGTAGCCGTGGAACCCGCGATAGGCGCGTAGGTAGGTCTCCTGCACGAGGTCCTCCGCGTCGGCGCGGTTGCGGGTCATGCGCATGGCCGCCGAGTACAGCTGCCCTGCGTGCTGCATTGCGTCCTTCGTGAAGGTGGCCCGGTCTGCCATTCCCGGCACCCTACCCGGCTCGCCCCGACCCCCGCCCTCGGCCGTTCA
>SXGT01919302.1_pt1 | contig 20218 bp, 15 predicted proteins | sample 3176221 | NCBI WGS metagenome assembly SXGT01 (sample SAMN11356862, study PRJNA531348) | freshwater metagenome | isolation source: freshwater sample F1-120 | place: China: Fuxian Lake, Yuxi | collected 2017-12-25
CTATCATGAGGCCTTTTTTTCCCCACTTCAAACAAATTCCGTGTTCCTTGTTCCGGCGCCCCTCCGGTCTCACCCACTTCCAGCACCTTCATCCACGCCATTTTTCCAAAAAACGTCCCCTATGGGACAGGCTCTATCTACGAGGTAAAGTCCTCCGAGCGCGTGCCGGACGATCTACCGGGCTTCGAGGCGATCGAGAAGGCGGCCGGCCCCGAGGCGATCGGCTCCCGGATCGTCATCACCTCTTTGCGCGGCGGCCGCCGCTCGCCGTCCCGGGACCTGTGGGTGCGCGACTGCGTGGACCCGGCGGCAACGTACGGAGTCGCGGGGAGCATGGCGACATAATCTTCGTTATCGGATTTTCCGGCCAGCCGGAAAAGCGTCATCATGGAAGACGGCATGACGGGACTCGAACGCATCCTCTTTCCAGTGGACTTCTCGGAACGGTGCGCGGCGGCTGCGCCCAAGGTTGCGGCCATGGCGGAACGCCTCGGCGCCGAAGTGCACCTGCTCCACGCGATGACGCCGCGCGAGTATCTTTTGGGCGCGCCGGAATACAAGACCGGCGGCGCGAATCTCTACGTGCGGCACGTCGAGGAAGTCCGGCGAAGGCTCGACGCGTTCGACGGCGCCCTGTTTCCACCGGCGCGGTCCAAGCGGATCGTGGCGGAGGGCGACCCCGCGTTGCGCGTCGTCGAATACGCCCGCGATCACGGAATCGGCCTGATCATGCTGCCTGCCCACGGCTTGGGTGGATTCCGGCGGCGGGTCCTCGGATCGGTGGCGGCCGAAGTCATGCGAGCCGCGCCGTGCCCCGTGTGGACCTGTGTGCATCCCGAACTCGCAAGCGCGCTTCCGTCCCGCGTCCTCGCCGTCGACGACTCCATCCACGAATGGGCCGCGCGCATGGCGGAGGCGCTTGGGGCTCCGCTGGTCCCCGCGAGTCCCGATCCGCTCCCCGGGTCGCGGCCGGGCGATCTGGCCGTGGTGGCGCGGGGCAACGAACTCTCGCTCACCGCGGCTCGCTGCCCGATTGCGGTCATACCAGCGTCTAGCCTCTCCGCGTAGTAAAATCAGCTAATATCGCCGCCGCGGATGTCCGCGTGGCCTGGGAGAAGAAAATGACCCTGTCGCGTTTTGCCGCCTTCGTCGCGGCCTCGATCCTGACAGCCGCCGCCTTGGGACAGAACAGGGGAACGATCCGCGGAACCGTCACCGACGCCACCGGCGCAAGCGTTCCCGATGCCGCCATCACCGTGAGGAACGACGCCTCGGGGTTCTCGCAAACGGCGCGGAGCGGCTCCGACGGCTTTTATAGCTTGCTCTACCTTTCCGCCGGCGAGTACACGGTTACCGCCGAAAAAGCCGGATTCAAGAAGTCGCAGAGCTCCGGCGTCGCCGTCCATGCCGTGACGGTCACGCCGCTCGACATCACCCTGACGGTAGGAGCCGTGGAGCAATCCGTCGAGGTCACCGCCATCACGCCGCTTCTGGACGCGCAAGGCAGCAACCTCGGCAAGGTGATGCCGACCAACGCCATCCGCGACCTCCCGCTCTTCATCACCGGCGGCAGCGTCCGCAGCAACCTCTCCTTCGTCATCCTGACGCCCGGCGTCATCGGGCCCACGGAGAACCCGCGAATCGGAGGCGGACTGCTCGACGGACAGAGCGAACAGCTTGATGGCGCGGAGGCGCAGAGCGAGCGCCGCAACGATCCGGCCATGCGCGGGGTCAGCGTCGAGGGCATGCAGGAATTCAAGGTGCAGAGCTCGGGCTACTCGGCCGAATACGGCCGCACTTCTAACGGCGTGATCAACTGGGTAACCAAGTCCGGAACCAATTCCGCGCACGGCTCCGCCTTCGTCTTCAACCGCAACGAGGTGTTCAACGCGCGCGGCTTCACCTTCGTGCCGTCCAAGCGCCCGATCGTGCGGCAATGGAATCCGGGCGGCAGCTTCGGCGGCCCGATCTACGTCCCCAAGGTGTATGACGGCCGCAACAAGGCGTTCTTCTTCTTCGCCTACGAACGCGCGACCACCCGCAACGGCCAATCCACGGCGCTGATCAACGCGCCGGTGGCGGAGTATCTCAACGGCGACATGCGGCGTAACGTCGATTCCACGGGACGCACCATTCCGCTCTACGATCCGGTGGACGCCGACGGACGCATCATCGCCAACGCCGCCGACCGGCCGCGCATGCAATGCCGCGGCGTGCTCGACGTCATCTGCCCCGAACGGATCGATCCCACCGCCAAACTGCTGACCGGTCTGCTGCCCAAGCCCGACGATCCCACCCGCATCGTGAACAACTACCGCTCGCGCAGCTTCTCGCGAGCGCAGTCGTGGCTGCCGTCGATCAAGCTCGACTACACCTTCAACGACAAGCACCGGACCAGCTACCTGTACAGCTACTTCTTCAGTCCGGCCAACCCGAGCGTCAACGCCCTCGAGGGACTTCCCGGGACCGGATTCCCCTCCGAAGTGAAGACCATTTATCACCGCCTGAACGACGACTACGTCATCACGCCCAACCTGCTCAACCACATCACGATCGGATACAACGGACGCCGCGTGATCGAGGCGCCGGACTATGTCAGCCGCTTCCCCGCCGATCTGGCGCGGCAAACCTATATCCCGGGCGCCGTGACCCCACTCGCGCCCGGCACGTCGAGCACCTATTCGACGTCGCTCGCCACCTGGGGCAACAGCGTGTTCACCGATTCGCGCGGCCGCACCATTAACTTCAAGGAGCAACTCGCCTGGATCAAGGGCGCGCACAACGTCAAGTTCGGATTCGAGTACCTGAAGGGAACCTACCGCAGGCTGGACCGCAATGGCGCGTTCGGCACGGTAGGCTTCAACGCGGCGGGCACCGGCCATCCGAACGTGCCGGTGAGCGGTTCCGACTGGGCGTCCTTCCTGCTCGGCCTCGCCAGCGGCGGCGGGTTCCGCTTCCCCTCCGACACCACCTTCCAGTTCCCCTACTTCGCCTGGTACGTGCAGGACGACTTCAAGGTCACCAAGCGGCTGACCATCAACATGGGTCTTCGTTACGAGATCCCAGTGCCGAAGGGAGAGCGCAATCTCCGCAACAGCAACTTCTGCCCCACCTGCCCGAACGAGGCCGCCGGCGGGCTGCCGGGCGCGATGGTCTACGCGGGCCGCAACGGGGCGCCGGAACGGTTTGGCGAGACGCGCATGAACGCACTCGGGCCCAGGTTGGGAATCGCCTATCAATTGAACTCGAAGACGCTGCTGCGCTCGGGCTCGGCGATCTACTACCAGCCGTCGCGCGAGGACGGCAACGCCGACAACGGAATCCAGGGCTTCGGCGGTACGTTCGGCGCCATCGGCAACAATCTGTCGAACGGCGTCTCTTATCGCGTGCGGGACGGCTTCACCTCGTTCGGTCCGCAGATCGCCAGTCTGCGGCCGCCGATCTCCGATCCCCAGACGTTGAGCCGGAACCTGCTCCAGCAGACTCCGTTCTTCTTCTACTCGAAGGCCGGCCGCGCGCCCTACTTCGCCGACTGGAACTTCACGCTCGAGCGGACCGTGACCTCGAGTTCGCTGGTTCGCGCCACCTATCACGGCGTTGTCGGCGTCAAGATGCTCTCCCGGCAGCAATCGCAGAACCAACTCGATCCCAGGCACTGGGCCACTTATGGCGCGCTGCTCGGACAGCCGGTGAGCGCGGTGATCAACAATCCCACCGTCGTCGCGGCGGGCTTCAAGCTACCCTACGCTTCGTTCCCCACCAATCTGCAACTGCAGCAGGCGCTGCGGCCCTTCCCGCAATTCGCCGATATCAACAGCAACGCCGGCGGACAGAACGACGGCCACTCCACCTATCACGCCCTGGAAACCAGCTTCGAGCACCGGTTCGACAAGGGGCTGTTTCTGATGGCCTCCTACACGTTCTGCAAGCTGATCTCCACCACCAACGGCGAGGACGCCAACCGGACCAGCGACGGCGCGGTGCAGAATCACTACTACCGGGCGTTGGACAAGGCGGTGGCCAACCAGGACACTCCGCATAATCTGCGCATCAGCTACGTGTACGATCTGCCGTTCGGCAAGGGCAAGAAGTTCCTCTCGAGCGGGCCCAAGGCGCTCGACATGGCGTTGGGCGGCTGGAAGGTCTCCGCGATCCACACGTACGTGGCGGGCACGCCGCTCGTGGTCAACTGCAATCAGAACTTCTTCGGCGGCGGCAGCAACGCGCGATGCAACTTCGCGCCGGGAGTCTCGACGGGCGCGATCCCGCTGGTCAACCCCGAGTGGAAATCGGACAAGGGAACCGCGTTCCGAGTGCCGTATCTCAATCCGGCCGCGTTCGTCCAGCCGGCGAACATGGTCTACGGCGACACGCCCCGGCGGATGTCCTACCTGCGCACGCCGTGGACCGTCAGCGAGGACCTGGCGTTGCTCAAGGAGTTCCGGGTGGGCGAGAAGGCGGGACTCGAGATTCGGGCGTCGGCGTCGAACGCGCTGAACCGCGCGCTGCTGGCGGCGCCCGTCACCGCGCGTAACAACGTGGCGTTCGGATTGATCACCGGGGCGCAGGGCAACAGTCCGCGCAACGTGCAGTTGGGGGCGCGGTTCTCGTTCTGACGGCGGCGGCTCACAGCCCGAAAGCGTAGACCAGACTACCCACCATCATCGCGACAGACTGCCGGCCATCGAACATGTAGGTCATCGGCGACGTGTGTAGGGAATCGGTGAAGGGGTAACTCCACAGCCGCTTCCCCGTCACCGCGTCGGCGGCCGCCAAGGCTCCGCCGTCGTCGCCGAAGATCGCCACTCCACCCGCGGTCGTGAGAACGCCGGTCCACGTGTCGCCGGGGCCGTCCTGCGGGACCTCCCACTTCACCGCGCCGGTTTCGATGTCGAGCGCGCGCAGGAACTTTTGGGGCTTGTCCGCCGGATCGCGACGACCACCGCCGCCCACGAACGCCCGCCCGGCCTGCCACGTCGTGCCGGACCGCTTCGTGTAGACCGCGCACCGCTCGAGCGTGTTGACGTAGAACAGGCGTGTCGCCGGGTTGTAGGACGTGGAGAAGAAGTTCGCCGCTCCTTCCACCGCCGGGCAGATCAGCGCGCCTTCAGGCGTGGGAACCTGATTCGGGTTCATCACCGGACGCCCGTCCGGCGCGATCTCCTTGGCCCACGTCAGCTTTTTCACCAGGGGCTTGGCGAGCAGCATCTTGCCATTCAGCCGGTCCAGCACATAGAGGAAGCCGTTGCGGTTCGCCTGTAGCAGCAGCTTGCGCGGCTGGCCGCGATAGGGGGCGTCGACGAGCACAACCGGCTGCACCGCGTCCCAGTCCCACTCGTCGTGGGGAGTCGGCTGAAAGTGCCACTTCAGCTTACCGGTCGCCACGTCGAGCGCGAGGATCGAGCACGTATACAGGTTGTCGCCCTTGCGATTGTCGCCGTTGAAATCGGGACCGGCGTTGCCGGTCGGCCAATAGACCGTCCTTTCCGCCGGATCGTAACTTCCGGTAAGCCAGGTGGGGCCGCCGCCGTGTTCCATGTCGGGACCTTCCCAGGTCTCGGAACCGGGCTCGCCCTTCGCCGGAACCGTCCAAAACCGCCACACGTCCTTGCCGGTTTTTTGGTCGTAAGCGGCCAGGAATCCGCGCACGCCCTCCTCTCCGCCCGCGGTTCCGGCCACAACCAGATTCTCGACGGCCAACAGCGATCCGGTGGCGTTGTAATTCTTCCGGTAATCGGCCATCTCGGTATCCCAGAGGACTTGGCCGGTGTGCCGGTTCAGGGCGAGCAGGTGGGCATGATCGGTCTGCATGAACAGAGTGTCCCCGGCAATCGATACGCTGCGGTTATTGCCTGGCGACCGCGCGTTGCCGATCAGGCCCTGCGTCGGCGGCCGCGAGAACTCCCACAACTTCGCGCCGGAACCGGCGTCAAGCGCCGTCACGCTGTTGGTGGACGGCACATACATCACCCCATCTTGGACCTGCGGCGTACCTTGCAGCCGGCCGGAATTCGGGACCGGGAAGACCCACTTCACCTTCAGCCCGGCGGCGTTCGACGGAGTGATCTGTCGTAGCTCCGAATAACGGTTGCCATCCAGACGGCCATGCATGGCCGGCCAGTTGGCCTGGCTGGTGACGCGGCGGTACCGCTCGCCCGACTTACGCAGTAGGACGAGACGCTGGTCATCGGTGCGAAGCTGCAATTCGCGGCTGGTCCGCGCGATCGCCAGTCCTTCGACCTCCGATCCATCCTCGAGTTTCGCCTTTTGCCGGACCGGTTGAAACCCGCGGCGCCGGCGCTGCTGCAGCGATCGCATACCCGCCACCAGCTCCTTCACCTCGTCTTCCGCCAGTTGCGGGAAGCCCGGCATTCCCTTGGCGGGCACTCCCTTGCGAACGATGGCGGCAAGATCGTCGTCGGACTTCGCCGCCAGCGCGGGCAGGATCGTCGGCGCGTGTTCGCCGCCGTTCCCGTCGACTCCGTGGCACACCGAGCACCGGCTTTGAAACGCGGCGCGGCCATCGGCCTGGGCATAGGCCGCCGGGACGAATGGAATCGCGGCGGCGAGAAGCGCGATCGGGAAGTGTTGCAAGCGGATCACCGGAACAGTATACCCGCACCGGCGCTGGCCGCGGTATCAGGACGCGTATTTCATCGTGATCGAGCGGACACGCTCGATGGCTCCAGCGCCGTCGCCGAACTTGCCGGCGAACCGGACGCGCAGATCGCGGGCGATCTCCTCCACCGAACGCTGACCATCGATCGATTCGAGTATGAAGCGGTCCATGCTCAGATCGTCCGACTCCGACGGAACGAACGATGGCAGCATCGCCCGCGCCACCCGAGGCGGGGTTGCGGCGGAGTAGAGTGTAGTTTGACGGAAATCCGCCGAGGCCGAGCCTGACTCCGATGTCACGCGGGTCCGCCAAGTCCACACGTAGTCCCCACCGGCGCGGCGAGCGGCGAGATCGACGGTGATCGTGTCGTTGGGATCGACCGGCACCGGCTCGAGCCACGGAAAAAATATCTGGGTCGTCCGCGCTCCCGGGGTGTCGGAGAACCCCAGGCCGGGGGCAAGCTCGGTTTCTAGCCACGCAACTACACCGTGTACGGTCGCTGGCCTTGTCACGCGCCACCCGAGGCGGCCTTCGGCCTCGAGCAGGTGCCCGGTGACGTAGTCGAGTTCCGCCCATGTCTGAGGCTCACCGCGCAAGTCGCTTGCGTCGAACCGCGCTTCCGAGATGCGGTTCAGCTCCGCCTGCAGCGCCGCACGCCAACTGAAGCCATTGCGCCAGGGCCTGGTGCGGTCATGGTAGGCAGATTCCGACTGGACCGGCGCCGCGACGATACGTTCCCTTGCCGGAATCACGGCGCCACCGGGGACCAGATGCCGCTCCCGGGCATCTAACACGCTGGCCGGTCCCGCGCCCAGGAACGGCAGTGGGCCGCGCGGCTCGAACACCAGAACATCCGCTTTATCCGGCAACGTCACGGCGGCGGATCGCGCGTGGATGAACTCGATGCGCGATGCGAAGCCGTTCTCGAGAGCCAGACGCCGGCCCACATCGGCCGCCGCCGGTTCGATCACGTAGACCCGCCGCGCGCCCAGCCGGCAAGCGATTAGCGCGAGGGCGCCGCAGCCGGAACCGAGGTCGAGCACCGTCATCCCAGGCCGGATCACGCGCTCCATGGCGCTCCAGTACGCGCCCCAACGCGCTCGGTCGGCCATCAACCGGCCGTAGTCCTGGACGCTGACCATCCTGGTCATGATCGGCCTTTTCCGGGGCCACCGATAGGCGCTGAGCCGCCCGGAAACGCGGGGAGATTCGTGGAAATGAGTGTAGCTGCGTGGAAGAACGAAGGGTTGCTAGGCGTGTAGTCTCGTGGAAACCGGTGAAGTTGCGTGGAAGAATGGGCCCGCTCGGGTGAAGTCTCGTGGCAATTTTCGGCCGTGGCGGTGTAGCCTCATGGCAAAATGGTGCAGTCTCGTGGAGATTCGGGCTCGTGGAGCTGCGTGGAAGCCAGGGGAAGCCCCGTGGCAGCCCCGCGAAGTTCCGTGGAAGCCTGGTGAAGGCTCCTGGAAAGGCAGTGTAGTAGCGTGGACGGGTTGGTGAAGGCGCGTGGCGCGGCCGGTGAAGTTCCGTGGAACGAGAGTGCAGTTAACCCTTTGTTTATCAGTGGGTTGAAAAAAACCAAAGCTTTTATATTTCCCTAGAGGCTAGACTACAACAACCGCATCTATCGGTAGCAACCCATGGAAGAACTGGTCGAGCAAGCCCCCCCATCTCTTGTGCCGGTTGTTGTAGAGCAACAACCGGTAGACATGGTTCGCGTCGAGAAGAGTCTCCACTCCCTGGGCTTCTTCGCGTCGACCGCCTCCAAGGAAATCTCGCGGACGGTTATCCAAGTCATCCGGCGTCCGGACGGCCAGCGGATCCAGGCCAAGGCGGTAATCGAAGGCATCCCGAGCCTGGGGTTGCCTACCACGGCCGATCGCGACAAGTACATGGCCTTCATGAAGGTAGCACTGGATCAACGCGACCGCCAGGGGCATGTCGCCAGCCCGATCCGCTTCACCGGCGCCGACCTGATCAAGCTGCTGCGGTTGCGCAAGGGCGGCTTCCACTACGACGAGATCAACGACTGGTGCAAGCGCATGGTGGCGACCACCATCATGTCGGAGTCGCTCGTGTTTCTCGCCGATCGTAAGCAATATGCCAGCGACACCTTCCACGTGTTCGACCGCGTGGTGCTATATGGCGAGGAACTGGCCGATGGGACGCGGTCCGATTACTACGAAGTCTACCTGTCGCACTGGCAGCTCAACAACCTGAATCAGGGTTACTTTCTGCCGCTGGATTTCAACGCCTACCTGCGCCTTCGCCGCGACATCGGCAAGGCGCTGTTCGGCCACTTGAGCGTGTGGTTCTACGCCAGCCGCGGGTTGCCCGTCGAGAAAAAATATCAGGACCTGTGCCAGTTACTGCACATCCGGGCGTATCCGCACTTGTCGAAGGCGAAGTCGGTGCTCGCGCCGTCGATGGACGAACTGATCGAGATCGGCTATCTGTCGAGTTGGGACTTGGTGCGCACCAGCCGGGGTTCGGATTTCAAGGTGGTGATGTCGCCCGGCAACCGGCTGCTGTCGTTGCCGAACTTCAGCGCGATCGTCGATCCGGAGGCGCGGGCGGCGCTCGAGGCGAGTCTGCCCGCGTGGGTCCACGAACTGGCCAAACGCGGAGTCGCCGAGCGCAAGGCGCGGCAAATGGCGCTGGACGTACCGGAGACGCAGCCGGTGCTCGACCAGATCGAGTACGCGGACTATCTGATCCAGTCGGGCGGCCGCGGTAAGTGGCAGAATCCGGCCGGATTCTACGTGTGGGCGGTGGAAAACAACCTCGGTGTGCCGGAGAGCTTCGAGACCTCGCGCCGCCGGAAGCTGCGCGAGGATCGAGAGGCGGTGGAGCAGGAGGCCGAACTGCGGCGTCTGCGGCTTCGCGAGGATTACGAGGAGTTCAAGCGGGAAGAGGTTCACAAAAAGATGGAGTCGTCCTATCCGCCCGCCAAGCTCGAGGAAGCGATCCGCGAGAAGCTGAAGCAGATCCGGCGCGAGCAGCCCGATTGGTACGCCAGGCTCACCGAGCCGATGCGGCGGGAGACGGCGATCGGGATGATCGAAGCGGAGGTGCGCGATTCGGCGCGGCTGCCGGCCTTCGATCAGTGGTCGAAGCGGGATCTGCAGATGAGGATGTTCTAGAGGTGGGAGCTACTGTCGCGTTGCTGCACACCAGTCCGGTGCTGACGCCCACGTTCGGTGCGTTGGCGGCATCGATGCTGCCGGGCGCGCGTGTGTTCCACATGGTGGACGAGAGCCTGATCAAGAACACGATTCGGGCGGGGCGGCTGGAGAAGTCGACGATCCGCCGGGTGGCGCGTCATGTCGAGTCGGCCGCGGAGGCGGGCGCGGATCTGGTGCTGGTGACCTGTTCGTCGATCGGTCCGGCGGTGAACGTGGCGCGGATGTTGTTCGATTTTCCGGTGCTGCGGATCGACGAGCCGATGGCGCAGCGCGCGGTGGAGACCGGCTCGCGGATCGGGGTGCTGGCGACGCTGGTGACGACGCTCGAGCCTACCGTGGCTTTGGTTCGGGACACGGCTGCCGCGGCGGGCCGGCCCGTGGAGGTAACGCCGTTGCTGTGCGAAGGTGCGTTCGAGGCGGTGATCGCGGGCGACACGGCCACCCACGACCGGATGGTGCTCGAGGGGTTGTCACGTCTGGCCGCGCAGGTCGACGTGGTGGTGCTCGCGCAGGCTTCGATGGCGCGTGTCGCGGCGTCGGCGGAGTGCGCGGTTCCGGTGTTGTCGAGTCCCGCGCTCGCAATGGAGCGGGTCGCGGAGGAGATCGCGGCATTGGCCGCCAGGAGATGAAGGTTCGGCCCTGTTCGAGGTTGGTAGGCCGCTTGCCTGCCAGCACGGCGGAGACCACATAGTCCTGGCCGCGAGACGGCTTTCCTCGGGTGAAGCGATCGTCGCGGGATAGGGGCCGTTGCGCCCGCCCGGCGGCGCGGCGAAGGAGACGGTAGTCGTTGCCGGCCATTTTGAAGACGACGGTGTCGAGATCGTTGGCAGTTTGCGCCATCCGCCTCGCTGGGATGGGCCTCGACGACCGCAACCGGTGCGCTACAATCCTCGTTCCTCCATGCAGCCGACCTCCACAGCCGGGACCCGCCCGATGAATCGCGGCGTCCTGCTCGGCTTTCTGGCCGCGCTGTCGGTGATCACCTTCCTCGACCGCCTCTGCATCGCCGTCGCCGGACCGCGCATCCAGGACGAACTCGGCATCGGACCCGAGCGATGGGGATGGGTGCTCGGCGCGTTCGTGCTCGCCTACGGGCTCTTCGAAATCCCTACTGGCGCCATGGGAGACCGGTCGGGGCATCGCCGAATCCTCACGCGCATCGTGCTGTGGTGGTCGGCGTTCACGGTGCTGACCGGATTCGCCACCGGATTCGCACCGTTGTTGATCACCCGGTTTCTATTCGGGGCGGGCGAAGCGGGTGCTTATCCGAACATGGCCGGCGTCGTGTCGCGCTGGTTCCCCTCGGAAGGACGCGCCGCCGCGCAAGGATACATTTGGGGTGCGAGCCGCGCGGGAGGCGCGTTGGCGCCGCTGATCGTCGCGCCGATCCAGGCCTCGTATGGGTGGCGCACGTCGTTCTTCGTCTTCGGCTTTCTCGGCGTCCTGTGGTGCGCCGCGTGGTGGCTTTGGTATCGCGACCCGGCGCCTAGCGCGTCCGTGCACGCCGCGCCGTGGAAGGAACTCGCCGCCAGCCCGCGCGTACGGACCATCGTCGTCATGTACGGATGCTACGCCTGGGGATCGTGGTTCTACTTCTCCTGGCTCCACACGTACCTGGTGAAGGGGCGTGGATTTTCGGAAGCCCAGATGGCGGTCTTCTCTTCCCTGCCCTTCGCGCTAGGCGCGTTGGCGAACGTCGCGGGCGGCTATCTGAGCGATTTCGCCTGCCGCCGCCTGGGCCCGCGCCGCGGCCGCACCATTGTCGGATCCGTCTGCCTGACGATCTCCGCTTGCCTGTTGGTGGCCACCGCGACAACCCCGTCGTCCAACGCGGCGGTCGTGTTCCTCACCGCCGGATTCGGCGTAATGGACCTGATGCTGCCGTCCGCTTGGGCGTTGTGCCTCGATATCGGCGGCCGTCACGCGGGCGCGGTTTCCGGCGCGATGAACACCGCCGGACAGTTCGGAGGATTCCTGTGCACGATAATCTTCGGCTATGTGGTGGGCCAGTGGGGCGACTATAATCTTCCTTTGTTCGTCATCGCGGCCATGCTCTGCATCGCGGCGGCGCTGTTCCAACGCATCGACGCTTCGCAGCCGCTTTTCCACGAAACTTCCCCATGAACTCTCATCGCATCACGGCGCGTTACTGGATCGAGACCGCGTTCCCGTTGGAATCGGCGGCGGAGACGATGGCGGGCGAGCAATCGTCCGGCACGTTCGTCAAGGTTCCGGGCGAGACCGAGGAGTTGCGGCATCGTCACGCGGCGCGCGTGGAGCGGATCGACGAGCGCGAGTCCGCCGCGGCGCCGTCGCTGCCCGGCGCGAAAGTCCCCAAGGGCGTCGCGACTCCCGTGTATCGCCGCGCGGAAGTGACGCTGTCGTGGCCGCTCGAAAACATGGGGCCATCGCTGCCGAACCTGATGGCGACAGTCGCCGGCAATCTGTTCGAGCTCCAGCAATTCTCGGGACTGAAGCTGCTCGACCTGCACCTGCCCGATCCGTTCCGGCACGCCTACCGAGGTCCGGCGTTCGGCGTGGCGGGGACGCGGCGGCTGGCCGGCGTGGAGCGGCTGCCGCTGATCGGAACCATCGTCAAGCCGAGCGTCGGGCTCGGTCCCGAGGAGACCGCCGGACTCGTGACCCGGCTGGTGGAAGGCGGCATCGACTTCATCAAGGACGACGAACTCCAGTGCGACGGTCCGCACTGCCCGTTCGAAGCGCGCGTCCACGCGGTGATGCGAGTACTCGACGCGCATGCCGATCGAGCCGGCCGCAAGCCGATGTTCGCGTTCAACCTCAGCGGCGATCTCGACGAGATGCGGCGGCGGCACGACATCGTCGAGTCCGCCGGTGGAACGTGCGTGATGCTGAGCGTCAACGCAGTGGGGCTGGCCGGCGCGATCGGACTGCGGCGCCACGCGCGGCTGCCCATCCACGCGCATCGCAACGGATGGGGCATCTTTGACCGGTCGCCCGCCATCGGCATGAGCTATATCGCCTATCAGAAGTTCTGGCGGTTGGCGGGCGTGGATCACATGCATGTCAACGGGATTCGCAACAAGTTCTGCGAGAGCGGCGAATCGTCGATCGCGTCGGCGCGCGAGTGTTTGCGTCCGATGTTCGACGGCGCGGGCCGCGGCTGCGAGATCATGCCGGTGTTTTCGTCGGGCCAGTGGGCGGGCCAGGCGCACGAGACCTACGCGCGGTTCGGATCGGCGGACTGCATTTACGCTTGCGGCGGCGGCATCGTGGCGCATCCGGGCGGCATCGCGGCGGGCGTTCGTAGTGTGCGTCAGGCGTGGGAGGCGGCGGTGGAAGGCGTGCCGCTCGATCGAGCCGCGGAACGGCACGAAGAACTGCGGCAAGCCATGGAGGCCTTCGGACGATGACGCTGCCGCGCCGCTTGCTCGCCTGGTACGGCGACGATTTCACGGGTTCCACCGATGTGCTCGACGTGCTGGCCTCGCGCGGACTCGAGACGGTGCTGTTCCTAGAAATTCCAGATGAGGCCCTGCTTGCCCGATTCGCGGATTACCGGGCGATCGGCCTCGCGGGGATCGCTCGCGGCGAATCGCCGGAGTGGATGTCGCGGAATCTGCCGGAGATTTTCGAATGGATGAAGGGCCTCGGCGCGCCGGTGTGCCACTACAAGGTCTGCTCCACGTTCGATAGCTCGCCCGAAGTGGGTAGCATCGGCCGCGCGATCGAAATCGGCCGCGACGTGTTCGAATGCACGTGCGTCCCCGCGATCGTCGGCGCGCCGGCGCTGCGGCGCTACATGGCGTTCGGCAATTTGTTCGCGACGGTGGGCGCCGATACCTATCGCATCGACCGGCATCCCACGATGAGCCGCCATCCCGTAACGCCGATGCACGAGGGCGATCTCCGCTTGCATCTCGGCGCGCAGACCCGGCTGCGGATCGGGCTGGTGGACGTGCTCGATCTCTGCGCTCAGGACCCGGACGCGCGTGCCGCCGCGCGGATGCGGGAAGGCGCGGAGATCCTGTTCATCGACGTGTTCGACGAAGAGACGCTGGTTCGAGCGGGGCGGGTCCTGTGGAATCTGCGGCCTCCGTTCGTCGCCGGATCCTCGGGCGTCGAGTACGCGCTCGCCGCGCACTGGCTCGGGCCCGCGAATCCGCCGTCGACGGCGCCGCCGCGCGTGGATCGTGTCGCGATTCTTTCGGGGAGCTGCTCGCCCGTGACCGCGGCGCAGATCCATCACGCGGCGTCGGTGGGCTTCGCCGCGATCCGTCTGGACGTACGGGCGATCCTCGAGGGCGCTGGCGCGGAGCGAGCCGCGAACGAGGCGGTGGAAGCGCTGGCGAACGACCGCAGCGTAGTGCTGTACACTTCGTCGTCGGACGCCGACCGGTTGCCACTCGGCGACGCGCGCAATGCGCTCGCCGAACGCGCGGGCCGGATGTTTCGCGGCGTGCTCGACCGATCCGGAGTGCGCCGCGCGATGGTGGCCGGCGGCGATACGTCGAGCCACGCGGGGCGGCAGCTTTCCATCGGGGCGCTTACGTTTCTGGGGCGCATCGCGCCGGGAGCGCCGTTGTGCCGCGCGTGGTCCAACGACCCTTCGCGCGATGGCATGGAGATCGTCTTCAAGGGCGGCCAATTAGGCGGGCCCGATTTCTTCGAAAGGCTATTGGGAGCATGAATCGAATCGCATTGTTGGGAGCCGGCGGCAAGATGGGTCTGCGGTTGACCGCGAACCTGACCGGGAGCCGGTACGACGTACGGCACGTCGAGATCGCGGAGCGGGGACGGGCGGCGCTGGCCGAACGCGGGATCTCCGCCGCGCCGATGGATCAGGCGCTCGAAGGCGCGGAGGCGGTGATCCTGGCGGTGCCGGACAATCGCATCGGCCCGATCATGAAGGGGCTGGAGCCGAAGCTCGCCGCCGGAACGATGGTGGTCATGCTCGACGTGGCGGCGGCGTACGCGGGCCTGATGCCCGATCGCAAGGACCTCACGTATTTCATCACGCATCCCTGCCATCCGCCGATTTTCAGCGACGAAGTGGAGCCGCTGGCGCAGCGCGACTTCTTCGGTGGCGAACACGCCAGGCAGCACATCGTGTGCTGTCTGGCGCAGGGGCCGGAGCAAGCCTACGCGGACGGCGAGGAGATCGCGCGGACCATCTACAAGCCGGTGATGCGGTCGCACCGGTGCAACGTGGAGCAGATGGCGATTCTCGAACCGGTGCTCAGCGAGACGATGCTCGGTACGTGCCTGACGATCCTGGCCGAGGCGACGGCCGAAGCGGTGCGGCGCGGCGTTCCGGCGCAAGCGGCGCGCGATTTCATTCTCGGGCACATGCGGGTGGAGTTGGCGATCGTGTTCCAGGAGAAGGAAGGCGCGGTCTTCTCGGACGGCGCGTTGAAGGCGATCGACCGCGCGAAGTCCGCGCTGTTCCGGCCGGATTGGAAGAACGTGTTCGAGCCGGAAGCGATCGCGGAGAGCGTGCGTCACATCACCGCGCTGGAGTGACGGGACCCGCGCGATTCTACCCGCCGCTCCTGGCGAGCCAGTCGAACACCTTCTCCTGCACCGGCCGGTAGAACGAGTTGAAGCCCTCCGGCGTGTCGAGTTCCAGCGACTCCGCGCGTCCCTTCTCCCGCCACGCTGCCCGCGCCGCTTCGACGCCGGTCTTCACATCCGCGAGGCGTGCGTAGCGATCGAGCGTGGGCGCCACGATTAGCACCCGCCGAGGAGCGGCCAACGCCAAGACCTCGTCGAAATCGAACGGCAATCTCTCTTCGCGTCCCAGGAAAAACCCGAGCTTCGGCATCAATCCATGGATGTGGGAATAATGCCGGATCCCTTCCACGCCGCGATCCGGCGTGCCGCGCCGCAACGACTCGAACCCGCAAACGGCCGCCAGGCTCTTCACTCGCGGATCGAGAGCGGTCGCGATCAGCCCCACCTTCGCGCCGAGCGAATATCCGAACAGGTGGATGCGCGACGGGTCCACCGTTTCGAGCGCCGCCACCGCGTCGACGACGGCGCGCGTGTCCGCCACCATCTTTCCCATCAGCGACCAGCGTGGATAGCGCGCGTAGAACTCCCGTGCGTCGTGCACGCGCGTGCCGAAGCCGATCTGGTCGAACGCCACGACAGCGAATCCACGCTCGATCAGCGATGGGAACGACGGGCGTTGATCGAGCCGGAAGTCCGCGCCAGTGGACGCCCAAGGCGCCGAAATCGACCAGCCGCCCTGGTACGTGTAGGCGTGCAGGAACACCGCCACTGGCCACGGCCCCTTGGGCTTGGACGCCGGATAGAAGATGTCCGCCTTCAGCCCGTCGCCATACGGCAGCTCGGCCCAGCCGATGCCCCGTGCGCGGAGACTCGCGCGCAACGCCGGGTTCGCGGAGGGCCGGCCGAAAAGGCCCGCGAGCCAGCTCTCGCTCGATCCGGCCGTCGACGGCAGTTCGCGCGACACCAGCCGCGGCAGGCCCGGCGGTTCCTCGCCGAGCGCCCATTCGATTCGCTTCCTCGCGGCTACACCGGTTTCCGGCGCCGGGCCTCGAACGGGAGCCGCGCCTAGTGAAACGGAGCCGGTGGTCTTCTTCCAACCGTCCCATGTGTACCCGAAAATCCACGTCTCGGTTTTGGGCCGCGGCTTTCTTCCGAACACCGCGTCGAAGAAGTCGACGAAATTCTCGATGTCACCCGCGGTGGTGTCATGCTCGCCGTCGCGCAGGTGGAGCCAGATGTTCGCCGACTTGCCGAGCATCTCATACACGCGCAGCGCCGAACGGTAGCCCTGCTCGAATCCCAGCGGATTTCCCGCCGATTCCGCGTAGCCCGAGTACAACATCAATCCGCGCGGCGCAACCAGCGACAGCAGGGTGTTCTGATCCACCGGCAGCTTGTCTTCCCGGCCGGAGAAGAACCGCAATCGGGGATGGAACCAGTGCGCCTGCGCGCCCGCCAGCAGTTCCACGCTTTCGTTGGCGAACGGCTCGGTGGTGTAGCGCCATGGATCGCACTCGCCGCTGTTGCCGCTCGAAGGAATCACCGCGCCGATCCGCTCGTCGAACGCCGCCGCCACCAGCGCTTGCTTGCCGTTGCGCGAATGTCCGGTGAGGCCGATCTTGCGCCGGTCGGCTTCGGGGACCGTCTCCAAATAGTCGATCGCGCGCGACGCGGCCCAGGCCCAGCGGGCCAGACACGAGAAGTCGAACTCGGGGTAGATCTCGATCCATGCATCCGAATCGTCGCCGTTGCCGTAGCGCGGATCGGTGGCGTGGTAGATGCAGGCGATGTAGCCGCGCCGCACGGCGGTGTAGATCCATGGACGGTTTCGAGCGTGGTTGGTCAGGAAGACCGGGAACGGCCCCTTGCCTTCGGGGATCACCAGTTCGATCCGCAACGTGGCGCGATGACCGGGTCCGAACGCGAGCGTCACCTCGCGGACCGTGGCCCCGCCTTCCTTGCGGGATGCCGTCACGGTGGCGCGGACGTTGCCGGGAGCGGGAGGCATGCGTCCAAACATCCACTTCTCCACCTGATCGCGCAGCAGCTTTTTCTGGACGTTCCACAGCGCGGGAGTCGTCACGTTGACCACGCTCTTGCCTTCGCGGATGATGAGCGGATCGGGCAGATCGGGAACGGACGGCATCGCGTCGAAGTCCGGCGGTTGTTCGCCGGTGCGGCGCACCCATTCTTCCCAGGTCTTGTCCTTCGCGTTGATGCGCCCGTCCGGCGGCGTCCGGCTGGGACGCAGCAGGCGGACGGCCTCCTCGGCGCGGTTCTGCGTCAGCGCCGGCAGGCAAGCCAGCGCGAGGGCGGCCAGCCTCATCGAAGCGGCTCGAGGTCGATCTTGCGGAAGTAGAGTTCGGCGCCTTCGGTCTGGAACAGCAGCTTGCCTTCGGTCAGCGAGCAATCGCGCGCCTGATTCACCAGCACGCCGTTGACGTAGTAGGTGAGGTTGCCTCCCTCGACGACCGCTTCCAGTCTGGTCCACCATTGGATGGGACTGTCGGGATCCTGCGGACCGCGGAAGTTCAGCTTGTCGGCCCAGTCTTCACTGCGGCCCCACCAGTTGATGCGGCGGTTGGAGATGGTCTCCTCGGCGCCTTTGGGATCGTAGACCGTTTCGCCGTCGCGGTCCTTGCGGGTCTTGACCTTGATCGTGGGCCGGCGAAGTTCGCCTTTGTCGTCGTAGCCGCCCACCAGGATGATGTCGCCGACGCCGCCCTCGATGATCTGGAATTCCGCGCTGAGCATCCACGGACCGTTGAAATCCTTCTTCGAGTTGCCCGGCCGGCCCTGAGCGTGAATGAGGATTCCGCTGTCGCGCGTACGGTCGGCGCGACCGCCCCACGTCACGCCGCCCCAGCGGTATTCGACGACGAGCCGGTAATCGCGGTACTGCTGCTTGGTGATGATGCCGCCGTAACCCTGGCCCGACACGCGGATAGCGGGCGCGCCGTCGATGCGGTCCACCACGGTGAAGACGCGGTCCGGGTCCTTGTGCTGGTTGTCGACGAGCCAGGTGTCGAAACCGTCGAGGGTTTTGCCGTCGAACAGGTGGATGGTCTGTGTAGGCTTGATCGCGGCCCCGCTTTGCGCGATGAGAGCGTAAGCCGGCGCGAGGAGAAATGCTAGTGCGCGGAAGGTCATGGGAAGTCCACAGACATTCTCCTCTTCGGGCGCCGGCGCGGTCAAGCGGATTGTTACGATAATCTGAAAGGGTGACTTCGCACTCAGGGGCCGCCGCCGCGACGCTCCCAGGTCCTCCATTCGCCGCCAAGCCGGGCCTCGAACTCGTACTGCCTTCGTGCGCCAAGGGCATCGGCGACGTGATCCTGGCGCCTGATTCGCCCGCGTTGATCGAAGGCGTCCGGATCGCGCCCTTGAAGCTGTGGCCAGACGATCGCGGCTACTTCATGGAGCTGCATCGCCTTCGCCAAGGGCTGGTGGCGGGCTTCCCCGCCGACGCGCAGATTTCGGCCGCGCTCAGCTATCCTGGCACGATCAAGGCGTTTCACTACCACCTCGAGCAGACCGACTGCTGGAACCCGGCGCTCGGCATGTTCCAGGTGGCGCTGGTCGACTTTCGGGCGGGCTCGCCGACGTTCGGCCGGCGCAACACCATGTACGTGGGCTCGCTGCGCCCGTGGCAGATCCTGATTCCGCCGGGCGTGGGACACGGATATAAAATCGCCGGCGTCGATCCGGCGATGCTGGTCTATTTGACCGACAAGCAGTACAACCCGAAGGACGAAGGACGCGTCGCCTACGACGATCCTTCGGTCAACTACGACTGGGAGACTCAACACAAGTGAAGCTGATCGTCACGGGAGGCGCGGGGTTCATCGGTTCCGCGTTCGTCCGATTGCTGTTGTCGCGCGGAGGCGACGAGATCGTCGTGCTCGACAAGCTCACCTACGCGGGCAACCTCGAGAACCTGGATCCGGTGAAGGACTCCTCCGGCTTTCGCTTCGTGCGCACCGACATCGTGGATAGCGCCGCCGTTTCCACGCTTGTGGCCGGGGAGAAGCCCGACGCCATCGTGCACTTCGCGGCGGAGTCGCATGTCGACCGCAGCATCGACGGCCCGCGCGTGTTCATCGAAACCAACGTGCTCGGAACCTTCAGTCTGCTCGAGGCTGTCCGCGCGCACGGCGTCCCGCGCTTCGTGCATGTGTCGACGGACGAAGTCTACGGCTCCATCGACGAGCCGCACGACGCGGACGAAACCTGGCCGCTCAAGACCAGCAGCCCGTATAGCGCTTCCAAGGCGTCGTCGGATCTCTTGGTGCAGTCGTACTTCCACACGTTCCATTTGCCGGTGACGATCACTCGCGCGTCGAACAACTACGGTCCGTACCAGTTCCCCGAAAAGCTGATCCCGCTGATGATCAGCAACGCGCTGGAAGGCAAACCGCTGCCCATCTACGGCGACGGAATGCAGGTCCGCGACTGGCTTTACGTGGACGACCACTGCCGCGGCATCGACGCGGTTCTTCGCAAGGGCCGGGAAGGCGAGGTCTACAATATCGGCGGAAATTGCTCGCTGCCGAACCACGAGGTGGTGGACCGCATCATCGCCGCCACCGGGGCGCGGCGAGACCAGATCCGCTACGTTGCCGACCGCCCGGGTCACGACCGCCGGTACGCGATCACCACGGAGAAGCTCGAGGAGCAAACCGGATGGCGGCCGCTGACTGGGTTCGACGCCGGACTGGCCGGGACGGTCCAGTGGTATCGCGATAACGGCGGTTGGGTGGAACGCGTCAAGAGCGGCGAGTACAAGAACTTCTACGAGCGGAACTATGCGAACCGCCGGGTGGGAGGCGCTGAGTGAAGGGGATCATCCTGGCGGGCGGCGCCGGCACGCGCCTGTATCCGATCACCGAGGCGGTCAGCAAGCAACTGCTGCCGGTCTACGACA
>SXGT01455070.1_pt1 | contig 20211 bp, 16 predicted proteins | sample 3176221 | NCBI WGS metagenome assembly SXGT01 (sample SAMN11356862, study PRJNA531348) | freshwater metagenome | isolation source: freshwater sample F1-120 | place: China: Fuxian Lake, Yuxi | collected 2017-12-25
GCCTTCTTCAAGGCCTGCCTGTTTCTCGGTGCTGGCGCGGTCATCCACGCGCTGCACCACGAGCGAGACATCCGCAAGATGGGCGGCCTTGCCAAGAAGCTGCCTGTCATCCGCATGACCTTCCTGGTCAGCTGCATCGCGATCGCGGGCTTGCCGCCCTTGGCTGGCTTCTTCAGCAAAGATGCCATCCTGGCCGAGACGGTCGCTTTCCACCCTGAGCTCGACAAGCTCGAAAAGTACTATGGCCCGGGATTTCAGCGACAGGCCGAGACCCAAGCCATCGGCGCCGCGATCCGCGCCGGCAAGACACCGGGCGACGTCGACCGTGCCGACGTGACCAAGAAAGCCGCCGAGCTCAAGACCGAGTGGCGGGCGTCGATCGAGAAATTGGCGGTCGCGCGCAAGATCGCGTTTGCGCTCGGGTTGATGGCGGCGCTGATGACCGCTTTCTACATGTTCCGTTTGTACTTCATGACCTTCTCCGGTTCATATCGCGGCGATCACCACACCTACGACCACGCGCACGACGCTCCGTGGCCGATGGGCATACCGTTGCAAATCCTGGCCGTGCTGTCGGTGTGTGCGGGTTGGCTGGGCATGCCGTTCAACCATGGGCACTGGAACAAGTTCAACCAATGGCTGGATCCGGTGCTGGCGCGCGGCAAGGAACTCGTCACCGGGCACCTGGATCCAGCGGTCGAGTACGGCCTGATGGGCCTGTCGGTGGCCGTCGCTGCGACCGGCGTGGCGCTGGCGTGGTCGCTGTACAAGGCTGGGCCGACCGAAAAGACCGAGCAGATTGCGCAGACGATGCGGCCCGTCTACAACACGCTTCTGAACAAGTACTGGGTCGATGAGGCGTTCCACGCTGTCATCGTGCTGCCGTTGCGCTGGATCTCTCAGTTTTTGTTCCAGTTGGTTGATCGGCTGCTGGTCGATGGCCTGATGGTGCGCGGCCCGGGCATGGTCCTGATTGGCCTGTCGCACTTGGGTCGCCTGGTGCAGACGGGCGAAGTGCAGACGTACCTTGTGGGCGTTGCCGTCGGTCTGGCGGCACTGACCTGGTACCTCATCTAGCCACGCCGAGGTTGCGCGATGCATGAAGTCCTGACCCAGACGTGGCTGTACCCGGTATCCGGCGGTGGTTTTCCGCTGTTGACGCTGCTGGTGCTGCTGCCGACCGTCTTTGCCGTGATGCAGTTGTTGATTCCAGGTGAGCATGGGTGGGCGCATAAGGCGCTCGGCCTTGCCGGCTCGCTGGCGGTGCTGCTGGTAGCGATGGTGGTGTTCGGCGCAGTGGATCCCGGCATTGCCGGCATGCAGCGCGTCGATGACTTTGCTTGGATTCCAGCCGTCAACGCCCGCTGGACGCTCGGCATCGACGGGCTGTCGCTGCCCTACGTGCTGCTGACGGCGGGCCTGGTGCCGCTGGTGTACCTCGGCGCGTTCTCGACCATCGAGACCCGCTTCAAGGAGTTCAGCATCGCGATGTTGGTGCTCGAGACCGGCATGCTGGGGTCGCTGCTGGCCACGGATCTGCTGGCTTTCTACGTGTTCTGGGAAGTGATGCTGGTGCCGATGTACCTGATGATCGGCATCTGGGGCGGCAAAGACCGCATCTACGCGACCGTCAAGTTCTTTATCTACACCATGTTGGGGTCGCTGCTGATGCTGGTCGCGATCCTGGTGCTGTACCACAAGGCCGGCGGCTCGTTCCGCCTGACCGACATGGTGGCCGCCAAGCTCACCGACCAGGAGCAGATGTGGCTGTTTGGCGCGTTTGCGGTGGCGTTTCTCATCAAGGTGCCGGCGTTTCCGTTCCACACCTGGCTGCCCGACGCCCACACCGAGGCGCCGACGCCCGGTTCGGTCATCCTGGCTGGCGTGCTGCTCAAGCTCGGTACCTATGGGCTACTGCGCTTTGCCATTCCGCTGTTCCCGGGCGCCATGGGCCGCTACGCGTGGGTGTTCGTGGCGCTGGCGGTCATCGGCATCGTGTTTGGCGCGCTGATGGCGTACGTGCAGACCGACGTCAAGCGGTTGGTGGCGTACAGTTCGGTATCGCACTTGGGGTTCGTGCTGCTCGGCATCGCGGTCTTTAACGAAGAGGCCTTGCAGGGCGCGATCTTGCAGGGCATCAACCACGGCCTGTCGACCGGCGCCTTGTTCTTCCTGGTCGGCTTCGTCTACGAGCGCGCGCACACGCGCGAAATCGAGGCGTTTGGTGGCATCGCCAAGAAGATGCCGGTCTTTACTGCCTTCTTCGTATTCGTGACCATGAGTTCGATCGCGCTGCCGCTGACCAACGGCTTTGTCGGCGAGTTCCTGATTTTCGCCGGCTCCTTTAAAGAGGGCGTGCAGTCGGCGCTGTTGCCGCGCACCGACGGTGGCTACGTCTGGCGCAACGTGGTGCTGGTTGGCACCGGCATCGCGACGCTGGGCATCGTCTTGGGCGCCGTCTACATGCTGAGCGTGGTGCGCCGCGTGTTTTTCGGCGAGCTGACCAACCCCGACATGGGCCACCTGCGCGACATCGGTTGGCGTGAGCGCTTCATCGTCAGTGTGCTGGCGGTGTTCATACTGTGGATTGGGATCAAGCCCTCGGGCTGGCTGCACCTGAGCGAAGCGACCGTCCATGCGATGGTGGCGCCGCTGCGGCCGCAGATTCAGCAGACGCGGTCCCCTGCCGATTACCAGCGCGAACAGCGCGCGGCGCTACACCACCGCCCTGCCGCCGCGACCGAATAGGAGCCACCCCCGATGCTGCACGATCTGGCACTGGTCGCTCCACAGCTGATTTTGCTGTTCGCGGCCCTGTTCACCCTGGTGGTGGACCCGTTCCTCAAGGCCGACGAGGCCAGCCGCCGCTTCTGGGGCTGGTTCGGCGCGGCGTTCTCCGCACTCGCGGTGTTGGCCGCGGTGCTGCTCTACAAGTTCGGCCCGCACGAGATGCGGACGGTGGCCTTTGCGTACCACCTGTCGGCGAGCAACTACACGCTGTTTTTCATTGGCCTCATCGGCCTTTGCACCGCGCTCACCCACCTGTCGAGCCCAAGCTGGTTGGTTGAGCACGGTGTGAGCTACGGCGAGTACTACGCGCTCGTCAACTTCGCCGCGTTCGGCATGACCAGCATGGTCGCCGCCGAGAGCCTGATCACGCTGTTCATCGCGCTCGAGATCATGTCGATGGCGGTCTATGCGCTGGTCGCCTTTAAGCGCACGTCGCTCGCCAGCGTCGAAGCGGGCATGAAGTACTTCATCATGGGCTCAGTGGCGTCGGCGCTGCTCTTGTACGGCATGGCGTTCGTCTACGGCCTGTCGGGCAGCACCACCTACATCGAGATTGCTAGGGCGCTGCGCACGCCGACGGCGTTTGGCGACTTCTGGCTGGGTCTGGCGATGGCGCTGACCGGTGCTGCGTTCCTGTTCAAAGTCGCTGCCGCGCCATTCCACATGTGGGCGCCCGACGCCTACGAAGGTGCGCCGACGCCGGTGACCGGCTTTATGGCCTCGGCGGTCAAGGTCGCGGGCTTTGCCGCGCTGGTCAAGTTCCTGTACGTGGCGATGTCGGGGCCGGCGATGGATGTGCTGCACACCGCGCTGCCCAAAATCCTGGCGACCGTGGCCGTGCTCAGCATGACCGTCGGCAACCTGTTGGCGTTGACGCAGCGCAACGTCAAGCGGATCCTGGCGTATTCATCAGTCGCCCACGCCGGCTATCTGTTGCTCGGCTGCGTGGCGGTGGTGGCCGATCCGCAGTTTCGCGGCTACCTGCAGCCGACGGGAGCGGTGCCGTTCTACCTGGTTGGCTACGCCCTGGCCTCGCTGGCGGCGTTTGCAGCGCTGGCGGCGGTCGGCAAGTCGGGCGAAGAGCTGTCCGGCGAGGCACAGTTGGCCGGTATGGGCCGCCGTCACCCGTTTGCTGGAGCGGTGCTGGCGCTGGCGATGATTTCGCTCGCCGGCGTGCCGCCGACGCTTGGCTTCTTTGGCAAGCTGCAGCTGGTGCGCGACGTACTGGCGGTCGAGGACGGCAAGTACCTGATTCACGTCATCTTGCTGGTGCTGAACTCGGTGGTCAGCGCCTACTACTACCTGCGGGTGACCGTGTTCGTGTACATGCGCCCCGAGGGCCGGGTGCAGCGCGACTACATTCGCGAGCCGAGCCTGGACTGGGCCATGGGCATCGCGGCGGCGGGAATCCTGCTGATTGGCGCGCTGCCGGGCCGGGCGATGTCGGTCGGTCAGCGCGCAGTCGCCAGCATTCGTAATGGCACTGCGTCGGCGCACCTGGCCTACGAGACCGCCGCGCCGGGCATCAACAAGGCTGCCGCGGTTGCCGCCGAGCCTGCGAGGCCCGTCGCCGAGGCCCCTGCCGCGCCACCCGCTGCGGCCGCGGACCCGCACGCCGGTCACGGCCACTAGCCCAACGCACCTTCCCGCGCGTCACAGCCACCGGCCAGGTTGCTGCCAGCCATTGGGTCGAGTAGGGAGGTCCAGGTGAGCGCGCGCGCGGCAGCCGGATGGGTCGCGTGCGCGGTGTGGCTACTGGGCACTCCGGCTTTTGCCCAGATGGACCGCGCCGAAGCTGCTTGGGCAGAGTTGGTGTTCACCAGACCCGGGTTCGACGAGGCAGTGGTATTGGCAGACGAGTACCACGTCTTGCCAAAACTACCGGCGCGGGCGTGGGCGCTGGCAGCCGTCGGCCTCTACAAGACCCTGGATCCGCCGCTGGAACTGGTGCCGCGGTCCTTTGCGATGGCGGAGCGCAACGACCCGGCGAATGCCGACGGGTGGGTGGGCAAGTTCATTGAGTTGCCCGTTTGCGGTAGTCGGACACTGGACGCCGTGTTGTTCCTGCGCGAGAAAGCGGGACCGGCCGCCGCGTCGTCTGCCGAACTGCGCGCGCAGCGCGAGAAGCGCAAGGAACTGACGCGCCGCATCCACGCGGCGTGGGCACGCGCGGCCATCGACCCCGCCGCGTTCGACTGCCTTGCGCGCCATGCCGAAGCCCTGCTCGACGCCCAGCCGCTGCCGGCCGACGCGCCGCCGCCTTTGCCCGCGGGTACGACGCCGACCAACGCGGATCCGCGCACCGCACGCAAGAGTCGGATGTGGCGGGTGGCCACTGGCGGTTTTCTGCAAGGCCTGGACGCGCACGGCAGCGTGATGCCGATGGCGCTGTTCAACGCTTTGGAGAAAGAGTCCGCGCAGAGCGAAAACGTCGACGTCGGCATGACGCTCGGCAAAGACGGCGAGGTGGTGTCGGTGGCGCGCGTCGAGCGCGACGGTCCGGCGGCCAAGGCTGGCTTGCGCAAGGGCTGGATCGTGCTGCGCATCGACGGCAAGGAGCTGGCTAAGTTGGAGCCCCGCGGCTTGAATGCGCTGCTTGAGGGCAAGGCCGGCAGCAAGGTGACGATCGAGGCCCAGGCACCGGCAGCCAGCAAGCCAAAGAAGCTCTCACTTAAGCGCGCCGCTTTCGTGCGCAGCAACGTCACCGGCTACGCGATTGGCGAGGCGACAGGCGTCGGCGCGATTCGCCTCGGCAGCTTTGCCAGCGGTTCGGCGCCAGGTGTCCGCGGAGCGTTGCTCGATGTGCAGTTGGAGACGGGTCAGCTGCCCACGGCGCTGGTGCTCGACATGCGCGGCAACGGCGGCGGCTGGGTCAAGGAAGCGATCGCGGTGGCAGACGTGCTGCTGGGCGACGGCGTGGTGGCGACCCAGCACAACAAGAAGCCGCCGCCCAAGGTATTTTCGGCCAAGTCGGCCAAGGACGACCTGAGCCACCCGTTGGTGGTGCTCGTCGACGGCGAGTGCCGCTCCGCGTGCGAGATGGTCACCAGTGCGCTGCAAGATCACGATCGGGCCGTGGTGCTCGGCCAGCGCACCTACGGCAAGGGCTCGGTGCAGGCCGTCATCGACGCCTCGGTCGGCGCCTGGGCAGTGCTGCTGACCATCGCCACCTACCGTGGGCCGCGCGGGCGGTCGCTGCAGAGCCTGGGCGTCGAGCCCGATGTGGAGCTGCCGAATCCTCCGGGCACGATCGCTGGCAGCAGTCGCGAGGCCGATCTACCGACCGCGCTGCACGCCGACACCCAGGTGGCGCCGCACAAAAGTGCCCGCGACAGGCCCGCGGTGCGCGCTTGCGCGGCGGAGCGGGCCAAGGATGCTGCGCCGTGGCGCGTCAAGCTGGGCAAGGCGGATCCGTGGCTGCTGGCGGCGGCGGATTGGGCCGCGTGCTTGCGCGAACTGCGGTAGATCATTTCCACTTCTGGGTGCGGCCAGGCTTCCACGCCTGGCCGGCACGCCCTGACCGTTGAATTTGCTAAGTCGTCGTCTCATTTTGGCCGGAGCCACCGCCAGACTCCGGCAAAGGGAACCATGCAGTCGTTCATCGCTCCAGCCGGACACGCCATCGAATACGACCGCCGCGGCAACGGCCCGCCGGTATTGCTGATCATGGGCTTTGCCACGCCCGGCACCGCGTGGATGGGCCAGGTCGAGGGCCTATCCGCGGACCATGAGGTCATCTGGTTCAACAACCGCGGCGTCAGCGGCTCCGGTTCGCCGGCGGGCACTTGGACCATGGCCGATTTCGCCGCCGATGCCCTGGCGTTGCTCGATCACCTGGGCCACCAGACCGCACACGTGGTCGGTCAGTCGATGGGTGGCATGATCGCGCAGCACGTGACCCTGGCGGCGCCGCAGCGGGTGCGAACGCTGTCGCTGTTGGCGACCCATGCCGGCGGTCCTGGCGCAGCGCGGCCTCCGTTGGCGGCGTGGCCGTGGTTGGTGCTCAATGGCGCGCCGTCGCGCCGGCTGCGGGTGGCGGCGATGGCGCGCTTGTTGTTTCCGGCGGCGGTGCGGGGCCAGCCGGGGTTTGCGGCCGTGGCGGCCGACCTGGACCGCGACTACGGCCCTGGTCAGCCCAAGGCGACGGTGGCGCGGCAGTTGCGGGCGATGCGAGCCCACGATACCCGTGACCGGCTGGCGGCGTTGGGCGGCCGTCCGGTGCTGGTATTGCAGCCGGGCCAGGACATCTTGATTGCGCCGCACCACAGCGAGGACCTGCACGCGGCGATTGCGGGGTCAGAACTGCTGCGGCTGCCTGACGCCGGGCACGGGGCGATTCGGCAGTGCGCGGGGCAGGTCAATGCGGCGCTGCGGGGGGTGTTTCGGCGGGGGTGATGGTCAGGTCGATCAAGGGTTTTCCAGCGCCACCGCAACTTTGTCCGCCAAATACAGGAGGTCCCGCAAGGCGGCAGGCGGGTCCGGCCTCGCTCGCAGTCTTGCCCGCGCCGTCCCATCGAAAACAAAGGGTCGCAGTGCCGCGGACCGGAATGCCTCGCCCTTGTGCACAGTCGCTGTTCCGGTGACTGCCTGGACGACTTGCTCCATATTTTGTCGTAACACAACCAACTTTGCCGCGGCTCCGCCAACGGTGGCCCACCGGTCGCGCCGGGCCGCGTGGCAAGCTGGGCCAGCGCCAACAACGGCGTCAATCGCATCACCGTCTACGATCGCAAAGGTGCGGTGGGGTTCCGAAAACCGGTCGCCCCACGCCTTTGCCTTTCGCAGGACCTCGGCGTTGCCGCCGCAGCCGTGCGCGTCCACGCCCAAGGCAACGAAAGGGCCCACACCCAGTCGATCCCGGACCAAGGCCAGCAGCAGGCGGTGCGCCGCCGACTCCGCGTTGACCGTGCGATCCTCGTACAACACGACGATGCGGCCAGACATTACGGCTCCGGCAGGACGCGCGGCTCCAGCCCCGCTGCCCGCAAACCGCCGTAGCCGCGGAAGGTGTCGATCCACTGCGCTAACACCTCGCGCTGAGGCCGAAGTAGCCGCGTCGACCGGGTTGCGCGATCAAGCTCTGCCACCACCACCTGATCCGCGGGCGCAGAGAGCAGATCCAACATGCGGTCGCTGTGCGTGGTCACCAACACCGGGTGGCGACTGGCCAACTCCACGAGGAGGTGAACCAAGTGGTAGAGGGCACGCGGGTGCAGGTGCAAATCCGGTTCGTCCAAGACCAGCAGGCTGCGCCTCGTCGGCGCCAGCAACATGCCCAAGTAGCACAAGAGCGCCAACTGGCCATCAGACAGCGCCGCTTGGGTCACTGGTGCTTGTCCGCGAAATGCAACCTCAATGGCGACGTACCCGCCGCCGGCCTGCGACGGCACGCGCACGTCCTCCACATCGCAGCCCAGCAACTCCGACACCCGCCACATGTGTTCAGCGTACTTGGCTCCGGGCGTATTGGCCTTGATGGCGTGCCACAAACACGCCAGGTTGGCGCCCATGTGTTCCAAATCGGCGGCAGGGCGCAGCTGCGGCGGCGTTCGCATGGCAGACTCGCGATTGGCCTTGCGCGTCGCCCAACGTGCTGTCGTATCAAAGCCCGGGTGTACGGCAATATCTCGAAGCGCGAGGGCGCAGCGGCTGGCGGCCAAGCCCTGCTGCGGGTGGCGTCCCAATTGCGCTGAGACCGCGGTGTCGTAGTGATCAGCCGGCACTGCGCCGGTCGCCCAGGTTGCACCATCGGCGAGAGGCTGGCCGGGCTCTGCGAATGGACCACGCGAGTCGGCGTTGTCGCGGTGAATTCGTAGCCCGAGCTCGGCAGAGTCTTCAGTCGCGAGGCCGATGACTTCGCGGACGACGTCGTGCTCGGCCCATTCCAGGCGATACCGGAAGGTCTGCGCATTCACCTCGCCCACGTCGATAGTTATTGCTGTCTGGCTAGATGCGCCCCCGCGTGCCAACAAGTACGGCCAGCCGTGGATCTCTGCGATTTTGGGCAAGAACTGTGGCTCCGCAGCCCGACGGGCGATCTCGCACGCCTCGACCAGGGTGCTTTTGCCGCAACCGTTGTCGCCTGTGACGACGGTCAGGCCGCGCAAATCCAGCGACACGTCTGCCAGCGTGCGCAATCCCCTGACGTGCATGCGGGTGATGGTGGGGCCGAGCATGGCGACAGACGATCCAGTCTCCGAATGGGAGCCAGTGCAGTTTAGCCGGGTGCGCCGTGGCCGGGAAGCGTGCTAGCTCGGACGTGTCAGAACTGCCCCGCCAACGCAAGGCCGTTGGCCGTGGGCATCAGCGTCAGCGGGCGGTCGTCCCAGGGGCGGGCGAGTCCAAGACCAAAACCAAGGCTAGCGGCGACCGCCAAGGCTGGAAAGTACGCACTGCGGGTGCTGCCCGCGGTTTCGCGATAGAAGAATCCGACCGTCCACGCCCCGGCAACGGCCAGGTCGATTCTCGCCAGCGTTCCCGGTGACAGCCCCAGATCGGGCGCTACCGCATACCCCAACGCCCAGCCTAGGTCGGCAGCGAGGACGCCTACGTACAAGTCGTCGGCCTGGGAACGACTTTTGCGGATTTCGTACAGGAGCAGGCCCGACCAGAACGCAATGGAATTCGCAGTCGCGACCCGCCTGTGGTCCGGATCGGTCCACGCCAAAGCAAAACCTAGGCCTGTGCCGACCAATTGCCCGACAAGCATGGGTGGCCCCAGGGTCTTTGGTCCACTCCAATCGGCGAAAGCGACTCCATGCAGGGCACCAAGCGCTGTACCAGCGTTGACGGCCGCCGCTCGGCCGGCGGTCACACCAGGCACCAGCAGTGAACCCAACGCCATGGTCGCCGCCACGCCGAAGTCCAACTCAATTCGTTGGCCCAACCCGGTCAGGCGCCCAATTTCCTCCCCGAGTACCAACCCATGCAGGCCTTGACCGACTACGAGCCAAGCCCTGCCTGCGGCCGGCCCCATCGGTTTGGCTTCGGCCATGCCTGGGGACGCTAGAGCCAAAGCTGCAGCGATGGGCACGAACGCCGCATTTTTCAAAACAGCCACCCCGCGTCCATCACCAGCAGCGGCGCCCAACTCGCCTCGTCCTTGTTCAGCGTCTGCCCGCCGCAACAGCTCGCTTTGGTCGCGGCCATCACCCGTCGCGCGCCCAACTGCCCGCCGATGAACACGCCACGAACCGAAGCATAGCGGCCGCCCACCAACGCCCCCACGTGCCAGGCCCGGCTGTCAACGTCGGTGACCACGTTGTTGTTGCTGTTGCCCATTTTCGCCGTGCGCCACTCGACGCGCCCCTCAACGCCGACGTGCATGCCGCGCGCACGGTCGCCAATGCCCCACCACAGCAGCTGCGCGCCGCCACCGTAGGCCGTGGAGCCCAAGTTGTCATCGCCGCGGCGCAAGTCGCCGCCGAAGCAGCCCAGGACGGCCGCGCTCAACTCACCCAAGCCAAGCTCGAATTTGGCGTCGATCATCGCCGCCGGCAGCCGCGCAAAGTTGATGCCCGCGGCCATAGGCGGTGGTTCGCCAGCGAAAGCGGGGAGCGCCAACAGCAGCACCAGCGGCGCCAACGCCGCAACAGCGCGCTTCACGACGGCCGCCGACGCACGGCGAGCACCGTCAGCAGCGCCAGGGCCACCAGCGCGAACGCCGACACCGCCCGTCCGTGGTGCCCGAGCTTGCAGCCGCCCGGATCCGCAGCAGCGGAGTTGGCGGCCGTCACCGTGTCCAGGTTCGGGTCAGAGGCCGGCACCACTAGCCGGGGTTCGGCAGGCTTGAGCACGAAGTCCTTGGGCAAGGTCGGCGCGCCGGGCACCGCAAGCCCGATCGCCAGGTCCACCAGCTCGATTTGCGCCGGGGGCACCGGCATCGCCGGCAAGGCTTCGTCAAGCACCTCGACCACTGCCGCCGCCGGCATTTTGGCAAAGCGCGGCTCCAACGCCGTCTTGACGGTCGCCGCCACGGTTTGGAAGGTCGTGAACCCGGCGTGGCCATTGCGGATGATGTGCGACTCCTTGCGACCGGTGATCTGCAGGCGAGCACCGTTGTCCGTGTTGTCGCCATTGACGCAGACGTTGGACAACGTCGCCGACCAGTTGCTGTTGACTTCCGGCAGCTTGGGGTGAAACGCGAACAGCGGGTCGCGGGTCATCTCTTTGGGCGAAATCCGCATCGACAACCGCGTCAGCGTCGGTTGGGCTTCGATGAGGCCGACTGCGTCTTTGAGCCCACCGGCGAACAGCGACAGTTCGGCCGCCAGGCTTTTGCCATCGACCTTGGTGGCTGGGTTGGGCAGCTCAACGGCGTCAAACGACCCGGTAACCTGCACATTGGCCCAGCTGACGCCCTTGCTGGCGTTGGGACCGAGTACATAGCGATCGAGCGTCGCCTGCACTTCATCGGCCAGCAGGAACTGCGACTTCTTGAGCGCCGCCGCCAGCTGCGCGGTGGTGGTCACCTCGGCAAAGGCGCTGGCATCCAGGCGGCCTTTGGCCACCAGCTCTCCAGGCAAGTACGCGCTCGCCAACTGGCCCACGTCGACCGGTCGTCCGAACTGCAAGCTCATCGCCGCGACGTCGCTCGGCGGCCCGGCCACCGCCAGACCTTTGGTTGGCCCGGCAAACTCCGTCGCAAATGCGCGGCCCGCGGCTTCGTCCATCGCGGTCGCCAATACCTGACCGTAGTTGCCGCCGCCATTTTCCCAGGCCAGCCGGTACGGGTTGACCTGCACATGCAGGTGGTTCTTGGGCATGCCGCGACCGGGGCCTGCCAGGTAGACGATGACCTCCATGTCTTCGACTGCCGCGATCGAAGTCAGGCGCAGCGGCACACACGGGTCGGCGTCGTCCATGGTGAACGTCACCGGTCGGATGGCGTCGATGCCCTTGTTGTTCAAGAGTTTCAGTGCCACGAACACGTCGCCCTTCTTAAGGTGGGCGTCGATGATCGGCGTGGCTTCCTTGGGCGTGACGTAGCTGTTGTCGTTGAGCCACTTGACCAGATCGCCCGAGTCCGTGCTGGCCAACACCGCATACGAGTAGGGGCCGATGGTGGATTGCTCAACGACCACGACCTTGCCGCGCCCGCCGTTGCTCGTGTCGGCGGCCAGATTGGCCCCTGAGCCGCCCGAAGACGTGGCCCGCAAAACGCTCGCTTCTTCGGCACAGCCGAACCCGCCGCCGGAGTTGGCCTGCTGGGGCACCCGACAGTTCTCGCGGTTCGGTCCCACTTTCATGGTCAAGCGCGGCGCCGTTGCCTGGTCCAAGCGGTCGAACAGATAGGTCGCGCCGACGCCAATGGTCGGCTTCTTAGGCATCGGCACCACCCAGCCAAAGTCTTCGGGCTGGCCGGTGTAGCGGATCTCGACCCAGGCCACGCTGCGCTTGGTTGCCGGGTCGAAGCCAAAGAAGATGCGCTCAGCCTTTTGGGCGACGTACGCCGGGTTGGCGGGGCCGGGCGGGCCGGGCCGGGTGACGCACGCGCCGCAGGCCAGGGCTTGGGTGGCGGTGAATGAGCAGGTCAGCGCGGCCGCGGCGACAATCCACGATCTCATGGTTCCTCCAACGCTGCCCCACAGCGCATGGTGCATTGTGCTCGCGGCATGGGGCTTGGGCAACCTGAGGTCCGTCGCCCGCCGCCCGCTGCGAGGTCTAGCGCGCGATAGGTTCAGCCGCGTCTTGGCTCGCTAGTTGGGCCAACGCATCTACTCCCCGCCGCCGCAACGGGCTGCCTGCGAGGTGCGCATCGCCGCCCAGTTCGGCCCACGCGCGCACTTCCGGCCGCGTTGGCGCCAGCAGGCCCGGCCGCGGCTCGAACGCCGGGTCACCGCACGGCTGCGAAAACCGGTTGAACGGGCACGCCTCCTGGCACAAGTCACAGCCAAACAGGTGATCGCCGGCTAGCGCCCGGATTTCGGGCGTCACCGGGCCGTCGACCTCGATGGTGGCGTGGCTGATGCATTTGCGCGCATCCACCAGTCGGTCGGCCAGAATCGCGCCGGTCGGACAGGCATCGACGCAAGCCCGGCACGAGCCACAGTGGTCGGCCATCGGCTCGTCGGGGTCCAGCGCAACGCTGGTCACCACGGCGGCCAGGAAAAAGTAGCTGCCGCGCCGCGGATCCACCAGCAGCGAGTGCCGGCCCTGCCAGCCCAGCCCCGCGCGCTGCGCCCACACCCGCTCCAGCAACGGGCCGTGGTCCACGTACCAGCGAAAATCGCGCACGGCGGCAAACGGCCGCACCGGCCCGGCCGGCCCGCGAAAGCTGTCGCCCAGTTCCTGCTTTAGCGCCGCGGTGACGGCGTCTTCGAGCCGCTTGAGCCGCCGCTCCGCCACGACGTGGTAGTCGTCGCCCCAGGCATAGCGGGAAATCCACACGCGATCCTGCCCCTGCAGGTCCAGATCGCGGGTGCGCGGCTGACCGGTGTCGTAGTCCAGGGCCAGCAGGACCACCGACTGGGCGCCCGCCACCACTTGACCGGGGTCGCAGCGCCGGCCGACTTCGCTGGCCATCCACGCCATTTCGCCGTGCATGCCGCGGTCGATCCACGCCTGCAGGGTCGTCTGGTGGTCGGGCAAGGCTTGGGCAGCTGCGATGCCGACGCGCGAAAAGCCGGCTTGCACTGCCAGTTGTTTGACCAGTCGCGTTCTGCGGGCGCGGGTCTGCTCGACCGACTCGCCCCAGGTCGGCAGGGCCTTTTGGCGGTCGAGGCGGCGGCGCTCTGACTTGCTGCGAACCACCAGCAGGTCAGGGTCGACCTGGTCCTCCGCGTTGTTCTTCGCAGCGGTGTCAGTGGCCATACCGTTCGGCAAACTGCTCGTACTTGCCGGCGAAGTCCAGGATCTCGCCGTCCTTGATGTACCAGATGCGGGTGCAGGCTTCGGCCAGCAAGTTGCGGTCGTGGGTGGCGACGAACAGCGTGCCTTTGAATTCAGCCAATCCCTCCGCCAGCGACGAGCAGCCTTCCAAGTCCAAGTGGTTGGTCGGCTCGTCGAGTACCAATGTATTGAATTTCAGCAGCATCAGCCGGCTGAACAGCATGCGCACGCGCTCGCCGCCCGACAGCGTTGCGGTGGCTTTTTGGCCCTCGTCGCCGCGGAAAAGCATGCGGCCGAGCAACCCGCGTACCTCTTCCAAGTCCGCTTGCGGCTTGTAGTCGTGCAGCCACGAGTCGATGGTCTTGCCCGGTTCGATGGTCGACTCGTGCTCTTGCGGCATGTAGCCGACCTGCACCTCGTGGCCCGGGGCCAACCGGCCGCCAGTCGGCTTCAAGTCACCGACCAGCATCCGCAGTAGCGTCGTCTTGCCCGCGCCGTCCTTGCCGAGCAACCCGATGCGCTCGCCACGGTTGATATGGGCCCGAAACGGCGCGAACACGTTGCCGCTGCCATAGTCTTGCGCCAGATCCTCGAAGTCGAACACGTGCTTGCCCGATTCGCGGCCGACGTCGAAGCGGATGTACGGCCGCGCAATGTTGCTGCGCTTGATGTCGCTCGGCGCCAGCTTTTCGATGAGCTTCTTGCGCGACTGCACCTGGGTGGCGCGGGTGCCGGCGCTGAACTTGGCGATGAAGTCCTTCAGGTCGCTGATTTTCTTTTCCCGAGCCGAGTTCATCTGCAGCTGGCGCTCGCGCATGGCCGACTTGGTGCGCACCATGTCGTCGTAGTTGCCCGGGTAGGTGATGATGGTCTCGTAGTCGATGTCGGCGATGTGGGTGCAGATGTCGTTCAGAAAGCGCCGGTCGTGCGAAATGACGATAAGGACACCCTGATAGCTGAGCAGGAACTCTTGCAGCCACTCGATGCTGTCGAGGTCGAGGTGGTTGGTCGGTTCGTCGAGCAGCAGGCAGTCGGGTTGGCCGAACAGCGCTTGCGCGAGCAGCACCCGAAGCTTGAAGCCGCCGGACAGCTCGCGCATCGGCAACTGCGCCTTGTCCTGGTCCAGACCCAGGCCCTGCAGCAGTTCTTCGGCTTCGGACTCGGCCATGTAGCCATTTTCTTCGGCGATGACACCCTCGAGCTCGGCCAGCTTCATGCCGGCTTCGTCGCCGTGATCGCCTGACTCGTAGATGACCTTTTGCGCCTGCAGCGCCTGCCACAGCGCAGCGTTGCCCATCATCACGGTGTCGATGGCCGTGTGATCGTCGTACAAGGTGTGATCTTGCTTGAGGAATGCCGTCTTGCGTGGCCGCGACACCGTGCCCCGGTCTGGATCGAGTCCGCCGTCCAGGATTTTCATGAAAGTGGACTTGCCCGCGCCATTTGGCCCGGACAGGCCGTAGCGGTTGCCGGGCGCGAATGCGGTCGACACGTCGATGAACAGCTTCTTGCCGGCGTAGGTCTTACTGACTTCGGAAACAGTCAACATTTTGGAATCGTTCGCTTTTTTAGTATTGCGGAGGCCGCGGGGGCGCGCATGTTAGGGCAGGGGGGGCGGGTTGTCACGGGTTGCCAAGCGGCCAATGCGCAGGCTCGGCAACAAAGCTGCCAAAAATACGCGGCAATTGGCCGTCTACGGCTTCGGGTGCGCGATGAAAAACGCTATCGCGGCCTCGCCCCAGTGGAACGCGTTGGAGCCTTTGCAGCCGAACCCGGCAATCTGGCCCGGCTCTTTGGGCGACTGGTCGTCGCTGCCGGGGTAGCAGTGGCCCTGCAAGAGGAACGAACTCGCCGCGTAGTCGTGCTGGATGAACTCGAACACCGTGCCCTTGGCCGAGGCGTAGCGCTGCCAGATGTGCTTGTCGTCCTGACTGACCGTCTTCGTTAGCTGCAGCCCCCAGGCCTTCGTTACCGCTTCAAGCTGCTTCTTCGCGCAGTCAAAGCCCTGCAGGACGTCTTTGGTGCCGTGCATGTACAAGACCGGCAGCTCGACCGCCGGCAGTTGCTTGCCATCGAACGTGCAGCCCTCCGTGCCCAGAAATGAACAGCCGGCGCCCGGCGCTATCGACGCGAACAGCTGCGGTTGCTTGCACAGCATGCGCCAGCTCATCCAGCCGCCCTGCGAAAACCCCGTGAAGTGAATTCGCTTTTTGTCGACGCTGAGCTTGCCAATCACTGCCTGCAGATAGTCGAGAATCTTCTGGTCGTCTTCATTGGGGGTCCAAGACGCGCCCGGCGGCGCCGGGTTGGCGTTGGGTTGCAGCACCACGTAGCCGTGCTTTTCGCCGAGCTTGCGCATGCCGGTGTTGTTGTCCTGCATCTCGCCCGACATGGTCAGGCCGTGCACGTCGACCACCAGGCCGCAGGGGTTGGCGGTGCAGGTCGCCGGGACGTGCAGGTCGTAGACGATGCCCGCGCAGCTCGGCTCGTGGTGGCCAGCGGTCGTCGGCACTGCACAGTCGGCCGTTGAAGCGTCGCCATTGCCGCTGTCTGCGGGCGCCGCAGTGTCGGCCGGCGCGGCGTCCACCGCTGCATCCACGGTGCCCGTGTCCGCGCCTGCGCCGTCCCAGGCTGCGTTCGGGTTGGCGGCTTCCGTGTCGGGGCTGCGAGTCGTCGCGTCCGAGCTGGCTGCGGCGTCTTGTGCCTTTGCGCCGCCCGTCGAACGGTCCGTCGCGAGCTTGGTTTCGGTGGCCGGAGTCGGAACGGGGTTGACTGCGCAGGCCGACGGCACCGTGCAGACCGCAGCCACCAGGGCCAGGATGTTCAGCGTGGATCGCATCGGTGTGCTCAGTCCGGGCGCTGCCGGGGCGCTTGGATCGTAGTCGCTGCGGTGCTGCCGGGCCACCGGCGACTCCTACGCCACCGCCAACCGAAACCCGGCCTCGCCACCCAGCTGACAGCGCAGCGCCAATTCGCCCGTCAGCAGCTGCCACAGCCGTGGCGCGACCAGCTCGCGGCGCCAGCCGTGCAGGCCGGCATGGTCGGCCAGTTCGTCGCACGACCCTGGCCCCTCGCGGAGCGCCTCGATGAGCGACTCGCGCTTGGTCAGCAGCTGTGGCGCGATGCCACTCTCGTTGGCAAGCTCGCCGACCAGCAGCATCGCTGCGCTGGCAACCGCCTCCAGCTGCGGCGGCGGTGGCGGCCGCCCGGGCGGACGCTTGAGTGGGTTGGCCAATCCATGCGCCACGGCTTGGACCCATTTTTCGGCGTACTTCTGGATGGCGCGGGTCTGCAGTCGGCGATCGGCGTGGATCTCTTTGGCGCTGTGCGGCTTTGCGCGCGCCAAGGCGACCAGTGCCTCGTCGGTGACCAGAAAATGCGGTACCACGTCGTCCTGCTGCGCCATGGTTTCGCGCAGCGCCGCGACGGCGTACAGCACCCCGGCTTCGCTCGGATCCATGCGCCGCGCGCCCGCCACCCGATCGCCCGCGGCCGCCGGATCGCGGTCGTAGAGGCGCGTATCGCACAGCGCCTGGCATTCTTCGGCCAGCCAGTCGGCCCGGCCAAGCTCAGCCAGCCGCCGCGCCTGCTCGGTGTGCACCTGCAGCAGGTAGGCAACGTCGTTTCCGGCGTACTGGCGGAGCTTGGGCGGCAGCGGCCGCTGGTTCCAGTCCGCCATCTGCTCGCCTTTGGCGAGGTGGACACCGGCGACACGTTGCACGAGGTGCGCCAGCCCCATCTGCAAACCGCAGCCCAAGAAAGCGGCCGCCAACTGCGTATCGAACACCCGCGCAAATGCCGCGTCGTAGGCCGTCCACAAGATCCGCAGGTCGTTCTTGAGCGCGTGCCCGACCACCAGCGCCCGACCGGTCGCCAACTGCTGAACCAATGGACGCAAATCGAGCGCCAGCGGGTCGAGCAGCCACACGCCGTCGGCCGTCGCCACCTGCAGGAGCATCAGCCGCGGGTAATAGCTGCGTTCACCGTGGAACTCGGTATCTATCGCCACCCGGTCGGCCGCCGCGACCGCCTGCACGACCTCGGCGAGCTGTTCCGGGCGATCATAGAGCGGCGGGGCGATCGGCTGGCTCGGCGCGGGCGGCGACATCGGCAGATCCATGGGTCGGCGCGCGACCGGGCCCCGTACCGTAGCACAGGGGGCGATCCGGGTGTAAAGTAGCGTCCCTGCCTTCGACCTGCCGTGGAAACTGCGATGCCTGCACCCGACTCCGCTACCGAACCCGCGCCGCGCTTTGAGGATCTCGTCGGCGAACTCGAAAAGATCGTCGGCCAGCTCGAGTCTGGGCAACTGCCCCTGGAGCAGAGCCTGACCGCCTTTGAGCGCGGCATGGGCTTGTCCAAGCAGGCTGCCGCGATCCTGGATGCCGCCGAGCTCAAGGTCGAGCAGCTTGCCGGCACGGCCGCCGTTCCGCGTGCCGAGCCCTTTGACGCGCGCTAGCACTTTGTCACAACCGCGACTGCGCCTCGACGCGCTGCTGGTCGCGCGCAGCCTGGCCGATGACCTGCATGCGGCCCAAGCGCTGGTGCTGGCCGGCGACGTGGTGGTGGGCGATCACCGCGCCGACAAGCCCGGCCAGCTGGTCAAGCACGACGTCGCGGTCCGCCTCAAGCACGCACCGGGCCGTTATGTCTCGCGCGGGGGCGAAAAGCTAGCTGGCGCGCTCGACGCGCTGTCCATCGACGTTGCAGGTCTGCACTGCGTGGACGTCGGCGCCTCGACCGGCGGTTTCACGGACTGCCTGCTGCAGCGCGGCGCCTTGGCGGTGGTGGCTGTCGACGTCGGCCGCGGCTTGCTGCACGAGCGCCTGCGCCAGGATTCGCGAGTGATCGTGAAGGACCGCTGCCATGCCCGCGACCTGTGCCCGGCCGATCTGCCGTTTGCGCCCGACCTCTTGGTCGCGGACCTGAGCTTTATCGGTCTGCGTCCGTTGCTGGGCAGCCTGATCCCACTGGTGCGGCCAGGAGGCGACCTGTTGCTGATGGTCAAGCCGCAGTTTGAGGCCGAGCGCGGCGAAGTGCCGCCGGGCGGCGTGGTCTCGGACCCAGCCTTGTGCGCTGCCATCGTTGGTCGGGTCGAGGCAGCGGCCCGTGTCGCAGGCGCTCAAGTGCTGGGATCGGCGCCTGCCGGCGTCCCCGGGCCCAAAGGCAACCGCGAGGTGTTCCTATGGCTGCGCAGACCAACAGAGGTTTCTGCGTGATTTCAAGCATCTGAACAAAGCCCCCCTCCGATCGGTGACACCGCGCCGTCAACTTGGCTACCATCGGCGCCCGATGAACCGATCTCCGACGCTTCCCGATATGCCCGCCGCCACGACCCGCCCGTTCTTGTCGCTGGTGGTGCCGGTCTACAACGAAGACGAGTCGGTCGGCCCCATGCACGAGGCGGTAGTCGCGGCGCTGGAGCCGTGGGGCAAGACTTGGGAAGCCATCTACGTCGACGACGGCAGCAAAGACCGCTCGTTCGAGGTGCTGCGCGGCCTGGCTGTGCGGGATCCGCGGGTCAAGGTCGTGCGCTTTCGCCGCAACTTTGGCCAGACGGCGGCGATGGCGGCCGGCTTCGCGCATGCCGCGGGCGAGGTCATCTGCCCCATCGACGCCGACTTACAGAACGATCCCGGCGACATCCCGATGCTGGTTGCCAAGCTAGACGAAGGTTATGACCTCGTCGCCGGCATCCGCGAAAAACGCCAGGACAAAGCGCTGACGGTGGTCATCCCCTCGCGCATCGCCAACCGCATCATCGCCCGCGTCACCGGCGTCGAACTCAAAGACAATGGCTGCACGCTCAAGGCCTTCCGCGCCGAGGTGTTGCACGACGTGCGCCTGTACGGCGAGGCCCACCGCTTCATCGCCGCGTTTGCTGCCATGGCCGGCGCGCGTATTGCCCAGTTGCCCGTGCGCCACCACGCCCGCCGCTGGGGCCAGAGCAAGTACAACCTCTCCAAGACCTTCCGCGTGGTGCTCGATCTCATCACCGTGCGGTTTTTGCTGGCCTACGCGACCAAGCCGACCTACTTCTTTGGCCGGTTTGCGTTTGCGTGTTTCGGGCTGGGTGGCTCGGCGCTACTTTGGACACTGGTCCAGAAGTTTGGTTTCGGCATTTTCGTCAAAGATCAGCCGATGTTCCTGGTCGGCATCTTCTTCTTACTGAGCGGCATGCAGCTGCTGCTTTTTGGCCTGCTCGCCGAGCTGAACATGCGCACCTACTATGAGAGCCAGGGCAAGCCCACCTACTTCGTGCGCGAACGCATCAACGTCGGCACGCCCAGCCGCGCCTAGCCGAGCAGACCCATGTGCGGCATCGCCGGGCTGGTCTCGGTGCGGCAAGAGCGGGTGGACCCGTTTGCGGTGGCGCGGGTGGCGGCCATGCGCGACTTGCTGCACCACCGCGGTCCGGACGACCGCGGCATCTGGCGCGACCCTGTGCTAGCCGAAGACGTCGCCGTTCAAGGTGGCTGCGTGCTCGGGTTCGCGCGGCTGTCGATCGTCGATCTGGCCGGCGGCCATCAGCCGATGGGCAACGAAGACGGAGCCGTGCAGATCGTCTTCAACGGCGAGATCTACAATCAC
>SXGT01673256.1_pt1 | contig 20210 bp, 16 predicted proteins | sample 3176221 | NCBI WGS metagenome assembly SXGT01 (sample SAMN11356862, study PRJNA531348) | freshwater metagenome | isolation source: freshwater sample F1-120 | place: China: Fuxian Lake, Yuxi | collected 2017-12-25
CGCTGCGCGTGCCGTTCGGTGCCGGTTGCCACGGGCTCGCGCTGGCCAGCGACGCGCCGCGCGTCGGCTTCGACTGGCGTCTGACCGCCAGCGGCGTCGACCCGGTGTCGCCGTTCGGTGTGTTCTACTTCGGTGACACCCGCCAGGACCCGGCGGCGTCGCTGCCGTCGCTCGGCCTCGCGGCGCCCGACTGCTTCGTGCACGTCGGCAGCGTGTTCGGCCTGCTGTCGACGCCGACCCTGAACGGCGCCGCGAGCGTCGACGTCGCGGTGCCGAACCAGGCGGCCCTGCTCGGGCTCGCGCTGGTCGCGCAGTCGCTCGGCCTGAGCACGGCCAATCCGGCGGGCATCGCCACGTCGAACGGCATCGACGCCACGGTCGGCCGCTGAGCCGGGCCGATCGAGGGACGAACGGGCACGGCGCTCGCAGTTCGACGAGTGCGACGCCGTGGCCCGCTTGCTACCGTGGCGCCCCCTGGACCCTCGCGCGCTGCGCCGCGCAGAGTCCCGACCGTTCATGCCACGACTCCTCGCGATCTCCTCCAGCGGCGGCCACTGGGTGCAGCTGCAACGCCTGCGCCCGGCGTTCGACGGCTGCGACGTCGTCTTCGCGACGACGCGCGCCACCTACGCCGTCGAGGTCCCCGGCTCGCGCTTCTTCACCATCGCCGACGCCAACCGCACGCAGAAGCTGAAGGCGGTGTGGATGCTGCTGACGATCCTGTGGGTGCTGCTGCGCGTGCGGCCGCACGTGGTGGTGTCGACCGGCGCCATGCCCGGCTACTTCGCGCTGCGCCTCGGCAAGCTGTTCGGCGCGCGCACGATCTGGGTCGACTCGATCGCCAACGCCGAGGAACTGTCGCTGTCGGGGCAGAAGATCGGCCGCCACGCCGACCTCTGGCTGACGCAGTGGGAGCACCTGGCGCGCCCGGACGGCCCCAAGTTCGCCGGCAACGTGCTCGGCTGAGAGCCCGAGAAGAAATCATGCTACGGGCTCTCGGAATCATGTTTGGCGGCTGCATTCGCAGCCGCGCAGAGGCTTCGAGAGGATTCTCTCTCAGCCTCTGATCGCTGCCGGTCCGATCCGTTCTTCGACCTTCCCGCCTCCTCCGATGATCCTCGTCACCGTCGGCACCGACCACCCGTACGATCGCCTCGACGCCGCCGTCGACCGCGGGGCGGCGAAGAACGGCCGCTCGGACGTGTTCGCGCAGATCGGCCACACCGAGAAGCGGCCGCAGCACATCGCCTCGACGCCGTTCCTCGAACCCGCCGACTTCCACCGCAGGTTCACCGAGGCGAGCGTCATCGTCGCGCACGCCGGCATGGGCACGATCCTGTCGGCGCTGCGCTACGGCAAGCCGATCGTCGTCATGCCGCGGCGCGCGTCGCTCGGCGAACAGCGCAACGAGCACCAGCTCGCCACCGCGAAGCACCTGCAGGCGCTCGGCAAGATCCACGTCGCGCTCGACGAGCACGAGCTGCTGGCGTTCCTCGACGGACTGGCGCAGCTGAAGCCGCTGGCGAGCGTCGGCCCGCACGCCGAGCAGCGCCTGATCGAGACGCTGCGCACGTTCCTCCACGCGCCCCGCCGCTGACGCGGGTCGGCCTCAGCCCTTCAGCAGGTCGCGGCCCGCCGCCAGCACGCGCTGCAGTTGCGGACTGTCGATCTGCCGCAGCGCCGTGCAGGCGATGTAGGGGATGCGCACGTCCGGCAGCTCGCCGACGCACAGCAGCCCGTAGTGCCGTGCGAGCACCGGCGACAACGCCGTCGGCGCCAGCAGCAGGCCGCGGCCCTCGCGCGCCAGCGTCTTCGCCAGGCCCGAGTCCTCGACTTCGGCGGCGACCGCGACCGTGAGCCCGGCGCTGCGGCAGAAACCGTCGAACGCGGCGCGCAGCAGGTTGCCGGCGACCGGCAGCAGGAACGCGGCGCCGGCCAGCGACGCGGGGAAGCGGCGGCGCAGCGGGCGGGCGGTCGCGGCCGGCGCGAACACGCCGATCGCCGCTTCGCCGAGCGGATGCTGGAACAGCTTCAACCGCGCCAGCGACGGCGGCGGTTCGTCGAGCAGCACCACGTCCAGCCGGTGCAGCGCCAGTTCGGCCAGCAGCCGTTCCGCCGGACCTTCGCGCACGATCGCCCGGCACGGCTGCTCGGTCTCGAACGCCGGCCCGATCAGCTTCGCCGCCAGCTCCTTCGCCACCGAGTCGGCGACGCCGAAGCGCAGCAGCGTGCCGCGGCCACCGGGAGCGCCGCGCACGGTCGCCATCATCTCGCCGCCGAGCGCGAAGATCTGGTCGGCGTATTCGCGCACGGTCTCGCCGACGGCGGTCAGCACGAGGCTGCGCCCCTGCTTGGTGAACAGGCGCTCGCCGATCTGTTGCTCGAGCTGGCGCAGCTGCACGCTGATCGACGGCGGGCTCGTGTGCAGCACGCGGCTGGCGCGGGCGATGCTGCCTTCGTGCGCGACGACGTGGAAGTAGCGCAGGTGGTGGAAGTTCAGCCGGTCGATCATCATTCGAGTTTTCGTCACGATACCGTCGGAAACATGATCTGGAGCCAAAGGGTTGGCGGCCCGATCACTGCGGCATGACCCGCACGACTTCCTGCAAGTCCTCCGTTCCCGCCGGCGTCGCCGGCTCCTCCGGCGCTGCGGCGCCGACGCTGCGCCTGCCGGTCGAGGTACGCTTCGCCGGGCGGCCGCGCAGCCACTGGTTGGCCCGCTTCGCCGACCTCTACCTGAACCGCGCGCTGCAGCGTTTCCGCCATCGCGTGGTGCACGCCTTGCTGCGCGTGCGCGACGTCAACGGCGCGCGCGGCGGCGTCGACCAGCAGTGCTCGCTGGCGCTGCAGCTGGTCGACGGCCAGGGCGTGTTCCTGCGCGAACTGACGGCGACGCCGAAGGAGGCCATCGTCCGTCTGTCGCGGCGTGCCCAGCGGGTGCTGGTCGACCGCCGTCGCCCGCGCCAGCGACCCTGAGCGGGCGCTGCGAACTGGATCGATCACGTCGGCTGTACCTTCGCCCGCGCCCGGTCTGCGAGCCGAGCCCCGACTGCGCAAGGAGAGTGCACCATGGATCCCGTCCTGTCTTCCGACACCAACCTGCTGCTCGTGCACAACCGCTACGGCACCAGCCTGCCGTTCTCGGTCGAGATGCTGGCGAACAGTCTGCTGGTCACCGGCATCCAGCCGCCGGACGCCTACGCGATCGCGTCGCGCCTGGGCACCAGCCTGCGGCTCGAGGGCCACAGCGAGATCGAGTCCGAACGGGTGGCCTCCCGCGCCGGCGATCTGGTCGAAGCCCTGGTCGGCGCGGCGGAGGCGGGGCGCTACCGCGCGTGGCGGCGGTTCCGTCACCTCGGCCGGCCGCTGGTGCTGTGCCTGCTCGGGGCCCCCGGCGTCGGCAAGTCGTCGCTGGCGACGAGCCTCGCCGCGCGCCTCGGCATCCACCGCGTCGTGCCGACCGAGGCCGTGCGCGAGATCCTGCGCTCGGTGGTCGGCAAGAACCTGCTGCCCGAACTGCACCTGCCGGCGCACGAGGCGGTGACGTCGCCGCGCGATCCGTTCGGCAACGGCTTCCTGCGGCAGGCGCAGGCGGTCAGCAACGCGGCCACCGCGGTGGCGGAACGGTCCGTCGCCGAAGGCCGCCACGTGCTGCTGGTCGGCGCCCACCTGGTGCCCGGCGGCATGCGGCAGGAACTGCGCCAGCGCGGCTCGCCGGCCGTGGTCGTCGAGATGCTGCTGACGCTCGAGGACGAACGGCTGCACCGGGCGCGGCTGTTGCGGCGGGTGCGCAGCGACCCGGCGATGCCCGGCGTGCGCCACCTGCAGCACTTCGGCGCCGTGCGCGCCCTGCAGGACAAGCTGGTCGAGCTGGCGCGCAGCAACGGCGTCGTCGCGCACGAGGTGGCGACCGAGAAGCTGTTGGTCGAGTGGATCGTCGACCACACGCTCGTCGGGGCGGGCCTGTCGCCGGAAACGAACTGAGCGGTGCTGCGCATCCGGTGGGATTCCCGGGCTCCCGCGAACGAACCGACGCGGCGGGCCGCTGCTCCCGAGGTATGGCCCTCGTTCCGCCCGTTCGTTCCGCCATCGTCGTCGTCCTGATCAGCGCGGCCCTCGCCGCCCAGGGGGCGCCGTTCCGCGTCGCCGACCTCGCCACGGCAGCCGCCTCGACCTACGACTACGGCACGCTGCTCGGCGGCCGCCTGTGCGGCAGCTTCGCCGTCTTCGTCGCCGGCGACGACGCCGAGACCCGCATCTGGCGCACCGACGGCACGCCGGCGGGCACGACGCTGCTGCTGCGGGTCCCGGCCGGCTATCCGAGCGGCACCGCGGTCGAGGTCGTCGGTGGCAACGACCGCGCGTTCTTCGTCGGCCCGGACGCCGGTGCCGGCACCGTGCTGTGGACGACCGACGGCACGGTCGCCGGCACGCAGGCGATCGGCAACGGCGGTAGCGCGCCGCGCAGCCTCGCCTACGACGCCGCGGCGTCGCTCTGCTGGTTCTCCGCGACCGACACCAGCAACGGCCGCGAACTGTGGCGCAGCGGCGGCACCGTCGCCAACACCGTGCGTGTGACCCAGCTGCGCGCCGGCAGCCTCGACGGCATGCCGGCCGAGACGAAGCAGATCGCACCGTTGCCGAGCGGCGTCTACTTCGCCGGGCAGAACAGCACCAGCGGCGTCGAGCTGTGGCGCATCAGCGGCATCGCGCAGAGCCTGTTCGCGAACCTCGCCGCCGGCTCGGCGAGCAGCAACCCGCGCGACTTCTGCTGGAGCGGCGACTACCTGATGTTCGCGGCCGATGGCGCCAACGGCCTCGAGCCCTACTGCGTCGCGCAGGGCGTGCTGCAGGCGATCGACGTGGTGACGGGATCGTCGGGGTCGAACCCGACCTCGATCACCGCCTACCAGCCGGCGCTGACGCAGCCGTTGTTCTGGTTCGTCGCCAGCCAGAGTCTGTATCGCTACAACCCGTTCAGCCAGAGCCTGAGCGTGCAGGACGTGATGTCCTTCGGCGGCTTCGTCGAGTGTGCGGTCGGCACGAACATCCTCTACAGCCAGAGCAGCCTCTTCGGCTGGAACTTCCGCAGCATCCCGGGCACGGGAGGCACGCCGACCACGGTGCTGAGCAGCCTCAACCGCGTCGACGGTGGCGAGCCGCAGCGCATCGGCAACAGTCCACCGCGGGCCGTGATGGTCAGCGAGAGTCCATCCGACACCTTCACGCTCCACCGCAGCGACGGCACGGCCGCCGGCACGACGGCGATCGGCAGCGGGACGACGTCTCGCGTCGTCACCGAACTGCCCGGTGGGGCGGGTGCGCTGCTCGCCGACGGGCGCGTGGTCACGGCGACGAACGTGCCGACGCCGCTGGTCCCGGCCTTCGTCAACGCCGGCTCGAATCCCGATCGGCTCGCGGCGATGGACGGCAACGTCGTCCTGTTCTGCTCCGGCAACCTGCCGTGGCGCAGCGACGGCACCGCCGTCGGCACGCAGCCGCTCTACGGGGTGCCGGCGCTGCAGTCGGGCGCGTTCAGCCCGCGCTTCCTCGGCCAGCGCTTCTTCGTCGCCAACCTCGCCGGGCTCCGCGTCTACCGCACCGATGGCACGCCCGCTGGGACCACGTTCCTGCCGGGACTGGTCGGCGGCGGTTCGACGGTCGCGTGGGCGAGCACGCCGACGCAGCTGCTGCTGTTCCTCGGCAACAACCTCTACGCGATCGACGGCGTCAACGCGCCGCAGCTGCTGCACAGCGGCCTCGCCGCGCAGCCAGCGCCGGCGCGGCTCGGCAACCTGGTGCTGTTCCGCGGGCAGGCGGCGGCCACCGGCGTCGAGCTGTGGCGAACCGATGGCACGCCCGCCGGAACGGTCCTCGTGCGCGACATCCGCCCAGGTTCGGCGAGTGCGCTCGGCACCGGCAGCGAGACCGCGTGGTCGCTGCAGTACGTGCCCGGCCTGCTGCTGTTCGCCGCCGACGACAACCTCGGCGACGAAGTGTGGCGCACCGACGGCACGACCGTGGGCACCGTGCCGGTGACGAACATCGCGCCCGGCCCGGCGGCGGCCGCGATCACGCTCGGGCCGACCACGGCGACCGGGCGGCTCCTGTTCGCCGCGACGTCGCCGACGACGGGGCGCGACGTGTGGAGCACCGACGGCAACCTGAGCACCGAGCTCCTGGTCGACGACGTCACCGGCAACACGGTGCAGTTCCTCGGCGCCGCCGGTGCGCAGTGGCTGTTCACCATCGGCGACGCGTCGACGTCGCGGCTCTACCGCACCAGCGGCACCGCGGCGTCGACCGCGCTGCAGAACAACCTCGTCGGCGGCGTCGTGGCACCCGGCATCGCCATCACCGCCTACAGTTCGGTGCAGGGCGTGGCGTTGTTCGGCCTCGGCACCTCGGTGCAGCGCACCGATCCGACCGGCATCAACACGTTCCCGCTCGGCCAGGCGCCGACGCTGACCGAAGGGGCCGACTGGTTCTCGCTGCCGGGCGCCGACGTCACCGTGTTCAGCGGCGTGTCGTCCGGCTTCGGCCGCGAACCGTGGCGCAGCAACGGCCTGCCGGCCGGCACCTCGCGCCTGCTCGACCTCAACCCGGGCAGCGCGTCGTCGCAGCCGCGCGACTTCACGCACGCCGGCGGCCTCGTCTACTTCACCGCCGACGACGGCAGCACCGGCCGCGAACTGTGGGCGATGCCGACGTTCCCGGCGGTGTTCGCCTACGGCCAGGGTTGCGCCGGCACCGGCGGCCTCGTGCCGCAGATCGCCGCCGACGACGCGCCGCGCCTCGGCGCGACGGTCGACTTCAAGCTGTCGTCGGCGCTGCCGAACGCGATCGCCGTGCTCGCCCTCGGCCTCACCGGCTTCGAGATCCCGATCGGCGGCGGCTGCAGCGCGCTCAACGACGCGGTGGTCGTGACCGGTGTGTTGACCGGGCCCGCGGGTGCGGTGCAGTTGCCGCTGCCGCTGCCCGCGTCACCGGCGGTCGTCGGCTTGTCGGTGTTCGCGCAGTATGGAGTGCTCGATCCGAACGGCGCCTTCGCGGCGACGCTGGCGTTGACCAGCGGCCTGCAGGCGTTGGTCGGCTTCTGACGGCGAGCCCGGCGCGGCGGCGGCGTCTGTCCGGAACGGCGCCGGCGCAGCGCTGATGGGGACGTGAGCGATCCCCACCTGCATCCGCTGTTCGCCTCGCTCGGCGGCGCCGCCGTGCTGCGCGCCGCCGTCGACGGCTTCTACGACCGTGTGTTCGCCGATCCCGAGCTGGCGCCGTTCTTCGCCGACACCGACCGGCAACGCCAGCGCGACCACCAGTTCGAGTTCCTCGCCGCCGCGCTCGGTGGCCCGAACGGCTACCGCGGCCGTTCGCTGCGTGCGGCGCATCGTGGGCGCGGCATCACCGCCGCGCACTTCGCGCGGGTGGCGGGCCACCTGCAGGCGGCGCTGCTCGCGGTCGGCGTGCCCGAACATGTGGTCGCGGCGATCGTCGCCACGGCCGCTCGCCTGCAGCCGGAGATCGTCGACGCAACGGATCGATGAACGGTGCCGTCGCCGCGGCCCGCAGGCTCAGGACGAACCGATCGTCAGCTGCAGCGCGTTGGTCGTCGCGATCGCGGTGATCGCGCCGCCGGGGCCGAGTTCGATCGACGCGACCTGCTGCTGCAGCACCGCGCCGACCAGCGACGGCACGTTCGGCACCACCAGCGCCGTCGTCACCGTGCCGCCGTTCGGCGGCAGCAACGTCAGTTCGTCGGGACTCGCCAGCAGTTGGCAGCCGGCCAGCGCCTGCGGCAACAGGGTGTTGAGCGGCACCGACAGCGGCGTGAAGCCGAGGATGCCGACGCCGAACGCGTTCCCCGGCAGGATCATGGCCAGCGAGCGCTGCGTCGACCCGGTGAACGGCAGCGACAGCGCAGCCAGCGCCAACGGGCCGGCGCCGCCGCTGCAGCCGCTGCCGACGCTCGTCGCCGTCGCGCGACACGTCGGCACCAGCAGCGCCAGGTTGTTCGCCGGTTGGCCGTCGACGACCGACAGTTCGCCGCCGACCAGCACGTCGCCGCTCGGCAGCGGCAGGAACGAACGCGCGCCGCCGGTGACGCCGCTGCCGAACGGTCCCCAGGTGCCGTTCTGCCGCCGCACGACGCCGCGCGCGGCCTGGTTGGGGCCGATGTAGAGGAAGCCGCCGCCGAGCAACCAGTCGCCGTTCGGCAGTTCGCTCAGGTCGAGTGCGCCGCCGAGGGCCACCTGCGTGCCGGGCACCACGGCCCACGTCGTCCCGGTCCAGCGCACGACGCTGATGCCGCTCCAGCCGCCGGCTGCGTAGAGCGTGCCGTCGCGCAGCTGCGCGAACCGGATCGCGTGGCCCGACAGGAGGCTTGGCGTGCCGGAGCCGAGACCCGGCATCGCCTGCACGCTGGTGCCGTCCCAGCGCGCCATGTCGCGGAAGCCGCCGGCCACGGCGACGAGCGCTTCGCCCGACATCACCACGTCCCCGTTCGGCATGGTGTGCACCGCCCACACCGGGAAAGAGACGATGGGCGACGGCGCGAGCCCGAGACCGCTCCAGACGAAGCCGTCCCAGCGGCGCGCGCGATCGACGTGGCTGGTGCCGACAACGATCTCGCCGTTCGGCCGCGCAGCGATGCTCCAGACGTCGGCGCCCGGCCCGGAACCGAGCGTCGACCAGCTGCTGCCGTCCCAACGCGCGAGGCCGACCGCGGGCAGACCGCCGGCGGTGGTGAACGTGCCGCCGACGAGCAGGTCGCCGTTCGGCAACTCGAGCGCGTCGCGCACGAGGCCGTTCAAGCCGCTGCCGAGTGCGGTCACCGTGCTGCCGTTCCAGCGCGCGATGCGGTTGGCGGCGACGCCGAATGCCGAGGTGAAGTCGCCGACCAGCAGGATGTCGCCGTTCTGCAGTTGCAGCAGCTCGTGCACCGGGCCGTTGGTGCCGATCGGGATCGGCACGATCTGCGTCGTGCACTGGGCGATGGCGCTGGTGGCGAGAACGAGGCTCGTGGCGGCGACGATGGCGCGCATGGGGGAGCATGGTAGCGGTTCTGGCCTCTGGGCGACGCCGCTCGAACGGATGCGACCGCGCCGCGCTGATCCGTCGCCGCTCCCGGCGAAGCCGACTTCTCGCCCGGGCGGCCGGTTGCCGATGGGAGCGGCGAGGACGCCATGGGCCTGCGCATCAACACGAACATCCCGGCGATGACCGCGCAGCGTTCGTTGACGCAGATCACCGAGCGCCTCGCGGTCGGCTACCGGCGCCTCGCCACCGGGCTGCGCATCACCACCGCCGCCGACGACGCCGCGGGCCTCGCGATCAGCGAACGACTGCGTGCGCAGGTGCGTTCGCTCGACCAGGCGCGCCGCAACGCGCTCGACGGCATCTCGCTGGTGCAGACCGGCGAAGGCGCGCTCGGCGAGGTCAGCGGCATGCTGCTGCGCCTGCGCGAACTGGCGGTGCAGTCGGCGAACGGTTCGGTGTCGAACTCCGACCGCCGCACGCTCGACGAGGAGTTCCAGCAGCTGGTCGACGAGATCGACCGCATCGGCCGCGCCACCGAGTTCAACGGCATCAAGCTGCTCGACGGCAACGCGTCGACGGTGCTGTTCCAGGTCGGCATCGGCACCAACGCCGGCATCGACACGCTGTCCGCGTCGCTGTCGCCGGTGCTGGCCACCGGGCTCGGCCTCGACGTTCTCGGCGTCACCAACGTCGGTGCGTCGACGACGGCGATCGCGGCGATCGACTCGGCGATCGACAGCGTGTCGCGCGTGCGCGGCCGCTTCGGCGCGCTGCAGAACCGGCTCGACAGCACGATCCGCAACCTGGCGGTGCAGTCGGAGAACCTCGCCGCCGCCGAGTCGCGCATCCGCGACGCCGACCTCGCCAACGAGACGGCGGTGGTGGCGAAGTACCAGATCCTGCAGCAGGCGGCGATCTCGGTGCTGGCGCAGGCGAACGCGCAACCGCAGCTGGCCCTGCGACTGCTCGGCGTCGGCTGAGCCGGTGATCCCGTCCCACTCTCGAACTGGAACGCACCGGTGCGCCCGTCGCGCGACTACCATGCGCGAGCTCGTCCGGAGTCGCATGCAGCACACGTCCACGGCGTTCGCGCTCGTCCTCTCCTTCCTCGGCGCCGCTTCGTCGCTCGCGGCGCAGCAGCCGCAGCCAGCGGACGCGGCGCCGCGACCGGCGCCGAGTCTGGATCGGCGCGGCATCGCCGAGCGCCTCGGCGCGCCCGCGGCGCTGCCGGACGTGCTGGCGGCGGTGCCGGAAGCGGAGAGGCAGCAGCAGCTGGCGGGGGCGAAGTTGGTGCCGATCGCCGACCGCGATCGACTGCTGCGCGGTGGGGGCAGCGACCGGGCGCGCATCGCTTGCGCGTTCGACGTGTTGGCTGTTGCACCGAAGAGCAGCGCCGACCAGGAACGCAACCTCGTGGCGTGTGAGGTGCTGTTGAGCACGCTCGGGATGCAGACCTTGGCATCTGTGCTGCAGATCCGTCCCAATGCGCCAGACCAGGCCCAGCGTACGCTGGCCCAGCGAGAGCTGCTGCGCCAGCGTCGCGCCTGGGCCGCGGCGGCGATCTTGCGCGACGACGCGGCGCCGATGCCCGCAGTCTGGAGTGCGCTGCATGCCATGCGCGCCGAACTCGCCGCCGACGATCGCGGCGCTGTCGATGCATGGAGCGCCCAGCAGGTGCCGCAGCTCGAGAACGTTCGGCACCTTTCCGAGGCACTCAGGTTGTCGACGACGGCCGGCGATCTCCGTGCGGCGCAGGCCGTTGTGGAGCGGATGCAGAGCCTCGGCTACGCGGAGGCGGCCTGGCGGGGCACCCGACGGCTGGCGGAGGTGGCGCGCGTCACGCAGTCGCGTCGCGACGGCGACTCGGACGCGATCCACACCCTGCGGCGGCTGCGCTTGGTGGATCGAACCCTCGCCGTCGCCGAGAGCCGGCGCTTGCACGCCGCGCGCGAGCGGCATGCGCTACCGGCGACGTTGCTCGGGCTCGACGCGCTCGCCGACGGCAAGCGCGCCGAGGCCGAGCAGTTCCTGGCCGAAGCGCTGGGCGAGCCGGGACAGGACGAGTCGACGCGCATGCTGGTTCTTCTCTTGCGCTGGCTGCCGAAGGTGAGGGTCGCGGTTGCCAACGACGACGCCGCGCTGGCGCGCGAGTTCGACGAGCTGGTCGAGCGTGGCGATCCCGAGTCGACCCAGTTGCTGCGCACGATGCGTGGGATGGGTTGGCCGCGGGATTTGACGCGCGAGACGATCGGCGATGCGCTCGACCTGGCACTGGCCGGTGCGCGCGCGCTGCCGGAGAGCCTCGAAGCGCAGCGGCTCTTGTGCGGGGCGTTGACGATGAGCAGCGAGCCCGAAGTGGTGCGCGCGGCATTGGCGGTCGAGCTGTCGCCGGCGTTGCGAGCACTGCCGGAACTGGCCTGGCTGCGCGCGGCGATCGGCGTCGAACGCGCGTTGCGCGGTGGGGCGGCGACGCTGGGCGAGGACGTCGAGCAGCTGCTCACGGAGCTGGCGGCGACCAAGGGTGGCGAACGCGACGCGCAGTGGCTGCGCGGCGCGTTCCAGTGGTCGCTGGGCAGCCGACCCGAGGCCACGTCCGAGCAGCGGCGCGAGGCTCGCACGGCGGCGTTGGCCGCGTTCGAGCGCGCGCGGCGCGGAGGTGGCGAACGGCATGGTTTCGGGGCCAACACGGCGTGCATCGTCGCTGCGTGCGCGCTGCGTCCGGACGCTTCGCCCGACGTCGCGGCGTTCCAACAACTCGGCCTCGGCGACGAGGCGGCCGAGGTCGAGAGTTACGTGCCGGCGCTGTGTGCGCTGGCTCGGTGCGACGTGCGCGACGCAGTCGGGATGCTCGAGCAGATGGGCGAGCGGGTCCGGCGTCCGCGCCTGCAGGCGCTGCGCCATGCGACGCTGGCCGAGGTCTACGCAGCGGCCGGGCGTCGCGACGTGGCTCGTCGCGAGGCACAAGCTGCGCTCGACGTGCTCGGCACACTGCGCGGCGACCAAGCGTTGCCCGCAGGGCTCGCACACTTCGGAACGTTCAAACCGTCGGTGGGCTGCTCCGGTCTGTTCGTTGAGGTGCAGGCCCCGATGTCGTTCGAGTTGCTGGTGCTGCCCGATGCGCCGGACGCTGTGCGGCTGCGTGTGCTCGCGCGCAACGAATGAGGAGCGTGGCTGCGTGGCGCCGGTCGCATCGGTGCGGTGCGCCCTGGGTCGTCGCCAGGACGACCATCGCTCGGCTCGCAGCCCGTCGATGTCCGAAAGGCGAGGCCATGAAGATCCCACTGCGCTGGGCCCTCGGCGTGCCGTTCGGCGGTGCCGCCATCGTCGGCAGCATCGTGCTCGAAGGCGGCCACCCGACGGTGCTGCTGCAGCCGACGGCGTTGCTGTTGGTTCTCGGCACGGCCTTCGGTGGGTTCCTGCTGCTGCGCGGCGGCGGTGCTTTGCTGGGGTTGCTGCGCACGCTGCTGCTCGGTGCGCCCGCGGAAGAGGGCGAACGCGCCACGCTGCGCCGCGATGTCACCCTGTTCGAACGGCTGTCGCTGCTCGGTGGTGGACTCGCGCTGTTCGTCGGTGGCACGCAGGCGATCGCCGCGTTCGCGACGCCGCAGCAGGTCGGGCCGGCCCTCGCGATGGCGATCGTCGGCCTCGTGACGGCGCTGCTGCTGAACGTGCTGGTGGCGTTGCCGCTGCAGCAGCACCTGCTGACGCCGCCGGCCGGCACGCTGCCGTCGCCGCTGCGCACGGGGCTCTCGCGCACGCTGCATGCGTTCGGCACCGCGGCGCTGCTCGCGGTTGGCATCGCCTTCGCTTCGTTGGGTGTACGGGCCGGCACTGGCCTCCGGCCGCTGCAGGTGACGAGTGCCTTGCTGGCGCTCGGTGTCGTGCTGCCATCGCTGCTCGCGGCACCGGCGGCGCTGTTCGCCGGCGAACCGACGCGCCCGCGCTGTCAGACCCTTGCCGACGCGCTGTGGAGCGGGGGCGCGTTGTCTGCGGCCTTCGGCGTGATGCACGTGTTCTCGGTGCTGGACCAGCCGAGCCTGCTGGCGCCCGGCATCGCGGTGGCGTTCGCGGGCTTCGTGCTGCCGGCGGCGCTGGCGGTTCTGGTCAGCCTGCGTGGCTCGTTCGCGCGCGACGACGCAGCAGCCGAGTCGGCTCAGGTGGAACGCAGCCCCGTGCTGTATCCGGCGACGGCGCTGCTCGTGCTGGTCGCGCTCGCCGGCGCAATCGTGTTCGTGCTGCGGGTGATCGCCGCAGGCCCCGCCCACTGAGTGGCGCTGTGTCCGCGGCGAATCAGTTGCCGACGACCGCGGCGAGCGCGTTCGAGCTGCGGAACAGGGCACCGTCGAACGTGCTGGCCTGCGTGGTCAGCGTGAACGCGAGCAGCGACGGCGCCGCCGGCACGACCACCGGGTAGGTGCTGCTGCCGCTGTTGGCCACCGCGTAGCCGACGCCGAGCGACGGATCGATGTGGGCGAAGCAGCCCGCACCGCCGATCGCCGTCAGGTCGATGCCGAACGGCAGCGCCTGCGTGCCGAACCAGAACGCGGCGAACGTGGCGTTCGCGTCGACGTTGCTCGCCGCCAGCGTCCACGTGGTGCCGAGCCGCGGCAGGTTGCTCGCCAGCGTCAGCGGCAGCACGCTCGGGCAACCGGTGCCGAAGCTGGTGACGGCGGCTTCCCCGGCGTCGATCGCGAACAGCGACAGCGTGCCGTTGCCTTCGCTGACCACGGCGAGCAGCGCGCGGCCGGTCGGGTTCTGGTCGGCGGCGACGAACTGCAGGCCCTCGGGCGCGAAGCTGCCGAGGCCGCTCGACGCGAGAACGTTGATCACGTCGACCAGCACCGGCGCCGCCGGGTTGGTGACGTCGTAGACGACCACGGCGTTGCAGCGCTCGAGGCCGACGAACAGCAGCGGCGTGCCGCCGACGACGCCGAACGTCACCGCTTCCGGCTCCGGACCCTTGTCGTCGGAGCGGTTGTCGTCGAGCAGACCGCGGGCCAGCATCACCTGTTCGAGCTGCGAGCCCGAGTCGAACACCATGGCACCGGCGGTGGTCCAGATCGTGAACGAGCGACCGCCGAAGCAGTAGAGCTGGTCGACGTCGCCGTCGCCGTCGGTGTCGCCGCGCGCCAGGTCGTAGTCGCTGGTGACGAAGTTCAGGCGGCCGAGGATCGCGTTCGTGTTCAGCTGCAGCGACGTGTAGAGGCCGGTGTCCGGCGTCGCGTCCTCGATGTCGAGGTTGAAGTCGTTGTCGAGCGCGGCCCCGCGCGTCTCGTCGTCCCAGCCGGCGAAGTCGGCGCGGCTGTCGCCTTCGTTGGCCGTCGCCAGGTAGGTGACGCCGCCGATCGTGAACGAGCAGACCGCGTCCGGCATGTAGAGGCCGCGGATCGGGAAGTTCTGGAAGTTGCCGACGATGCCGTCGGTGTTCGACGGGTCGAGCTGGTTGCCCGGCAGCGAGTGGTCCTTCTCGCCGAGCGGCAGGATCGCGGTGACGGTGGCGCTGGCGATGTCGACGACGGCGAGCGCGTTCGCCTCCTGCAGCGTGACGTAGGCGGTGGAGCCGGTGGCGTCGATCGTCACGTACTCGGGTTCGACGTCCTGCGCCAGCGTGACGCCGTTGCGGTTCGACAGGCGCACGCCCAGTGCCTGCAGGGCGGCCTTCTGGCCGTTCCACGGCGCGAAGCTCGCGGTGGTCGCGGTGCGCGCGGCGACGTCGACGATGCTGACCGAGCCTTCCGGGTTGATCAGGCCGGTCGCGAGGTCCGCTTCGCCTTCGTTCGCGGTCACCACCTTGGTGCCGTCCGGCGTGAACGCCAGCAGGTCGGGCAGCGCGCCGACCGTCACCGCCGGACCGTTGGCGAGGCCGGTGGCCGCGGTGAAGAACTGCACGGCGCCGAGGGCCTGGGGGGTGGCGCCTTCGACGGCGACGGCGACCAGGCCGTTGTAGACCGCGACGCTGTTCGGATTGCCGCTCAGTGCGATCGAGCTCACGAACGACAACCCGCCGGTGGCCGAGACGACGAACACGTCGAGCGCGCCGCTGACCGGATTGGTGACGAAGAAGCGGCGGCTCTGCGCGTCGAAGGCGCCGATCTCACCGCGTTGGTTCGCCGACTGGATCGTCGACAGGTGCGTGTGGGAGACCTGGGCGGAGAGGCAGGCGGCGGCCGCGACGACAGCGGCAGAGATCCGGAGCAGCATGAATTGGTCCTCGGTGCGCGTGGCACGTGCTGGACCCTGCACACGCAGAGTTCCGCACGTTCGGGGGAGGACTGGATACGCGCCGCGAGAAGCAACGATGCGGAGACGATGAAGACTTGCCGTGTTGGCGAGCCTCGTGTGCCGGCGCAGGTGCCTCAGCGCGCGCGGCCGCGCAGCAGCAGGCCGGCGAGCACGTAGCCACCGACGCCGATCCAGGCGACGCCCTGGAAGCCGATCACCATCGCCAGCGGCAGCGAGAGGACGCCGGCGAGCACGCTGCAGGCGCGATGTGCCGTTGACCGCCGAACGTATCCGCGCGATCGATGCGGAGTGGCGGCAGAAGGTGGTGGAGCAACGTGCGCGGCGCTGAGGGCCGTGAACCGTCGGATGGGCGGTAACGTTCCGCGACCCATGCTGCGTCCGTCGAGTTGTTCATGGGTCGCCGCGCTGCTCGCGTTCGCTGCATGCAGCGGGGCAACCGCGCCGCCGCCCCAACTCGACCGAATCCCGGCTACCCAGGAACCGGCCGGCGAACGTGCGACCACGCCACGCTATCGCTTCACCATCGATCGAAGGCCGGCGTGGCCGCGGGTGCGGCCGGTGGTCGGCCGGCCTGGCCAGCCTTGCGCGGGCGACGTCCTGGAGTGGCCGGAGCTCGTGCTCGACGAAGAGCCGGAGCAGGGTTTCGAGTGGTCGGAGGAAGGGCGCGTGTATTCACGCTCCTCCCATGGTCGTCGGTTGGTGCACGTGCGCGTGCGCAAGGCCGACGAGCTGGCCTCGTTGACCGACGAGGAAGCGCGCGGCTTGCGCGGAGTCGAGTTCGCAGCCTGGGATGTCGCGATCGCGCAGCAGCTGGCACGCATCGACGTGCGGCAGTGCCTGCTCGCGTTTCCGAACGTCTGGTCGGTGGACCTCACCGACTTGCCCGCCGCGGCCCGCTATCTCGACTTCCAGTACGGGCCAGCCGTGGAGCCGGCGGCGTTCGCTCGCTTCGCCGAGCTGCGGTATCTCGTGCTGCCCGACGAGGTGCCGGTCGGTGATGCGCCGCCGCCCGAGGATCACCCCGAGTACACGATGGACCTCGCGTGGATCGCCAAGGTTCCGAAGCTGCGCTACCTCGACGTGTCGGGCGTCGTGGTGGACCTGCGGCCCCTGGGTGGTCATCCCGGGCTGCAGACCGTCGTCGCCGAGCACGCGCGCATCACGCACCTGCCCGACGTGCTCGTGCCGACGCTGCGCACGTTCACCGCTTCGTTCAGCGACGTTGCCGCTGACGGAATCGCGCGGCTGCGGCGCCTGCATCCCCAGGCTTCGATCCACGCCGACGCCGCCGAGGAACTGGCGGACCTGCTGCGGCCAGCGACGCGGTTGTCGCTGCGCACGGGCTCGAGCATCCATACCCGTCCCCGAGACCAGGAGGTCTACGGGACCGAAGAGCCGAGCGAGCTGGCTGCGGCGCGTGCTCTGCTGTTGCCCTTGCGCAGTGGTTACGACTTGCCCTCGGATGTCCGGGCGGGTGACGACGGTGTGCTGCAGTTCTTCGACGACACCGGCGCTTTGCTCGCGGAAGTAGGCCTCGTCGGCCACTGCCTGCGCTGTCGCCAGGCTTGGCAGATCTCTGCGAGGTTCGCTTCGGACGAGGCGTGCATCGCGCTCGAGCAGTGGCTGCGCGTGCGGGGGTTGCGCGTCGGCTCGCCGGTCCCGAGCCGTCGCTGACGCCGAACGGCGATACCGATCGTGCGCCGAAGCGTGCGCTACGGCACGACGACGCCGAGCCGCCGCATCGCATCCTGCAGCGCCGCGAACTGCCGTTCCGCGAACTGCAGCTCCATCGCTTCGCGGTTGCCGTCGACGTTCGAACGTTCGAGGCAACCCTGCTTGATCCAGCCGAGGCCGTTCCATCCAGGCCTGTTGGTGATCGGCGGCCCTGAGGCTTCGGTGGGACGCCACACGGCGCCGGCGACCAGCAGGCCCGACGGGTTCACGAAGCGGTGCAGGTGCAGTTGGCCGAGTCGTGTCGACGTGTCCGGGCTGCAGGCCGTGCGCACGGCGACGCGCCCTTCGGGATCGATCGCGATCTCCAGCGTGTCGCTCGGGAGCGTGATCTCGGGCAGCAGGACGTCGCCATCGCCCGAACGCAGCTTGCCGGCGGCGTCGACCTGCATGCAACCGGCGCGCGTGTAGCCGGTGCTGCCGTCGCGCAGCGTGACGGCGAAGAAGCCGTCGCCGTCGATCGCGAGGTCGAGGTTGCGGCCGGTGAGGTGCAGCGCACCCGGCGTGAACACCGACTCGGTGCCGAGCAGCACCGGCAGCGTGTGCGGCGTGCCGGAGCAGTCGTGGATCGGCTGCGTCGACGTGCGCACCATGCGGCGCTTCCAGCCGCAGGTGTCGACGTTGGCGAGGTTCTCGATGGCGACGCGGCAGCGCTGCTGGTGCACGGCGGCGGCGGCGTGCGCGATCTGCACCAGGATCGGATCGACGGCGTCGAGGCGGCGTGCGGTCGGCCTCGTCTCACCGTCGGGGCGCGCGAACGTGGCGTCCACCGCGGTGCCGTTCGCTGGTGTCGGCGTGCCCGGCGCCGGGAGCACGATCGGGGCCGGCAGGGTGAAGCAGCCGGCGAGCAACGTGCTCGCGGCGATCGCGGGAAGGGCGCGCATGGGGGACTCCGCCGTGTCGGGGGACTGCACGCCGGGGGTGGCGTGCTGCGGCATCTTTCGACAGTCCTGGTCCCGAACTGGAACGGATCGCGTCAGCGCACGACGCCGCCGACCGGCGGGCTCAACTCGACCCGCGGCGGGGCCAGGCCGACGCCGAGCACGAACAGCGGCACGCCGACGAACGGTCCGTTCGGCAGCGTCCACGCGGCGCTGGCGAAGCCGTTCGCGTCGGCGGTGACGAGGCCGGCGAACCACGCGTTCGCGACGTCGAGGCCGAGCGGTTGGTCGGCGAGGCCCGGCAGCGCACCGTTGCCGAGCTCGCTGCTGGCGTAGATGCCGATCAGTTGGTTCGGCGCCGTGCGGAAGTCGACGACGAACGGCGCTCCCGTCTGCGGCGGCGTCGCGCTGTCGATGCCGAGCACCAGCGCGGTCGGCAGGCTGGTGCAGGAAGCGAGGCTCGGCAACAGCACGCTGCGATCGATGCTGCCAGTGCCGCCGTTGTTCACCACCGGGCAGGTGGTGCCACTGCCGGTCAGTTGCGAGTCGCCGATCCACGCCGACGACGCGGCGTCGAGTTCGAGGGCGGTCCCACCTGGGCCGCCGAAGAGCACGGCGCCGCCGAGCAGTTGCAGCTGGCTGCCTTGCAGCGTGGCGCTGCGCAGGCGCACGGCGGGGCCGGGCAGGGCCAAGGTCGTCTGGGACCCGCGCAACGAGCACCGCACCGCGCTGATCGCGGCCGACGTCGCGCTCAAGGCCGGGGAGCTGCTCGCAGTGCCGACGCATTCGAGCGTGCAGTCCTGCAGGTGGACACGAGCCTGGTCGACGGTCAGCGCCGGCAGCATGGTCGCTCGTAGTGTGCACTGCGCGAACGTGGCCATGTCGCCGGCCACGAGCACGGCGTGGTTCGCGAAGAACGGGTTCGGCAACGCCGCGAACTCGAGCCCTTCGCAGTGCACGGTCTGCCCGGCCGGAGGGGTGATGCGCGTGCGCGACTCGACGACGAGACAGAATGGATCGCTGCTGCAGACGGGGGACAACACCGCCGCGTCGTAGGCCACGACGACGGTGCCCGGCACCGCGGCGCGGATCGTCACGCCGACGTTCGCGTGGAACTGCGCGTAGGTGCCGGGCTGCACCAGCACCAGGTCGCCCGGGGCCGCGATCAGCAGCGCGTCGCGGATCTGCGCCAAGCCGCCGGGGCCGACGAGGTGGGTGGTCTGCGCCAGGGCGCCGGCCGCGAGCAGCAGCACGGGGAGTGCGAGATGGGCAGTGGCTTGCATGCGGGGCTCCATTCGCCGGCAGAGCGTAGCGGCGCGGGCACGCCGGTGCCGACCGGTCGCGGACGCTCAGGGCACGTCGGCCACCAGCAGCAAGTTGGCGAAGGCCGTGCCCGCACTCATCGGCAGGTCCTGCACGCGGAAGCCGAGCCGCTCCAGTTCGGCCCGCCAATCGCTGGCGGCGCGTCCCCACAAGCGCAGCCAGCGGCCGGTGCGCCGGAAGGCCACGACCCGATCGACGAACTGGCTCCAGCGGTAGCGCCAGCCGCCGCGTGCATCGCCGACGCGCAGCAGCAGCCGGCCGCCCGGCGCCAGCGCGGCGCGGGCTCGGCGCAGGATGTCGCTCTGGGCGTCCTCCGGCAGGTAGTGCAGCACGTCCAGGATCAGCACCAGATCGGCAGTGGGGAACGGTGCCTGGACGAGGTCGGCGCGGCGGATGTCGGCTCGATCCGCCAACGCACGCTGCGCCAGGGCGACGTCGCCGGCGTGGAGGTCGATGCCGGTCAGCTCCAGCGTCGGCGGCAGCGGTGGGAATCCCGCCGGCTGCAGTTCGGGGGCGTCGAGCGCCGCCACCAGCAGCGACTCGAAGTAGCCCTTGCCACAGCCGAGGTCGAGCAGGCGTCGGCGGTCGCCGAGCAAGCCGTGGCGCAGGATGCCCAGGTAGACGGGGTCGCCCTTCAGCTTGCCGCGTGCGAAGCCCCAGGCGAGGCCGCGGCTCCGGCCAGCAGGCAGGTAGCGAGCGGCGGCGCGGGCGACGAGGTCGGATGCGGCGTCGGGCATGGGGCTGTGGGTGAACGTCGCGCAGACTATCGGGAGCGAATCGGCGTCGCGCCTGCGGGCCCACCCGTTCGCAGCGGCGTCGCTACGCGGGGGCCGAAGTGTCCGTTCGCGTCGGCGGGTCGGTTCGCGCGGGTCCGGCGATGCGCAGCCGCCGCATCAGCGAGCGCTTCTTGTGCGAGTGGTCCTGCATGCGCAGCAGCAACCGGGCGAGGAACTCCGTCGTCTCGACCACGAACGGCCCCTTGTTCAGCATCACGCA
>SXGT01418445.1_pt1 | contig 20208 bp, 18 predicted proteins | sample 3176221 | NCBI WGS metagenome assembly SXGT01 (sample SAMN11356862, study PRJNA531348) | freshwater metagenome | isolation source: freshwater sample F1-120 | place: China: Fuxian Lake, Yuxi | collected 2017-12-25
ATTGGCCGCAGGCTGTGCGTAAGGATTGGCTGCTGGTGCAGAATAAGGATTGGCCGCAGGCTGTGCGTAAGGATTGACTGCTGGTTGTGCGTAAGGATTGACTGCTGGTGCAGAATAAGGATTGGCCGCAGGTTGTCCGTAAGGATTGACTGCTGGTGCAGAATAAGGATTGGCCGCAGGTTGTCCGTAAGGATTGGCCGCCTCGGGCGCCCCATAAGGACTGGGCGCTGCAGGTTGCACATAAGGACTCACTGCTGCTGGAGTTGCATGAGGATTGGACGCCTCGGGTGCTCCATAAGGATTGGACGCCGAGGGCGCCGAGGCTGCCGCATAGGGATTCGGCGCGGAATGAGCGGAAGGCGCCGCGAAGGGATTTGGCGCGGCGGGAGAGGCAAAGGGGCCTGCGCTGGGCACGCCATAGGTGCTTGGAGGAGGGGGTACCGGCGGATAGGGATCGGGCGCGGTGGCAACCACGCTGAACGGCGCGCTCTGCGAGGGGCTGCCGGGGACGGATGGGGGTGAGGGAGCCAGGGGGCTCGGCGAGGTCGCGGGGCCCACCGTGAACGGCGCGATACCGGCGCTGTTCGATTGATCGAGGGCGCGCTGGAAGGCGTCCTTGCCCGAGACCGGCCCTGCCGTCGACGCGAGGGGCGACACCGGGCTCTGGGCGGTCAGCGCTGGCGCTGGCGCTTGCGCTGGCGCAGCCAGCAAGGAGGCGAGGTGAGGAACGGCGCTGAGAGGCACGGTCGCGTTCACGGGCTTGCGCGACGCAGGGTGAGGAGCAGCCCCCGAAGCCGGCGCCGGAGGAGGTCCGTAGGCGGGCGCCGGCGCCTCTGCAGGACCGGCGGCGGGCGCGCGGGTGACGTCGGCCGCCGAGCTGGGCGCTGGCGGCTTTGGCGGGCTTGGCCGGGGAGCCAGGGCCGACCCCTCGGGCGGCAGGGCGGTCTCCGCGAGCGCGTCGACCCCGATCGCCGCAGGAGCGATCACGGGCGCGTCCTTGACTGGAGCTCCGCACGCCGCACAAAATTTCTTCGAGCCGATGAGCTCGGCCTGGCACTTCGAGCAGGTCGTCATGAGAGCCCTGATGCTCTCACGCCGGGGGCCGGGTGCCAATCGCCCGCGCCGATCGCTGCCCCGGGCGTGGCTCGCCTACCGCGTGGTGGTGGCCCTCGGACCGAACGCCGAGGCCCTGGTACCGCCGCCCTCGAGCTCCCACTTGAGCTCGTCGATGCCATAAGCGCCGGAGAAGCGCAGACCGAACCACCTCGCGCGGTTGGCGATGACGCTCGTGCCGTCCGGCCTGGTCTTGGGAAAGTCGACCTTGAAGATCTGCCGCCACACCGACAGGTACGGGAAATAGGCCTTGTCGATGCCCGTGGGCCTCAGCACCTCCTCGATCCGGGTGGGCGCTGTCTCGTTGCCCTGATCGTCGACGAGCCTCACGACCCAGGCGCAGCTCGGCCGCGTCAGATCGGTCATGCGGGGCGGCAGGTTCCCGTAGAGGGCGATCAGGAAGCGATGCGCGGTCTGGGTCTCGAGGAGGCTCTTGTCGAGCATGGCCTGTCGCTCCACCGGCGTGAGGCGGTAGTCGCGCGCGTACCGGACGACATAAGCCCAGCGGAAATCCCAGGCCTCGTAGGTGGCCGTCGCGGTGAGGCGATCGTCGACCACCGGTAGCTGGACGAGACTATGAGTCCGCGTCCAGCGATCCATCACCTCGCCGTACTCCGAGCCGTCGTAGCTCCTCGGCCCCTCGACGAGGGACACCCTGGGGTAGCTCGAGCAGGAGCTCCCAGCGAGGAGCGCGATCAGCGGGAGAGAGAGGCGTCGAGTCTTCACGAGGCCTCTACTCTCGCCGCCCGGGCGCCGCTCCGCAACGCCGAAGCGCCCTGGCGGAAGCGCCGATGCGTGGCCTCGCGATCCTACCTCCGCGATCCAGCGGGCCCCGAGGCGCCCGATCTCCAAGCCAGGTCGTGGAGAGAGAAGATTGTCGGGGCGAGCGCCGTCTCACGGAGTGGCATGCGGACGGCTTCTCCCGAAGACCCATCCCGCCGGCCCGCTCCCGTAACCTCGAAGGAAGGTGTGTCGTGCTCGAGAAACTCGATTTCCTCGTCCGCTTCTGGGAACTGAAGGCCAGGCACGCCCTCCTCGGCGAGCCCCTCCAGGCCTCCGAGCAGATCGAGCTCCTCTCGCTCTTCCAGCTCGTCACCGGCGATCTCGACCTGCCCGCGGCGGGTCCCCTCGCCCGCCACAGCGACGCCCTCGTCGCCGAGATGAGCTGCCAGGGCAGCAACCTCCTGGTCGAGATCCGCTCGGTCAGCGCGGCCGCCATCTTCGTCGTCAGCAAGGCGCAGGTCCCGGCCAGCGCCAGCGTCGTCCTGAAGGCAGTGGTGAGCGGGGTCGAGTTCACCTTGCCGTGTCGGGTCGCGTGGAGCCATGGATCGGGGCCGGTCTCCCTGGCCCTCTGCGTCGATGGCATTCCCATGTGCGACTTCTACAACGACCGCCCGCGGGCTACCTGGCTCTCCTGAGGCCTCGTGGGAGGTTTGATGGGGTGATCGACGGGGTTCGAACCCGCGACAGCTGGAGCCACAATCCAGCGCTCTACCGACTGAGCTACGACCACCGAGAAGTGAAGCGGAACATAGCCGCGCCGCCGCGCCGCGCAACCAAATTCCGCCCCGGGCGCCGGCCGGATGCCGCGGACGCCCCGACGAGCGGGAGCCATCAATAAGGCACGCCCTTGGTGAAATCGCCGTCGATCGTGGACGCGACCTTCTTTACCTCGATCAGGTTGTCGGTGAGCACCCCGACCTCCCGGTTCCGCAGGAGGGAGGTCATCGTGAAATTCTGCGAGCCGATGTAGGCCCGCACGCCGTCCACGACGATGGCCTTCGCATGGATGTCGGGCGTCGCGACCCTGACGATGGGGATCTGGGCAGCCTTCAGGGCCACCACCGCGGCGGCCTGCGCGGAGGATGGATCGCCGTCGTTCAGGATCGCGCGGACGGCGATGCCCGCCTTCTTGGCCGCGATGAGCGCGTCGACGATCACCGTGTCGCTCAGCGACTCTCCCTCGATGTCCACGGTCCTGGTCGCCCCCTCGATGAGGGCCTTGAGGCGGCGCTGGGGATCGAGCGGGGTGGCGGAGGCCGGCGAGACGACGAGCCTGCCGGGGATGTCCACGCTCTTGTTGGTGAAGTCGCCCACGAAGATCTGCTCGAGCTCGGCCACCTCGTCCTTGCCGGTGATCCGGACCAGGTACTCGCGGTTGGTCGTGGGGCTCGTCGCGGTGAGGTTCATGGTCATGATCCAGCCGGAGCTGCCGTCGATGACCATGGTCTTGGCGTGCGTGAAGGTGTAAGCGGGCGGCCCCCAGACCACCTCGACCCCGGCGCTCTGAAGCTGATTGAAGGCGCTCTGGTTGGCGTTGCCCCCCACCGGAAAGTCCTTGTTCAGGACCACCCTCACCTCGCGCCCCGCCGCCTTGGCGCTCCTGAGCGCGGAGATCACCTCCGCGTTCGTGAGGAGGTACATGGTCATGTGCACGGAGGTCTTCGCGGTGCGGATCGCGTCGAGGATCGAGGCGCCTCGATCGCTCGGCATGATCTGCACGGTCAGCTCCGAGACGTACGTCAGGGTCTGGCCGTCCAGCGTGACCAGCGCGTCGGGGCGGGGCGGGACTCCAGAGTCCAGGTCGATCGCAGCCTGGGCGTCCTCCTGCTCCTCTACAGCGACCGTGGGCGGCGGCTTGACGAGCTCGGCCGACGAGCAGGCGAAGCCGAGGGCGAGGATCGCGACCGACAAGAAAGGAAGCCCTAATTTCACGCTCCAACCATGACCCTCCCCCTTGCTCACGGCCAGCAAAAAGGGTCTTCTACAACGGCATGATCGAGATTCCCGACGGCTTTACGGGAGGGGAGGTGCTGGAGGACGGCCCCTTTTTCCAGGTCCGCGTCGCTCATCGAGCCGGCGGGCGCTTCGTGCTCAAGCGGCTGGCGACGCGCGTGCGCGACGTCCCGGAGGCTCGCTCGCTCCTCGTCCGCGAGGCTCAGGTGCTCGAGGCGCTCGCCGGTCGGGCAACGCCGGGGCTGGCCGCGTGGGGGGAGGATCACTCGGGCCCCTGGCTTGTCATGGATCACATCGAGGGGGCCAGCCTCGCCGAGCGTATGCAGACCGAGGGGATCTCTTCCGACTCCCTCCGACGCCTCGCTCGCGCAGCGCTCCGCGCGCTGGCCACGATCCACAGCGCCAGCGACGAGCAGGGCTTCCCGCTCGGGATCGTCCACGGCGATCTGAGCCCGAACAACCTGCTTCTGACGGGCGCCGGCGGGGTGATCATCATCGACTTCGGGCTCGCGCGCCTGCGCGGCGACGGCCCGGCGCGCGGGCCGATGCGAGGCACCCTCACCTACATGTCCCCGGAGGTCGCGAGGGGCGAGCCCGCCACCACGGCGAGCGACGTCTTCGCGCTGGGCGCGAGCCTCCTCCACGCGGCGACGGGGCACGTCCCCCGACAGGCGCGGACCGAAGCCGCCATGCTCCTCCTCGCGGCCGACGTCCCCCTCGACGGCGGCCCGCTCGACGCCCTCGTCCCTGGCCTGTCGGCGGCCCTCGAGATCTCGCCTCTGGCGAGGCCGTCCGCCGAGGAGCTGGCGTGAGCTCCGCGCCCTACTGTGCTACTCCCCGGATCCATGAGCACCGCCTCGACTCGACTGGACACCCTCTGCATCCACGCGGGCCAGGAGCCCGATCCCCTCTCCGGCGCGGTGATGACGCCCATCGTGCTCTCGAGCACCTTCGCCCAGGACGGCCCGGGCAAGGACAGGGGCTACGACTACTCCCGCGCCGGTAACCCGACACGCACCGCGCTCGAGGGCTGCCTCGCCGCGCTCGAGGGCGCGAGGCACGGGCTGGCGTTCGGCTCCGGCTGCGGCGCCACCACGACGATCCTTCTCACCCTCAGGAGCGGCGATCACGTCCTCGTGGGTGACGACGTCTACGGCGGCACATTCCGCATCTTCGACAAGGTGATGAAGCAGTTCGGCCTGGAGGCCACCTTCCTCGACATGAGCGACGCGGGCGCCGTCGCCCGCGCCATCCGCCCCAACACGCGGATGCTCTGGCTCGAGACCCCCTCGAACCCGATGCTCAAGATCTTCGACATCGCCGCTCTGGCCGAGGTTGCCCGGAAGGCCGGGGTGAGCCTCTGTGTCGACAACACCTTCGCGACGCCCGCCCTCCAGGTCCCTCTCGCCCTCGGCGCGACGCTCGTGGTCCACTCGACGACCAAGTACCTGAACGGTCACTCCGACGTGGTGGGCGGCGCCATCATGACGAGCGACGACGACCTCGCCCAGAAGCTGCGCTTTCTTCAGAAGTCGGTCGGCGCCGTCCCCGGCCCCTTCGACTGCTACCTCGTGCTCCGCGGCCTGAAGACCCTGGCCATCCGGATGCGCCAGCACGTGAAGTCCGCGCGGGCCATCGCCGAGTCGCTCGCGTCGCACCCCCAGGTCGTCAAGGTGATGTACCCTGGCCTCGCGTCTCATCCCGGCCACGCCCTGGCCGAGCGGCAGATGCGCGGTCCTGGCGGCATGATCAGCCTCGAGATCGCGGGAGGGTTGCCCGCGTCGACCGCCTTCCTCAAGGCGCTGCGCATCTTCGTGTGCGCCGAGAGCCTGGGCGGCGTCGAGTCCCTCGCCGAGCACCCCGCCATCATGACGCACGCCAGCCTGCCGGCCGAGGTGCGTAGGGACCTGGGCATCGGCGACGGCCTCGTCAGGCTCTCGGTGGGCCTCGAGCACATCGACGACCTCAGGGAGGACCTCGAACGGGGCTTCCAGGCGGCCGCGAACGCCTGACCTCGCCCGGGAAGGCTCCATCGGGGGCCTGTACGCTTTGGGGGAGAGCAAGCGCGGCGTTCCAGGTAGAATCAAAGCGCGTTGGTTTCTTCCACCGCACCCCACCCTTCTGCTTCACTTCATCTGTCGGGGGACCTGGGCTGTACGCCCCTCCCCAACGCTCAGAGGAAAATCCATGAGTCCCACGTCCACCGCCCATATCTCCGTCCTCCGGCTCGCGCTCGCTCTCGCGGCTCCAGCCGCCGTCTTCGCGGCCATCCCGGGCTGCTCCGACCCGGTGCCTGCCATCCCGCGCGTGATCATCGAATCGACGATCGGTCCAGGCGGAAACCCCGCGGCGACGTGCGGGATCTCCTCCAGCGACTGGATCACCATCGGCAATTTCGGCGGGCCGGGTACGCCTCCCCGCCCGGTGGACGACAAGGCCGCCGAGGGCTCGGGCGCGGTGTCGGCCAGCTGCAGCGTCATCCCCGAGGGGGACGGGTTCCGTGTGAGCGCCCAGGCCAGCATCTCCGGCCTGAACGCGGGCAGCATCATCGTGGCGGGCCTCTTCCGTCCCTCCCCGGATCCCCTCAAGGCCCCGCTCCAGGAGAACATCACGGTGGTCTTTAGCCGCCGCGATTTCGGGCGCTGGGAGCAGAAGGACTGCAAGGCCACGTACAGCGTCAGCCCGACTGCGGGGGTCGCGGCGGGCCGGATATGGGCCAAGACGACCTGCCCCACCGCCAAGAACCTCGACAACGGGGCCCGGCTCTGCGAGGCCACCGTCCAGTTTCGCTTCGAGAACTGCGAGCAAGCCGTCACCGGCCAGGTCCAATAGGGCCCACGGTCCAGGCGCGCGGCTCTCCTTCTCTCGCTCGACACAACGCCTCGTTGGGCTGAGAGGCGGAAGGATCTTACAGGGAGGAGAGACGAGGAGAAGACGATCAGTCGTCGCTCGAGCGGCCCTCCTTGAGGGAGGCCAGGATCCCCTGCACCTCGGTGGCCACCTCGAACTCCGGTTTGGCCGCGAGGAAGGCCTCCAGGTGCCTGCGGGCCGGCACGTCGTCGCCGCGCGCCAGGTAGGCCATGCCCAGCGCATAGAGTACGTCGCCATCGCCTGGGGCCTGCTCGATGGCCCGGCTCCCCTCGGCGATCGCCTCCCTGAGCTCGCCCAGCTGGCGGAGAACGTGGCACAAGGCGATGCGGGCGCCTAGGTGCTGGGGAGCTACGAGGAGGCACGCCCGGTACGCGTCCCGCGCAGGCGCGATCTCGCCGCACTCGAAGAGTGCCTGACCCAGGAAGAAGTACGCATAGGCATTGTTCGCGTCGGCCCTGAGGACATCGCGCAGCGCCGTCAGCGCCTCGCGGAAGCGCTCCTCGTGCATGAGCTCGATCGCTTCTTCGACGGCGTCCCACTGCGCGTGATCCTTGGGAGGCTCTCTCGTCCGGGTCATGGGAGGCCTTTAGCCCCGCGCGCTATCCAGAGAAAGCCCCTTCGAGTAGAGGAGCGCCGGGCCATGCGCTCTCCTGCGCGTCTCTTCTTTGCCGGCAGCTTCGCCGTGACCCTCGCCTTCGGGCTCTGGTTCGTCGCGCCGGCCGTCCGCGCGTGCGAGGGGCGGTGGCCCGCGCCGCTGGACGACGTGTACATCCACGCGAACTTCGCGCGAGCCACCGCGCTGGGATCCCCGTTCTCGTGGATCGCAGACCAGGGGTATAGCTCCGGCGAGACCGCGCCCCTCTATCCGTTTCTCCTTGCTCCGGCCTGGCTCCTGGGCGCGCGAGAGGAGCACCTGGTCCTCGCGGCCTTCGTCCTCGCGTGCGCCGCGCTCGCCCTGGGGGCGAGCTCGCTGCGGGCCCTCCTCGGCCGGCGCAGCGGCCCCCTGGCCGCTGCGGGCGCCATGGCGTGGCTCTCGGTCGGCACCCTGGATTTCACATGGTTCTCGGGCATGGAGGCCGCGTGCTTCCTCGCCGCCACCCTGCGCGCGCTGCTGTGGGCCGAGCGCGCCCGCGCCCGCGACCCGAAATTTTCCAGGAGGAAGTCCGTGGCGAGGACGGGGCTGTGGGGCGCCGCGATGGTGTCGCTCAGGCCCGAGGGCGCCCTGCTGGTCGCGCTCTTCGCGATCCTCGCGGCTCGCGGCGCCGGGACCCGCTCGGCGCTCGCCACGCTGCTGCGCGTGGGGCTCCCCGGCGCCCTGGCCATGGGGCTCGTGCTGCTCCAAAACCGGCTATTCACTGGCGATTTCGCCTCCGCCGGCGCGAGGCTCAAGCTCCTCTCGTCCAACCCCTTCCTCGACGACGTGACCCGGGCCAAGGAGCTCGTCTTGAACCTCCTCGCCCTCGAGTGGAAGGTCATGGACACCCAGATGGGGCCCGCTTCCTGGATGGCCTCGCTCTTCCCAGGGCTCGCGCTCGCGGCGTTGCTCCGCAAGGAGACGCGCCACGCCGCCGCCGCCTGCCTCCTCGGCGCGCTGTGCTTCGCGCTCGTCGTGTCGTGGAACGCCACCGCGCGCTACCAGGGCTTTCGCTACTACGCGCCAGCCCTCGCGCTGCTGCTCGTCGCCAGCGCCCTGGGCGCCTCCGCGCTCGGCCGCTCGCGCCAGGCGCGGCTCGCGGGCGCTGCACTCCTGACGATCCCCGTGGGGCTCGCGCTCTCTCGCGTGGAGCCGCAGCGCGCCTTCTTCGCGCGAGCCTCGGCGAACGTTCACGGCCAGCAGGTCGAGCTGGGACGTCGCGTCGCGCGCACCCTGCCCAAGGACGCGAGGGTGCTCGTCGGCGACGCGGGCGCCCTCGCCTACTTCTCCGGTCGGACGACGATCGACGCCCTGGGCCTGGGCGGCTACCACCGACACCCCTTCGTGCGAGCGTCGGTCCAGGGCGAGGCAGCCATGCTCGAACTCATCGAGCGCCTGACACCTGACGCTCGCCCCACACATCTCGCCCTCTACCCCAGCTGGTTCCCCGCGACCACGTCCCTCTTCGGCGCCGAGATCGACCACGTCACCATCACCGACAACGTGATCTGCGGGAGCCCCACCAAGATCCTCTACCGTGCCGACTTCGCCGCGATGGGCCTGCCGCTCGACCGGGGCTCACCTCCGCCAGGAGCGGGCGCGGTCATCGACGAGATCGACGTGGCGGACATCGAGAGCGAGGAAGAGCATGGCGCAACCAACCCGACTCCGCTCGGAGGCTTCACCCTCGCCAAGATCCTGGCGGCCGAGGGGCGAGTTCGGCTCTTCGACGCCGGCCGGATCGTCCCTGCCGGACGGGTGCTGTCCTTCACCCTGCTCTCCGGGATCCAAGGCGAGGCAAGGCTCACTGTGCGCGGCGACGAGGGGGGGGTCTCGTTCCAGATCAGGCTCGTTCGGGGTGGGCTCACCCTCCACGAGGCACGAGGCACGGCGGCCGAGGTGGCGGGGCGATGGACCCACGTGACCCTCGAGGTGCCGGAGGTGCGTGAGGGAGACCGGGTAGAGCTCAGGGCGGAGGCCGAGGCGCGCGTCTACCACGCATGGACAGGGCGCCGAGACCGGAGGTAGGAAGGCAGAGCCGGTTCAGGGCACGACGTCGATCCTCCAGATATCGGACAGCCACTTGGGGGGCTCGTTCGCCCCGCGCTTGGGGTCCTCGTCGAACTCGTTGCCCAGCCCCACGTACAGGGCCCCCTTATAGGCCCAGACGTTGTGGGCGTGGCGCCCCGCGAAGTCCGTCGGAGGGACCGCCTCGTACCAGTTTCTACCGTCCGAGGTGTACCAGGCGTCGGCCAGGTTTCCGTCGATGTCGGCTCCTGCGATCACCCAGAGGCGCTCATCAAAGACCGCGGTGCTGTGGTACGAGCGGGTCGAGAAGGGCGCTATCTCGGGCTCCTTCCTCCACTCCGCACCGTCCGCCGTACTCCACGTGTCGGCGTAGTAGTTACGGTGAGGACGCCCCGAGACGACGTCGTCATACGTACCTCCACCAACCACCCACATCCGGCCCTTGAAGGCGGGGCTCTCGCTGATCATGCCTCGAGGCTCCCAGATGGGTCCTCGCGTCTGGACCTTCGTCCAGTTCGCGCCGTCCTTCGAGCTCCAGACGTCGTTGAAGACGGCGCTCTTGATCCCCGGCCAGAGAGGATCGACGAAGGTGGCGTTGGTCTCGCCGCCCATCGCCCATAGCTTACCGTTGAAGGTGCCGGTGATTACGAGATAGCGGAAGCCGAAGTTGTCCGACACCTCTCGGGAGGAGGGCACGTAGATGGGGTGGGTTTCCGTCTTGTAGATGTCCTTCCGCGTCCAGTTCTTGCCGTCTGTCGAGCTCCAGACATCGGTCTGGTAGTAACCCTGGCGCGAGTCTCCGCCGACGATCCACATCTGTCCGTCGTGGACGTGGGTGCCGAACCAGTGGCGGCCTTCCCAGTCGCGCTTGCCGTCAAACGCCGGAGTACCGAAGGTGTTCGGCTTCTCCAGGCTCCACTTGACGCCGTCGACGCTGCTCCAGACGTCGTTGGTCGACTCCAGCCGGTTGACGAGCGGGTTCCACCCTCCGAGCACCCACATCCGGTCGTTGTAGACAAGCCCCCCCACGCCGTCGCGCCCCCCCCAGGGCGCCTCGTTGAGGATCTTGGTCCACCGGTACTTTCTCCGGGTCGACGGTTCGAACTCCACGTCCTTCGTCTCTACCTGGGAGTCGCTGATGGCCACGCGAAAACGGACCTTGGGTGGGCCGCTGGCAGGGACCACCCACACGTACCGGTTGTCGGGGTACGCCGAGACGTTCTCCACCTGCTGCCAGGTGGCCCCGCCGTCGAAGCTCGCCGTGATCTTGGCCAGGATCTCGATATTCTTGGGGAGATCAGGCACCTTCCAGGCGAGGAGGTGGGAGCTCTCGCGGGCCCACCGCACGCCCTCCGGGATGGGCTGGAGCTTGATCGTGGGCTTTATATGTACCTCGGGAGTCTCGCCACCGTTCGATCCGGCAGGGTCCTCCTCGGGGAGCGGCACCGCACATGATGTTAGAATGTAGAGGCCCAGGCCCGCTCCAAGCCCTAGCCCCCACCGAACACCAGCCACTTTCACCATGGTCCTGAGTCTAGTTCCGCAAGCTCGTCCCTCAACCAAGGAAAGCTTACAACGCTGAAAGGAGATCTAGCTCGGCTCGCTTCGGGTCCTGGGCGGCATGCCAAACGCCTGCCTCACGCTGTCCGGAATGCGCGTCGGCCGCCCGCGAGCCACGTCGACAAAGCCCCACACGGTCTCGGCCTGGAGGAGCGTCTCCAGGTCGTGCAGCCGGCGGATCTCGGTCCTCCGGACGCACTTCGCGGCCATGGCCGTGGGAATCCAGGTGCGCACCTCGAGCGCCTCACCGCGAAGGGCGGGCCGCAGATAGTCGAGCTCGTGGCGCCTCACGACGAACACACCCCCCAGCTCGCCGTAGCGAGAGAAGGTGAGCCCCACCGCATCCGAGTGGGCGACGGCGATGTCCTGAACCCAGCGCAGATAGGCCACGTTGTTGGCGTGTCCCAGAGCGTCGATGTCGTTTTCCTCGACGATCACCACGATCTTGAACGCGGGGTGCTTCGCGTCCCCGCCGCTCGGAGGAGGGGCCTGGTCAAACGGCTTGGTCACCGTTGTCTCCTACTTCTCCGCCGCCTCCCCGCGCAAGGCCAGAAGTTTGGCCCGTGAGCACGCTTCGTGCTTTCTGTCGAAGCGCCGATGCGCGCACTCTTTCCTCGACGGGGAGACCTCACCGAAACCATCGCCACGCTGCGCGAGGTGGTGCTCTCCCCGCTGGACCTCGTCGCCTGCATCCCCGAGGGCCTGGGCCACGGGGACGACGTCGTCGTCCTGATCCACGGCTTCATGGCGAGCGCCGGGGTGTTCCGCCCCATGCGCAAGGCGCTCGAGACGCAGGCGCGCATCAAGGTGGCCACGTTCACCCACGCTCCGGGCGAGGGCATCCAGCGCATCGCGCGTAACCTGGGGCGCCTGGTCGAGAGGATCCCTCGCAGCGCACGTATCCACCTCGTGGGGCACTCGCTCGGCGGGCTGGTCGCTCGCTGGTTCGTCCAGGAGCTGGAGGGCCACGGCCGTGTGGCTCAGACCGTGTCGATCGCCAGCCCCTTCTTCGGGACCACGCGCGCCAAGCTCTTTCCCTACCTCGTAGGGGCCGATCTGGTCGCCGAGAGCTCCGTGCTCGCTCGCCTCCGGGCGCGCGCCCACGACTTCGAGGTCCCCCACCTCTCGCTGGTGGCCGAGGCCGATCGGGTGGTGGTGCCGGAGACGAGCGCGATGTTCCCCGCGGGCGAGGTGGTGAGCTTCCGTGACCGCGGGCATAACTCGCTGCTCTACGACCCCCGCTCGATCGATCTCATCGTCGAGCGGGTGCGCGCCTTCGAGCACGCGCCCCGTTCCCGCAAGCTGCGGGTCTTCTAGGGAGCCGGATGCTTCTGCGGGCGTGCGGCTCGTGGTCGTCACGGCCTCGCGCATGAAGCTCTCTCCCCTCCTCGCCTCGGCCGCACTCGTCCTCGCGATCTCGGGCGCGGCTCGCGCCGAGCCATCCTCCTGGCTGTCAGGGGGCGGAGGCATCGCGCTCCAGAGGAACAACGGCGACGCCACGACGATCCCGCCGACCGTGTCCGGCACCGAGAGCCGGCCCGCCATGAGCCTCGCGCTCGGCGTGGGCAGCTCGCCGAGATCGCGCTTCGTCGTAGGCGGGCTCTTCCGGATGACCACGTTCTTCTCCCAGGGCACCGACATCGCGCTCGGCCCTCGCCTGGCCACGGGGGGCTTCGCCCGGGGGGACTTCGGCCTGGCCCTCGACGTGAGCGTGGCGGCCCGGTTGTACAAGAACGGCGCCTATGGCCGGTACCCGGTCCAGGCCATGGTGCTCCTCGGCCTGCCCTTCGGCTTCCAGGTGGGTGTCGGCGCTCAGGCCTTCAGCCTCGACGGAGGACCCCAGGCCGGAGGCATGATGGCGCTCGTCGAGCTCGACCTCCTGCGCCTGACGGTCATGCGCCAGGGCAGCTCGACCCGGTACTGGGAGAATCCCTCGCCTGTCGGCGGTCCTGTCCGCAAGGCACAGTCGCGTGGCTTGCTCGGCTCCTGGTGGTAAGCCATCAACGCCCCGTGGCAGCGAAGAAGAAAGAATCCCCACCGCAGCTGCATCTCTTCGGCCCCCATCCTGCGCCGGAGCTCTCGCTCGAGCGGGTCCGTCCCTTGCTTTCGCCCGAGGACGCCGCCCTCGCCGAGCGCCTGCCGGACTGGCTGCGCTTCGGCACCAGCAGCTGGACATTCCCTGGGTGGGCCGGCATCGTCTACGCCGGAGCTCCGACGCAGAAGGAACTCGTGGCGACAGGCCTGGCCGCCTACGCCGCCAACCCCTTGCTCCGCGCGGTGGGCATCGACCGCAGCCACTACGCTCCGCTCACGAGCGCCGAGCTCTCGGGCTATGCCGAGGGGTTGCCAGAGGGATTCCTCGCGATATCCAAGATCTGGGACGAGCTGACGACCTGCGTCTTCCCCAGGCACCCGCGCTTCGGCGCCCGCGCCGGGGCAGACAATCCCCTCTTCCTCTCGGCCGATCGTTTTCTTTCCGATATCCTCCCAGCCTACAGGGAGTCATTCGCGGCTTTCACCGGGCCCTTCGTCTTCGAGATCCCGCCCATGCCCCGGGATCGTCTGCCGGCTCCGACCGCCTTCACAGCTCGCCTGGACGCGCTGCTCTCCAGGCTCCCCAGGAACTTCCGCTACGCCTTCGAGCTGAGAAACCACGAGCTCCTGACCCCTGCCTACGCCGAGGTGCTGAGGGCTCACGGGGCCGCCCACGTCTTCAACTACTGGACCGCGATGCCGAGCTTGCTCGAGCAGATGGCGGTCCCGGGTGTCCTCGAGGCTCCCTTCTTCGTGGCGCGGCTCATGCTTCCACCCTTCTCCCGCAACGACGTGCTCGAGGCGGAGCTCGCGCCCTTCGACAAGATCGTGACCCCCCAGCCCGCCATGCGCGACGACGTCTCGCTGCTGGTGCGGCGCGCCGCGGGCCGCGACACCTTCGTCCTCGTGAACAACAAGGCCGAGGGCTCGTCGCCGCTCACCGTCCGAGCGCTGGCGTCGAAGGTCGTGCGTGAGCTCTTCGTGTGATGCCCGGGAGCCAGGTACCGGCTCGGCGGCCTGGTCACCTGGGCGGGGCCGGTGGGTCGGGCGTCGCGCCGGGCGTGGGCTTCGGGGTCTCGACGTGAGGGCGCCGCTCGCCTTCCTTGATCGAATAACGCACGAGCGCCCGCAGCACCTGGTTGCGCTCCACATTGCCGACGATGGCCTTCACGTCCTCGTAGATGCTCGGATCGACGAGCAGGCCGCCGAGGGTCCCCTTGCCCGCCCGCACGTTCGCGACGATGACGCGAAGATCCTCGCTCATGGCATTGAAGTTGGCGAGGACCCGCTGGGTGTTACTGTCCCCGTAGACCACCGCATGGGCCAGGCCGTTCTGGGTGCGCACCGCCTCCAGGGTATTTCTTAGCTCGACCAGCGCGCCGGTCGTGCCCTGCGCCATGGCCTCGTCGTAGAGCACTGCGTGCGCGAGGCCCGGTCCGGTCCTCACCCGCGTGGTCATGTCGTGCACGTCGGCCGTGACCCCGCCGAGCTGCCCGGAGATGACCACCATGTTGGAGAGCAGAGCGTCGATCTTCTTGGCCTCCGCGGGATCGAAGAGGAGGCGGTGAGCGGCGCCCTCCTTGTTGTGGGCCACGGCGTCCAGGATGTCGTGGACGGCGGCCATGGTCCCCTGGAGATCCTTGCTGAACTTGTCGTTGGCCAGAGCGCCGGTGACGCGCTCGAGGTTGGCGAGGGTCCGGTCGGCCTTGTCCGCGATGTCCTCGGCCTTCGCCAGGTACTTGGCGAGATCGACAGGATCCTCGGTGCGGAGCTCGGCGCCCGCCGCCGCGAGCGGCAGGCGAGGATCGCCCACCGTGAGCTCGATCATCTTGTCGCCCAGGAGGCCTTTGTTGACCACGCGGGCGATCGTGCCCCGGGGCCGCTCCGGCGCGCCGGAGGCAGGCTTGTCCTTGGGGTCCTGGCCTAGGGGGGGTTCGGGATCGACGCGGACGCGCCCGGCCTCGCTACGGACGACATAGAAGGTGACGTGGATCTTGTTGTCCTTGCTCTCCTCCGAGTGCCCGACCTCGCCCACGGTGCCGACGTCGACGCCGGCCATGCGGATGGGAGCCCCCGGCTTGAGCCCCGCCACGTCCGAGAAGGTGCCCCGGTAAAGCACTTTCGCCTCCCAGACCCGGCGGTTGTTGCCGATCATGAAGATGAAGATCCCGCTGACGAGGAGCGCCAGGGCCACGAAGAAACCCACCTTTATGTTCTTCGACATGACTTCTCACTTCTATCAGGACGAGGCGAGCAGCACCGATACGTCCTCGGCCTCCGGGGCGTTGCCCTCGATGAAATCGCGCACGAACTCGTCCTTCGTGCCGCGAAATTCGTCCGGTGAGCCCGAGAGCGCGACCCGCCCCCTGTTTAGGATGATGAGGCTGTTCGACACGGTGAAGGCGGTGCCCATGTCATGGGTGACGACGATGCTCGTGAGCTCGAGCTGGCGCTGGATGCTCATGATGAGGTGGTTGATCCGCGCCGTGTTGATGGGATCTAGCCCGGTCGTTGGCTCGTCGTAGAGGATGACCTCCGGCTGGAGCGCCAGGGTGCGCGCCAGCCCTACGCGCTTGCGCATACCGCCCGAGAGATCCGACGGCCGCATCTGCTCGATGCCAGGGAGCCCCACCGCCTGGAGCGACCAGGCCACGCGCGCCTCGATCTCCGGTTCCTTCATCGTGTTCCAGTACTGCTCCCGCAGGCCGTAGGACACGTTGTCGCCGACGCTCATGGAGTCGAAGAGCGCGGCGCCCTGAAACAGGTACGCCACACGGCGACGAAGATCGTAGAGCTGCTTCTCGCTCATCTCGGTGATCTCGTCGCCGTCGAAGAGGATGCTCCCCTCGTCGACTCCGATGAGGCCGATCAGCATCTTTAGCATGACGCTCTTGCCGGTGCCGGAGGGGCCCATCACCGTCGTGGTCTCGCCGCGACGGATGACGAGGTCAAGGCCCTTGTAGACCTCCTTGGGACCGAAGGACTTCTTCACCCCGGCGAACCGGACGAGCGTTCCTCCCATCGGTGTCTTGATCTGGGTCTCGCTCATGAAGGCGCCGTCTTCCCTCGTGGCGAAGCCCGCGAAGCCCGCGAAGCCCGCGACTCGAGCTCCTCAGGCTCGAAGGGCCTTGGCCTGCCCCACAGGCTTCTTGTCCGTCGTCCGGCCCTTGAACTTCGAGTCGATCCACTCGGTAAGTGGAGCGGCCACGTAAATGCTGGAGTAAGTGCCGGCGATGATGCCAACGACCATGGCGAGCGCGAAATCCTTGATGACGCCCGTACCCCATATAAAAAATGCCAGCACGCTCAGCATGGTGGCACCCGACGTGAGGATGGTACGGGACAGGGTCTCGGACACCGACAGGTTGATCACCTGCTTGAAGGTCTTGCCCCGGTGCTTGCCGAGGTTCTCGCGGATGCGGTCGTAGACGACCACGGTGTCGTTCATCGAGTAGCCGACGATGGTGAGCACGGCCGCGATGGTCGACAGCGTCACCTCCTTGTGCAGGACGATGAACACGCCGATGACCACGACCGCGTCGTGGACGCAGGCGATGACGACGCCGGGCGCGAAGCGCAGATCGAAGCGGAACGCGAGGTAGAGCATGATCGCGACGATGGCCAGGGCCACCGCGTTGCGGGCGCTGTCCCGGAGCTGCTTGCCTGCCTTGGGGCCGACCCACTCGACGCGGAGGGCGTGCTCGGGGACCATGTCCTTGCCGAGCTGCTCGGTCAGGGCGTCGAGGAGCTGATCGCCCTTGGACTGGAGGTGAATCTCCAGGCGATGGTCCCGGTTGTTGATGACCTGAGGGTTGGTCTCGCCCTGGCGTAGCTTGACGCTGCTCACCTGGGCCATCTGGGCCTTGATGCGTGAGAGATCCGGGTCCGCGTCGTAACGAACGGATATCTTGTCGCCGCCCTGGCTGAACTTCACCTCGGTGGCGCGCGCGTTCTGGGGGCAGGCCTTCTCGTCGCCCCCGGGCGCGTTGCCGTCGATGGTGTAGCAGAGGGCCCTGCGGATCTCGTCCTTGAGGGCGTCGTTGACCGAGCTGACCTCCTGGACGCGGATGAGGAAATGGCGATCGGGGTTGGGCTCGGCGTTCACCTTGACGACGTCGGGCTCGCTAAACTGCTTGCTCGCCACGACCGCGGCCCTCACCCGAGCCTGGTCGATGGGCTGCTTGAAGGCGACCTCGATCTCGGTGCCTCCCCGGAAATCGGTGCCGTAGTTGGGCCCCGGGACGAACATGAGGATCGTCGAGACGACGACCAGGAGGAGGCTGAGGGGGATGAAGAGCCTCCAGCCCCACTTCATGAAATCGTAGGTTTTCCCAGGCTTGAAGAACTCCATCTCAGAACTCCGCGCCCACGCTGAGCTTGGTCGTCTTGCCGCGGGCCCACCAGTCGAAGACGACGCGGGTGCAGAAGACGCCGGTGAACAGGCTGGCAATGATGCCGATGATCAGCGTGACGGCGAAGCCCTTGACGGGGCCGGTGCCGGTCTGCGCGAGGATGAGGCCGGTGATGAAGATCGTGACGTGGCCGTCGATGATCGACGAGAAGGCCTTGTCGTAACCGGCCTCGATGGCGGCCCTCACGCTGCGCCCCGCCCGGAGCTCCTCCCGGATGCGCTCGTTGATGAGCACGTTGGCGTCGACCGCCATCCCGATGGTGAGCGCCAGCCCGGCGATGCCAGGCAGGGTCATGGTGCCGCTGAAGGAGGCCAGGATGGCCATCTGGAGCAGCAGGTTGAAGATCACCGCCGCGTCGGCGATAAAGCCCGCCTTGCGGTAATAGAACACCATGAAGAGGAGGACGAGGCTGGACCCCACGACGGCGCCCGTCGCTCCCTTGGAGATGGCGTCCTCGCCCAGCGTGGGGCCGATGAGCGAGTCGTTGGAGCGGGCGATGAGGGCGGGGAGCGCGCCGGACCTCAGCACCATCTCGAGCTTCCTGGCGTCCGCCAGCTGACGCTCGGGATCTCCAGAGCCCAGGGTGATGCTGGCTCGACCGCCGCCGATCTTGGATTTGATGACCGGCGAGGAGTTGACTACGTCGTCCAGGATGATCGCGAAGCGGCGCTGCACGTTGGCGCCGGTGATCTCCTCGAAGCGGTCGGCGCCAGCGGGGCTGAAGGTGATGGCCACATAGAAGCCGCCGAAGGTCGACTGGGTGTCGCGAGCCACCGCCGCCTCGGTGATGTAGTCGCCCGTGATCTCGGCGCGGCTGTAGAGGTAGACTGTGCGCCAGCCCTCCTCGGTGGTCTTGCCGCTGTCTGCATCGTAGTTGATGAGCTTCTCGAAGCCGATCACGTGATCGTCGGGCACGGGAAGGGTCTTGGACCATGACTTGAAGCGCTCCAGGCACTTCTGCATGGTCTCGCTGTCGCGCTTGAGCATCCGGGCAAAATGCGATTTTACCCGCTTGCCAGGGCCCGCCGGGGCCTCCTCGAAGCGGATATCGAGGTTCTCGCCCTCGGGCAGCTCGGCGTCCTTGATCTTCCCGAAGAAGTCGGCCTCGTCATCCAGGATCTTGAACTCGAGGCGAGCCGTCTTGCTGATGATCTCCTTGATCTCGTCGAAGGCCTTGGCGTCCTGACCCGGGACCTCGATGATGATGTCCTCGTCGCGCGTGGTGACGCTCGCCTCACGGAGGCCAAGGCCGTCGACGCGCCGGTTCACCGTCTCCTTGGCCTGGGTGACGGCGCGCTCCCTGATCCTCGTCTCCTCCTCCGGACGGATCTTGAACGTGTACGTCGTGGGCCCGGACTTGGCCATGCTGAGCTCGGTGAGAAACTTCTTCTGGAAGCGCTCGTCGATCTTGGAGGCCGAGGCCGGATCCTTGAAGTCGATCTTGATCGCGTTGGCGTCGGGGGTGGAGACCTTGACCAGCTCGGCCAGCTTGGTGAGCTCGTCGCGGGTGATCCTCGAGTCCCCCGAGTGGATCTGGAAGGCCACCGCCAGCTCCTGCCTCATCTCGTCGGCGAAGCGGTCGCGCTTGTCGCGGATGGCCTCCTCGACCTCCACGGTATAGACGAGGCGGAGGCCCCCCTGGAGATCCAGCCCCTTCACGATACCGAAATTGATGTGTTCCTTCACGTAGGTCGGGCACTTGAACTTGCCGCCCGACATGCTCTCGGCCGTGGGCATGAGCACCACCAGGGTCCCGAGCAGGACCGAGAGGATGAAGCCCGCCTTGACCCGCCAGCCGCCATCCATCAGAGGCAGCGTCGTGAAGAGCGCCCAGAACGCGATCAGCAGGGAGCTGACGAGGCCCCAGAACGAGTCGGCTCGGTAGAACAGGAAGGCGCCGATGAGGGCGAGGAGCGCCAGGATGAAGGCATTGCGTTTCGACGAGGTCATCGTTGGAAGGTCCTGGGAGCGTGTTCACCAGCCGGCGCGGGCGGTCTGCAGCTCACTTCTTTTCGGCGCCGGCCTTGGCCTCTTTGAGGTCCTTGAGATCGCGCTCCGGCGCGGCCTTGGAGGCCGGCGCGGGTTCGAAGGGGCCGATGCTGCTGACGAGCACCTGGACGGTCGTGCCAGGCGCGATCTTGATCTTGGCGACCTTCTCGTCGCTCTCGACGAGCTCGCCGATGAGGCCGGCCTGGGTCACCACCTTGTCGCCCTTCTTGAGCTTGCCTCGAGCCTCGGCCTCCTTCTTCTGCCTCCTCGACATCAGGAAAAAGAAGGGGATCATGATGAGGAACGGCAGGAACATCATGATGGGGCTGCCGCCCTGCTGCGCGGCGCCGGGGGGGGCAGCCGGATCCTGGGCGACGCCGGGGGTCCCGGCCTTGGGCGCAACTTGCTGGAGCGAGAGGGACGAGAGGCCCATGAGACACTTCCTTTTTCGCGCGCCCACGAGCGCCGGAGCGGCTCGAGGGAACGTGGCGGACGACGAGTAGAGCGGAACCTCGGCGGACCACTCCGGCGGCTGGGATAGTCCCAAGTCGGCTCTCCGTCAACTTGGGCCGTCCGCGCCGATCCGATCCCCGAGGTCGACGAAGCGGGCGAAGGACCGGCTCACTCTCCAGGCTCGCAGTCGAAGAGCTGTCGCCAGCCCGTCAAGGTCGGGGCCAGAAGGCCACCCGTGCTGGGCACCAGCGTCGCGCTCACCCGCAGGAAGGCCCGTGAGCTCTTGGTCGGGAACACCGTGGGGCCCACGTTCGCGTCCAGCACCACCCCCCCATCGGGCGCGCCCGGTGAGTAGAGCGGAAGGGGCAGGACACTCTG
>SXGT01190918.1_pt1 | contig 20207 bp, 13 predicted proteins | sample 3176221 | NCBI WGS metagenome assembly SXGT01 (sample SAMN11356862, study PRJNA531348) | freshwater metagenome | isolation source: freshwater sample F1-120 | place: China: Fuxian Lake, Yuxi | collected 2017-12-25
ATGCTTACAACTATATCATACAAAGCAGAGTTTGTCAATATGACAGCAACTATTTACATGCCTACACAATAGACCTGAAACGGGGATAACTTCATCAAAACAAGCCGTTTCAGGGTTTTAGTAGTGAGAACTTCGGGTTAGAGCTAAGCGGGATACGCAACCGCCGAGTGGGCCGCAGATCCACGCCGAAGTGGCCCGAGCGGCCCTCCCTGCCAGTCCAGCCGAGTCTCTGTCGTTACGATGGTGGCACTCCCGCCCGGACGTTTCGCCAAGCGCCCTCGTCCATCGGGGTGTTAACACTCTACCCCTTGCGAACCGCGCCGATTTGATGATAAGTTCCCTACTAGAGAGAAGAGGTCTCTTTGCAATGCGTCTCGCTTCCATTCTGCTCGCAACCGCTATCACCGCCTCCGCTCAAACCGGCCAAGGCACCATCGTTGGCACCGTAACGGATTCGACCGGAGCCATTCTTCCAGGCGTCCAGATTCGCATGGCCGACAAGGACACCGGCTTCAGTTATTCGCCTGCGACGAACGACCAGGGATTGTATCGCCAGCCGTATCTTAATCCCGGCACCTACGAAGTGACGTTTGAAGCGCAGGGCTTCAAGAAACTGGTCCGCACCGCGATCGCGGTCCGATCCACGGAGACTGTGCGCGTGGACGCCGTCCTCGAAGTGGGGCAAGTGGTGGAATCGATCGAAGTGGGCGCGCAGGCCACTCTGCTCGAGACCGAAACCTCCTCCACCGGCCATCTGGTCAGCGGCGTCCAGCTTGCCAAGTTGCCCTCGCCGCAGATGAAAGTGGAATCGATGTTGTGGTACGTACCGGGCGTCACCTCTCAGGGCGGCTTTGGTCACGCGGCCGGTGGGCGGTCCCGGGCGTTTTCGATGACAACCGATGGAGTGTCGGCGCTGACCCCTGGCACCGGCGTAATCGGCACCGGTCGTAACATGTCCACCGTCGAGCACAACATGGAGGAAGTCAAGGTCATCACCACCGTGCTACCCGCCGAGTACGGCCATTCGGGCGGCGGCGTCATGAGCATCGTGTTCAAGAGCGGCACCAACAAATTGCACGGCCTGGCTGAAGAGCGCTATATGGCGCGGCATTTCATTCACCGCAACTGGCAGGACGCCGCCAAACCTACCAACTCGTTCGGCTTCCATCTGATGTCGGGATCCATCTCCGGTCCAGTGGCCATTCCGAAGATTTATGACGGACGAAATCGGACGTTTTTCCTATGGGGCTTCCAGAGGCATCACGAGAAGGCGTCGGAGAATGCCGACCGGACCGTGCCTTCTCCGGGAATGCTTGCGGGCGACTTCGCCTTCGGCGGCATCGGCGATCCGATTTTCGATCCCGCGTCGCTGAGCGTGCTGCCGGATGGAACCTATTCGCGCACTCAATTCCCCGGCAATCGCATTCCGTTGTCGCGAGTCGATCCGGTTTTCAACAAGTTCATGACTTTCAATCCTTACGCAGCCGAAAGCAATCGGAACAATCAGGCGTTTGTCAATCGTCAAGGCCCGCAGAATAACCGGTCCGTCGACACCGTCTACCGCTCCTACCGCACTGGCTTCGACTGGAAGATCGACCACTCGTTTTCAGACCGCCACAAGATCTTCGGCCGTGAATCCTATTTCCGGCACCGGTCGTGGCGGGACCGCTGGCAGCCCGCGGTGGGCAATCCCATTTTCGACATCAACGTAACGCCGATTCCGATCAACCAGAATCAGCTGGTAATCTCCGACACGTTGACCCTCTCGCCAACCGTTATTAACGAGGTCCGATTCGGCGCGAACCGCCGCCACTTCAGTCGTTCACCGGAGAGCTTGAACCAGGGGTGGGCGGAAAAATTGGGGATTCCGGGCGTAGGTTCGGAAACGATGCCCAATTTCCGCAACTCCGGGGGCGGCCAGTTGATATTCGACTTTCCCGGCGGAGCCTCCAAAGAAGTTGCCGAGAACATGAGCCTTCAGGAGAACCTGACCATCGTGCGTGGCCGCCACACTTTTAAGGCGGGCTATGAGTTACTCCGCACGCGCCATAATGTCCAGATCGCCACCGAACCTTCGGGGCAGTACCGCTTTGGAGGCACGGAGTTCCCATTCCGGCCGAACACGGGCAATTCCTTCGCATCGTTCATGCTCGGCGGAGTGGTTCGGGCCGACTTCACGCGCGATCTCGCCACGTGGCTTCCCCGCTGGTGGTCGCATGCCGCCTACTTCCAGGACGACTGGAAGGTGTCTCCCAAACTGACTCTCAACGTCGGCTTGCGCTGGCAGTACGAATCGCCGTTCTCGACCAAATGGGGACAGCAGACGCAGTTCAGCCCCGACGCCACCGATACGCTTACCGGACGCAGGGGCGGACTGCTTCACCCGAAGGGCCTGCTCGCGAAGCGTGATTTGAACAATTTCCAGCCGCGATTCGGCGCCGCATATACGATCACGCCGAAACTCGTATTCCGCGGCGGTCTGGCGATGAATACCCTCGATCTGTGGACCAACGGCCTGAATGAGAATTTCGAAGAGTACCTGGCGTCGGCAACTTTGCAGAAAGAGCCGGGTAATCCGGATGTTGCGTTCTATCTTCGGAACGGCCCGGGACGCGTTGCGTTTCCCATCGGCGCGGGCGGAACTTCGCAATTCGTCGGGACGAACTTCAGCGGCCGCAGTGCTTCCTTCTACGACCCCAACATGCGGATGCCCTACACGGTGAACTGGAACGGCGGCCTGCAGTGGGAGTTCGGGCGCAATCTCCTCATGGAAGCTAATTACCAGGGATCGTCCGGCGTCGGCTTGCTGAACCGCTGGGACATCAATCAGATTCCACTAAACGTCGCGAACGACTTTGCGACGCTCGACCGGATTCGCAATCAGTATCAGAATTTCCGTCCGTACCCGCATTTCGGGGCCATACAGCATTACTCGAACTACGGCCATTCGTCTTTCCACTCAGGCACGGTCAAGGTGGAGCGGCGAATGACGAACGGTGTGTCGCTCACCTCTTTCTACACCTTCGCGAAAGCGATCGACGAAGCCTCGGACGACGGCGGCGCGGGCGGCATTACGTACTTCAACCGGAGGCTGGAGAAGGCCCGCTCGAACTACGATGTAACTCATCGCTGGATAACGTACGGCTTGCTGGAGCTTCCGTTCGGTAAGGGAAAGAAGTGGATGAACCAGTCCAACTGGTTTGTGAACGGCGTGCTGGGAAATTGGGAGTTGAACGTGATCCAGACGCTTGAAAACGGCCTTCCGATGAGCTTCGGATTCGCCGGTACGAACAACGTCTTTCTCCCTGGCGGACAGCGCGCCAATATGGCCACGGGCAAGACTTACAAGGACATCAAGATTCCGTGGGACGCGCACGGTCCCTCCCGCCACCAGACGGCGCTGGCGCTGCCGTGGGCAAATCTGAACGCGTTCGCTTATCCGGACTCGTTCACCGCAGGGGCTTCCGGCCGTAATATCCAGACCGGTCCGGGAATGCTCTGGCATCAGGTGAGCATCTCGAAATCGTTCACGTTCTTCGAGCGGCTCAAGGGTACCCTGCGCTATGACGTCAACAATCCGCTCAAGCGGTACTTTTTCAATCAGCCGAATGCCACCGTCGACTTCCGGAATCCTCAGAATTTCGGGAAAATTTCGGGAAATCAGGGAAGTTTCTCCGGCCAGGGTGGACGCCTGTATCAGATGATTATCCTCAAGGTCGAGTTCTGACCGGCTGTCGGCACGACACGGCGGAGACTCTCTTTTCGGGGATCCGCCGCAGCCGCAAGGGTTATAGTGGGTGCCGGTATCGATTGGGAAGCAGCGTTCCCCGGCCCGGGCATGCCTTCCGCCCTGCGGAATTCCGGTGCGTTTAGACGCCGTACCGGCGAGCGTGGCAGCCTCCGCGATACCGTAGTCGGTTGCGCTTTGCCGCTGGTGTTGCGCCTGAAGCGGTAGCGGCGCGTGCGTGACGCTGAGCCGGAGCCGAAGGCAGGGACGGGCTATCCCTCCGCGGCCGGGTAATGAGCCGCGACTGTGAAGGAGCGGGCCGCTACGCCCACTCTCCCCGGGGGCTTCTCCGGATTCGCCTTGCCGCGAGACGACTTGCCGCATGGCTTCAGGACATCCTAACCCCTCCACAACCAGCGCGTGCGGCCGTGGCGCGCCCCACGTCTTTGCTCCGGATCAATTCAACCTGAAATCCGAAGTTTAACACTTAAACCAATTCTTTTCAGCGGCTTGCAGGCTGGAAAGCCAACTTCGCCGAAGTTCCTTTTCCACAGCGTAAACCATTCAAAATACGTCGGATAGTCTTTGAAATGATTGCAACTTCGGATTTCAGGTTCAAACGGACTTGCGGACGGAAGCGAAGACTGTTGCAGGGCGATCTCGATCAAGGAAATAGGGCCGGGGTGCATCGGCCGCCGTTTCACCGCGACAGGGTCGGGATTGCCTTCCGCACATCGGCCTCCGGCACATGGTGACGCCTGTCGGCAAAACCGGATTCATCACCGCGCAAATGCGGCCCATGGTCCCTCATTGTGGGCGCGTCCTTACCGCTCCCCAACAATCGCGGCGCAGCCTGACTAACACTCCCCCAAGAGCTTCAGTACGCGCCCGTGCAATTCCTCTGCCTCAGCCGCCGAACGCGCTTCTGCCGCAATCCGCAGGATCGGCTCCGTATTCGACGAGCGCACATGGATCCATCCCTGCGGAAGCATGATCTTCAGTCCATCCAGCCGGTCCAGCCGCGCGCCTGGAAAATGTCCTTCAAGCGCCTGCATCAGCGCGCCCAGGCGTCCATGTTCGTAGGCAACCTTGCCCAACTTCCGCGAGTAACGAGGCAAACGCGCGGCAAGCGTGGACATGCTTTCACCCGTCTCCGCCATGCGGTCCAGAAGAAACGCCATGCCCGTGTAGCTGTCGCGGCAGAGGTGCACCGCCGGAAAGACGATGCCGCCGTTCGCGCCTTCCCCGCCGATGGCCGCATTCACGGCCTGAATCGTCTCCACGACGTTTGCCTCTCCGACGGGCGTTCGATATACTGCGCGTCCATGGCTCGCGGCAATGTCGTCGATGGCCGAGGATGTCGTCAGATTCACCACAACATCGCCGCTCGACCGCCGAAGCGCCACGTCCACGGCAAGCGCGAGCACGTCGTCATTATCGAGTATCCGACCGGTTTCGTCCGCGACGGCAAGCCGATCACCGTCGGGATCCTGCGCGAATCCAACGGAGCTCTTCGTTGCGCTCACGAGCGTCGAGAGATCGCCTAGTGTATCGGGACGCGGTTCCGCTTCGCGAGGAAATGGTTTCTCCGGGTCGATGGAAATCGCGTGCACTTCGCAGTTGAGTTCGTCGCGGAGAAACGCGGGGGTCATCGTCGAACCCGCGCCGTTCACGCAATCAATCGCAACCCGGAACCTCCGGCGGCGAATTCGTTCCACATCCACATGCTTCAGAATGCGGCTGATATGCAGCCGCGCGGGGGATTCGAAATCGTCGGCTACCTTCCGGATTTCGCCGTTCGCCGCGTTTCGGAACTCGCTCTGATGATAAAGATCGATTAGCTCCTCGCGCTCGTACTGATTGAAGAAGAGACCGCGAGCGTTGAACAGCTTGAGCGCGTTGTATTCCGGCGGGTTGTGCGACGCCGTGATCGCGATGCCACCCTGCGCGCACGAGGAACCGGCGAACATCTGAATCGTGGGAGTCGGCAGAATTCCGAGGTTCACCACTTCGCACCCGCTCGCGAGAAGCCCGCAGGTTACCGCATGCTGCAACATCGGGCCGCTCGACCGTGTGTCGCGGCCCACGACGACCCGTCCTACGCCAACGTACGTGCCAAAGGCCTGTGCAAAGGCGCAGGCGAGGGCCGGCGTGAGAAATTCGCCGACAACCCCACGAACTCCGGAGACGCCAATCTTCAATAAGTGTTCGCGGCGAGGCATTGTTCTACCAGTTCGTTATACAACTCGCGCGGCGGGTCTCCCCGCCGTTCGCAAATAATGCGGACCACCGGCTCCGTCTGGCTGACTCGAACATGGAACCAACGGTCCGGCCAGTCCACGCGCAGACCGTCGGTTGCGTTGACCTGGCCGTCCCGGTACCGCTCCCGGATCGCGGCCAGAAGCGCCGGAATCTGACGCGAGAGCAGCGGTACTTCGCCCTTGATGATCGAGTAGCGCGGATAGGACTTGAGAATCTCGGAGAGCCGCGCGCCTCGCTCTTTCATCATCGAAAGGATGGCGAGCATCGAAGCGATTCCGTCATAGATGAAGCGGAACTGCGGCATCATCACGGCGCCGGTACCCTCTCCGGCAAGCGCGATCTGCTCGGGGCGGTAGGTGGCCAGCGCATCCATCGCCGACTGCCTTCCAACCGGGACGCGCAGCACTCGGCCTCCGTGCCTCGCCGCAACTTCTTCGAGCAAAGCGGTTGACGACAAATTGGTGATCACCAGTTTGCCTTCATGCCGCGGGAGCAGGTAGTCCGCGATTAACGGCAGCACCAGTTCCTCGGACACCGCCGTTCCGTCCTCGGACGCCAGCGCAACGCGGTCCGAATCAACGTCGAATAGAAAGCCCGCGTCGGCCCCGAGCGGAACCATGAGCGGCGCAAGTTGCAGCCCGACCGTGTCGCGCGTTGTGGCCGGTCCGTGCGCGAACTCCACGCCTTCGGTTTTCGCGTTGATGAGAATGAAGTGCGTGCCGAAGCGCCGGTTCATTCGATTCAGGATGTGCGACGACGTTCCGTTGCAGCAATCGACGACGACGCAGAAGCCTCGGATAGCGGCGATATCGAACATAGCCGCGAGTTCGTCAAGGTAGGGATCGATCGTGCCGGTCTCAATGTGCAGGCGGCCGATCCCCCGCCAGTCCGCGAAATCGAACTTGCGCAGGTGATAAATATCCAGTAGTTCGCCCGCCTCCGCCGTCGAAAGATAGACGCCGGCGGGGCCGAAAAACTTCAAAGCATTCCAGGCCGCGGTGTTGTGGCTTGCGCCAATGGAGACTCCTCCCGCCGCGCCCATCCGGCGGATCGTATGCTGGATCACCGGTGTTGAGACAACGCCCAAATCGATGACGTCCCTCCCGCAGGCCATCAAGCCCGCAGCCACGCCTTCGCGAATCATCACACCGCTCGCTCTCGGATCGCGGCCGGTCACAACGGCTCCAGGCGCGTCGAGGAACGTTCCGAACGCGGAAGCGAAGTCGATGACTCGCGCGGCTGTGAGTCCCGGCCCCACGACGCCCCGCAGTCCGACGTGCGAGATGCGGAGGGACTTTGTGGCGTCCCGGTTCATGTTCGCTATTTGCCGCCGGCGAGTTGAAGCATTCCAAACGCCTCAGGAACGTGATACGAGGCTGCGTTTGTCGGCTGCCACGCGATACCTTTGCGTTGCGGGCCCGGACCCTGGAGCCGGTAAAAGTTAATCCGCATTTCTCTGCCTTTCACTGCCGGCCGTTTGTCGATGGCGCGAATCGGAATCATCATCTCGCCGTACCAGATCTTCCTGGCTTCGTCGATTCGCGCTTTCACCTGAAAGCCCGAGTTCCACTTCCATCCGCCCTCGGGCTGAGGATGATCCCGGTCGATATCGAGGTCAACCCACTCTCCCTGCGGCGAGACTTGAAACTCCGTGTAGTGACGGATGTTCGACATGTCCGTACCGATAAACACTTCGGCCACATCCCACTCCCAGAGCTTGTTGGTCTCGGTGGACTGCGAGGGAGATGGCTTAAGGTTCAACGCCTCGTAGGGGCAGACGAAGAGAAAGTAAACGTTGTCACGTGTCCACCGCGACCGAATCTCCGTGCGGTGCCCAGGCATGGGGTCTCCTTTCGGGCCGTTTTCCGCGAAAACACCGCGCACGCCTTTCCACTGTCGCGCGGATGCGTCGGCCGTCAGGTCGAAATCCTTTCCGGCGTGGTAACTGATTGCAACGCCCGGCCCGGCTGCGTGCAGGAGCGGTAGGCCGGCGAGCGCGGCAACGAACATGGGAATCTTCATCGTTCTTTTACTATACTGTCGATCATGCATCGACGAAAGTTATTCGCCTCCGTTCTTCTTTGGGCCGGACTCGCCCAAGCCCAAGTCATGAGCGACGTGAGGCCGAACGTTCCGCCCACGATTCCGGACTCGGTCATCGTGGACGCAAACATCAAGTACGGCGACTATGCGGAGACGGTGCTCGATGTCTATCGGCCAAAGGCGGTAGCGAAGGAGAAGCGGCCCGGCGTCCTGGTGATCCACGGCGGCGGCTGGACCAACGGCACAAAGGAACAGCGCGTCGAACCCGTGGTCCTCCGCTGGGTGGCGAAGGGCTTTGTCGTGGCGAATGTGGAATACCGACTCGCCAAGGCGGCCATCGCGCCCGCCGCCGTTGTCGACGTCCTGAAGGCCGCCGAGTGGTTTGAGAGGAACGCGAAGAAGTATGGCGCAGATCCGCGGCGCATCGCCGTTACGGGCGATTCGGCCGGTGGGCATCTGGCGCTGATGGTGGCGATGACGCCCAAGACCGCGGATCTGGGACGTCCGGCGAAGGTGGCCGCCGTCGTCAATTTCTTTGGCATCACCGACGTCGCCGATCAGCTTTCGGGCCCAAACGAACGCAAGTATGCGACGACGTGGATTCCCGAGATGCCTCGCCGCCTCGATCTGGCGCACCGCGTTTCGCCGATTACCTACGTGCGCAAGGATGTGGCGCCCATCCTCACCATTCACGGCGACGCCGACCCGACCGTTCCTTACGAACACGGCGTCAACCTCACGAAAGCGCTTCGCGACGCGGGCGCCGATGCGGTTTTGATCACCGTCCCGCAGGGTAGGCACGGTTTTCCGAAGGCGAAGACGGATGAGTTATACGAACACGTGTGGGAGTTTCTGAAATCCAAAAAGGTGATGTGAAATGACGCTTATATTGACCGCATTGTTGTTCCTCGCGTTGCTGCCGGCGGCTCGCGCGGAGAGCGGAGTTGCTCCGGAAAAAGTCTTCGGCGGCGCTCAGGTCCAGGAGATCTTGCGCGTACGGCTCGATCGCGGCGATCTGTTGCTTGAATCCATCATGGACGTAATCAAAAAGCATGATGTACACGACGGGGCCGTACTGACCGCCGCAGGCTCGCTCCAGGAGTGCACATTCCATCGTGTGAAGTCTCTCGCCGCCAAGCCCGAGCAGGAATTCATGACCGTGAAGGAGGCGATGGAGATCATCGGCGTCAACGGCATCATCGCCGCCGGCGAACCTCACCTGCATATGACGCTTTCGAACGGCAAGGGCGCGTTCGGAGGCCACCTGGAGAACGGCTGCAAGGTACTTTACCGCGCTGAATTGACGATCGCGAAATTCTCAGGCGTCAAACTGGCGAGAACTCCGAATGCCGAAGGCGTCCCGGTACTCCAGGAAGTGAAGCCCCCAAAGAAATGAAGTGGCTATCCTTGCACTCAGCCCTTCGCGCCGAAACCGCTTGGCGGGGCGGTCCCCCTGGCCCGCGCGGGACGCCAACGTCCAACTGCTGGACGCGCGGCTGAGTCGAGGGGACACGCAGGAAAGGATCCAGCAAAAATGAAAACCCTCATCCTCGGCCTCATTGCTTTCGCACTTGCGGCGCAAGACACGCTTCCCGGCACTTCGGCACTTCGGCTTGAAGGCGACGCGGCCCTGAAAATGGTCGACGGGATTCACCGCTTTCTCGATCGTGAGAACGGCCGCGCCCGCGAAGCGCGCTCCACCCTCATGCCGCGCCGCGAGCGCCTGCGCCAGATCATCGGCGCGGTCGACACGCCCGCGGACGTTGCGGCTCTCGAATACGTAAGCACCACTGCAGCGCCGGCCCTCATCGGCACGGGTCCCGGATTCAAAGTGTACGCGGTCCGGTGGCCCGTACTCGGCGGCGTCCACGGCGAAGGGCTCCTTCTTGAACCCGACCGTCCGCCGAATGCCCGCATCGTCGCCCTTCCAGATGCCGATACCACGCCGGAAGTCTTCGCGGCGGAGGTCGCCGGAGACCTTGCCTCTAAGGGGGCGCAAGTGGTGATTCCAGTCTTGATCGACCGCCGCGACACGTGGTCCGGCATTCCCGGCGTGCGTATGACCAACCAGCCGCACCGCGAATTCATCTACCGCATGGCCTTCGAGGTTGGCCGTCACATCATTGGGTACGAGGTGTTGAAAACGCTCGCCGCGGTGAACTGGTTCGCGCGCCAGAACACGGCGCTCCGCGTGCCGATTCGCGTGATGGGTTATGGCGAAGGCGGGCTGATCGCGTTCCATAGCGCCGCGCTCGACGAACGAATCGGCTCAGCCACGGTGAGCGGATACTTCGGATCGCGCGACGCCATGTGGCAGGAACCCGTTTACCGCGACGTGTGGGGACTGCTGCGAGAATTCGACGACGCCGCGATCGCGAAGCTGATCGCTCCCAGAGAATTAATTGTCGATGCCAGCCGCGGACCGCGCGTGGATGGACCGCCCCGCGAGTCTCCAGACCGGAAAGGTGCAACCCCGAACGGCAAGCTCGCTCCTGTTCCCGCGGCAGCGGCAGAGGCGGAAGCCAGGCGCGCGAGCGTCAAGATCGCGGCGCTCGACCCGGTCCAAACCAAACTCTCTCTGCGCAAGGACTACGATACGTCAGCCCGCCAGGAGCGCCAGTTTCGTGAGCTTGTAGCGCATGTGCAGACCCTGGTCCAGCAGTCGCCCAGGCGCCGCGCGGAATTCTGGAAGACCGCGGACTCGTCCTCGCCGGAGCGTTGGACGGAGACGACGAAGTCGTACCGGGAACACATCTGGCGCGAAATGATCGGACGCCTGCCCGATCCGAGCCTGCCTCCAAACGCACGCACCCGCCTGATCTACGACGAGCCTAAGTTTCGCGGATACGAAGTAACGCTCGACGTGTGGCCTGACGTCTTCGCGTACGGAATCCTTCTGATACCCAAAGATCTTCGCGCGGGTGAACGCCGCCCCGTTGTCGTTTGCCAACACGGCCTCGAAGGCAGGCCCACCGACGTCGCGAATCCGAAGCTTGACCACCCGGCCTATCACATGTTCGCGGTGCGCCTCGCGGAACAAGGCTTCATTACCTTCTCGCCGCAGAACCCCTATACCGGACAGGACCGCTATCGCACCATTCAGCGCAAGGCGCATCCGCTGAAGCTGTCGCTGTTCTCCTTCATCCTGGGCCAGCACCAGCGAATTCTCGAATGGCTTGCTTCGCAGCCTTTCGTGGACGCGGCGCGCATCGGATTCTACGGCCTTTCCTACGGCGGCAAGACGGCGGTCCGTGTGCCCCCACTGATTGATGGCTACGCGCTCTCCATCTGTTCAGCGGATTTCAACGAATGGGTCTGGAAGAACACAAGCGCCGATGCGCAGTACTCCTACATGGTGACCGGCGAGTACGACATGATGGAGTTTAACCTCGCGAATCTGGCCAACTACTCGGATCTCGCGAATCTCATGGCTCCGCGCCCGTTCATGGTAGAGCGCGGACACGCGGACGGCGTCGCTCCCGACGAATGGGTGGCTTACGAGTTCGCCAAAGTACGCCGCTTCTACGCGACGCGCATGGGTTTAGCGGACCGCGCGGAAATCGAGTTCTTCAACGGTCCCCACACCATCAACGGAAAAGGCACGTTCGAATTTCTGCGCAAGCATTTGCGGTGGCCCGAACGCTGATCCGGAGCCGAACCCCTGCGGTATCTTGGTGAGGATGCGCACCATCGTGAGGCTCAAGCGCAGCGAATTGCAGGCCCTTGCTGACCGGATTACGGAGGACGGCTTGTCTACTACCCGCAAGGTGCTTCTGGCTCTGGCGGTCGATTGGGATGTAGCCCCAGCCGGCATCGGCCCTCGCGTATCAGCCGCCGGGATGCGCCCGGGGAATTTGGCCCCACTGATGCGTACTTTGTCGGTCTTTGCATGGGAGGCGCGACATGGGATATGAGGCAATCCCAATCGCCCGGGATCCCCGTTTCGCTCATGCCATCCGCCCGTTCCAGGCAGGGAGATGTCGGCGTCATGCGGGAGAAACCAGTGGGGCGCGCGTATTCGCTCGGGCGATCACCGTGCGATTTTCCGCGCGCTCGGCGGCCGCACGGTCCAGATCCTCAAGGTCGGCCGCCGCCGTGACGTAATCGCGCGCGGAAGGTCATGCCGCGAACCCGCGTATACTCGTAGTGCTCGTTTTTGCGAGCTTGGTCCGCCGTTGAGCGGGCTCGAGCGCCCATGAGCGCTCTGCAGGAAGTCTTGATTTGCAAAGGGAATCCAAACGTGATGAATAAACTATTCGATCTATCGGGGCGCGTGGCGCTCGTGACGGGAGGCAGCAAGGGCTTAGGTAAGGCAATGGCGCGCGGTTTCGCCGAAGCCGGCGCGGATGTAATGATCGCCAGCCGTAACGAGGAAGAACTGCGTGCGGCGTCGATGGCCGTGGGCGCTGGTCTGAACACGCGCGTCGAGTGGATGGCGTTCGATCTGGCGGACCGGAAGCAAACCCTGGCGCTGGCCGATGCGGCGCTGGCGCGATTCGGACACGTGGACGTGCTCGTGAACAACGCGGGATCAAACGTTCCGGAGGCGATCGACGCGGTGACCGATGAAAACTGGGACCGGATCGTCGAATTGAATCTCTCCAGTTGCATGCGGCTCACGCGCGCCATTGTTCCGCGGATGAAGGCCCGGCGCTGGGGCCGGGTGATTCACATTTCGTCCGTGCTGGGGCTGGGAGGGAAACAGGGCCGCAACGCGTACTGCGCGACGAAATCGGCTCTCGTGGGACTCGCGCGGGCCAGTGCCCTTGACCTTGGCGCATTCAACATCACGGTAAATTGCATTGCACCAGGGCCTTTCCTGACGGACCTGCCGGGTAAGATCTTGACGGACGCGGAAAAGCAGGTGTTCGCGGGCAAGACCGCCCTCGGGCGTTGGGCGCGGCCCGACGAGTTGGTGGGTCCGGCCCTGTTGCTCGCAAGCGAAGCCGGCAGCTACATTACCGGAACCACGTTGCTGGTAGATGGCGGCGTTCTCGCTAACACGCTGTAAGCCCTCGGCGGCACTCGCACCAGTTGAGTCGAAACTGGGGCACCGGGCGAGGTGTGGCGCAAGCTCGCAGTCGCGGCGTTGAGCGGGCCGACGATGCTTGAGAACACTCTCGCAATGATTTGTTTGGTCGTCGCTTTCATCTTGATCGGCATGTTCACCGCGAATTGCCGTGCGATCTCTCAAACGTTGGCGGGTCCGCGCGCCGCGGGCACTTGGACGGGTTGGCAGAACGCGGTCGGCAATATGGGCGGAGTGATCGCGCCGATCGTCACGGGCTGGAGCGGTTCCTACACCGGATCATTCCTTGCGGCTTTCTACGGTGCGTCGGCGATCATGCTGATTGCGTGCGCGCTATACGGGTTGGTACTTGGGCCGATCCGGCAACTTGTACATGACGAGGCGTGGAGACTCGATATAATGGCTTCCACGATGCGCTACATACTCTTCGCAGCCGCTACCGCACTGTATGCTCAGAACTCAACCGAGCCCGGCAAGTTTCACGTTGAACATCCGACACTGAACAACCTCGGCTTCGAATGGCCGATCAATGGTGACGTCAACCGTAACGCGACCGTCAGTGTTCAATACCGCGAGGCGGGGCAGCAGCAGTGGCGCAATGGAATGGCGCTGGTTCGCGTCGGCGGTGAGAACGTGTATCGCCGTCGCGAGAATCTCGACTACACCGTGCCCGATGGCTTTGCCGGATCGATCCTGAATCTCAAGGAGGGCACCGAGTACGAGTGCCGGTTCGAGATGAAAGACCCCGACGGCGTTGGCGCCGGCGCCACACAAACGGTGAAGGTGAAGACGCGCTCCGAACCGCAGCCATACAAGGGCGGACGCGTTTTGCACGTCTATCCGCCGGACTATGAGGGCAAGCGCGAGGAACCGAGTTTTACAGGTCTTCTGCACGCCTACTACGGCGCGGGGCTCGGCGACTGGTCGGTGGTTTGGGAGCGCCGCGCGCAGCCCGGCGACACAATTCTCGTGCACGTCGGCATGTATCGCTCCGAGCGGTTGAGCTACGTCGACCCGCTGATGGCGCCGTTCGATGGCGTCATGTCGCTGGCGTTGAAAGCGACGGCGGAAAAACCGATCACGATCAAGGCCGCCGGTGACGGCGATCCGGTCTTCGATGGCGACGGCGGCTCGCGCATTCTCGACGTGATCGCCTCGCGTCACCACATCATCGAGGGCATCACGTTCCGCAACGCCGATACGGCGATCTTCGCGGGTTCAAAGGAGGTGCTCGGCGCGGTCGGCCTCACGGTGCGCAACTGCCGTTTCGAAAATATCGGCTTCGGTGTGTGGACCGAATACGCGGGATCGAGCGATTTCTACATCGCCGACAACCTGTTCATCGGCCGGGACGACCGGTTCCGCATGATCGGCTGGGGCGGTGCGTCGCGCAGCCCCGGCTCGCCTGGCTACCGGGCGCCCGGCGACTATGGCCCTCTAGGTCATCAGATGAAAAGCTATTACGCGGTGAAGGTCTACGGCCAGGGCCACGTCATCGCGCGCAATGCGATCGCCTATTATCACGACGCCATTTCGATCTCGACCTACGGCACGCCGGAGAATGATCCCGACATGCGGGCGTCGTCGATCGACATCCACAATAACGACATGCATCTGTTCGGCGACGATTTCGTCGAGACCGATGGCGGCGTGCACAACATTCGCGTCTACAACAACCGGGGCGTCAACGCGGCGCACGGCGGTTACAGCTCGCAGCCAATCTTCGGCGGCCCGGCCTACTTCATCCGCAACATCCTCTATCACGTGCCGAGCGGCGTGGCGTTCAAGTTCTCCGGCAAGCCGGCGGGGTTGTTCGTCTATCACAACACGATCATCGGCGAGAACGTGATCGGCGATCCTTCGGCCAACATGCACTTCCGCAACAACCTCTATATGGGCCGCGGCACCCCCGACCGCGGCGTTCTGCGGCTGGCCAATTCGACGGCCGGCAACACGACCGACTACAACGGCTTTCGTCCCAATCCCGGCGTGACGGATCAGTACGCGTTCTTCATGCCGCCGCAAGGCCCGCGTGTCTATGAACCGCGCCGTGAAGATTGGAAAACGTTCGCGACGCTTGCCGACTACAAAGCCGGCACGGGGCAGGAGGCGCACAGCATCGAAGTCGACTTCGACATCTTTGAAAGCCTGAAGCCGCCAGACCACGCCAAGCGGCACCTGATTTATCACGCGATGGATTTGAATTTTAAGCTCAAGGCCAATAGCAAGGCTGTCGATGCGGGCGTCGTTATTCCGAATGTGAATGAAGATTTCGCTGGACGGGCTCCGGATCTCGGCGCGCTCGAAACTGGCAAGCCGGAAACCAGGTACGGCCCGCGCTGGTTGACTTGGCAGCCGTTCTACCGCTAACCCGCCGCGTCGAACGCCATCTTGATCCAGCCGATCAACTCGGCGTCGACCTCGCCCACCGGCCTCACGCGCACTTTGTATTGACACATCCCGCCCTGTTGTCCGCAAGAACTCCGTCCGAGCCCGCAAGGGCGGGCCGGTAACTTTCGTAACGTGCGATCCTGGGCAATCCACATCGAGTTCCTTGAACTTCCCCGCTGTTGTGCATTGCTTGCGGACCCTGTTTTCGATTGCCGTCGACGTGGTCCGGCACTGTCACGGACCCCTCGGGCGCTTCCGTTCCCGGAGCGATTGTTCAACTTCGTCGGCCGGGAGCCGACGCTCGAAGCCACCACCGGCGTTCTCGGCCATTGCGCGTTGATACCCGATTCGTCGGCCGGGAAAGTGCCAGCTTCGGGTCATCGCCAGGGGCTTTTCAGTAACGCCACGGCGAGAGTTTGAGATCAATTTGTCCACCAAGGCTCGCTCACGTTCTACGTGCAACCAACCATCGAGCCGCAATCGCAGGTGATCAACGTCGAGGACGAGGCGAACAATGTCGGCGTGGATTCCTTGCCCAACAGCGGCGCGCTCGTTCGCAAGGAAAGGGACCTGGCGGCTCTCTCGGGCGACCTGGATGTCTCGAACAGCAGTTGCAGGCGATGGCCGGGTCGTCCACCGGACCGAACGGCGGCCAGATCTGCATCGACGGCTTCACCGGCGGCAAGTTGCCGCCAAAGGCCTCCATTCGCGAAGTGCGTATCAGTTCAAATCCCCTCGCCCTTCTTTGGCGAGTACCGCGGCCTCGCATGGTTCGGCCTGTTGGGCGGCGCGAGAACCTACAACCGCAAGGTGGACATTCAACTGCGATTTACGTTTTAATCTAACCAATATGACCTCCAGACGCACGGCTTTGCTCTTGGCTCTCGGTGCGCCAGCTTTACCTTCATGGGCGGCGGGCAAGGAATTTTGGACAGATAAGAAACCGGCCGATTGGTCGAATGGCGAGATCCAACAAATGCTGAGCAAATCGCCGTGGGCTAAAGAAGTGATGGCGTCTTTCAATCCAGGCCAGATGGGCGGTCAAGGCGGAGAACCCCGCGGCGGCGGCCGGAGTGGACGCGTCGGGGGTGGCGGGATGGGTGGAGGCGGGGGGATGGGCGGCGGGCAGGGCATTGGCGGCCAGGGAATGGGTGGCCCCGGCGGCGGTATGGGCGGCCGCGGCGGCGCCGAAACGGGCGATCCGGAAATGGGTGATCGGCCCCCTCAGTTCAGAGCTTTGGTTCGCTGGGAGTCGGCGATGCCTGTGTCCGAAGCCATGCGAAAGCAGCCACCTGCCGAGGCGGCGGAGTTTCACGTCATCAGCGTCAGTGGAATGCCGATGATGGGAGCGGGACGACGCGGCCTGGCCGCCGGCGGCGGACCAGTTGACGAAGCTGAACGGAAGCGCGAGATGCTGGAACGAATGAGGGAGTCGACGCAACTTCAGCGCAAGGGCAAGGACCCAATCTATCCGGCAACGGTTGCTCAGGCACAAGGCGGCCTGCTATTCGCGTTCGCCCGCGACTTTCGGCCCATCAAACTTGAGGACAGGGAAGTCACCTTCGTGTCGAAGGTGGGGCCGATGGAGCTGAAGGTCAAGTTCGCGCTCAAGGACATGGTCTACAACGGTCACCTGACGCTGTAGCTTTCGGTTCAGTGATCAGGCTCCCTTTCGCCGGCGTGCCAGGATGAGCCGCGAGCCGTTTGGGTGGGCGCGGGACCAACGCCGGTCACCGCTGAAATCAGTAGACGGGCGCGGAATGTGAGTGGATTGCATTTCATTTCCGTACTACTTATCATTGAGTTGACTGCAAGAGGCACCCAGTTCCCGACTTCCCATCAGCCTCGCGCTTTCCGTTAGTTCGGCCCTCGTCGCTCGCCATGGCACGTGGATCAACGGTCTCCATGGAGTATCACAAAGCCGCCCATCAGGCCTTTGAGGCAAGCTGATACATCTCATCGGTGCATTTCCTGACTACTTTCTTGAGCGCGGGATAGGGCTCGCAGTATCCGTCGATCAGCCCCGAGTGTTGGCGGGCCTGCCTTGCCGGGATGAGGTTCGGGGCGTCGATCAATCCGCAATAGTGCCAGCCCACAAACTCCGGACGAGCAAATGCAGCGCGAAAGAACTCTTCGGTCCACTCCGCTCGTTGTCTAAGGTTGTCAGCAATCGGACCATAGGGCCGCGGCATGTGTTCCGTAATCATCGTGAATGCCGCGTCCCCGTTAATGATGGGCCGATTGGCGATGCTTGACCATCGATCCAATCCGGGCTTCTGAACCTCGTATCGACCATACATTTGGTACATCGCGACGTCGGTGAACGGGCTGGTGACGGGCAAGACCGTGTCCATTGCGTCGGTGTTCGCGTTGAGCTTATCGCCCATGAACAGGTGATTCGAGTCGTACCGGCGAATGGCATCGCGGGCCGTTTGGTAGTACCGCGCGACGACGCGTTTGAGAAACTCGACGTTGTCCCGAGTCTCATTGCCGTTCGAAAGATCCGTGTGCCGTCGCCATCGCTCGGCCGATGCAAGCGCGCCGAAGGAGTCAAAACTGCTGCCATACGTCCGGTTGAAATCAGCGATCTCGCCGCGATAGAGATCCCGCATTGTCTGGACGTACTCTTGCTTCCCTTGTGCTTCCGCGCCAAGGTTGCGTAGCCGGCGGGGCCAACCGATCCGCGATCCGCGACTGGCGCCGCCAATTGTGTCTGGCCGCTCCCGGCAATCCTCCTCCGTGAATAGAGCGCAGTCGGTCATCGAATAGCCGAGCAGGAATGGATCGTTTTTCACGGGAGCGGCAATCTCCGCGCCCAATCGGTCGCAGTGCCGGGCGAATTCCTCTGAAAAAACGTCCACGAAGTCTTCGTTGGGGACGTCGGTTTTCCAATGGGGAATGTCGACGAAGGTGATCGGCAGCATGTAGGGTAGCGACGCTAGTGGGCGATTCATCACGTCCAGCATATTGTGGACGCCGACAGTATTAAAACCGTACTCACTGCATGTCTTCAGCACCCAAGTCTTCAGGGCGGCAGTGAAACTGGGACCAACGAGCGTCGTCAGACTCAGCACTCGCTCCCATGCTGAGCGGTTGTAGTGCTGCCGCCAGAAGTCGGGGGTTAAATGATTGAACCCGAAACTCAGGAAGGCGTTCCCGTCCGGAGTGACGAGCCACCATCGCTCGTCTTTCTCGACGCGGAAGAAGCCGCTGGCTTCAAATCGCCTACCCGTCCAGCCACCGAATCGGTCGAGCCGAGCGTCGGCCCCCGACGCGTGTCGCACCAGGAAGCTGCTGGCGGCCGCGGCTATCGCTCCACCAACCAACTCACGCCGTCTCATCTGCTTCTTCTCCTCAAGAGTTTCGTGTGGACCATCCCCTGGCGACGATACTGGCGCCGCTGAACGAAAAGCCAACGGATCACTCGGGATTGTAGCGCGATGAGCCGCTGAAATATAGTGACCCATTGCATCATTGGTTCCTCCGAACCGCCGACCGTAGCAAGCGGATTGCATTAGGGGCGTATCACGTCAGATCTCCATCGGAAGCAGCCCGGCGAAGAATCATCGCGGACGAGGATCGGGCGCGGGCCGAGACGCTTTGGATCGAGTCGTTAGAAGGAAGCCGCCCTTGATTTGGCAGGGCAATCGCCGCTTTGCGGCTTAATTCTCACGGCGCATCCCGAAACAAATCGCCTGGGCCCGGTAATGCCGGCACTCCAACATGTGTCCCGCTGAACCAGACCCTTGGCGTATTTCTGGCTGCGTCCGGCGCGCCTGGGGTTCCGTTCAGTTAATCCCGGCGACGTTGTCTTCTCGTTCTTGGACACAAGGATAGCGGCGATCGGGATCGCCCAGTCCTTCTGTCGGGAGAGCCCAAAGCCCAAGGCGTTCGGCACGACGGGCGAATACTGTGAGAACATTGCCTCACTCAAACTGATGAGAGTTGGGCGTATGGTAGAATCGCGGCGGAGATGCGTCTTACCTATTTTCTTCTTTTCACCGCCGCCGCCTTCGCCCAACCGATCAGGGTCGAAGCCGAGGCATTCGTCCGCCAGGAATTGGATTCGGTTCGCAAGTGGGAACGCAAACAGGGCCTCGATGCCAGCGGCGGCGCATATCTGCAAGCCCTTCCCGATACCCGCCGCACCCACGATGACAAGTTGATCAAAGGCGAAAACTTCACTGACGAACCCGGCCAGATGGCGGTGTTGACGTATAAAGTGAAGTTCCCCGCTCCGGGCCGCTATTTCGTCTGGGTGCGGGCGTTGTCCTCCGGCCCTGAGGACAATAGCATCCACACCGGCCTCGATGGCGCGTGGCCCGAGAGCGGAAGGCGCATGCAGTGGTGCGAGGGTAAAAATGTTTGGACGTGGGCCAGCAAACAACGCACCGCCGCCAATCACTGCGGTGAGCCGGGCAAAATCTGGCTCGACGTCCCTTCGGCGGGCGAACACACTTTGCTGTTCTCGCTGCGTGAAGATGGCTTCCGCTTCGACCAGTTTCTGTTGACCACCGATCCGAATTACAAGCCCAGTCTCTAGTTGCATTAGTTATCGTACTCCTGTATGTTATGCGCCGAAAGTCCGCGAAATTTCAGCTCAGCGACGAAGATATGAAGACTTTAGAGGGATGGACCCGCCAAGGCAAGACGGAGCACCGTTTGGTCGAGAGGGCGCGGATTGTTTTGCTTGCCAATCAAGGCAAGACCAATCAGCAGATCGCAGTGGAGTTGGATACCCGTACCGCGCGGGTC
>SXGT01566100.1_pt1 | contig 20207 bp, 33 predicted proteins | sample 3176221 | NCBI WGS metagenome assembly SXGT01 (sample SAMN11356862, study PRJNA531348) | freshwater metagenome | isolation source: freshwater sample F1-120 | place: China: Fuxian Lake, Yuxi | collected 2017-12-25
CGTCCCAGTCACGCACCATGGCGCACAGCTGCTCCACCGGCCCGTCCACAAATGCCTGACATTCAAGCGCCCGCGCACAGCCGGTGCGTGGGACTTCGAGAACTGGTCGCGAGATCAGGACGACTCGACGTGGACGCTCAAGCCCGCGGGCAATGACATCCAGCCTGGCGACATCGTCATGTTCACGTTCTCGCACATAGGGATCGCGACCTCCGCGCCCGGCCGAAACGGCTACGTCCAGACCGTGGAAGGCAACACGGACTCGGCAGGCTCCCGCGAAGGCGGTGGCGTGTTCGTGAAGTCGCGGCACGTCTCGAAAATCCGGTCACGGATTCGGTTCCGCGTCTGATTTTCCTCGACAACCCGCCCGCGCCTGTCACCGTGACGGCGCATCTAAAATGGTTGGTGCAAAAGACCCGGCCGCTACGCCGAGACCTCAACCCCGTGTTGAATAGCGGTGCGGCCGGGTCATCACCAACCAGCAACAATTCCAACCATGGAAGATCAAACCAAGAGGATAAGGCGGGGCACTATTGCGCCGAACGGACTCATTTTCTGGCGATACAGCAAAGGCCGGGAAGTATGGGTTACTCCCGAAAAGTTCGCTCTCAAGCAATCGCAAAGGGACAAAAGTTGGAACTTTGACAACAGGGAAAAGTGCCGCGAGGCTGAGCGCAGATGGAGAGCTCGCAATCCAGAAAAAGCCAAGGAAAAGGTCAAGCGGTGGCTACTTGCCGACCCCGTGAGAGCTGCCGCCCACATTGCCAATAAACACCACCGCAGGCGTCAACGGACAACCGGGCGTGGAGTTACCGCCACGGAATGGAAGGCCATCAAAACCAAGTCCGGTGGACGCTGCTACTATTGCGGAAGCGTTTCAAGGCTCACCATGGATCATGTGATTCCGCTTTCCAAAGGAGGAAAGCACGAAGCGTGGAACATAGTCCCGGCGTGCAAACCTTGCAATTCAAAAAAGGGAGCCGCTGATCCAGAGAAGTTCGCCGCCACGATCGGCAGGCTTCTTGTCTGATTTTCGGCTTGCAACCGTGGGCGCTAATGCTTTGCTCGTGACGCGAGACCGGCAAGGGCAGGACGAAATTGGCCACGGCTTACGGCATCCTCTAACCCTCAAGGCCCGCACCAAATCGTGCGGTAGACTAACGGTCAGTCATCGGTCTCATAAGCCGATCAAGCGGGTTCGACTCCCGCCCGCGCAACCAATTTCAGACAGTCGCCGGGACGCGAGCAAAAGCAGCGAACCAGCCCGGCGCAAGCACCTTCCCGGGTGTTCGGCGATGACCTCGCCGCCACTGGACGCAATACCCGGACGCTACCAGTGGGATATTCACCCCGCCGCCCGGGCGGGTAGGTCAACCGGGTAACCAAGGCCCGCACGATTCGACCCGTGCGGGCCTATCTTTTTGCTCGACAAGCTGCCCGGTCTTGCCATCGTGGCACCCTCTTCAACGGGACACCGTAGAACACGACCATGTAAACCAACCAACATCACCGACCATGAAACGAACTCGAAAATACCTCATCGCAATGCGAGCTTACTTCCGCGCATTGTGTGCCAAGTGGCGCAACGAAGAGAAGCTCCGCAAGCAGACCCACATTCACCAGCGCAACCGGCGCTTCATTCGCCCCTGCAACGTGCAGGCCACGCGAACAGCAGATTTCAAGCGACGCTACGGCATCGCCTGACCCCCATTCCCCGTTGGCCGCGATCCGGCCCCATGGACATGACGCCCGTCACCCTCACCGGTGGCTGGCGTTTCCTTTTCCAGACAAAACCCCACTCGACCCTTCGCACCCGCAACCCGATAGTCCGGCGAATGCGAGGCATCAACGCCATGACCGGGAAGGCGCTCGACGGGATCGCGCACCTGCGGCAGTCGATCAGGGACATCCTGACGACGCCGCTCGGTTCCCGCGTGATGCGCCGGAACTACGGTTCGCGCCTGTTCGACCTGATCGACAACCCGATCAACGACCAGACCCTCGTGGAGATTTTCGCCGCTACGGCCGACGCGCTGATCAAGTGGGAGCCTCGGCTCAAAGTCACTCGCGTGCAGGCCCGGAGCGTGACCGGCGACGCGATCCCAACCCCGAAGCCGTATGCAACCGGCAACCTGATCATTCGCGACTGGAACGCCTACGAGCGGACATACACGGTCAACGGCGTGACCAACGGACGGCCGAGATATGAGCATTCCGAGGGCACCATCGTTTGGGTGACCATCCCCGGATTCCTCCCTGGCACCATCGGGGATCAATATTGGGAGATCAACATCCCCGGAGAGGACCCGCTCGGCAGTCCATCTACGTCCGTTGTCATCCGCTCGCGCTCCAACGTCGCGACACCGGACCTCGCGGCCGACTGGTATCTCGCGGTCAACGACCTGCAAGCGCCGAAATTCAGCGTCCGGGCTGAGATCGTCACACCGGCTGCGCCATCACCCAGCACGTCGCACGTCGTGATTGACCTCGAAGCAATTTACCTGCCGACCGGGCAACCCGTGTTCCTCGACGGCCTCGTCATCAAATGAGCACTTACACGCAGATCGACCTGTCCACTCTTCCTGCTCCCGACGTTGTCGAGACGCTGGACTTCGAGACCATCCTCGCCGCGATGCTCGCGGATTTGCAGGCCCGCGATCCGTCGTTCAACGCGCTCGTCGAGTCCGATCCAGCTTACAAGATTCTCGAAGTCGCGGCGTTCCGCGAAGTTCTGATCCGGCAGCGGGTCAACGAAGCCTCTCGCGCCGTGATGATTGCCTACTCCGCAGGGGCCGACCTCGAAAATCTCGGGGCCCTGTTCGGCGTGGTCCGCAAAACGATCACCGAGGCCGACGAGGAAGCCATCCCGCCCGTCGCTGCCGTGATGGAATCCGACACCGATTTCCGCGCCCGCATCCAGCTCGCGCTTGAAGGTCTCTCCACTGCCGGTCCGATTGGTGCCTACCAGTTCCACGCTCTCAAGGTCGAAGGCGTCAAGGACGTCGAAGTCGTCGGCCCACCGACCACCGAGCCTGGAGTCGTGCTGGTCACGATCATGAGCAACACCGGCAACGGTGTCGCAGGCTCGCCGCTGATCGCCGAAGTCGAAGCCGCGCTGAGTGCCGACGACATCCGGCCGCTCACCGACGTGGTGGGCGTCCAGTCGGTCACGATCACGAACTATTCCATCGTCGCGACGCTCTACATCTCGCCCGGCCCCGACGCTTCGCTCGTCTATGACGCCGCTCTCGCATCCGCCCAGGCGTTCGCCGCCGCTCACCACAAGATCGGGGCCGACATTCGGATTTCCGCTCTGCACGCCGCGCTTCACGTGCCGGGTGTCGAACGCGTCACGCTCTCCGCTCCCGGTGTCACGACCGACCGCGTCGCCGAGCATGACCAGTCGTTTTATTGCACCGCGATCACCCTCACGACCGCCTCCGCATGACCTCCGACCTGCTACCTCCGAGCGCAACCAGACAAGAGCGATCCATATCGCTCTCGACGGCTCGCGCCTCCGAAGTGGCATTGCCTATCCGCAGCCTGTGGAACCCGCAGACGTGCCAGATTGACCTGCTCCCGTGGCTGGCCTGGGCGCTATCGGTGGACGTGTGGGACGCGACATGGCCGGAATCGACGAAGCGGTCCGTCGTGGCTTCTTCTGTCGAGAACCACCGCAGGAAAGGCACGGCCGGTGCCGTCAAGAGTGCGCTCGCCTCGCTCGGTGCCGGGTCCGTCATCGTCGAGTGGTTCGAGAAATCACCAGCGGGCACGCCGCACACGTTCACCGTCAACATCGTCGCTCAGGACACCAGTGCCGAGATGCAAGCGGCGATGGCCGCAGCAATCGAGCGCACGAAGCCGGTGCGGTCCGACTACGACATCGTGTTCGGCGTCGCCGCCGCGATGGACCTCAACGTCGTGGGCATCTTCCGCGCAACCGTTTTCACCCGGCTCGATGGCCGGGCAACCTACTAAGGACATGGCCATTCAATTCATCCTCACCACCGCGGGCAAGGCCGCAATCGTCAACGCGAACAACACCGGCACCGCGCCCGTCGTGATCGACCGCGTGGGCGTCGGCTCCGCATCGTGGACACCGACCGCAGCCGCTACCGCACTCAACACCGAGATCAAGAAAATCTCAGCCGTCGGTGGCGGTGCCGTCGCGGCCGACACTATCCACGTCACGGCTCAGGACTCGTCGAGCGATGCCTACACCGTGAAGGAGGTCGGGCTCTTCCTCACCGATGGGACGCTTCTCGCGGTCTATTCTCAGGCCACGGCGATCATCACAAAGGGCGCGGACACCGTCGCTCTGATCGCGACCGACTTGGTGATCACCGGAGTGCCGGCCGGATCGGTGACCGTCGGAGACACGACTTTCGACTATCCGCAGGCGACTGAGACCGTGAAGGGCGTCGCCGAGCTGGCGACCACCGCGGAGGCTCAGGCCGGGACCGACGACGAGCGCATCCTCACGCCTGCAAAACTCCAAGCAGTGACCGCCACCACCACCCGCAAGGGTGTGGTCGAACTCGCGACGGACGCGGAAGTCACTGCTCTAACCGACACGGCCCGAGCCGTGACACCAGCCGGTCTCGCTGCCCTCACGCCAAGCTCAAGCCGCCCGGGCCTTCTCGAACTTGCGACCGCCACTGAAACGCAGACCGGCACCGACTACACCCGCGCCGTGAGCCCCGGGGCGCTCAACGACTGCACGGCCACGACCACCCGCCGCGGTGTGGTCGAACTGGCGACGGATGCCGAGGCACTGGCACTCGCGGACACCGCGCGTGCCGTAACGCCGTCGAACCTCGACGCGATGATCGCCACGGAGACCCAAAAGGGACTCGTGAAGACCGCCAGCGACGTGATGATCAACAACCAGAGCAACACGACGGCCGCGGTCGTGTCTTCAAACTTCGCCGCCGCTCGGTGGGTGCCTCGTGCGTGGGTGGCCTTCCAAGGCACCGGCACGGTCGCGATCAAGTCGAAGCACAACGTCAGCTCGATCACCGACCTCGGCGTCGGCAAGTATCGTGTGAACTTCACGACCGGCATCGGCAACCTACTCTACGCGCCGTTCGGAAGTGGCGTGACCGACGACACGTCGGGAGACGGCGACAACGACTCGCTCGTCACGTTCTCGCCGATCACGACCGGGAACAGCGTCACTTTTTGGGTCAACGATCCGACCGGCAACGCCCGGCGAGACAGCCCGCATGTCTCGATCCTGATCATGTCCGACCCAGCCGCCTAACGGAAACAATGCCATGACCCAAGTCATCACTTACCCTACCGCCGACGGAATCGCCGTCGTCTATCCGACCGGAGAACTGCCCATCGAGGACGTGATCGCCCGCGACGTGCCCGAGGGCGTGCCCGCAACGATCATGAACTCGGAGGACCTGCCGGACCGCTACTTCCGAGCCGCGTGGAAGTTTCACCCGTCGAAGGGCGCGGACGTTGATGTCGAGAAGGCGAAGGATGTCCAGCGAAACCACTGGCGCAAGCTACGCGAGCCGAAGCTCGCCGCTCTCGACATCGAGGTCATGAAGGCCGTGGAACGCGGAGACGCGAAGAAGCGCGGAGCCGCCGCCGACAAGAAGCAGGCCCTCCGCGACGTGACCGACTGGCCGCTTCCCGACGACCTGGCCGAGATCAAGGCCACGATCCCCGACATCCTTCTCACCTAACAAGCCATGAAAACCACCATCATCGGACTGCTCGCAGCCGCCGCCGCCGCCATTCAGAACACCGTGCAGAACGGTGCGGAACTCACCGACTGGAAGACGTGGATTCTCCCCGTCTCGCTCGCCGTGCTGGGCTACCTCGCAAAAGACGCAACCGCCAAGTGATTCATGGACCCGATTCACGTTGAAACCGCCCGCGAGCTCGTCGTCCCGGTTGGCTGGGTGATCGCGATCATTGGAACTCTCGGCGGTGCGATTGCCACCCTTGCCGGGATCATCTGGAAGACGCTCACCGACCGCTTGGGCATACAGGACCGCATCATCGACAAGCTGCAGGAAGACGTTGACCGCCTCTCGAAAGGATGCGGACACCCCGACTGCCACTGGCGCGGACGCTGACAAAACCCCACTCGACCCTCAAGAACCCCGAACCTAACGTCCCACCATGTCTGAGACCTTCCTCCACGGCGTCCAAGTCCTCGAAGTTGACGACGGAGCCCGCCCCATTCGCACCGTCCGCAGCTCGGTCATCGGGCTCGTGGGATCGGGTAACAACGACGGCACGCCGGCATCTGTTGAAATCGGCACCGGCAACGGCAAGCTCAAGTTCGTCGCTCTGCCCGACACGGCATCCGATGGCGTCGCTGGCAATGCGATCCAGATCGTGGCCGTCAACCCCGGCACAAACAACGCCGCGCTTGGCATCACGAAGTCCGGCAACATCGTGACCATCTCGCTCGCGACCGACGGTTCCGCCGTGGCCACATCCACGGCCGCACAGGTCCGCACAGCTTTCAATTCCGACGCGGATGTCAACACCGTCCTCGCTTGTGAACTTGGAACCGGATCGTCTGGTGCTTCGCTCTACGCCGCGCACGCCGCGACCAGCCTCGTCGGTGGACTCAACCCGACCTTCCCGCTCAACAAGCCGGTGCTCGTGACGGCCCCGCGCAACATCGACACCACTCTCGGTGCCGACACATACCTCGGAAAGGCGCTTGAAGCGATCTACAAGCAGGCCGGTGCGGTCGTGGTGGTCGTTAGGATCGACGATCAGGAAACCGACAACGACGCGACCTCGATGACGGGGGTTTACGCTCTCAAGCGTGCCCAGGCTGATCTTGGGTATGTTCCGCGCATCATCATCGCCGAAGACTCCGAAGGCAGCATCGACGACGTCAAGAGCGTCTGCGATTCCTGCCGATCCATCGCCTTCGTCGGATTGCCGACTGGTGCCTATCCGCTCAGCACCGACGCCACCGGATGGGTGACCGACAACGGCGATGAGCGAGTGATGGCAATCTGGCCGTCGATCAACGGCGGTGAAGACCCGGCCCCGTATCTTGCGGGCGTCATGGCCAAGTCCGACAACGAGCGCGGATTCTGGTGGTCTCCCTCCAATCAGGAGGTCTTCGGCATCACCTCGCTCGACTCGCCGGTGGACTTCCAGCTCGGCGACTCGACCAGCCTTGCGAACGTCCTCAACGAGGGCAAGGTGACGACCTTCATCCGGCAGGGTGGTTTCCGCGTGTGGGGCAACCTTACCGGCAGCATCGACGCCAAGTGGCAGTTCCTCTCCGTTCGCCGCACTGCCGACATCATCAACGACTCGATCCTGTTCAACCACCTGTGGGCGGTGGACCGGAACATCACGAAGACCTACCTCGAAGACGTGAGCGACGGCGTGAACGCCTACCTCGCGACCCTCGTGAACCTCGGCGCGATCATCGGCGGCAAATGCTGGCCGGACCCGGCTTTGAACAGCCCGGACCAGATCGCGCTCGGCAAGGTCTACTTCAACTTCGAGTTCACGCCGCCATACCCGGCTCAGACCGTCACCTTCCGTTCGATCCTCACCAACGACTACCTCTCGGAGCTGATCGACTAATCCTCGCCGCCTAACACCACTCCCATCCACTCGTCATGAACGCAGCCGCTCAGATGCTCAAGAACTTCAACCTCTACGTCGATGGACGCGGCTACGCCGGGAACGTCGATGAGGTCCAGCTCCCCTCACTCAACATCGTGGAAGAGGACTTCCGTGCCGGTGGCATGGACGCCCCCATCGCGGTGGACATGGGCATGGAGAAGCTTGAAGCGACCTTCAAGGTCTCGAAGTTCGACAAGAACCTGATCACGAAGTGGGGCGTGTCCGTCGGTGGGCAGGTTCCGCTTGTCCTTCGCGGGGCGCTGGAATCGCTCGACGGCACCGTTCAAGCCGTGGTGGTCAAGCTGCAAGGCCGCATCCACTCGCTTGAGATGGACACCGTGACACCCGGCTCGAAGGCCGGGATGACGTTCAAGCTCGCGGCTTACGCCTACAGCTACACGCAGGATGGCGAGACACTGATCGACATCGACGTTCGCAACATGAAGCGGACCATCAACGGTGTGGATCGTCTCGCCGCACAGCGCAAAGCCATCGGACTCTAACCACTCATGGACCCGATCAAACTCGACCACCCCATCGACTTCGAGGGCGCGAAGCTCTCCGAGATCACGCTTCGACGCCCGAAGGTCTCTGACGTGACGGCCGCCCGGAAGGGCCACAAGGACGAAGCCGAGCAGGAAGTCTCCCTTGTGGCGAAGCTCTCGGGCCTCCCGGCTTCCGCCATCGAGGAACTCGACATCGCCGACTACAAGAAGCTCCAAGAGGTCCTAGCGGGTTTTTTTGGTTAGAGCGGGAGGACGCAATGCGGGCCGTCCTCGTGCTGGCAAATTACACCGGCTGGTCCCGCGCTGAAATTCTCGACCTACCCACCGACGAACTCGCGGAGTGGGTCACCAAGATTCCCACTCCGAAATGACCAAAAACTTCGCCGCAAATCTCAAGATCGGGGCCGCAATGGGTTCCTCGGTCGGGCGCGTGTTCGGTGGTCTCAAGACGAAGATCAAAGAGCAGGAAGCGACGCTCAAAAAGCTCCGCGCTGCCTACAAGGACGCCGCGAAGGGCACCGGCGAGTATGCCGGAAAGCTCGGCGAGCTGAAGGCTCACACCGCCGCTGCTGAGAAGGAACTCAAGCGGTTGAAAGCCGCTGCCAACTTCGACATCGGGAAAGGCTTCCGCAACGTCGGAGGCACCGTTCTCGGCGACTTCAAGCGGCTCGGCGTGATGGCAGGCATCGCGACCGGCGCAGTCCTCGGCACGGGTGCCGCGGTTTACAGCGTCACCAAGGGGTTCGTGGATTGGGCCGACGACATCGGCGACTCTGCCGAAGCTCTCGGCATGTCCACCCAGGCGTTGCAGACGTGGCAGTTCGCCGCCGCGACTGTCGGCGTGGGTGGGCAGAAGATGACCGCGTCCATCGCGAAGTTCTCGAAGGCCGTCATGGAAGGCGGCGACGCCACCGACGAGGCGCTCGCGAAGCTCCACATCAACGGGGCAAGGCTCCGCAAGGTAAAGCTCGACGAGCAACTTGAAGTCGTGGCCGAGGCGTTCAAGGACTACAAGGGCGCGGACAAGGCCGCGCTCGCGATGAAGCTATTCGGCAAGTCCGGCTACCAGCTCGCGGGCATCCTCTCGAAGGGCAAGAAGGGCCTCGACGAGTTCCGCAAGGCCGGTGAGGAAACCGGCGCGGTGCTCGACGACAAGGCCGCAGAAGCCGCAGGAAAAGCCGCGTCCGCTCTTGACATGTTCGGGATCACGCTCGTCGGGCTGCGGAACACCATCGCGATCCAGTTCGTGCCGGCTCTCCAACGTCTGACCGAACGGTTTACGACGCTGATCCGCGACAACGGCCCGAAGATTAGGGAATGGGCATCGCAGTTCGCAACCCTGATCGAAACGCGGGTCGTGCCCGCACTCGGTCGGTTCATGGACAAGCTGCCCGCCATCGTCGATCAGCTCGCGACGTTCGCCACCAACGCCTGGAACGTCCTCACCGCTGTGAAGGACCTCGTCGGAGGGTGGGACAACCTCGGCTACGTGATCCTCGCGCTCAACTTCGCCCCGACCATCGCGGCCGTGGGCAACCTCACTGCTTCGCTCTGGACGATGACCGGCGCAACGTGGGCCGCACTCGGTCCGTGGGGCGCTCTGCTCGCGCTGTTCACGGCCATGATGGCGGTCGTTGGCGATGGCAACCCGTGGGAAGGCCTCAAGTTCTCTATTCACGCAATCGGCGTCGAGATCGAGGCCCTTGGCAGGCTGATCGGAGGAGAACTCACCAAGCTCTCGAACTGGCTCGGTCGTAACACGGAAGCCGCCATCGGTGCCGTGCGGGAGGCTCTGGACACGATCAAGCTCGCGTTCATCGAATTCTTCGACTGGATCGGGTCGAAATTCGACTGGATCGGAAACAAGATTGCCGCGCTGTTCGCAAGCGCGAAGTCGCTCGGCAGTTCCATCGGTAATTTCTTCGGCATGGGCGGAGAGCCCGCGGCCGCGCCTGCCGCTCCGCTCGTGCAGCCCGGAGCCATGCCGTCCAACAAGACGAGCATGAACCAGAACAACAACTTCAACATCAACGTCAACGCGCCCGGAGCCGACGGCCGACGCATCGCCGACCAGCTCCGCAACGAGTTCAACCGCAAGCCGCTGTTCGATTCTGACGGTGCGCTCGTCCCCGGATAACAATGCCTGGCACCCTGCTCATTCTCGGACCTTTCCGGTTCGCTGTGGACACCGCAGCGTTCGACGAGTTGTCGCGCTCTTCCAAGTGGGACTGGAAGCCGATCGATCGTGTGGGCACTGCACCCGCGTTGCAGTTCACCGGGCCGCAGAACGACACGATCCAGCTCAACGGTCGCCTCGTCCCCGGCTTCGGTGGAGGCATCGAGCAACTCGCCCGCATGCGCATGATGGCCGACTTCGGCTATCCGCTCCCGCTGGTGTCCGGCACCGGCCGGGTTCTCGGCTTGTGGGTGATCGAGTCCATCGAGGACACCGGCACCCGCCACTTCAAGGACGGCTATCCGCGCCTGGTGACGTTCTCCGTCTCGCTGAAAAAATACGGCGACGGAAGCGGGCTCTTCGGCGCTCTCACCAAGATTTCCAAGGTGGTTTCACTCTTCGGATGACAATGGACTACGTGACCCGACAAGACGACTTGATCGACGACGTGGTGTTCCGCTTCTACGGCGACACCGACCGCCGCATCGTGGAAATCGTGCTCGAAGCCAACCGCGGCCTCGCCGACTACGGGCCACTGCTACCGGCTGGTCTCACGATCACGCTGCCGGACCGCGCACCCGCCGCAGCCGAAACCCTCACCCGCTTGTGGGACTGATGACCCCGACGTTCTCCATCAAGGCCGCAGGCTCCGACATTACCGGCGACGTGTCGGCCCGGTTGGTCAGCCTCGACATCACCGACACGGTGGACGAGACCAGCGACGGGCTCACCATGACGCTCGAAGACGCCGCGGGCACGCTCGCGCTCCCGAAGTCCGGCGCGAAGCTCGAAGTCTCGCTCGGCTACAACGGAGCCAACCAGCGGGTGGGCGCGTTCGTGGTCGATGAGGTTACCGTCGAAGGCCCGCCCGACACGATCCAAGTCACTGCCAGCTCGACCCCGTTCGTGAACGACCGCGGCGGTGGGGGTGCGGCATCCTTCACGAGCCGGAAAAGCCGCTCGTGGGACAACAAGACCATCGAGGACATCGTCAAGACCATCGCTGGCGAGTGCGGCCTCAAGCCCGTGGTGGACAAGACGCTTGCGTCGATCACGATCCCGCATATCGCCCAGGTGGGCGAGTCCGACGCAAACCTCCTGATCCGCATCGCTCGTCGATACGCCGGCATTCTCAAGCCCGCCGACGGGCGTCTCGTTCTTGCCGCCGAGCAAGGCGGGCAGACGACCAGCGGGTCCGCTCTGGAACTCACCCTCACGCCTGCGGACGTGACGAGCTACCGCATCCGCTACGGCGGCAAGGGGCAGGGCGTGACGAAGGTCAAGGCGCGGGTCCGCAACTATCAGACTGGTGAGGATGAGGAGATCGAAGCCGAAGTTAAGGAGGATCAGTTCGGATGAGCGACAACTTCCGAGAGGTCTACGGCTACGTGACCACGATGGACGAGGCCAAAGCCGCGGCGAAGACTCAGGCCAAGCGGATCGAGCGGTCGAAGAAGGCCGTCGAGATCACGATGCCGGGGAACACCGCCATCGTCGCCGGGATGCACGTCAACCTGGCCGGGTTCCGGTCGGGAATCAGCGGCCGATACAAGGTCGTGACCGTGCGGCATTCGGTGAGTCGTTCGGGGTTCACGACGACGATCACGGGCGAGGCAGCGTAATTATCAAGTAATTCCGACAAACGCGGTCAAAGAGCCGCAATTTTCCGCAACTTCGATCTTGCATTCGGTCGGCGGTCGGTTTGACTGGTGACGCTATGAGCACCAACCAACCGCAAATAATCCGTGGATTGAGCAACGCCAACTATCACGCGCTGCCGTCCATCTCGAAATCAAGCCTGGACCTGATTCACAGGACTCCCGCGCTTTACAATTATCGTCGCGAAAACCCCATCGAGCCGACACCAGCGATGCGCATGGGAACGCTGGTTCACACGGCGATTCTCGAACCACACGACCTCGCGAACCTGATCGTCGCTCCCGTGGTGGATCGCCGGACCACGCAAGGCAAAGCAGATTGGGCAGCGTTCCAGATCGAGGCCAAGGGCAAGACCATCGTCGAGGCCGACGAGATCGAAAAGCTCGAAGCGATCAGCCAAGCGGTGCGCAACCACCCGGCCGCATCGAAGGCGCTCGCCATGCTCTCCGAGGTCGAAACGTCGATCTTCTGGACCGATCCCGAGACCGGCGTCGAATGCCGGTGCCGCCCCGACGGCATCCTCACCAACGGCGCGATCATCGACGTGAAGACCACGAAGGACGCCCGGCCGGACGAGTTCGCCCGGAGCATCTGGAACTACCGCTACCACGTCCAGTCCGCGTTCTACGGCGACGGCTACAAGGCAGCGTTCGGACAGGAACCAAAGGGCTTCATGTTCATCGCGGTGGAGACCGAGCCGCCGCACCTGGTCGCCTGCTACGTCCTCGACGCCAAGGCCGTGATCCGGGGCCGTGCCGAATATCAGGCCGACCTTGAGACCTACCGCCGCTGTCTGGACACCGACGAGTGGCCGGGCCTGTCAACCGAGCCTGTCATCCTCGACCTCCCAAAATGGGCATGATCCGAGTTAATCCGGACTCCAATCAATCTCCCGTCATTGCCTAAAGTGATGACACTCAGCACAAAAACACAGCAAACACCACCATGAACAGCAAAGAAATCGTCACCACCACGAACGGTGGACCTGTCAACCCGTTTCAACGCGCCGGACTGACCGATCACGTGAACGCGGGCACGATAGAGATCGAGAGCAGCCGCGCCGTCGCGGAGGCTCAGGGCAAGCTCGTTATTGCCAAGCGGTTCCCCCGCGACGAGGCACGCGCCTACTCGAAGATCATCGAGTCCTGCAAGCGCAAGGGCCTTGCCGAGGAAGCGACCTATTCGTTCCCGCGTGGAGGCCAGACCGTTTCCGGCCCGTCGATCCGGCTCGCCGAGGAACTCGCCCGCGCCTGGGGCAACATCGACTACGGCATCCGCGAGCTGAGCCGCAAGGATGGCGTGTCCGAAATGGAAGCCTACGCGTGGGACCTCGAAACCAACACGTCGAGCAGCCAGAAATTCAGCGTGCGCCACATCCGCGACACCCGCGGCGGTGGGCAGGCTTTGACGGACGAGCGGGACATCTACGAGCTCACGGCGAACCAAGGCGCTCGCCGCCTGCGTGCCCGGGTGCTTGCCATCCTACCGCCCGACATCGTGGAGGCCGCGCTCGCTGAGTGTCGGCGCACGCTGGCGGGTGACAACTCCGAGCCGGTCGCCGACCGCGTGCGGAAGATGATCCGAGCCTTCGAGAAATACGGCGTGACCGCCGCAATGATCGAGGCCCGTCTCGCGCACTCGCTCGACACCGTGCTCCCCGACGAGATCGCCGACCTGCAAGGCATATTCAACTCGCTCAAGTCTGGCATGTCGAAGGCGTCCGACTGGTTCGGCGGTGCGAAGCCAGAGCGCGAGACCGCCCCGAATGTCCTCGACGGCGATCCGACAGACCCGCCAGCACAGGCTGCGAAGCCAGCCCCCGCCCCACGCCAGCGCAAAGCCGCACCGGCACCAGCCCCCGAGCCCGAGGTCCCTGCAAATGACGTGCCCGAACAAGCTGCGGAAACTCCAACAACAGCAAGCGATGACGGCGACATCTTCGGGTGACGAGTTCCTCACCGCCGAGCAGCTCATCGAACGCTGGAACGGGCAGGTGACCAAGGCGACGCTCGCGACGTGGCGTTCGAGGAACAACGGCCCGGCGTTCGTGAAGGTCGGAGGCCGGGTCTTGTATCGCCGCGCTGACGTCGAGTCCTACGAGGCTCGGAACACGCGCTGCAAGTAATCGGATCACCCCGTCGCAAATAAAAATGCGGCGGGGTGATTTTTTTTTCTTTACGGGTGGGAAAATTTACCTAGAGTCGCGCCAGTTGCACGAAGCAACGCACCAACCACCAACCACCAACCAAGATGATCACGATCACCGACCGTAACGAAATCGAAGCCGCCAACAACAACTTCAAAGCCGACCGCGACGGGGCTTATCCGACTTGCCGCTGCCTGCCGGGACAATATGAGCAAGAAAACTGCGAAGAGTGGGCCGAGCGAGGAGAGATCAACGGCACTCCGGCAAAGGTCTTTTACATCTTCGACCGCACCGAGGACGGAATCGACAGCGACCCGGAAACCTATCCATGGGACGCCGAACACATCACCAAAATCGAACTCGCCGAAAAGGACGAGGACGGAGATTTTGAGGCCCTGTAATCGCTCTCGCCGGGTCCGACCCCCGGCACAACCGACACCAACCATATGAAAATGACCATCGAAATCCCCGACGCCCACACGGGCGCGATCCTCGAATTCGTCTCCGCGCTTGTCGCGAAGTCCCTTCCCGTGGAGGCCACCACGGACCCGGCACCTGGCCACCCGGAGCTGCCGCTCATGACTGCGGCCGTCCAGATGGGCAAGACCGAGAGCCTTGCCGCGTGGGCTGAAACCGTCACCGACATCGACGCCGCCGACCCGCTCAAGGTCGCGATGGACGAGCCGGTCCGCGTGGAGGCCGTCCCAGGACTGCCGACGCTGCCTAAAGGTATACCCGCACCGCCGGAGGGGTTCGCGTTCGTGACTGAGGGCGAGCTTCCCGTCCAGAGCGACAAGCCAACCCACGATATCGCTTGGCTGGCCATTTTCGAGTGGGACCTGACACGCCCATGGAGCGGATGCACAGAAGGCCCGTGGGCCGTCCGCATCGGCTCCGACATCGCCAAGGCCAACGGCATCAACCTCTAACCCCAACACACACCAACCATGAGCAACGCTCTTTCAATCCTCGGTGACGGCTACACGATCACCGTCACCCCCGAGGCCGAACAACTCAAAGCTTCCGCCATCGAGGCCAGCCGCCGCATCGTGGCCGTCACGGATCAGGACTCGTGCTACCTCGCGCAAGCCCGGATCAAGGCGCTCGCCGCGATCAGGATCGGCGTGGACAAGTCTCGCGAGCTGGTCAAAAAGCCGGTTCTCGAAAAAGGCCGCGAGATCGACGGCATCGCCCGCGACTTCGCCGCCGACGTGGTGGCCGAAGAAGCCCGCCTGACCGGCATGGTCAACGAATACGCCCGCGAGCAACAGCGGATCGCCCGGGAGGCCGCAGCCGCCGCCGAGCGCGAACGCCAGCGCATCGAGCGCGAGGAACACGAGGCCCGCATGGAGGCCCTGCGGAAAGAGCAGGAAGCCGAGAGTCAACGCATGGAAGCCGAGCGTGCCAAGCACGAGGCGGAAATGGAGCGCCTCCGGGCCGCTCGTGCATTGGATGCAGAGGCCGAGGCGGAAGCACGTCGCCGCGAGCAGGAAGCCGCCCAGGCTCAACGTGAGGCCGCTGAGCGTGCCGACGCCGCGAGGCTCGACGCCGAACGCGCTGCCGAGGAAGCACGCCGCCAAGAGGAAGCCGCCCGCTCTGCCGTGGTGGCTCCCGCCCTGCCGACCGGCGCGAAGGAAGAGATCGACTTCGAGGTCATCGACGCGCTCGCGTTCGCCGTGAAGTTCCCGCAGCTCGTGACCATCACGCCGAAGCGGGCCGACATCCTCGCCGCGCTCAAGAAGTCCTTCGCCCGCAACGGGAAGCTCCCCGAGGTCGCCGGCCTCCGGGTGTTCCAGAACCTCCGCGTCAAGACCCGCTAACCACTCACCGGAGGTCCGATCCCTCCGCACTCAAACCACCATGAATCAACTCGAAATCGCCGCCGCCATCGCGCGTCTCAGCAAATTCAAGATCGGCGTGATGGAAGCCGCCGCCCTGTTCGCCATCCACGGCCCGACCGACACGGCAACCGTCGCCGAACGGATCGGTGCCAACAAGACGACCGCCCGCGCACGCCTCGGAATCCTCCGTAAGAAGCAGATGGCCATCTCGACATATAACCCGGACGGCACCGTCACGCACCGCTTGTCGAGCTACGGCTCGCGCATCGTCAACTCAACCCTCGGACAGCCATGAAACCCATCGCCGAACCCATCGCCGCCGAGCGTTACTACTACATAAAGTGGCGGTCGCACTGCTTCCGATTGCTCCTCGCGCTGGCGTTTCTGTCCAACGGGATCATTTGGGCCGTCGTTGCCGGATTCTACTCCTTCCCGGTCGCCGCCATCTGGTTCTGCATCGCCGCCGTGTTCGCTCTGTTCGTCGCCGTGGTCGAATACCGCGCCTGCGACCTCTACCACACCCGCTACCTCCGCGCCCTCTGCGACGGATCGCTCATCAATCCCAACCCCACCGAATAATGCAACCGATCAAACACCCGCTCTGCAACGACGTTCTCCTCAAGCCCCCGGGCATGACCGAGGAGGAATGCCGAGACCTCCACATCCGCCGTGATGACTCCGCGGTCTGGTCCTTCTGGCAACCCAACCCCGAGGAGCTGCTCGCGCTCAACCGTGGCGGGGCCGTCGCTCTGATCGTCATGGGCGCAACCCACCCGCCGCTGTCGATCCTTGCGACCCACCCGACCGAGCCGCAGGAATCCCGGCCGGTGGACGAGTCCGAATACCGTCACCGGATGGAGGCCGTGAACGCTCGCCTGATCGGGCTCACGAAGCTGCTCAAGACTGCCTTGTCCGCATGGACGAAAAACCACCCGGACGACAAGGACCGGTCGAAGATCGCCGACCAGTTCCTCGACATGCTCAACGCAAACAAGACCGACGGCTCGCTCGTCGAGACCGTGCCGGCCGACGAGCCCGCTGCCATCACGCAAACCGACCTCGACCGCTACCGGGCCGACGCGGAGGGGTGGAAGGCGGAAGCGGAGAGGTTGCGGAAACTGGCAGAGAAGGCCAGCGACTACCGGCTCGCCGCCGAGGGAGCCGAGCACGCGCTTGCCAATCTGTCGAAAGCCATCGACCCCGAGGGCGTGACTATGTCGCTTGTGGATGAGGTCGCCGCGATGAAATCCGAGATTGCCCGCCGCATCGACCCCGCCGCAATCCGCGAGTTCGTCCAGCACCTCGACGACGACCGCCACTGGCTCGACTTACGGGTCAACTGCGAGGCGTGGTTTGAGCAGACGCCCGAGTTCTTCTATCGCTCCGGGTTCAACGCCGCGGCGAACGCGGTGATCGTGATGCCCGATCTCAACCCCAACCCATCGGAGTCATGATCCGCCGCCCGCTCAACGAACGCTTCGCCGAGAAGGTCCTCGCCGGGATCAAGACCACCACGATCAGGGACAAGCCGTGGCCGGTCGGGAAGCCGATCATGCTCTTCCGCTGGTCTGGCAAGCCCTACCGCTCGAAACAGATCGACATCGCGCCGGTCGTGGTGGATTTCACTCAAGGGATCGACATCACGCACGCACCGGGAGGGATGGTCTACTCGTCGCCGATTGTGGCCAAGCGCCCGCTTTTCGGAACCGAGGGATTCTCGTCTCCGAAGGAAATGGACGACTGGTTCGGGCCGCTTGTGAAACCCGGCAAGACCGTCACGAAGGCCCTGATGCGGTTCCGACTCTACACCCCGCCGACCCCATGACCTCCGACACCGTCAACGCCCTGGCCGATCACCTCGAACGCATCGACGCGGACTGGCGCAAGGCGAGCGGCTACACCGGCCGCGCTGTCCACCGTCGCGCCTACTGGCGCAACATGGCGGCGCGGCTCTTGGCCGACTCCGTGAAGGCGCTGGCGACGAAGCGCAAGCCCCAACCCCACACACCCCAATGAAGAAGAAGACCCACCGATTCACCCTTGAGGTGAAAACCACCCGGGGCCGTGAGGACGCGAGGCTCGCCGTCCTGTGCGCGTTCGCTGGCCGCGATCCCGACGGATGCGAGTTCAAGCTCCGCAAGAGCCCGCCGAAGACCCAACCCCAACCACCAACACCGTGAAAACGAAAACCAAGGCCGCGAAGGCCACCCCGCCCGCCGAGCGCCCGACGCGCACCGATGATGCAGTGATCCTTCGGCTCATCGAGGAGCGCAACGAGGCCCGCGAGCAACGGGACAGGCTGGAGGAGGCCGTCGAGCAAATGATGACTTATCGGCCTAACGGATTGAGCGAAGACCAACACGAGGTGGGCGTCTGGAATGATCTGGCTGCCGCCCTCGCCGCCGTGAAGGGAGGCCCGCAATGAGCGGCCTCGATGGGCTCGGGTGGCCAGACGAGCGCGACCTCCACGCGGAAGCCGAGGACCGCGAGCTCTTGGAAGAGCACAAGGCGCACCCGGAGCGGTTTCGAAGGGTGGGCGGGGCGTCGGATGACGCTGCTTATTACCCATCTGATGCCGGATGGTGGTGGGCCGAAGCGTCCGATGGATCATTTATCCCTGTCAGTGTGGAAAAGCGCGGACCTCGACAAGTGCTCTCGGTCTGCATACCCCGATGCTCGACTCACTGCGACAAGTGGTGGCGTCCACTAAAAGCCATCAAAGGCAAGTGGCGAGGTCGGGTGCAACTCCCTCTGGATAACCCCCAAGCACAGCCGCCGCAGGTCGGCTGATGCGACCGTTCGGCACCAACCACGGAGACCCGAATGAAACTCACAAAGCGCACCGTCGAAGCCTTGCCGGTCCCGGCCACCGGCTCCGTCACCACATGGGACGTCGGCCTCCCAGGCTTCGGCGTGCGCGTCTCCTACTCGGGCCGCGCCGTCTACGTCATCCGCTACCGCAACCAGCACGGCCGCGACCGGCTCCACACGTTCGCCCGGGTGGCCGACATGCACCCGGAGGCCGCTCGCGACTTTGCCCGGCGTCTGTTCTCGCGCATCCGCGAAGGCGGGGACCCGGCCGAGGATAAAACAGAAGCCCGCAGCGCGCCGACGCTCGAACAGCTCCGCGACCGGATGGACGCCGAGCACGAAGCCAAGCACGTGCGTCAGCAAATCGGAATCAGCACCGACGAGCGCCAGCGCGAAAGGGCATCCGGCGTAAAGTTCATCACCAACACCCATCCGCTTCTCGAACTTGGATGGAGTCGTCGCGACTGCGAGGCGTGGCTCGAAAGCGAGTTCGGAATCAAGGCCGCAAAGTCGGCCTGTTACTACTGCCCGTATCGCTCAAATGCTGGATGGAAGGCTATGAAAGAAGAGGACCCCGAGCAGTTCGAGCGCGCTTGCCAATACGACGAGGCCATCCGCGAGGCCCAAGGGAAGAAAGTCCGAGGGGCCGGAATCGTCGGGCAGTTGTTTGTCTGGCGAGGCTACGAACCTTTGCGCACGGCCCGGTTCGATAAGGTTGCCGGACAGATAGATTTCGGATTCGAGCAAGAATGCGACGGCATGTGCGGTCATTGAAACGATCACTACCCCACCAACCAATGCCAACCCACCCGCTCACCAAGCGTTTCCCGACCGGATCGACCCACCGGGTCACCGTCTCGACCGTCCGCGAAACCCCGTGCGACATCGCCCTCCCGGCCCGTTACGTGCAACCCGACCTCTTCGCCCTTTGATCCTTTTTGCGGCTCTACGACTGCGACTCAGTCCGGACCGCGCAACTCTTCGACCTATGAAATACCTCTCCGTTTGCTCGGGCATCGAAGCCGCCACCGTAGCGTGGCACGGCCTCGGTTGGACGCCCGCAGCCTTCTCCGAAATCGAACCATTCCCATCCGCCGTGCTGGCCCACCACTGGCCGGATGTTCAAAACTTGGGCGACCTCACAAATCATGGAAACTGGCCTACTCTTCGACCTGACATCATCGTCGGCGGCACACCGTGCCAAGCCTTCTCAGTCGCCGGACTCCGCAAAGGGCTGGAAGACCCTCGCGGAAACCTCACTCTCGTCTTCCTTGGCCTTCTTGCACGTGAACGCCCCCGCTGGGTGGTCTGGGAGAACGTGCCCGGCGTCCTGTCCGACAAAACGGGGGCTTTTGGAGCCTTCCTCGGAGGGTTGGGGCAACTCGGGTATGGGTTCGCCTACCGGGTTCTTGACGCTCAATTCTTCGGAGTGGCCCAGAGAC
>SXGT01180314.1_pt1 | contig 20206 bp, 13 predicted proteins | sample 3176221 | NCBI WGS metagenome assembly SXGT01 (sample SAMN11356862, study PRJNA531348) | freshwater metagenome | isolation source: freshwater sample F1-120 | place: China: Fuxian Lake, Yuxi | collected 2017-12-25
CCACGAGAGGGCGCGCCATCTCGTGGTCGCCCACGGCGCGGCGCAAGCTGACGGACATGGACTCCGTTCCTGGGACCACGGCGCCACGAATACGTCCGTGGCGGGGAGAGAGGGCCGGTTCGCCCACCGGAGGAGCTTAAATTCTGTTCGCCAAGAGACCCGGGCGTGATATCCGAGCCCCGATGGCTTCGCGGGCGCGCACGGCGCGGGCAGCTAGCGCTGCGGCGGAAGACCCGATCCAGGGTCCGCACCCGCGCGTCTTTGTCGGCCGGAAGGCCGCGCTCGCGAAGCTGGCGGCGCTGGCCACACGGGCGCATGGCGGGCGAGGCGAGTTCGCTCTCCTTTGTGGCGCGGCCGGGGTCGGCAAGACCTCGCTGCTCGAGCAGCTAGCCACCCGCTTCGGCGGACTCGCCGCGCAGGCAACATCGCACCCGGCCGATGACGGGCCGGCCTATGCCCCATGGCGGTCGATCGTCGGAACGTTGCTCGATCGGGCTGACGACGCAGCACTCGCGCCGGGCCTGCGGGCCGAACTCGAGATCTTCGCCGCCGGGGGTGCGACGGAAGGGATCGGCGAGGGCAATCCGGGGGCGGCGAGTTTCGCGCTGTCGCGGGCCATCGGCAATCTGGTCCGCGCGTGCGGGCCCACGCTGATCGCTCTCGATGACCACCACTGGGCCGACCCCGCATCGCGCCATTTGCTCGAGCGCCTGCCCGCGTCGATCGGCAATCTCCCCGTGCTGCTGGTCGTCGCGCTGCGCGATGGCGAGGTCGAGCCGAAAACCCTGGCAAGACTGCTGCGCCTGGCGACCTTGATCCACCTCGAGCCGTTCTCCGCCACCGAGGCTCAGTCATTGCTCGACGCCTGCGGGGAACCCCCCGACCGGCTCGAGCGACTCATGGACGCCAGCGCCGGCAACCCTCTTCTGCTCACGGACATGATCGCAGCGGGGACGTCGGAATCCCTGGACGTCTCGCTCGCTGGCCGATTCTTCCTCAACGAACGGATGGCGGCCCTCGGTCCGGAGACCCTTGAGGCGCTGCACGTGCTCGCCCTGATCGGCCGGCCTCTCGCGCTCGATCAGCTCGCGGGACATCTCGGCCAGACCCGAGCTCGGGTGGCCGAACTGGTCGAGAGAGCGGTCCGTGCTGCGGTACTGCGCACCGACCCGCTCGACCCGAGCCGTCTCGATTTTATCCACGACATCTATCGCGAAGCCGTGTTGCGCGATCTGCCAGCGGTGGCTCGGGAGCACGCCCACCTCAGGATTGCGCGGGAACTCGGGGCCGACGGAGACATTGCTCGCGGCTCTGCCGCCGAGCTCGCACGCCACCTGCTCGCGGCGGGGGAGTTGGCGAATCGAGCGCGTGTGAGCCTCTGGTGCCAGCGGGCCGGCCGCGAATCCATGGCCTTCGGCGACTCGCTGCGGGCGGTCGAATGGTTCGAGGCCGCCCTGCGTGCCGATGGTGGCCGCCCCAGCGGCCGCAGTGCGGATTCGCCGCAAGACCGCCTCCTCGATCTGGCCCGAGCGCACGTCCGGGCGGGCAACCGTCCTCGGGCCGAGGAAACCTACGCTCAGCTCATCGTCGGCGCCCGTGCTGCTGGCGACGCTCGACTGCTCTCTCGAGCCGTGCTCGGCCTGGCGAACCCGCCGACTTCTTCCCAAAATCCGAAGATGGAACTCATCGCCCTTCTCGAGGAGGCGTTGCGCGCCATCGGCCCCGACGATCTCGCTTTGCACGCCGGGCTCAGCGCGCGTCTGGCGAGTGCAACCTACTTCCAGCGCGACCTCGCCGCGTGCCGCGAGCTCTCTGCCACCGCCGTGGAGGAGGCGCGCCGAACCGGCGATCGGTCCCTCCTCCTCATGACGCTGCTGGCACGCCGGTTCGTCCTCTGGGGACCCGATGAGCTGGACGTGCAGGACGCCCTCCTCGCCGAGATGCTGGCGCTGGTCAGCGAGGGGATCGGCGACTCGCGGGACCGCCAGATGGTCTACATCTGGGGCGCGCAGCATGGGCTGGTCCAGGGATCGCGGAACCAGTTCGAGATCACCCTCGCCCGCTGGCGCGCCGAGGTCGAACGGACCAACGCGCCGGGCCTCCTGGCGTCACTGCAGTTGGTCGAGGGAACCTGTGCCCTCATGGACGGCCGGCTCGATGCGGCCGAGGCCGCCGTGGCTGCGGTCACGCGCGAGTTCACAGACCTTGAAGATCCCGACCTTGAGAACCGCCGGCAATACTGTCTGGTGCAACTCTTCCGCGTGGCTCGCGAGCGGGGCGACCTCGCTTCGCTCGAGACGGGCGTGCGCGCACTGGTCGAGGAATATCCGGGGATCGCGATCTGGCGGGCGGGGCTGGCGATGCTGCTCGCCGACGAGGGACGCACCCAGGACGGCGTGGCCGAGATCGAACGTCTGCGCCGGCGCGGCTTCGTGCAGATCCCGCGCGATGGCAACTGGCTGCCCGCGCTGGCGGCGCTCGCCGAAGCCGCCGCGACACTCGAGCACCGCGCCGCGGCGCGCGAACTCCTCGACCTGCTCGAACCACTCCCAGCGCGCCGTGTAGTCGTCGCGACCGGCATCGATTGCTGGGGGTCCCTGAATCGCTTTCGTGGCCTGCTGCACGAGGTTCTCGACCAGCGCGACGCGGCGGAAGCAAGCTTCGAAGCAGCCCTGAGCGACGATGAGCGAGCGGGAAATCTGCTCGCTGCCGCCTACGACCAGCTTGGACTGGCGCGCCTGCAGCGCCCGGGAACAGGGCCGGGATCGGGGCGACGCGCCGCGCGCCTGCTCGCGAAGGCGCGCAAATTCGCGCTTGCGCGGGGGCTCTCGCGCCTGCTCGGCCTGATCGAAGCCGCCACCGCAGAGCCTTCCGCCGCGCAGCGGCCCGAGGCCCGCGCGGCGCCGGCCCAACGCACGGCGATCTTCCGCCGCGAGGGCACGAGCTGGCGCATCGGCTGGGAGGACACGATCCTGAACCTGCCCGCGACGCTCGGCATGGCGGCCATCCACCGCTTGCTCCAGAGGCCCGGCGAGGCGATACCGGCGATCGAGCTGAACCAGAACGAGGCCGCGGCGATCACCACGAGCATCCTTCGCGACCTGCGCGTCATGGACGGCGCGGGTCCGCCGACCCTTCTCCTGGATCGGCGGGCCCGAGACGAGATCCGGGCACGACTCGAGGATGTCGAGACCGAGATCAGCACGGCCGACGAGAGCGGCGATCTCGGTCGGGCGGAGAGTCTGGGCGCCGAGCGCGATTCCATCCTGGAGACCCTCGAACAGAGCCTCGACCACCGCCACCGCTCGCGCAGCTTCGTCAGCGAGGCCGAGCGCGCCCGCATCAACGTCACACGAACCATCCGCTCGGCCATCGGCCGACTGCGCCAAGTCGTGCCTGCCCTGGGCGAGCATCTCGATCGGCTGATCACGACCGGCCGAATGTGCTCCTATACCCCCGACCCGCTCGCCCCGCTCGATATTGTGCTGCACTGAGAGGGTGCGAGCTTCTCTCGGTCCTGGTTCAAGAGGGGGCGGGGCTGACGGGCATCGCGACGCCGCTCCGTCGCCGCGATTTCCGTGCGGACTCTGCGGCCTGGGACGCCACGCGACTCGCGACCTCAGCGGAGCTCGGTCTCGCCACGAGACCGGCGTCGGCGGCGCGGCGCCGGGAGACCCGCAGCCTCGGGCCGTGTTTCCGTCTCGCGCGCCAGGCCGCCCGTGCCTCGCGGCCTCGGTTCGTCGGCACGGCTCCTCCCCTCGAGGACGTCGATCAAGTCGCGCAGGTGCCGGACCCGCCGCTGATCGCCATGGCGCAACTGACGCAAGCGCGCGATCAGGTCCTTCGTTTCGTCTCCATCCATCTGGTGGGGAGAGTGTTCGAATCAAGTGAACGGGCGTTCGGTCTCACCGTCCGACCTCGCGAACCGGGCAGGCACACCGGTGCAGCAGCGCACGACACGCCGGCGCACGCCTCCGCGCGCCGGCCCGTACGCCACCAACCCTCGGCGAACCCAGTCTCAAGCCTCGAAGATGCGACCTCGGCCGGGGTCTGCGGAGTGCGCTGGAACGGCTCCGGGGGGCCGCGCGGCCAGTCCCCGGCGCCAGGCGAACGCCGCCACCACCACGGCCAGGGCGCCGAGAACCCAGACCAGGATGGGTGGGCCGGCCGGGCCGATGTCGACATCCGCGACGAATCGGCCCGAGACGCCTGCAGGGCCTCGCGCCTCGATCTCGATCCGCCAGCGGCCCGCGACCGTGAGCGGCAGATGTGCCACCTGAAGCGTGCTGCCGGCCGCTGCGGCAGGCGTCATGAAAACCTCGACCCGGCGGCCCGCCGCCACAGCCCGCACCGCGACGCGAACCCGTGGCGCACCGGCGGTGCCGGCCAGATCCCCGGGCAGCAACACCGCGAGATCGACTCGACCGACACGCGCCGGCTGCGGCGAGAGAAACACCTCCAGCGCGAGCGGGCCCGTGCGGCGTCCGGTGAGCGGCACTCCCACGCTGGCTGTAGCCGCCCCGGCCAGCCCGCTCAGGCCAGCCACCGTCAAGGCGCCAAGGCACAGCAGCCGCGCTCTCCGGGCCAACGACCAGCCCGCCGAGTTCGGCGACACGAGACCCGCCAGGGACACGACCTGGGCGCGGCCGCGCCGGCGCCTCACGGCCGCCACCCCGCGGCCGTGCCGCGCATCTCCATTGGAGCGAGAAGCACACCCGCGGCCGCAGCGAAGAGCAGCACCGCCAGGCCGAACCACGGCAGTGCCAGCCGCGCCGCGGGCGCCAGGGCGGCCTCGCTCGCCGCCCTGGTCATTACTGAATTTGCGGAAGTGGCTCGCGCCGCGTCGGCCGTCTCGACCAGTCCGCGTGCCATGCGGCCGAGCAAGGCGCAGCTCGTGACGAGCCCGGCCGCAAGCGCGATCAGCGTCCCACTCCCTGCGCCGGTGCCATGCGCGGCGGGAGCCACCGCGAGCACGGCGAGACGCGCGGGCACAGTCGTGCCAAGGGTTCGTGCCGCGGCCGGCACGAGCGTCGCCCAGGCGCTCGCGAAGTGAGCGCCGAAATGAACGATCCAGATCGCGCAGCCGAGCGGTACGAACGCCGGCACCAACGCGGCCGCGATCACGCCTACGTCGAGACGGAGATGCGCGAGCCGGCGGCCGAGTGTTGCCGCAGTGAGTACGAGCGCCGGCGCGAGAGCACCGAGCGCGAGAAGCATCCAGACCGCAGTGACCACGCCCGGCGCGACGGCGAGCCCTGCGCGTGCGCCGAGCCACGCCTCGCCACGCACCACGGGCGCGCTCATCCCGGCGGCGTTGACCAGCGCACCGAACACGAAGAGTCCCATCACGGCGGCGAGATCCCAGCGGTTCCGCAGCCGGCCGATCGACGAGCGGGCGCCCGCCCACGCAAGCTCGCGCGCCGGCGTCCGTACCGTGAGCCCGACATTCCCGACCGGGCAGGCACGCACGCAGTCGAGACAGAAAGTGCAGTCGAGATTGCCGCGCTTGGTCGGGATGTAGAGGTCGAGCTCACAGCCGCGCCCACCTGCCCCACCGCGCACGCACTCGCGACTGGTGCAGGTGGCGCAGACCGCAGGCTCGCGCAGCGCGACCTCGAGCGGCGACAAGGTCGAGGCAACGAAGTTCATCTGCCCGATCGGACAGAGCCATTTGCAGAAACTCGCCCCGGCGAAGAGGACATCGACCACCAGTGCAGCAGTAAAGTAGGCGAGCACCACGATGGCCGTGGCGCGCGGGTCATCCCAGAGATCGAATACCTCGTAGGCGACAAACCCCGCCAGAAGCAGCACCACCGCGATCCATTTGCGTCGCAGCGCCAGCGGCCAGCGCCGGACGGGCCGCACCCAGCGACGCGCCAGATCGCGCGGCAGCATGAAGGGACACACGCCGCAGAAAAGGTTGCCCACGGCGAGCAGGACGGCGAAGAGCAGCGCCCGCCACCACGTCCAGGGCAGAATCCCGGCGAGGTTCTCGGAGCTGCGCGCGGGTCCGGCGAGACCGTCGATCACCACGATCGCGGCGAGCACGCAGAGCAGGAGTTGGCCCGCGCGCCGCGTGCCGAGCGCCGCCGCGAACCGGCCCAGACGGGGGGGCCAGGCCAGCATGTCGAACACCGCGGCCGCACCGGGCCTGGTTCCGCCGGGGGCCACCGCGCGCCACGACCCGGCGGTTCGGGACACGAGCTTCGCCAGCGCGCCGATCGCACCCCTGCCCGAAGCCACCGTGCGATTCCCGCTCGTTCCGGCGACTCTTCCCGCGGCGGGCGCGAGCAGGCGCCCGACGATCAGCGCCACCGGCACGAGAAACGCCACCGAGCCCACCACCCACATCAAGGCCCCGGCGCTGGCCTGGTCGTCGAGCGCGTCAAGCCCCCACGCGCGGGGCATGCGACCGTAGTGCGGGTAGAGCACGCGCTCGCCGAAGACGAAGAATGCGGCGAGCGCCGTGTTCTGCAGATCGGCAATCAGCAAGTATGGGATCATCGCCCAGCGCGGCCAGCGCGGATGGAACGGCGGCGGCTCGACCACCGGCCACCAGAAGAGGAGGCCCGCCGCGAGGAAAGAGGCGTGCTCGGCGGCGTGCCACTGCGGATCGGCGAGGGCGCGCTGGTAGAGCGCGGGCAGGTGCCAGAGCCAGCTGCTGGCGATCAGCGCGACAAGGCCCGTGACCGGATGAACCAAGCCGCTGCCCAGCGCGCGCAGCCGGCGGTCCGCGAACAGTGGCGCGACGACCTGCCGCACGACCGGTCGCGGCAGGCCGCGCAGGATCACCGCCGGCGGCGCACCGAGGAGCAGCAGCGGCGGCACGACCATCGCGAGCAGGAGGTGCTGGGCCATGTGCGCCACGAGCAGGAACGCACCGAGCCCATCGAGCGGCGAGTAGAGCGCGAGGCCCAGTGCGACGAGAGCCGCGCCGAAAGAGCCGACGCGCCAGAGCGGGAAGAGTTCCGGTCGCCGCTGCCGCAAGGCACGAACGCCGCGCACTTCGACCGCGACGAGCAGAATGAGCCCAAGCCAACCGAACGGGTCTGGGCTCTCGAGCCCGAAGGCTGGCGCTGCGGGCAGATTCACCTCGTCCTCGCGGGCGGCCTCGCGGCGAGCCTGCGGCTGCCGACACAGCACAGGAAGCGCCTCATCGGAAGCGGCGACGCAGGAAGAACCTCAGTCGGGAGTCGGACGAGGCGACACGACACAGGAGGTGCGACCCCGGAACCGCGCGCGCAGAGAGGATCTCCTCTAGGAACCGGACGAACCGACACGACACAGGAGGTGCCACGCGGGAAGCAGCAGCGGGGCCAGAAGCATCGTCCCGCTATCCGGGCGAAGTTGGTTTTTCGCACAATCGTCACCTTGGCGGAACCACTTCCCCGTGACAGGCTCGATGCAACCGCGTTACCCGTGGCGCGGTTGCATCGACAGGAGAACCTCATGCAACGTGGCGCAGCCGAATCCTCGACTCGAATCTCATGCAGTGTCGCAAGCTTCGCAGCTCGCGCCGAAGGGGCACGCGAACCCGGGCGAGGCCTGTGCGTGGCGCTGGTCGCACTGGCCGCCGTGCTGGCGCTGGTGGCCAGCAGCACGACAGCCGCGGCGCTCACCGCAGAAGAGCTGGCCTGTCAAGGCATGGCTGCGACCCAGGCACGCGTCTACTTCGCGGCCGCAACGCGCGCCCACCGCACTTGCGGGCTCGCGATCGCCGCGGCCCAGCTCCCAGCCGACACCGACTGCACGGCGGACGCAGGCGTCGCCGCCAAGGTTGATGCGGCCAAGACGCGCCTCCAGACGGGGCTCGCTGCCAAATGCACGGATACGCTGGTCGACGGCGTGACCTTCGGCGAGGAGTGCCACGGCGCGGCCACGCTCAATGAACTCGCCGATTGCATCGCAGCTTCGCACGGCGATCGCGCCGCGGAACTCGGCGCCATCGTGATCGGCGACGCCGCAGCCATCACCAACCCTGACGCCCGCAAATGCCAGAAGACCTCGAGCGCCAAGGCAGTCGCGCTCGCCGTCAAGCGCCTGGCCCTGCTCGACGCCTGCCGCGGCAAGATCGCGAAGGGCCGCCTGCCGGCGGACACCGACTGTGCCGCAGCGTCGGCCGCCATGATGGCCGAAACCCGCGTCAAGGCGGTGGAGGCACTCGCGACGACCTGCAACAACGCCACCGTGGCCGCGATGGCCCCCGGCGGGGTTTGCTCTGCGGTGGACAGCTTCGACGAGCTCATGGCCTGCTCGCTCGGCGCCCATTCCGATGGCGTCGAGAGCCTGGTCGCCACGGCGTGGGGGGCTTCCGCCTTCGGCCGCGACGCCTCGGCCGAACTTGTCTCCGACGTGGAGAACTGCGTCGGCGGACCGCTGAGCCGCTGCCGGACCGGCGATTTCCTGCTCCAGAACGACCGCATCCGGGTGGTCGTGCAATCCGCCCAGCGCAACCTGCAGGGCATCGGCCAGTACGGCGGCAACATCATCGACGCCGACCTGGTGAGAGCTGCGGGCGACCCCGATCGTGACAACTTCGAGGAGTGGCAGTTCGCCCTCAACCTCGAGAACGCCGCCCACTACACCGACGTCGTCGTCCTCAACGACGGCAGCGATGCCGGACCGGCGATCATCCGCGCCACCGGGGTCGACGACCTGCTCGATTTCGTCAATCCCAGCTCGGTCGTGGTCAATTTCGGCTTCCCCTTCCCGGCGGCCGCCAACGATAGCAACCTGCCGGTCGAGATCGTCACCGATTACATCCTCGAGCCGGGCGCCAATACGGTGCGCGTCGAGAGCACGGTGCAGAACCTCGGCGCGACGACGCTGCCGCTCTTCCTCGGCGAGTACATCAACGCCTCGGGACAGGTGGAGACCTTCCAGCCCGTCTACGGCTTCGGCGAGCCGCTGGTCACCACCGCGTGCATGGCGAGCGTGACGAATGCCTGCAACTGGATCGCGTTTGCCCCTTACGGCGAAGCCGAGGGCGTGTCCTATGGCTGGATCAACGAAGCCCCGGGATCGACCTCGTTCTCGACCAGCGGCGTCACCGTGCCCGTTCTCGGCAACCAAGTGGTGCTCGCGCTGATCGGCGCAGCGGCGCAGAACTACACGCTCGCCGCACAGGGTGACGCGGGCGATGCCTTGACGCTGCGGCGCTGGTTCGTGGTCGGCGACGGCTCCGTCGATGCCGTCGTGAACGCACGCAATCGCATCCAGCTCCTGCCTCAGGGCACGATCCAGGGCACGGTGCTCGCCGGCGGGGCGGCCGCCGAGGGCGCACGCGTTGCGGTCTACGGCGCTGCAGGAGCTCTCTCGCTGGCGGCCAGCACGAACCACGTCATCACGCAGGCCCGCACGGGCGCGGACGGCACCTTCAGCCTCTCGATCGCGCCCGGCACCTACGACGTCGTCGTCGACGCCCCCGGCCACCCCTACCTCGGCGGTGGCGCCACGCCGCTCGCAACCGCGGTGACGGTCACCGCTGACGGTACCGCCGACGTCAACGTCGACCTGCCCACCGCGGCGACTCTGACGGTGAACGTGACCGACGAGACGGGCACCGCGCTGCCCGCCCGCGTCACGATCGTCGGCTTCGATCCAAGCTCCGAGATCGTCAACGCACAGACGGTGCTGGGCCTGATCAGCAACCGCACGGGCGTGTTCCGCGACCGCCGCGACACACCGCCGCACGGCATCGCCGCGGCCCATTTCCTCGGTGTCAATGGCAGCTCGGGCCCGCTCACGATCGAGCCCGGCAGCTACCGGGTGGTCGCCTCGCACGGCCTCGAGTACTCGATCGACACCGCCGACGTGACGCTCACGGCCGGCGGCGCCACGACGCTCGACCTGCAGGTGGCTCCGGTGATCGACACCGCGGGCTTCATCTCCGCCGACTTCCACGTCCACTCGATCGACAGCCCCGACAGCCGCGTCACGCGCGTGGAGCGCGTGGTGGCGATGCTCGGCGAGGGCATGGACTTTTTCACCCCGACCGACCACGACTCGCGCCAGAACTTCAACCCGGCGATCGCGAGCGCCGGTGCCGTGGGCATGATCTCGGTCGTGCCGGGCGCCGAAATGACCACCTTCGACTACGGCCACTTCAATGCCTGGCCGCTCGACATCGACCCGGCGCAGGTCAATGGCGGCTCGGTCGATCACGGTGGCGCCGCGCCGGCCGGCCAGGACTTCCCGGGCCTTGGTAATTATAGCCTGACACCGGCCCAGATCGTCGCGGCCGCTCATGCCGATCCAGGCACCGACACCGTGCAGATCAACCATTTCTACAGCCACTTCGGGCTCGGCGACTCGGGGCTCGCGATCGATACCGGAGTCGAGCCGCCGCAGTCGGCCGTCCCCGGCAGCGTGCGGCGACTCGATCCGGCGGTGACGAATTACTTCACCGACACCTTCGACGCGCTCGAAATTTTAATCGACTCGCATCGCAGCGACATCCTCACCAACTTCTTCGGCCGCAACCTCGGCGACTGGTTCAACCTGATCAACCAGGGAATCGTCCGCACGGCTGTCGCCAACTCCGACACCCACCGCCTGCTGGGCACGCTCTCGGGCATCCCGCGGACGATGGTCGCTTCGGCGACCGACGACCCCGGCGCACTTGCCGCCGTCGCCGAGACACTCTCCGCGACCGTCAACGAGGGCCGGGCGATCGGCACCAACGGCCCGATGGTGCGCATCACCACCGAAGCGAGCTCGACCGGCCAGACAGGGGGGCTCGAGCTCGGGCTGCCGCTGACGATCGCGACCAGCAACGGCGCGGCCAACGTCGTGGTCGAGATCCAGAGCCCGACCTGGGCGCCCTTCGACCGGGTCGAGTTCTACGTCAATCCGGTAACGACGCGCTCGGCCACGCAGAAGCAGTCGGGCGCAGGCATGGTGACGCTGACGAGCTACGCCGTAACCCCGACGGCCGTGCACAACGCCGGCTCCCAGTTCACCGTATCGACGGTGGACGCCGAGCCGAGCGTGCCGGGCGCCTCACGCCTCGAAGCGTCGACCACCCTCGCGCTCAGCGGCCTCACCGAGGACGTCTGGGTGGTCGCGATCGTGCGCGGCACCGACGGCATCTCGGCGCCGCTCTTCCCGGTGCTGCCCTTCGACCTCCAAACCAGCGGCAACACGACTCTGGCCCACCTCACCGACAGCAACCTGGGCGAGCTGGGCGTGCCGGCCGTGGCCTACACCAACCCGCTCTTCATTGACGTCGACGGCGGTGGCTGGACGGCTCCGGGAGTTCAGGTCGCGCCGTGAGGCGAGCCTTTCCTCCGCGGCACCGGATCTTCTACCCGACCCTGCTCTGCGGAATACTCGCCGCCACCCTCGCGGTGGCGGCGAGTGGGCCTCTCCCGGCCCGTCTCGGCCGCGCCGACATCGTCGTCGAAGGCTCGGTCACCAGCACTGCGGAGGTGGCCGAGGGGCGGCTGCGCGCCGCAGAGATCCGCGTCACGCGCGTTCTGCGCGGGCCGGCCATCAAGGACGGGAATCTCCGGGTCATCGAGGAGCGACCGCTCGCCTCGCTGCCGCCGACGCTCGCCCAGGGCGACGAGGTGGTGCTGGCGCTGCGGCGCAAGGCACGCAGCTCGCTGCTCGATCAGTACCTCGGCGGCAGACCCTATCTCGAACTCGTCGACGGCCGCGGCGGCGCCCTGCACGCGGCCGACGCAAGCGAGCGAGCGGCGGCGGGCACGCTCGCGGCGGATTGGCTCGCCTGGAGTGCGGCCTCCGACCTGAGCCCGGACGAACGCCAAACCGCCGAGCGCGCACTGCTCCTGCGCACGCTCGCCCTCTCCGACCGCGCCGCGGCTGCGGACGCGGCGCGCGCGCTCGGGGGCACATCCCCACCTGGAGCCACTGCAGGCCCCGAGGACGCGGCGGCACTGGTTGCGCTCGCGGCCCACCTCGCCGCCGACGACACCACCGAGGGCGAACTCCGTGCCTTCGTCGTCCTCGCCGGGCAGAGCCGACATGCTTCTCTGGTCGCGCCGCTGGAAGCGGTCCCCGAACGTCGGCCCCGGCTCGCCGTGGAGGCGTGGGACGCGCTGGCGGCCTTCGCCGCGGCGCCCAACGAGCGCGCCCTGCGCCGCGCGCTGGCGAGCGTCAAACCCGATCTCCGTCAAGCTGCAGCGACGCGGCTCTGGTCGAGCGGCACGCCGAGTGGACGTCAGCTCGCCCGGGAAGCGGCGCGCGCCGATGCCTCACCACGGGTGCGGATCGCGCTGGTCGAGCTGCTGGCGAAGAGCCCCGATTCCGCCGACGCTGCCGTCGTCGAGGATCGATTCCGCGCGGACGCCGATCCCGCCGTGCGCGAGGCCGCCGCCCGCGCCCTCCTCGAGCGGGCCGACGACATCGCCGCCGCGGCCTTCGCGCGGGTCGCCTTCGAAGGCGAGTCGGCCGAGCAGATGCGCGCTGTGGCGCTGCTGCGCGCGCTCGGGCGCAAGCAGGACGAAGCCACGATCGAGCGCATCGGACGCGACCACCCCGATGCCAGGGTGCGCGACCTCGCCCAGCACGGACTCGATATCCATGAACACTGAGCAGGGCCGGTCAACCTCGGGGCCATGCCGGGCGCGGCACGCACCCGCGCGGCTTCGCCTCCTGCCGGCCATCGCCCTCGGCCTCGCCCTGCTGCTCGCCGGCAAGGAGCTCGCGCTGCCCACGCCGGTTCACGCCCACGGATCCTCCCGCGCCGCGGTGCGCGAACTCGTCTATCTGCGCGGTCGAGTGCTGGCGGCCGACGCGGCCCCGCGGAGCGGGCATGTGGTCGCGCTGCGCTTCGGTCGCACGCAGCGCCGGCTCGAGATTGAGAACTGGCAGATCTTCGTGACGCTCGCCGCCCCGGGAGGCGAGGCCGAGGAGCCGGTGGCACTGGATCTCGAGGGGCCGCGCGGCCTGGAGTCGGCGCTGGCCTCGGCCACGCCCGGCGCCCGCGTGACGATCGTCGGCGAGCGCGGCCTGCAGGGTGCCAGCCTGTTCGTCGCGGCCCTCGACGTCTGCGCCTGCCCCGCCGATCCACCCCGTGGCCAGGTTCCGCCGCTCCCCTAAGGCATCCGCCCGGTTTGGCCGATGAACCAATCGGGTCCGGCTGCACCGCTGCGGCACGGCAACCCGGTTCACGCTCGGTTCGCATTCGCGCGGACAGAGCGCCGTTCAGCGAGCTTCCCGCAGGGTCGCGGGGAGCGCCCGGTTCTTGCTGCCCACGGATTGCTGGAGGAACTTCGATGAAGACCTCACCCCTGCCCTGGCTCCACGCTCTGATCCTCGCCGGAGGAGACGGCACTCGTCTGCGCGACCTCACCCGGCGGATTTCGGGGATGCCGATGCCCAAACAGTACTGCCGCATCGACGGCGAGCACTCGCTGCTGGAATCGACGCTCGATCGGGTGGCACCGATCGCGCCGCTCGAGAGGACGCTGGCGATCGTCAATCGCGATCACCTGCCGCTCGCCCGCGGTCAGCTCGCGCGCCTGCCCGAGCGCAACGTCGTGGTTCAGCCGGCCAATCGCGACACCGGCCCCGGCATCGTGCTCTCGCTGCTCGAACTCGAGCGACGCGACCCGAACGCCTGGGTCTGTCTCTTCCCGAGCGATCACTACATCGCCGACGGCCGCGCCTTCCAGAGCGCGATCCTGCGCGCGGTTCATACGGTGGCACAGCACCCGCACCGACTGGTGCTGGTGGGCATCGCCCCTGAGCACCCCGACACCGGCATGGGTTATATCGAACCCACCGCCCCGCTCGCCGCCGCCGATGCCCGGATCTTTGGCGTGCGGGCCTTCGTCGAGAAGCCGACCCCGGATCTCGCCCGCTCGCTGGTCGGCCGCGGCAGCCTGTGGAACTCCTTCGTGCTCGTCGGCAGCGTGGCGCGGATGCTCGAGCTGCTCGAGCGCGAGCGCCCCGCCGACGTGGCGCGGATGCGCGCCGCGATCACGAGCCCGAGCGACCTCGAACGGGCTTACGAGACGCTCGACGCGTGGAACTTCTCGAGTGGATTTCTGAGTTTGATCGCCGATGAACTCGCGGTCGTGCGGGCCGATGACACCGGCTGGTGCGACTGGGGTACGCCCGAAGCGATCGAGCGCACTTTCCTCGCCGAAGGTCGGACCCCGAGCTGGCTCACCCCTCACGCAGCCTGAGGCGGCCACACCGAGGCGCGGCCGCAGGCCTCACGATTCGGCCGGGAGCAGCTTCTGCTCTGTGGCCTCGAACTCGCTCACGATCCTGCGGTGGACAATGAGCGGAATGTGCAGCGTGAAATCAAACTTGCCGTGGCGCACGACCGGACCATCGGGCGTCTGCGTGAAGCGGAGGTGGACCAGCAGCGCTTCGACGCCGAAGGGAAGGTCGGCCAACGTGCCCTCGGTGCCGAGCAGACGAAGGTCATCGACCGCGGCGAAGAGGTCGCCATCGAAGTGGCGCACCGTCCGCTCACGCGGCGTCACATGGATGCGCCAGCTCTCGACACCTGCGAAGCGAACCCGGCCAGCGACGGCGAGTTCGTAGTTGCGCGGCCCCTCAGGCCCAAAGATGCGCAGCGGCGGCTCCATCCGGTCCTTGTCCGCGCAACTCGACGGCTCGACGACCTCGCCATCGATCTCGCAACGGAGGATCTCGCGGCGCGGATTCTCGCCGACGCGCCCCTGAACCCGCTGGTCGATGAGCCGGCGACCGACAACCTCGCCGTCGTCGGGGTCGATCTCGCGGACCTGGACCTTGCGCCGCGAGACCTGGATCGGGAAGGCCGCCTCGAAAGCGGAGTTCTGTGCCACGACCTGCTTGACGATCGCCGACCCGTCGATGTCGGCCGGAGCAGGAGGCGGCTCGGCGCCGGCCGGGTTCCCGCCGAGCACGGCAACGACCAGCGCCAACCCAGCAGCGAATCCGCCCGCGTCGCACGGCATGGCGCTCGGCCTCTCCATCCGCCGTCGCCTCAGCGCGCCGCGCCGGGGACGATGCCTGCGGCGTCGCGCGCTGGCGGCTCGTTCGCCGCATGGAGCGTCACGAGGAAGGCCACGAGCGCATCGACCTCGGCGGGCAGGAGGTTCTTGCCGTAGGCGGGCATGTCGCCCCCCCCCTGGATCACCTGCCGGATCAATTGGTCGCGGGTCAGGCGCGTCGCGACGCTGTCGAGCGCTGGGCCGCGCTGGCCACCCGCGCCGCCCAGCGAGTGACAGTTGCGGCACTGTCGCGACTGGACGACCAAAGCACCCTGCAACTCGAGCGGCGTGCGCCCCTTGAGCAGTTCGATCGGAGTCGGCGTGCCACTCCAGGCGTCCATCTTGGGCGACCACGGCGACCGGATGCCGAGCCAGGCCAGCGTGCCGAGCGTCACGAACACGGTCACGACCAGGATCCAGGCGCCCGGGCGGACCTTCCAGCTCTTCTCGCCCGTCCCCGAGTAGAAGGGCAGACCCACGGCCAGCAGGAAGAGCACCGGAGGTGCGGCCAGCATCAGCGCCGTCTCCATGTAGGCCGGCAGGAGCGCAAAGGCGGCAAAGAGCGGCAAGAACCAGAAATCAGGTCGCGGCAGCGTGTCGATCAGCGTCGGATCGGGCTCGCCGTTCGGGCCCGAGGGACCGAGCACGGCCGCACACGTCACGAGCGTCACCATCACCAGCCCCGCGAACACCAGATCCTTCTGGACGCCGTCTGGAACGAAGGGCTCGCCGTCCTCGGCGACGAGTTGGTGATATTCCTCGATGTAGCGCTCGCGCGTCACGAGGCGTCCCGGCATGGGCCACTCGTTGATCCCGACCTTGAGGACGAGCCAGAGGTGGACCGCGACCAGCCCGAGCAAGAGCGCAGGCACGACGAAGACGTGCAGCGTGAAGAAGCGCGACAGGGTCTCGGCCGCGATGATCGGCCCGCCGAGCATGAGATCCACCACGGTGGCACCAACGAAGGGGAAGCGGCCCGCGATCGCCGCTCCGATGCCGAGCCCCCAGTAGGCGTTCTGGTCGAAGCGCATCACCTGCCCGGTGAACGCCATCGCCAGCGTGAGCAGGAAGAGAAAGCAGCCCACGACCCAGGTCAGCTCGCGCGGATAGTTGTACGCACCGAAGAAGAAGACCTGCACGACATGGATCGTCATCAGGGCGACCATGAAGTTCGAGCCCCAGTAGTGCAGCGCTCGCAGGAACCAGCCGGTGGGTTCCCGGTAGGTGAGCCACTCCAGACTCGCCCAGGCCTCCGCCGCCGATGGCGAGTAGACCAGCGACAAGCATATTCCGGTCACGAGTTGCAGCACGAAGCAGAGCAGGGTCGCGCTGCCGAAAACGTACCAGAAACTCGCCGAGCTGCGCGGCACGTGATGCGCGAGCTCGGGCCAGATCTGCTCGCTGAACCGGAGCCGCACGTCGAACCAGGCGCCGAGGCGCGCGAGCCGCCCGGGTTTCCCGGTAGCGCCGCCGGGGGCGCGCTTGTCGTCGTTGCTTGCCATGGTCCCGCTCAGACGTCCGCCGAAAGGGTGGGCAGACGTCCGCCCCGCACCCAGATCTCTTCGCCCCGGACGTCGACCTCGTATTCGAAGAGTCCGCGCGGCGGCGGCCCCGATGCCCGCGAGCCGTCCTCGTAATAGACGCCGCCATGACAGGGGCAGAGGAAGAGTCGCGACTCCTGGAACCAGCGCACCGGGCAGCCGAGGTGGGCGCAGTTGATGGCGAAAACCTGGAACGTATCGCCCTCGACATGACGGACCCAGCACGGAATCTTGGCCGTCACGCCGTCCCAGGGCACGCGAAAGGGATTCTCGTACTGGGCCAGCCGGGTCTCACCGGCCGGAAAACCCGCCACCGAGCCGAGCGGAATCCAAGCTTGCTCAGCGCGCCGCCGCAGGGGCGAAGCGAGATAGCCCAGGATGGGAATGCCGATCAGCGCGGCACCGAGCACGTTGAGCAGCACGCCGATCCGGGTCAGGAACTGACGTCGCGTCGTGCCGAGCTCGCTCGCCATCTCTTGCCCGCTCCCTGCTGGGCCGCTGCCCGCACGGTCGTGATGCCCATCTGGGGAGGGGCCGCTCGTCATCGTTGGCTCGCTCACTGCTGCTTCTCCCGGGCCGGACTGCCGCGCTGCTGCGTCGCAGGAAGGCGCGGCGACGCCACCCGGTGCGAGGTCAGCCAGGCCACGACATCGTCAATTTCGCCGTTCGAGAGCGGGGTCTTGCCCTGGCCGCCCCGATAGTCGGGCATGCCGAGGTCGGTGCGCCCGAAGATCACGGCCGAGCGCAGCGCCTGATCGCTGACCAGCGCCAGGTACGACGGATCGACGACCGAACCGGGGGCGAGTCCGCCCTCACCCGCCGCCCCGTGGCAGAGGGCACAGCGCGCCGCGAAGACCGCAGCACCGCGCTGCTTTGCCGCTGGCTCATCGGCGGGCCCGGCCCCGCCGGACCAGGCGGGCAAACCTTGATTGGCGAGCGGCGTACCTTGCCAGCGGGCGCGGAGTCCCGTCACGAGCAGATCGATCTGCGCGTCGGTGAGCGCGCCGCCCTCGCTCACCGCAAAGGCCGGCATCCCGGTCCCCCGGGTCCCGCGTGCCACCACCCCACGGACGTCGGCGTCGCGGACGACGTGCCAGTAGAGCGCATCCGCGAGCGGCCTGGCCGCGCCGAGGCTGCCGTCTGCGCCGTGGCAGCCCGCACAGTTGCCGGCGTAGAGCACGTTTACGTCCTTGACGTCGACTGGCCGGATCGGGCGCGCGGCGGGATCGGGTTGACCGGGCAAGCCGGTACACGCGGCCAGCGCGAGCACGCCGAGGCTCAGGAGCTGTCCGACGACCGTGGCGATCCAGCGCGTCGCCCCCTGCCCGACGGGTGCGCCGGCCGCACCCCGTGCGGCGGCGCCCGGGCGGTGCCGGCGCGGGGGCGCGTAAAGCGGATTCATGCTCACGCGCCCTCTCCCGCGTCGTCGCCACCGGTTTCGATCCCCGCTCGCTCCGCGAGCGACCAGGTCTGCATGGTCGAGATCCGCTCGCTGCGGTGAACGACAAAGCCCGCCGTCAGGCCGAAGGCGAGCTGAGAGGCGACGAACCACGACCATTCGATGCGCCCGGAGAGTGCTGGATTGACGATCCCGAGGGCGGCCCAGACCAGAGCCGACCAGAGCAGCGGCGCGACGACGCCTCCCACGATCGCCGGATGGCGCGGAAAGATCGGCAGCAGTGCTCCGTAGAGCACGCCGACAAAGAGCGAGAGGGCCACATGCACGAGCCCGCCCACGACGAGGCCGAGACCACTGAAGGCCTCGAGCGTGGCCTGATCGGCCGCCGCAAGACTCGGGACCGCACCGGCCGCCAACAGATTCACCGGGTACCAGAGGCTCGACTGCGCCACGAGGCCGAAGAGCGTCGCGACCAGAGCCATCGCCACGCCACCCACCGCGCCAGCCCATAGCCCCGCCGAGAACGGGTGGACCTCGACCGGCAGACGCATCCGATGCCCCGCCTCGCCCGGCCGCAGGCGATCGACGCGGGCCCGCACCGCGGGCAGCCGCGCTGCGGCGACCTGCGGCAGCTCGATCTCGATTTCGCGCTCGACCGGCAGACCCTCGTGCCACCAGCCGACCGCCGAGACCAGCACGAGGACAACGCCGGTCAGCGAGACGATCTGATGGGTCACCAACCCGCCGAAACCCAGCGTGATGCCGAAGGCCAGCAGGAGCGGCCACGCCGTCGGCGCCGGCAACACGATCGGCGCCGCGGCACCCGTTCCGTCGTGATCGCTCACGTGCCCATCCCGTTTGCCATCATCGCACCACGTAAACCGTCGTGAAGACCACGATCCAGACGGCATCGACGAAATGCCAGTACCACGAGAGCACCTCGCAGCGCTCGGCGTGCGCCGCGCGCACGCGCCCGCTGAGCCCGAGCACGAGCACCAGCGAGAGCATCGTGAGCCCGAGCGTGACGTGGAGGGCGTGGAAGCCGACCAGCGAGTAGTAGGTCGTCCCGAGCAGGTTGGAGCGGATCGTGAGACCCTGCCCGATCATCCGCGTCCACTCGAAGCCGGTCGCGACCAGAAACTCGAGCCCGAGTGCGATCGTGACCGCCCACCAGCCAAGAAAGGCGCCACGCGCCCCACGGCCGAGCGCGCGGGTCGCGAGCACGATCGAGAGGCTGCTCGAGAGGAGGCAAATGCTGGCCAGGACGGGCGCCACGAGCACATCCTCGTAGGGGCCCGAGAGACTCTTGCCGGAATAGAAGAGGTGCGCCACGACGAAGATCGCGAAGAACGAACTCTCCGTCAGAATGAGACACGCCATCCCGACACGGCCCTTCGCCGCCAGACGTCCGTCAGCTGCCGAGATGATCGGGGCCGCCTGCGGACTCACTCGTGCCTCCAGTCGGGATCCTCGGGGTGCTTGAGATCCCACAGCGGCCGGCGGCTCCGCACCTCGGGAATGCGATCGAAGTTCCATGCCGGCGGCGGCGAACTCGTCCCCCACTCGAGCGTCCAGGCGTCCCAGGGATCGTCGCCCGCCACTTCGCCCCGGCGCAGCGAACGGATCACGTTCCACGCGAAGAGCGCGATCGCGATCGCCTGCACGAGCACGCCCACCGACGAGAGCAGGTTCCAGATTTCCCAGCCCCGTCCACCGTCGTAAGTGTAAATCCGGCGCGGCATCCCCAGGATGCCCGAGGCGTGCATCGGGCCGAAGGTCAGATTGAACCCGATGAAGAGCAGCCAGAAATGCCAGCGCCCGATGCGTTCGTCGAGCATCCGACCGGTCACCTTCGGGAACCAGTAGTGCAGGGCCGCGAAGATCATGAAGAGCAGGCCACCGATCAGGACGTAGTGGAAGTGCCCGACCACGAAATAGGAATCGCTGAGCTGCCAGTCGAAGGGCACGGTCGCCAGCATCATGCCGGTGAGCCCGCCGAGCGTGAACTGGAAGAGAAATGCCGTCGCGAACAACATCGGCGTGGCGAACCGGATCCGCCCGCCCCACATCGTGGCCAGCCAGTTGAAGATCTTGATGCCGGTCGGCACCGCTACCAGCATGGTCGTGAAGGTGAAGAATGTATTCGCGCCCGCCGAGAGGCCGACCGCGAACATATGGTGCGCCCACACGCCGAGACTCACAAAGCCAAGCGAGACCGTGGCCGCGACGATGACGGGATAACCGAAGATCACCTTGCGCGAGAACACCGGGATGATCTCGCTCGCCCACGCAAACGCCGGCAGGATCAG
>SXGT01252280.1_pt1 | contig 20206 bp, 20 predicted proteins | sample 3176221 | NCBI WGS metagenome assembly SXGT01 (sample SAMN11356862, study PRJNA531348) | freshwater metagenome | isolation source: freshwater sample F1-120 | place: China: Fuxian Lake, Yuxi | collected 2017-12-25
AAAAAGGCATAACATGTCCCTCAATATCCTCTCATCGCATTTCGATGCCGCCAAGGTTGGTAGCGTTTTCCGGGTGGATTACGCCGGATTAGCCCAAAAGGCAATCGATGATGCCGCCAAGTTCAACATCGCGCCAGCGGAAGCTGACCATAAACGGACTGCCCTGGTGTTGATCGATGTTCAAAATACTTTTTGTACCCCGGGATTTGAATTATTTGTTGGCGGCCAAAGTGGCAATGCGGCAGTAGAAGACAACATCCGATTGTGCCGCTTTATTTACAACAACCTTGGCACCATCAGTGAGATCACCGCCACGCTGGATACCCACCGCAGCGCGCAGGTTTTTCATCCGTTGTTCTTTGTTGGATCCAATGGCCAACATCCAGCGCCTTATACCGATATCCATCACCACGACCTGACCAGTGGCAAGTGGCGCTTTAACCCGGCATTGGCATCCCGCTTGGGCATTAGCGCCCAATTTGGCCAAGATCAGGTGTTGGACTACACCAAAAAATTGGAGGCCAAGGGCAAGTACGCACTGACCATTTGGCCATACCATGCCATGCTGGGGGGCATTGGCCATGCTTTAAGCTCCTCGGTCGAAGAAGCGGCGTTTTACCATTCGATGCTACGCGGGGCAAATTTTGATCTCCGCATCAAAGGCGAAAATTCCTTTACTGAAAATTATTCCGCCTTGTCTCCTGAAGTTGTGCAAGGGCTAAACAACACAACCCTTGGCGTTGAAGATGACGCCATTTTTACCCAGTTGAGGCGCAGCGACAGGATGGTCATCGCAGGGCAGGCCAAAAGCCACTGTGTAGCATGGACGGTAGAAGACCTGTTGCATCAGATCAACCATGCCGACAAGGAGTTAGCCAAAAAAGTGTACCTGCTGGAGGACTGTACCTCGCCAGTAGTAGTACCTAGTGTGGTAGACCATAGCGCCGCTGCCGACACGGCCTTCGAAAGATTTGCAAGCGCGGGCATGCACATTGTTCGATCTACAACCCCAATGGAAGAATGGGATTAAGAATCAATGACATTATTTGACGGACAACGATTAGGCAACGACACCTTTAAGCTGGATGTGGAACGAATGCGGCAAGGGTGGTATTCTGACAAATATTTTGCCAACATCAACAAAATGTTGGTAGCTTTGGCCGGCGAGGGTTATCGATACTCAGGTAAAAACAATAATCTGCCGATCGGCCTTTCTGCGGAGCAGATCTTTACCGGCGACATGGAAGTGGAAATGCAATGGTTCACCCGTCGGATCGGAGATACCGTCGTCGTAGGGGTCGACAAATCTCTGGCGATGTTGAAACATTGTACGGGTGTCTTTATTGATGACAAATTTGTAAATACTGCCGACAAATTGGAAGTATGGGCTGTTCACGACGGTGACGTGGTTAGCAGTGATGGCGACCCGCTCAAGGTTCAACCGGTGATAAGAGTGCGCGGACGCTACCGGGATTTTGCCCTACTTGAAACCCCAACCCTGGGCACGCTTACACGCTCCAGCCGAATTGCTACCAATGTGTACGAGACATTTGTGGCTGCCAAGGGAAAGCCGATGCTCTTTTTCCCCGCCCGATTCGACAGCCACGAAGTACAAGCTTCTGATGGTTATGCCTATAACATAGCATTGCAGCGTTTCAATCTTGACCATACCAAAGATATCGGCGCATTTATATCTACGGATGCGCAGGGAGACTGGTGGGGTGGAGCGGGTGGCGGGACCATTGCCCACGCGGCCATTGCCAGCTTTTTAGGCGATACGGCCGAGGCGATGATGGCATTTGCGCGGTTGTTGCCGGTGCAGATACCGCGTATCGCGCTGGTTGATTTTAACAATGATTGCGTAAAAGACTCCAAACTCACTCTGAAGGCCATGTTCGAGGAGTACTCGCGACTGCTGGAAGCGGGCGAAAAAGAGGAAGCGGAGAAGTATGTTTTATATGGGGTTCGGTTGGATACCAGCGGCAGCCTTCGGGATGAATCGGTGCTCCCATTGGGTGATCCGAACCTGGATTTGGGAGTAAACCCGCGCCTGGTTTTTAATGTGCGTGAAGGCCTCGACAATGCCTGGAAAGACTGGACGCTGGAAGATCGACAGGTTGGTTTGGCAGAAGCATATTGCGCCAACGTAAAGATCGTCGTCTCAGGCGGCTTCTCACCCGATAAGATCAGGAAATTTGAAAAATTGGGCGTGCCATCCGATATCTATGCGGTTGGGTCATACCTCTTCAATAATAGCGGCCCAACGGTAACCGACTATACCGCAGATGTTGTGCGGGTTAAGGTACATGGAAAATGGGTGGATATGGCAAAAGTGGGAAGACGGGCTCTCTCGAATAGCGCGTTAAAACGGGTTTGGTAAAAGATCAGCGAACCCGCCGCTTCCAAAATTCTTTAACTATCATGCCGCGCCCTATCTCCTGGCTGGAGCCTGTCAGAAACTCCAACAACATTCTCTGAAGTTCTTCCGGGTTTTGCTCCATCGGGAAAAGATCGTTTTGCGTCATGGCAACCTTGTTGGGGGACTTTTCTTTGATAGCATCGCCATAGGTGATCACCAAATGCGGCAAATTCTGTGGCATGGATTCCAAGGGCGCATGTGGCTGGGTTTGCCGAGCTGTATCCCAACCTGCTTGAACTGCCAACGGGTCTGCCTTCAGGCAATCGGCGATCACAGCTTCGGGGAGTTTCTGAGATGCCAACCAAGAGTGGCTTCTATAGTGGGCCGCGCCCACTTTGGCCGCATGCGGCATCGCATGTACGATACTCACCAGCCGATTCACCCTGCCTGAAAACCTTTTTGCATATTGCTGTGCAACCAGCGCGCCATAACCGTGGCCAACCAATGCCGTTTGGCCAACACCCATTTGGTCGATAAAATCTGCCAATTGCTCCACATGGCGCGGAAGTGTGTACTGGCCAAATTCAATTCGGGCGGAATCGCCATAACCCCACAAGTCCAGCGCATACCCTTTAAAGCTTGAAGACAAGTATTCCATTGGGCCCAGCCAATAGCGCCAGGAGCCAATAAAATTATGCAAAAATATCACCGGTTTGCCCCTGCCGGTTGTTTCATAATGCAACAAAGCGTTGCCTACCAAAAAAGCGCTCATTCTTTGGGCTGGCCATCCGTCGGAGAATCAGAAGGTTGGTTGTCTGCAATATCGTGCTGTTGTGTTGCGTTCAAAACCTGGGTACCACCATTGTTTTTTGCAAGGTGTTGTCGATCCAATATGTTTTGCAGTTCCTGAACCAGGGCATCGGGCGCAAATGGTTTTAGCAGGTAGGCTACCGCGCCAGATGCCAGTCCTTGTTCGATCTCCGACTCTTGCCCTTTGGCAGACAGAAAAACCACCGGGATGTGTCCGATCTCGGCATCCTGCTTGATCTCGATGCACGCATCGTAACCGTTCATTTTAGGCATTCGCACATCCAACAATACCAGATCTGGTACCTCGATGCGGGTTAATGCCACAGCCTCAAGGCCATCGCAGGCGGTTAACACATCATGGCCGGCATACCGAAGGGTAAATGCCAACAGTTCCCGAATATCTTGTTCATCTTCCGCGATCACGATCTTGGCCATAGAAACCTCATACTTGCGCTGGTAGAGTAAAACAGAATGTGGAACCCTCACCCGGAACACCACTGCTCTCTACCCAGATCTTCCCGTTGTGCAGTTCTACCAGTTGTTTTACGATGGGCAGCCCCAACCCAATGCCATTGCCGGCTTGGTCGGCCGGGTGGTCCACCCAGGAAAACTGATCGAAGATCAGATCCATTTTTTCCCGGGAAATGCCTACACCGGTATCTGACACATTGACTTGCAATGCGCCGTTGGAACGTTTGAAAGAAATGTTGATCTTGCCGTCGGCCTCTACATAGGAGTAGGCATTACTGATCAAATTATCCAATATCTGGCGTACTCGTTCCTTGTCTGCCAACACCAATGGAATCTCGGATTCGGCATCAATTTGGAGTTCGACCATGCGATTGTCCTTTTCCGATCGTTCGCGATACCGAGCAATCACTTCTTGTGCAAGGCCAAAGATATCGGTAGGGTGGATGGACAGGTTGGCTTTGCCGGCTTCTATGGTGGTTAATTCCAACATATCGTTGATCAGGTTGTTTAGCCGCTCAGAATTGCTTTTTACGATGGCCATAAAGCCACGTTGCTCATCCCCAAGATCGCCCGCAACGCCCATTAGCAACAGGTCGACGTATCCCTGGATGGATGTCAGCGGGGTACGCAATTCATGGCTGATCGAAGTTATGAAATCGGTCTTCAATCGGTCAAACTCAAACTCGTAGGAAACATCGTGAAAGACTGTCACTGTTCCTAAAAATTCATTTCCCCACAGCACTGGAGAAAGTTGGATTGAGATGACGCGCCCATTTGCCAATTTGACCTTGTCCGAGAATGTCTCGCCTGGACGGATCTTATCCGGCGACATCGACCATGCGACAATGGATTCCTTCCAATTCGCGAGCCGCGGTTGCAATTCTGAAGCGACAGAGTCGATGGTTGCATCTGGGTTGGGATCTGCCATGCCAAACAGGCGGGGAAAACTTTTGTTGGCGTATTGGACGCGGTTTATGGCGTCGGTTACCAATACTCCATCCAATAGCGCATCCCAAATGGCGTTGTTTTGGCTGTTCCTTTTTTGGTTGTGCATCAGCTGGTCTGCTTCAATATTGTGCTTTGCTTCATCGAGGGAATGATGGTTGGATAATGCCCTCTGGTAGATCGACGCCGCAGTGACCTGATAAGGCTGGAATGCCAGAGAATCGGCATTCGCCAGTGCGATGGCAACCCACGGCTTAGTGCCATTTTTTATAGGGATCAAAACACCGGTGGAATAGCCTGGTGGCAACAAGGGGGCAAACCTGTCCAACACCCCGCCCCTGGAGACCACTGTTACGACATCTGCCCTGAGTGGCTGAGCCAGCGTTAGTGGTTCGACGGGTTGTTGTTTTACCTCGGAAGTGTAAGGGATGAGTGAATCAGCTCCACTGTTGAACAACCAAAGTTTCGATTTTTCAAATCCGACCAGGAATCGCAGTTGCGATTCTATTGTCGCCAGATTTGGCATCGCAGAACCTGATTTTGCCAGCTCACGCAATACTGAATCCAAAGCCTGGATCTGTTCAGCGGCATCAGTGGCGGGTTCAGTTGGCGCGCAGGAGGTGGCACTTGCCGAGGCGGCGATCTCCTCTGCCAATCGCCTGGGTATCACATCGGAGAAGGCAGCCTCCGACTCAAAATTTTCCATTACCATCAAAGCCCGTCCGCCATCTTCCATTAAGTACGGTAGTGAAATCGAAGCCAGGGGGAGTTTTCCACCGGTAGCTGCCCGATACTCAAAAATGGAACCCCCATCCAATACATTGCCTTGGAAGAAATCGATCGGGGTATGCACAACAGGGACGCCTTCATCAAGGGCCTTTGTGTAAATGGTTGAATTTCCAAGTAAAACCCGAGACAATGCCGCAGGACGATGATAACCCTGGCTATCCACATTCCGAAAAGCTCCGGTCGCCTTGTTTTCAGCGTAGAAAGCAATGGCATTCGTGGCAGGAACCAGCCGCATCAGAAGATCGATCATAAAACCGGGGGTGATTTGCCCACCCAACTTCACAAGATGGCTGGGTAGAGCCTCCCCCTGAATACGATCATCCTCAATCGGCACAAAAGCCAATTCCGTATGGCCAACCTCCCCTTTGCGGGAGGTTACTTCGAACAAGCATCCGTTGATGGTGAAAAAACCGCTGCCAGTTGAATTTGCCAGGGAAAGAAAGGAGGTTTGCGGTTGAACACTGCCGAGTAACCTGTTTAGGGTTAGCCTTGCGCCAACCGGTACACCAAGAGCCTGATAGAACCCAACACTGCATCCAAGCAAAATACCGCTTGGGCCAAGGGTCACATTAAAGGCAGGCTGATTTTCAGGTGTCATCATTTCGGCGCAATCAGTCTTTATTGGTCTTTTCGCCGTTCCTTGGTAGATAACTCAGTGATCTCGCGGATATCGCTGACCGGTTGTAATTGCGGGTCGATAATTCCGATCGACAGGCTCATAAAAGGGTGGCGCTCAGGTTGGGCATCTTTATTGATCGTAGTAATAAAGCCATTATTTCTATCGATAAAACTGTATTGTGTTTTGATCTGTTCAGCAAAACGTTCTTTAAGGGCGTTTTTAAACGGAACACTTTTGGAAGCGGGGATGATCAGGATGAAATTTGCTCCACCAGGATGGCCCAAAAAACTGCCTGCAAGGCCATTTTCTTCCAGCAGATCATTGACCACCACACTGGCAAATCGCTGAGCGTCATCTCCGGCCACGAACCCATACACTTCACTAAACGCGTCCAGATCATTGATGCCGATATCCAATAACGCCCATCCTTGGGTTTGGATCACCCGGCGCAGTTCATCCTCGATCAATTTTCCGGCCGGCAATCCGGTGCGCGGGTCGGCGAGCCGTTCTCGTTCTGAGCGACGTATCGCCCCCGCAACCCTGAGTTTCAGCTCATCAAAATCAAACGGCTTGGTCACATAATCATCGGCGCCCAGCTCCAACCCCTGAAGGCGGTCGCCGCGTTCATCTCGTTGGGTTAAGAAGATGATCGGGATGTTGCCGGTGCGGGTTTTGCCGCGCAACTGGCGGCAAACTTCGTAGCCATTAAAATCTGGAAGGTTGATGTCTAATATGATCAGGTCGGGCAGGTTTCCCTGGGTTTTTTCGATCGCATCGCTGCCCTTGAAGGCAGTATCGATCTCGTATCCCAAATTGCCAAAATAGATCGACAACAAGTTGGAAATATCCGGCTCATCTTCAACGATCAACAAACGGGCATGGTCCATTTTATACTCCAGACGGTTTTAATCAGTATAACCTACCCGAGCTTGGGGGCTGACAATGGATCACCACTTTGCTGGCTGGTCATCGGACCCATTCGCGTATTGGGGTGGATGGGAGTGTGGATAGCGTGTTTTGGTGGCATCAGTATCTTCCAAGCCCACATTTTTTCGGATTACACTGCGCTCATTTGAGCCGATCAGCACTACGTCCGAACCGATCATTCTTCCGGGATAAATAACCAGGCCGGAACCGATCCGGCAATTGTGGCCAACCGCGCTGCCCAACACAGGCCGATTGGAGGATGCAAGGCTGCCATTTCCATCTGTGGCGCGAATTGGGATCGGCAGCAGGTTAAAGTCGGTAAAAGTGGTTCCGGCACCAATAAATGTGTTTCGGCCAATAACACACATTTGCAAGCAAGCATTTTGGGCAACGATCGAGTTTTCCATGATGGTGGTCATAAACACCGCGGCGTTAAAAGGCAGGAATGTACCATCACCTACGACACTTAACATCACTTGCGCCCCTTGCGATATATTGACATTGTTACCGATGATGGAGTTTTCGATCACTACACCCGCCCCTATGGTGACATTATCACCGATGGTAGCCGGTCCGTGAATGACCGCGGACGGGTCGATAACACAATGTTTACCCACCCGAACCAACCCGGCGGACTGTAAGAGCTGTTTGCCTTGCAATAATGCTTGCGCAACCAAGCCAAGTTTGTAGCCCAAATCAGCCTTCAAGCGCTTTTCGAACCGGATGCCCCGATTGAACAACCCAAAAACGATGTCTGCCAAAAAAAGATGAACCCAACTATCGATGGCGATGAAACCCCTGCCCGGCAATTGGTACACCAGATCGCCCATTTTTCCAGCCATATAGGCAGGAACATTGTAGTACCCTGCTTCAACCGGCATCGAATCCACCACCAAGGGCCTGGGGGTACCGGAGGAGCCATCGGGATAATAGCACATGGGGGCGAGGTAGTTATCTCCTTGTTTTTCAAAGGAGGAGGCAAGCGGCAAGATATGCTCTCGGAAGGTGGCATCTTGCATGGTGAATGCCAACCTGGATGGGTGTGCGAATTGTTTGGCCTGGGCCAAAAACTGGGCCAGAAATGGCTCGTCAAAAAAAAGGTTGTCAGCAACGATCAACTTTTCTTTGCCATCTGCCCCAACTTCGGCGATCGATCCGATCTCAATTTCCTGATTGCAATAACCAGCCAGCAGATCGCGCTGCCACAACCACAGGGGGGTGTTTTGCAGCCGAAGTTCGCGCGCAGGTTCGCCAAACGGCGCGATGAGTTTTTTTTGCCTTAGGACGACCTTGAGCATTTTGCCTTTGTTTGCCATTACAACCATTTTACGGCATTATGGGATCGGCTGATTGCCAGCCAAAAAGTTTTTAAGTTCGTTGAGAAATCCTGGTTGGTCATCGAGCATGATAAAGTGTTTGGCTGACGGGAACAACACACCCTTGCTACCAGGAATAGCCGCCAAGAGGGTTTCATACTCCTTGGGAGATACAATATTGTCTCCCTTACCATACAAACCCAACACATCCATTTGGATGCTTTTCACCGTACCCACCAAATCGGTCTGTTTGAGCGAAGCGATGCTTTTAAAAAAGGATTCAAGGGTGGTTTTATTCATATCACCGGTTAACATACCGGCGAACCCCGGGAAAGAACACAATAAGGGAGCCGCCAAATGCAGTATTTTGGAGAACAACGGTAATTGGGAAAAAAGCAAGCGCGCAATGAGCGGATTGGCTGCCAATTTTAGCGCGGGCGCAAGTGCCGCCCCCCGAATCGGCGAACCGATAACTACCACCTTGCTGACTGTTTGTGGATAACGGAGAGCGGTGGCCAAACTTACTGTTCCACCCATGCTGTGGCCAATGAGGGGTGCTTTGGCAATGCCCATATTGGCCATAAACTGCCCAACCAGGCTGGAAAAATCATCAACGGAATAACTTGCCCGCTTTTTGCCCGATTCACCAAAACCCCAAAAATCGAGGGCGTAACAGCGGTACCCATCCAAGGCAAGGGCTTCCATGGTTGGTTGCCACAGACGCCAGGAACCCAACCAGCCATGCAGCAAAATTAACGGTTTTCCCTGTCCATATACTTCGTAATGGACCACGCCTTGATCGGTTACGATGCCTGGCATAATGGGTTGTTCAACTTTCGAACTTGCTTAAGATCTCATACAACAAATCGAGCAGGGTTTTTTTCACACTGGCAACATCGTTGATATCGCATACTGAGAATTTAAATTGGCTGGCTAAGCTAAGCGAACGTCGCATTGCTTCTTCTGCCCAGGCTTGTTGGGGTTCTGCCGAAGTTGCCGCCAAAATGTACGGCGCATTGCGTTTTTGGCTGACCATATCTATGATCTTGCGCGTCTCAATGAACGTTTCAGGCCTTTGCGGGTCAAACAGGATGATGAATCCGTGGATCTTCTCTTCGAGCACATCCCACATAAAATCGAACCGTTGTTGGCCGGGCATGCCGAACAAGTAGATCATCATTTCTTCATCCAAAAGGATGCGCTCGACATCGGTCGCGACTGAGCCGATCTGCTTGGCATCGTTATCCTGTGGTACATTGGCGCCTTGTTGGGGAATGCCGATGCCTCGCGCAGTGGCCATAAAACGTGATTTGCCTGCCAGGTACGGCCCCACGAGTACGATCTTGAGTGTCTTCATCGCGGCTCCATTGGTGTTAGCCTTGTTTTATCTTCAGCTTTTTTAACATCGCCTTATATCGCGGCGGTTCTTCCTCAAAAATATAGGTAACCGGTGTAACAACCACTCCGCTTCCGCCGATCGAGCGAAGTTCTTTGATCGCGTTGAATACCTCATCTCGATGAACGATGATGTGCAAGGCATACCAACTTGGGTCGCCATCCCTTCGGATGATCTTGCTGATGGTTGGGCCATTGAGGCCGCCAATGGTCTGTTGCTCAAAGATGCGCGTCGCGATCACATCGGTGCTATCGCCACGGATGTTGGCATAAATAGACACATTGTTTTCGGCGCGCAAATACGCCTCAATAAATTCCAACAACTGGCGCGCTACATCTTGGGCACGTGGATCAGTGGAGAGGGTTTTATAATTCGCGGCCAGTACAGTTTGCGAACTTAGGATGCAACAACCCTCCAATTTTTTTAGGCGATTGTCTTTTAGGGTTTGCCCGCTACTCACAAGGTCAGAGATCATATCGGCATAACCGATGGCTGGCGCGATCTCCAGGGTTCCCTCAGCGCTTACGATTGAATGGGCAATATGATTGTGCTTTAAAAATCTGCTGGTAAGTACCGGGAATTTTGTAGCGATGCGTAGCGGGTGGGCCAGGTTACCCGCGTATTGTTTAAGGGTATCAAGATCATTTACTGTTAGCCAATCTTCTGGCACAGCCAAGTTGAGGCTGCACTTGCCGTACCCCAATGCCTCGTGAAGCACGAAAATATCGTTATTATGCCCTTGGAACTCCTCGAGCACATCGAGCCCGGTGAACCCAAAATCTACACTGCCATCGCGCAGAGAGATGACAATATCCGTTGGCCGTTGGAACAGTACCGTAAGCCCTGGGATGGAAGGGATGGTGCCTTCGTACTGGCGGGGGTTGCTTTTTTTGATCTCAAAACCGCAAGCACTCAGGAATTGGATCGTTTCCTCCGCCAGCCTTCCCTTGGATGGGATCGACAACCGCAGGTCTGACCTGTCGTTCAGCATCGCTAAAGCGCGTCTTCGATCTCGCCCAGCCGGCCGTTGACAACGAACAGGGTACGCTCACAGATGTTGATGACGCGGTCGGCGAAGCGCTCCAAATTGTGGGCTACCCATAACAGCCAATTGGCTTTCTCAATGGCTTTGGGGTCTGAGATGATGTAAGTGATGAGCTCTCGATAGATCTGGTTATACAGGGCGTCCACTTCATCATCCTCGGCCGGAATTGACTTGGCTGCTTCCACATCCTCATTGATGAAAGCCACCAACGCGCGGTGGGCCATATCGGCGCTTTTTTCGGCCATGCGCGGGATGTCGACCAATGGCTTTAGCAATTCCTCGCTGCCCATGCGGATGTTGATCACGCCAATACCTTTGGCGTAATCGCCCATCCTCTCCAACTCGCTGATGATCTCAAAAAAGGAGGATAGCAAACGCAGGTCTTTGGCCATGGGCTGTTGGGTGGCGATCAGGATCATTACTTCATTCTCAAGTTCGAAGCGTTTTTTGTTAATGATCTTGTCTACCTCGACCACTTTATGAGAGCGGTTTACATCGCGGGTCTTCAATGCGTCCACAGATTCCAACAGGTTTTGTTCCACCATACTGCCGAAGGCCAGGATCTCATTTTTCATATTTTGGATCTCAGATTCAAAACTTTTCCGTAGCATATTCACCTCACTTTGCGTTAATGGCAGGTTAGCCAAACCGGCCGGTTACATAATCTTCTGTCTTTTTTACCGTAGGGGCCGTAAAAATACCCTTCCCACGAGAAAACTCTATCAATTCGCCTTGCAAAAAAAAGGCGGCATTATCGGCGGTACGGGCGGCTTGTTGTACCGAATGTGGAACCAGGATGATAGTGTATTGTTTTTTAAGCTCCTGCAGGGAATTTTCTACCTTGCCGGTGGAAATTGGGTCCAGACCGGATGTTGGCTCATCCAGCATGATCACATCAGGTTCTAATGCCAACGTGCGGGCAATACACAAACGCTGTTGCTGCCCGCCAGAAAGGGCAACCGCGGGGTCGTCCAACCTGTGGTTGATCTCTTCCCACAAGGCAGCCTGGCGCAAAGAGCGTTCGACTGCGTCATCGAGCCGGGCTTTGTTATGTTCTCCCATAACTTCCAGACCGTAGGTGATGTTTTTGCGGATGGTCAGGGGCAACACAACCGGACGGGCAAACACCATGCCGATCTTGCGCCGCAAGTTGATCAGGTCAACCTTGGGAGAAAGGATGTCTTCACTATCGAGGAAGATATGCCCATCAATCTGTTTGATATCTTCCGGGTCGTTGAGCCGGTTGATGCTGCGTAACAGCGATGACTTGCCACCCCCTGCCGGGCCAAACAAAACTGTGATGGCGTTTTTCTCGATGCTCAAGTTCACGTTCCGCAACGTTTCGGTACCATCTTGATACTGCAGGCTAAAACCTTCGATCTTGATCTTATCTGTCATAGCGGGTGTTACCATTGCCTTTTTGCCCTGGCCCTTGAACGGACCACGGTCGCGAGTAGATTCATGCCGAGTACGAATGTGATGAGCACCAAAGCGGTACCAAATTGGATCCTGATCGGCATTTCGGGGATCTGGGTGCTGATGACAAATAAGTGGTATGGCAACGCCATGGTGGCATCAAAAAAGGTGGTGGGAAGGTTGGGAAGGAAGAAGGCGGCACCGGTAAAAAGGATCGGCGCAGTTTCTCCGGCGGCACGCTCGAGCCCAAGGATGATACCCGTGATAATGCCTGGTAATGCCTCCGGCAAGACAATTCGGCGGATGGTTTGCCATTTGGTTGCCCCCAGGGAGATGGAAACCGTGCGGAAAGATTGCGGCACGGCCCGAAGTGCTTCTTCAGAGGTAGAGATGATCACCGGCAAGGTCATGATGGATAACGTTAGAGAGGCCGAGAGGATGCTGGTGCCGAATTTTAGGAACAGTACGAATAAACCCAGGCCAAACAAGCCGTATACAACCGATGGAATGCCAGACAAATTGATGATCGCCAGGCGGATAATGCGGGTTAGAAGGGAATCCTTGGCATATTCTGAAAGGTAAATTGCCGATGCCACACCCAGCGGCACCGAAAAAATGGCTGTACCAATGGTGAGATAAAAGGTACCAATGATGGCGGGCAAGATCCCACCCTCGCGCATCCCGTCATACGGGAAGCCGCTTATAAACTCCCAAGAGATGGCTGAGCCGCCCTTGAATACCAGCATGGACAGGATCACAATGATCGGCAGGATGGTTAGTAACGCAACCAAACTTAGCAAAGCAAAACCCAACTTTTGTTGGTTATTCCGGTCGAACTTGAAAAAACCTCCGCGAGTCGCCATCAGGATAATACCTTCTCGGCCCGTTTTTGTGACCGGAATACAACCGCACTGGCAGTGATGTTCACAATGAGGGAGATGATGAACAGCATCATGCCGATAAAGAACAGGGTGTGGTAATGCACACTGCCATTGGCCACCTCACCCATTTCGGCCGCGATGGTTGCCGTCATGGTTCGAACCGGAGAGATGATCGAGCTGATCTTATTGGCCAAAACCGGCGCGTTACCAGTCACCATCATTACAATAATGGTCTCACCGATTGCGCGGCCAATGCCCAACATTACCGCGGTAAGTACACCAGACCTGGCGGCAGGGAGAGTGACCCGCCAAATAGTTTGCCATTGAGTGGCACCCAATGCCCAGGCGCCTTCACGGTATGAGCGTGGAACAGTATCCAGGGCATCTTCTGCCACCGAAACAACTGTTGGAAGCGCGACAATAGCCAGCAATAAGGAGCCAGCCAATGCTGTTAGGCCGGTTGGCAGGTTGAGCGCAACCCGGATGGCAGGCGTAAATGACAGGATGCCCAAAAAACCAATCACCACCGAGGGTAACCCGCCTAATAGTTCAACCAGCGGTTTTAGGATCTCGCGCGCCCACCGCGGGGCCACCTCTGAAATAAAGACAGCTGTGCCAACCCCCATGGGCACCGCAATGAGTGTTGCCCCAATGGTGATGATGACCGATCCACTGATCAGCGGAACGATGCCATAATAATCTTCGATCGGATACCAGCGGGAGGAGAACAAAACATCCAGCGGAACTTCAGCCAAGGTGGGGACTCCTTCCCGGATCAGGAAGAAGAAAATTAACGAAACGAACAAAATGGCAGAGTAACCCGAAAGTTTGATCAGCCGGGTGATGATGAATTCATTGATATTCGCAGTGGCCTTCATTTTATTCCTTCGATACCGGCACAAAACCAAGATCTTGGACGATTTGTTGTGCTTGAGCGGTCAGGATCCAGTCGAGGTATTGTTGGACAAAATCGTTCGGCTCTCCAGCTGTGTACATATACAGGTCGCGGGCAATGGGATATTGGTTGTTGTTGACTGTATCTGCCGAAGGCAACATGTAGGGCTCGATGCCATCTTTTGATACTTCTACCATTTTAAGGTCTTCTGGGACATAACCCAAACCATCATAACCGATGGCGTTCGGATTGCTTCTCAACTCGTTGATAATGCCCTCTGAACTTGGTAGTAACAGCGTATCAGGAGAAAAAAGGGTCTTATTTTCCTTGTTTCCCAAACGCAACACATGTTCCAGGAAGTAAACATGAGTTCCGGAATTGGTTTCGCGAGACAAACGAACGATCTGGCGATCCTCGCCACCAAGTTCTTTCCAATTACTGATCTTGCCGCTATAAATATCGGAAAGTTGTTGCAATGTTAGCCTGGCCACCGGGTTTTGCGGATTAACGATGATGGCTATGGCATCCTTGGCGATGATGTGTTCAATTGGCAGGATATTTTTTTCCGCGGCTTGTTGTAATTCATCCTTGCTGATCGCTCGGGATGAATTGGCGATCGTTACAGTGCCATTCAACATCGCAGCAATGCCGGTTCCGGAACCACCACCTGTGACAGAAATTCGCACTTCAGGGTGGTCCTTTTGGTAGGTCTCTGCCCAGACCAGCGCCAAATTTACGATTGTATCGGAACCTTTATTTTCGATGTATGCCTGCTCGGCGACGGTAGGCAGGTCCGAATTCGGATCGTTGGAGGAGCATCCGGATGAAAAAGGCAGGAAGATAGCAAAAATGATCAGAAGGATCGAGAGTCGGTTCATAACAGATTAATTATAACCTGCGCGCCAAGCACTACCTTATTAATAGTAAAATTGATTTATGGACAATTCAATCGTATTCTCAATCGAGAATCTCGACTTTTTCTATTCGACCACGCACGCCCTTAAAGACATCAATATGCATATCAAAGCCAATCAGGTAACCGCTTTGATAGGCCCTTCAGGCTGCGGTAAATCTACCTTTTTGCGATGCCTTAACCGTATGAATGATACTATCGCGGGCACCCGTGTTGAGGGCAAAATAAAATTGCATGGCAATGATATTTATACGGATTTAACGGATGTGGTTGAATTGCGGAAGAAAGTTGGGATGGTCTTCCAAAAACCAAATCCTTTCCCCCAATCGATTTGGGATAATGTGGCTTTTGGCCCGAGAGTGCTCAATTTTGAGGGCAGCAGCGCCGACCTTGAAGAAACCATATACACAAGCCTGAAGAAAGCAGCCTTGTGGGATGAAGTTAAAGATAATTTGGGGAAAAACGCCCTGGCGTTATCTTTGGGCCAACAACAGCGTTTGTGCATCGCACGGGTATTGGCAACCAAACCGGATGTGATCTTGATGGATGAATCTACTTCCGCATTGGATCCGATTGCCACTTTGCGTGTTGAAGACCTGATCGCCGAATTGAAACAGGATTACACCATTGTGATCGTAACCCACAATATGCAACAGGCAGCCCGTGTATCAGATTACACCGGCTTGTTTTGGTTAAGTGAACTCATCGAGTTCAATCAAACCGAAATCTTGTTTACCAACCCTGCCCAGGAATTGACCGAGTCCTACATTACCGGCAAGATGGGTTAGTCCGATTTATTCCTGCGAGTTTCGCAGGCAGGCATCGCATTCCCGTGCTTCGCCGCGCCCTTCATCGATCGCCCATATTACCAAGCTTTGGCCAGTACGCAGATCGCCAACGTCAAACACACCTTAACGGCTGGTTGCAAGTTACCATGGGTTTGCCCCTTGCGCCCTTTTGGCCTGGTTCTCATCGACGATGACCAAGTATTCGTTTGTAACGCCTTATAGGGCGCTGGCAACCTGCCCGTTCGCGCGTTGGTTGGAATCATCGTTGACCATTGGTTTACATCGTTTAGGGTCTTCACGTCCTTCACCGGTATTGCTCGTGCCCCCAATACGGTTCATGGCAATTGCCATGTCGTCGTTGGCTTTCTGGTTGATCGATGATTAACTCACGGTGTCTATTTTTATCCGGTGGCAGATCAACACCACAGACCCTACTTCCTCGATCAGGATGGAGCCGTTTCGATGATCGATTTCAAGCAAGCTTCGCAACGTGTCCGTTTCTCGAACTTGATCGTCGATCTGGTTGCGGTATTCCTTGAAATCAAAATAACTAACGGTTCGACCAGTTTTTTGCATCCGCTTGACAGTGTTGGGGCTGAATAGGTAGTACCCAATATCCGATCGCCTTTTATACTCGCCACCACTGCGCACAGCCGATGTGAGTCAAAATGGTATAAAATAGGAAGTCAACCCACCTGGTGGAATGAAAATAATGCATAAAGTGATTTTTAAAGATTCAAACATCGACCTACTGAACAGGGTTAAAAAACTTACAGTCCATTGGGTGCATCGTTCACTAATACTATTTCCACCTGATAAACCGCGCGACTATAAATACTCCATCCTGACCATCAACGATATTGACGATAGCGATGATGACCTGCGGCATCAAACCTTCTTCGAGATCCCGCTTAAACTACACAACGCACCCATAGACCCAACAGTAGCGCGTAATTTTCCCCACCTTGCCCATTTCGTCCCGTTCAAGATCGATGATGATTTTGTTGAGATCATCCCAGCTTGCCTTCGACGATTCTTTTTTGCGGTCATCAGAGACCATAATGACAACATTGTAGACGCGGCCGGAATTCAGATCCCCGGAATTTTGGACGATCTGTTTCGTTACGATGGTCCATTGGGTGTTCAGATGGAAAATGGTGTGCCTACATTGCGGGTTTGGGCGCCAACAGCTTCGGTTGTAACCCTTCATCTTTTTAGTGCAGCCCAAGACCCCCAGCCCAGCCAAATGCGTGCGATGTTGTACGACAAAACCAATGGTGTCTGGAGCATCACTGGCAATCCCGATTGGGTAGGCAAGTTTTACCAATATCGGGTTCAGGTGTTCTGTCCGTGCGAAGGCCAATTTGTGGATACCCTTACCAGCGACCCGTACTCCATCAGTCTTTCTACAAACGGCACCCACAGCCAGATCATAGACCTTGCCGACCGCAGCCTTACCCCGGCGGGCTGGGATACCCTGCAAAAACCACCGCTCCATTCGATCAACGACATCTCGATCTACGAAATGCACATGCGCGATTTTAGCATCGGCGACCCCGATGTCCCTGCGGAGTACCGCGGAACCTATAAGGCGTTCACGGTTGCCAATTCTGGCGGCATGAAGCACCTGCGCGCCCATGCCGAAGCCGGATTGACCCATTTGCATCTGCTGCCCGTTTCAGATATCGCCAGTATCAATGAAGACAAATCAACCTGGAAAAAAGTAGAAGACAGCTTGCTGAGGTCCTTTCCGCCCAACTCTGACCTGCAATCCCAGATCATCTCGACCATCCAGAATGACGATGGATACAACTGGGGATATGACCCACACCATTTTATGGCCCCCGAAGGCTCGTACTCAACCGACCCGAACGGGCAAACCCGCGTTTTGGAATTTAGGGAAATGGTGCAAGCGGTCAACAACGCCGGCTTGCGGCTGGTAATGGATGTGGTTTTTAACCACACCTATGAAGGCGGGTTGGGAGAGAAATCAGTGTTCGACAAGCTGGTCCCCGGTTATTACCACCGCCTCAACTTTGAGGGCGGAATAGAAAACAGCACTTGTTGCGCCAATACCGCCACCGAACACGCAATGATGCGGAAATTGATGGTCGATTCCATTCTTTTATGGGCTACCGCATACAAAGTAGATGGCTTCCGGTTTGACCTAATGGGCCACCACATGGTTGCCGACATGCAAGCCGTACGCGTCGCGCTGGATTCCCTCACCATCGAAAAAGATGGGGTAGATGGAAAAAAGATCTACCTCTATGGAGAGGCTTGGGATTTTGGCGAGGTCGCCAATAACACCCGTGGCACTAACGCAAGCATGCGTAACATCGCCGGGAATGGGATCGGCGTGTTCAATGACCGCTGTCGCGACGCATTGCGTGGTGGAAGCGCTTTTTCTGGCATGTTCGATCAAGGCTTTGCCACAGGCTTGTATACCCAAGCCAACCACGAGGAACGCCGTAACCATGACCACCAAAAATGGGTCCTGTTTGAATATTGCGATTTGATCAAGGCCAGTTTGGCTGGCAACCTAAAGGAATATCGGCTAACACGGGCAAGCGGTGAAGAAGTGTTTGCCGACCAGATCTGGTACAACGACCAACCAGCCGCCTTGCTGCGCAACCCATCAGAAAATGTGCTGTATGTTTCAGCCCATGACAATGAAACTTTGTGGGATATTTTGCAAGTCAAGACACCGCATTACGTATCTGTGGAAGACCGCGTACGATTAAACAACCTGGCTTTGAGCGTTATAGCCCTGGGGCAAGGGATCCCCTTCTTTTTTAGCGGGGATGATATGTTACGGTCAAAGTCACTCGACCGAGATTCGTATAATTCAGGCGATTGGTTCAACCAAATCGATTGGTCGTACAAGGATAACAATTGGGGAAAAGGATTGCCGATCAAAGGGCGCGACAAGTGGTTCATCTTTAGCCATTTGTTGGCCGATGAAAAACGGAAACCCTCCGAGAGTGATATTCGCTTCGCGGTGGATGTTTTCCGCATGTTCCTACGCATCAGAAAAAGCAGCCCGCTGTTCCGGCTTCAGAGCGCCGACCTGGTCATTCGGGATGTGTCTTTCCTCAACAACGGGCCACATCAGATCCCCGGCCTGATCGCGATGAATATCGAAGACCCTACCGGTATCGATCCACAGTTCAGCTCGATCTTGGTTTTGTTCAACGCCAACCCGGGCGCGGTTTATTTCGGCCATGGCGATCTGGCAGGCCTACCTTACCGCTTGCATCCCGAACAAGTATCCGGGCCGGATGAAATCGTTCGCAAGGCAGCATTCAATCCGGACCTTGGGGAATTTGTAGTGCCGGCACGTACGTGCGCTGTATTTGTTATTTCACGCACATCAGGGTAAACCTGGCAGGCTTAGCGTTTTCGCGATTCCAATTCCGCCAAAATATCTTCGATCTCAATTCCTTTGTAGGCCATTAAGACCAATACATGGTAGGCAAGGTCTGAGATCTCCTCAACCAGCCGGGCATTCTCTTGTGCCAATGCTGCCACCACAACTTCGGTGCCTTCTTCGCCGACTTTTTGAGAGATCTTGGCGATCCCTTTTTGGAATAAGGAAGCGGTATACGATGAATCCGCAGGAGAATCCTTGCGGCTTTTGATGGTAGAAAAAAGTTCTTCAAAGGTCATTTTGGTTTCTGATCCATTTCCAATTCAGTAAAAAAACAGCTAGTCTGACCGGTATGGCAAGCCGGGCCGTTGGGTTCGACCTCGATCAACAAGGTATCCAAATCACAATCTACCGACATCCTGACGATCTTTTGGGTGTTGCCAGAGGTTCCGCCTTTGTGCCATAGTTCCTGGCGCGAGCGGCTCCAAAACCAGGTTTCGCCAGTTTTTGCCATTTTTTCATAGGCTTGCGGGTTTACCCATGCCACCATCAAAACCTGCCGGGTGTGGGAATCCTGTACAACAGCGGTGAGCAGGCCATCCTTATCCAGCTTAAAGTTGGGCATATTCATTTTATAACCTGATCTTTAGGCCTTTTTCGGCCAACTCTTTTTTGATCTGCCCTACGGTGTATTCGCCGTAATGCAGCATAGAGGCGACAAGCGCCGCATCCGCGCCACCTTGGGTGAGAACCTGGTACATATGTTCCGGAGTGCCCCCACCGCCACTTGCAATAACGGGTATGTTCACTGCGTCCACAATTTGGCGGGTCAGGGTGATCTCATATCCATCTTTGGTGCCATCGGCATCGATGGAGTTGACCACGATCTCGCCGGCTCCCAGCTCCTGGCCTGTGCGCGCCCAAGCGATCGCATCCAGACCGGTTGGGGTTCTGCCGCCATTGATCACAATCTCGTAACCGGTAGGGATGGTTGTCGTTGCGGGAACCCTAAGGACATCCATCGAAAGGACGACGGCTTGCACACCAAACGCATCCGCCACCTCCGAGACCAATTGAGGGTTCTTTACCGCGGCGCTGTTCAGGTTCACCTTTTCGGCGCCGGCTTGCAAAACCTTGTAACAATCCTCCACGGTACGCAACCCACCCCCTACCGAGAATGGGATGAAGATCTGCTCGGCGACCTGTTTTACCACGTCGATCATAATATCGCGCTTGTCACTGGAAGCGGTGATATCGTAAAAGACC
>SXGT01682398.1_pt1 | contig 20203 bp, 19 predicted proteins | sample 3176221 | NCBI WGS metagenome assembly SXGT01 (sample SAMN11356862, study PRJNA531348) | freshwater metagenome | isolation source: freshwater sample F1-120 | place: China: Fuxian Lake, Yuxi | collected 2017-12-25
GCAATCCTTTCCGAACCGCCAGCCGTGGCGTTCAGTATGCCGTATGCCATGCCAAGGCGGTCACGCTCGCGGCCCCAGTGCACGCCGTTGACCTGGGCACCCAGCGTCCAGGCGCTGTTGAAATTGCCGCTTCCTGTGGTGCGGTCGCCGTAGCGGGCAAACACGCCGACATGGCTATTCACTGCCTGATCGAGTGAAATGCCCCAGCCACGGTGCTGCTGGTTGCGGTTATTCCAGCCGTACAGACGATAGGCACCCTCCAACCCAGCAAGGGCCTTGCCGGTATATTCGACCTGGGCGATGGAGAATGAGTTGTTGAATACATCGCCGAACTGCTCGCCGTTACCCCCTGTGCCGAACAGACCTGCGGATACGGTCAGGCTTCCATCCTTGAGGGCAGACACATGGGCCAGACGCACGCCTGGGCTTCCGCCGTGGAGACCATGTTCCGTATCGCCGCCAGCGTCCAGCAGCGGGTTATGTACAAAGGCCAGGTTGAGAAACCCCTCGGATTCGTCATTTGCCAGATAGTGGCCATCGAAAAACTCGAAGGAATCCATCTTGCCCACGGTGAATTCGACCTTGTTGCCCTCAGTTCCGGCGGGAATGTCGAGCTGATACCAGGCTTGCAATAGCACCGGCGCTGGAAAATCGAATGCGGTGGCGTTACTGCTTGCAAAGGCATCGTTTCCGGCAGCCGCCTCGTTTCCGGCGCGGATGTGCGCGAATACTTTCCCTTCCGCATGACCGATCTTGCCGGCAGGGATCTCAGCATTGATATCGACTCGATTTGTGAGTTGACTTGCATTGGCGCCGTCGGACTTGTCCACGGTTTGCGACACCACAGTCAAGCTGGCACTCAAAGAGGGATCTGCGGCCAGGGCAGGGGCTGCAAAGGCCATACTTATGGCGGCGGATAGCGCCATTGTCGGATGATATTTTTGACGCACCATAATTTCTTTGTACCGACTCCGATTGTCTGGATATGCCCCTGCAATTCGGGCTGCCTTTTGCATGGCATAAGCCTGACGGACTGCAAGGATGGCTGTAATTTCAACGCAAATGAGAATGCCTGTCAATTTGTTTTGATCGACAGGGGTTGGCAACCATTGACTGTGCCGCCCGAGTGGGCATCATCTAGGTTGGTGATAGAGGTGTTTACGGGTTAATTCTGGCGAAATTGCTACTCTGTGCTGCGCAGAACCTATTGTTGCCCCCGCTAGGATGCTTTTTTATTGCGTGATAGAGATTGATCCTCCGGACGGAATTGTGCCGGTATAGGTGTTGCTGGCATTGGGTGTTTGTTGCGTCACACCGATGGTTGCGTTGGTGCCTTGGATATTCAGGTTAGTTGAGGCGGACGCGGCAGCGTTTGTTTGGGTGACCGCTGCGGTGTTACCGTCGCCACTGACGGTGATCGCAGCGGATGTGTGCGAGCCTGCTTGGGTCAGGTTGAGCCTGTTTGTGCTCCCCGTCACGGTGATTGCAGCGGATGTATTCGACCCCGTTTGGGTTAGTTTGACCATGTTTGTGCTCCCCGTCACGGTGGCTGTCAGAGTGTTTTCTGTGCCGGTCTGGGAGCCAAATATCTTGTTATTGCTTGAAGTCTCGGTCCCTGACGATCCGAAAATGATGCGTGCGCTGTTGTTGCCTGTCGCGCTGCCGGTCACTGAAACCCTATTATCGTTGCCGTAGGTGCCATTCAACCCGGCTGTTCCGGTGTAGTTAACTTGAGTTATCGCGAAGGCCTTGTGGAAAGCGGCGTCAAACGGCTTGTCGTCGTTGCCACTGTTGCGCTCGCTTGTGGAGATGGTCAGGCGGCCATCTCCGAGGGCAGATAAATAGGCCATCCGCACGCTGTCAAAGGATGTGTCGTGTGCGGCTTCGTTACCGGCACTGACATGTGAAAACAGCGCACCTTCGGCGGTCACAGGGGTCGTAAAGACCGCATTCATGGCGGACAATGACAGGATCAGATAATGTTTCTGATTCATAACATTCCCATGGTGACAATAGCGTCGGTCGCTATGGCGGGTTGTTCTATTATGCAATAGTAATCGTTTTACCCTATTTGCAATAGGGTTGACCTGCCGTACCCTGCCGTTGAGAATGAGCCACTGTTAAGCAAGGCACCGGTTATGTCAGACAATCACAGCGAACTTTCCAAAGAACAACAGATCCTGCGCGCCATGCGCAAGACGCTTACCTCGGTGGCGCGTGACTGTGCGCCGCGTGCGGATTTCGAGAGTCCGCTAAAGACCGAGACGGTTGAAAATATTCGTATGTGCCTGGGACTCATCGCTACGCGGGAGCAAGAATTGGCCGCTTCGCTGGGGCTGGATACTTCGGCGCGCCCGATTATGGCCGATGGGAATGCGGCTCCGGCAGCGGTTCAGCCGCTGGAATTTATCCCGCCGACCAAGCATTAAACCCGCGATGGGGGTCTCCATCACGGCCTTGGTGGTAGATCCGCAATCCAGGGTCGTTAGCCCTTAATGGTGTGTGGTGTATGCCCCCAAGGGTCAAGGCCGCAAGCACATGCCCAAGACTTGTGTGACGGTGTGCAAGGACGAAGCGGTGGCGCGTACCCGCGAACGGGCGTTACGCGGCGGTAGCGAGTGGGGCGTCACGCTCGTCAGAAGGCCTACGGCTCTACTCTCTGATTGGTCGGTTGGATTAAGCCTGACTGCTGTAACCAGAGCAGACCCATGACGGTCTTGGCCTCGTTGATGCGGCCATCCTGGATCATGGTCAGGGCTTCGGTCATCGGGACGCGCAGGATCTCCAGAAACTCATCTTCATCCAGCGCGGCGCCGACCTCATTCAGATCGCGGGCGAGGTAAAACACCAGCCGTTCGTCGGAATAACCAATGCAGGGATAAAGCGTGGTGAGATAGTCCCATTGCCGGGCGGCGTAACCTGTTTCTTCGGTGAGTTCACGCTGAGCGCAGGTCAGGTCTGTTTCGTGAGGATCAAATTTGCCGGCCGGAAGTTCCAGAAAGTCGCGATGCAGTGGGTAGCGGTGTTGGCGTTCCAGGAGGATGTCGCCGTTATCGAATAGCGGGATGATGACGGCCGCACCGGGGTGGCGGATGTATTCGCGACTGGACTCGTGGCCGTTTGGCAAACTCACCCGGTCACGATAGACCTTGAGCAGGCGGCCATCGAGAACCTGCACGCTGTCGAGGGTGTGTTCGGTGAGATCGGGAGGGATCATGGTGGCAGTGGTTGGGTGGTTGGCTGTGTGTGGAATGTCAGTATAGCTGTCTCCATGAGGATGTCGTATGCTCTGTTCCCATTGATGGGGGAGTCATACAACCGATGGAGATGCGACATGCCTGAAACCAAGATCCTGCTTGAAGAAAAAGATATCCCGACGCATTGGTACAACATTGTGGCTGACTTGCCCAATCCACCTGCGCCGCCGCTGGGTGGTGACGGCGGACCGCTGGCAGCGGAGAAAATGCTGGCGATCTTCCCTGGAAACATCCTTGAGCAGGAGATGTCGGTCGAACGCTGGATCCCCATCCCCGAGCCAGTGCGTGAGGCCTATCGATTGTGGCGGCCGTCGCCATTGGTGCGCGCGCATCGTTTGGAGGCGGCGCTCGGCACTCCCTGCAAGATCTATTACAAGTACGAAGGTGTTTCGCCGGCCGGCTCACACAAGCCCAATTCGGCGATCCCGCAGGCCTATTACAATAAGGTCGCTGGCATCAACCGCTTGACGACCGAGACCGGCGCTGGGCAGTGGGGTTCGTCGCTGGCCTTGGCCGGACAGATGTTTGGTCTGGAAATCCGCGTCTATATGGTCAAGGTGTCGTATCACCAAAAACCTTTCCGCCGTTCGATGATGCAGACTTGGGGTGCCGAGGTGTTCGCCAGCCCGACCAACATGACTGAGGCAGGCCGTCGCGTTTTAGCTGAAGATCCAGATAGCCAGGGTAGTCTCGGCATCGCCATTTCGGAGGCGGTGGAAGAGGCGGCCAGCCGCGCTGATACCAACTATGCGTTGGGTTCCGTGCTAAATCATGTTCTGTTGCACCAGACGGTTATTGGTCAGGAAGCCAAAAAACAGTTCGATAAGGTCGGCGATTATCCCGACATGATTTTCGCGCCCTGTGGGGGTGGCTGTAATTTTGCCGGCGTGACCTTCCCGTTTTTTGCCGACAAGGCGGCGGGGGACAAGCGGGCGCAAAACCTGCGTTTCATAGCGGTCGAGCCGGCCTCCTGTCCGACCCTGACCAAGGGTGTTTATGCCTATGATTTTGGCGATGCCTCGGGTTACACGCCGCTGATGAAGATGTACACCTTGGGCCACGATTTTATGCCGCCTGGAATCCACGCTGGCGGTTTGCGTTATCACGGGGACTCGCCGCTGGTGTCGCAGCTCTATCATGAAAAGTTGATCGAGGCCGTGGCCGTTCCGCAAAGGGCCACCTTTGATGCTGGTGTGCAGTTCGCTCGTACTGAAGGAATTATCCCCGCGCCGGAGTCTTGCCACGCGGTGCGTGCCGCGATAGATGAGGCCCTACGTTGCAAACAGACGGGCGAGTCCAAGACCCTGCTTATCAACCTGTCCGGCCACGGTCACTTTGATATGGCGAGCTACGACAAGTATTTCGCGGGTGAACTGGAGGACTATGAACACCCGGATCACGCGATTAAGGCCGCTTTGGAGCGATTACCCAAGGTGGGGTGAGACGACCCTTGCGCCATGAATAAGCCCCGGCGTGCCGGGGCTTATTTTTGCAGCGCTGTGATTAGTCTGGGCTTTGCCCAGCGAGGGCAATACCTTGCTGTCCGGCAAACGCCAGCATGCGGTTGATGGAGTGGATGGCCTGAGTGCCGATGGCGGGGTCGATGTGGATCTCGTTCTCGCCTGTTTCCAGCACATGCAAGAGTTTCTTTAGACCGTTCATCGCCATCCATGGACAATGTGCGCAGGAGATGCAGGTGGCGCCATGACCGCCCACGGGCGCTTCGAGTAGTGTTTTGTCAGGGGCGGCACGCTGCATCTTGTAGAAAATGCCATTGTCGGTGGCGACGATCAACACCGGATTAGGCAACTCGGCGGCGGCGCGGATGAGTTGGGTCGTAGAGCCAACGACATCGGCTAGGGCGATGACACTGGCCGGTGATTCAGGATGTACCAATACGGCGGCATCGGGGTATTGTCGCTTGAGATCAGCGATACCCTCCGCTTTGAATCGTTCGTGGATGACGCAGGAACCTTGCCAGAGCAGCATGTCGGCACCGGTTTTGCGCTGCACATAGTCGCCAAGAAAACGGTCTGGCGCCCAGATCAGCTTTTGCCCCTGGGTATGGAGGTGTTGCACGACCTTGACCGCGATGCTGGAGGTGACCATCCAGTCGGCACGCGCCTTTACCGCTGCCGAGGTGTTGGTGTACACCACTTCGCTGCGATCGGGATGTTGGTCGCAGAAGGCCGCGAATTGATCCGCAGGACAGGATAAATCGAGCGAACATTCCGCGCCAAGGTCTGGCATCAGCACGCGTTTTTCAGGATTGAGGATCTTGGCCGTTTCGCCCATGAAGCGTACGCCGGCCACCAACAGGGTTTTGGTTTTGGAGGCATGGCCAAAACGCGCCATCTCCAATGAGTCGGACACGCAGCCGCCGGTTTCCTCGGCGAGGCGTTGCAAGTCGGCTGAAGTGTAGTAGTGCGCCACCAGCACGGCATTTTGCTCGGCCATTAACGCCTTGATGCGGCGGATCAGTTCAGCGCGTTCGGTCTCGTCGAGAGACTCCTCGACGGTGGGCGGGATGTCGGTGACGGGGTGTGCAGGCGGAATTTTGAGAGAGCGATTCATGATGGTGTGATTGTAGCGTGTGGATCCGGTAGATAATCTGTCCACGATCAAATCGGAGTCTGGCATGGATGAAATGAACCTTCGTAAGCAGGTCGCCGAGACCTCGGTGCGTACGGTACAGGAGCGCTTGAATAGAGTGAGTTCTGGTAATGTGAGTGCTCGCTTCGAAAGCGGATTTTTGGTGACGCCATCGGGTGTGCCGTCTGCTGAGGTGCGGCTGGAACAGGTGGTGTTTGTTGATATGGATGGCGGTTGGGTGGGTGAGCTTAGGCCGTCGAGTGAGTGGCGTTTTCACCGCGATTTGTACGCGGCGCGGCCGGAGGTAGGGGCGGTGGTGCATGTGCATTCGCCCTTTGCGGTGAGCATGGCGTGTCTGCGGCGCGGGATTCCGCCGTTCAATTACATGATCGCGGCGGCGGGTGGCAAGACGATTCCTTGCGCCGATTACGCCACCTTTGGTACTCAGGTGCTGTCGGACAATATCCTTGCGGCAATGGGTAGTTTGCGCGCCTGTCTGATGGCCAACCATGGTCAGGTGGCGGTGGGGCGCGATCTGCAACAGGCGCTGGCGGTGGCCATCGAGGTCGAGTCGCTGTGCGAACAATATTGGCGTGCCTGTCAGTTGGGCGAGCCGGTGTTGCTGACTGACGCCGAGATGGACGCGGCGCTGGCCGCATTCCAGAGCTACGGCGTCAACTGCTGATTATAGGGCCTAGCCGCACGCCCCCACCGCACCACAGGCGGTACAAAACTCGCAACCATCTTTCTTGATGACGGCATTATTGCCGCATTCCTTGCAGGGCTTGCCGCGCATTACCGGGGCTGGCGCCGGGCTGCCCGCGATGGCGGGGAGTGGGGATTCGAGGATGCCCATCTGCACCAACGGAAAGCCATCTTCATCCAGGATGCCGAGCATGGCATAGCGATGGATGATGAGGCGTGCGACATAGGCCACGGTGGACGGCCAGTTTTCCTGTTTCGTGTCGCCTGGCACAAAGGCCATGAAATCGCCCAGCGGCTCCTGGTAGTTGAGCAGCTTGCGCAGCTTCATGCCGATCCAGGCAGGGTCGAGTACACGCATGTCGAGCGAAAGCAGCTTGCACAGCCCGTCGAGAGCCCGCGGGTAATCACCAGAAAGCCATAGCGAATAGGGCCGCGTGACACCGTCGGGTAGAGTGATTTCTTTCACGCCGAGGACGAAGTCGTCGTCGGTGTGTGGATTTTTGACATCGACTGTCCACGATAGGGTGCCGTCGGTCCCGGTCTTGGGTTCTTTCAGGCTGAACAGGGCATCGAGTACCGGGGTCTTGCCTTCCGCCTCCAGGCAGCCGAGTGCATCCAGATGCCAACGCACGAGTTGTGCTACGGCCGAAACGATGCTCGGTACCTGACGCGGCTCGCCTTCGGGCGGGAATGGGATGGTGCAGGTATCGTCGCCACGGGTTTTGGCTAGCGTTTCGAGCTTTAGTTTTAGCCAGGCGCGATCGTTGGCACGCATGTCCATGGATAAGGTTTTGGCCAGTGCCCCCAGTCCGCGTGGTTGTTCAGCCCCGTTGATCCAGACTTCGAATGGCCAGGCCTTGCCGCCCCCATTCTGGATGTGGCCTACAAACAGGGCAAAGCTGCCTTGCGGGTACTCCAACATATAGCTCCAGGCTAGGTTGCCACCGGGTAACTTGGGTCGACCTGGCCATTTCAGGCTCTCCAGAACCGGTGCGGGGATGGCCTTGATTTCGATGCGACGGTTGACATCGCCGCTGGTGAAGTCTTGTGGTGCGGCCTTTTCTGGGGCAACCGACAACACGCTGCCCAGCACAGCATTGGGCCGGTAGGTGGTAATGCCTTTTAGTCCGGACTTCCAGGCGGCAAGGTAGAGGTCTTCGAAGTCGGAAAACGGATAGGTTTCCGGCACATTGACGGTCTTGGAGATGGCTGAATCGACGAAGGGTGCGACGACCGCGACCATTTCCATGTGCCCTAGGGCGGAGATCTCCAGCGCAGTGACGAAGCTGGCGGGTAGATGTTCGGTGTCGCCGCCCATTTCGCGATACATACGCCAGGCGTGGTCCTCGACCTGATAGTCCTTGTGGCCGCCGTCCGGCATGCGTTTCTTGCGTGTGTAGAACCATGAGAAGGGTGGTTCGATGCCGTTGCTGGCGTTATCGGCAAAGGCGAGCGAGATGGTGCCGGTGGGGGCGATGGATAAGAGGTGCGAGTTGCGCAGGCCGTGTCGACGGATGCTGTCTTTCAGGTCGGTCGGCAGGCGGCTGGCAAAGCTGGGGATGGCCAGATACAGATCGGCGTTGAAGAGCGGGAAGGCGCCGCGTTCAATGGCCAGATCGACGGAGGTGCGATAGGCCGTGTCACGCATGAATTCGGCTGTTTTGCTGGCGAAGGCTCGTGCATCGGCCGTGTCGTAGCGCAGGTTCAACATGACTAAGGCATCGCCAAGGCCGGTGAATCCGAGTCCAACACGTCGCTTGGACTGCGCTTCGGAGTGCTGTTTTTCGAGCGGCCAGGCGGTCAGGTCAAGCACATTGTCCAGTGCCCGCGTGGCAATCTGGACGACTTCGGCAAAACTATCGAAATCGAAGTGTGCCTGTGAGGTAAAGGGTGAACCAACGAAGCGTGCCAAGTTGATTGAACCCAGGCAACAGCATCCGTAGGGTGGCAAGGGCTGCTCGCCGCACGGGTTGGTGGCCTCAATGGTCTCGCAATAGGCCAGGTTATTGTCACGATTGATACGGTCGAGGAACAGCACGCCCGGTTCGGCATGGTCGTAGGTGGCGTGCATGATCTGCCCCCACAATTCGCGGGCGGGCAGTTTGCGATAGACCCACTGGCCGTCGTTGCGCTGGTACGAACCAGCGGCAAGCAAGTCTGTAGCGGGCTTGGCGCGATGGGTGAGTTCGATGTCGGCATCGGACTCGACGGCCTGCATGAAGGCGTCGGTGACGCCCACCGAGATATTGAAATTGCGCAGGTCGCCGCTGTCCTTGGCATGGATGAACTGCTCGATGTCCGGGTGATCGCAGCGCAGAACGCCCATCTGCGCGCCGCGACGAGCGCCGGCGGATTCCACCGTCTCGCAGGAGCGGTCGAACACACGCATGTATGACACGGGGCCGGATGCGCGAGACTGCGTACCCTTGACCAGCGCGCCCTTGGGACGGATAGCGGAGAAGTCATAGCCGACCCCGCCGCCGCGTCGCATTGTTTCAGCGGCGTCTTCCAGGGCGACATAGATGCCTGGCTTGCCTTCTGATTCGCCGGAGATGGCATCGCCCACAGGCTGCACGAAGCAGTTGATCAGTGTGGCTTGCAGGTCTGTGCCGGCGGCTGAGTTGATTCGTCCAGCGGGGATGAAGCCCGATTCCATGGCGTGAAAATAGCGCCGTTCCCAGTGTTCGCGAACCTCGGTCTGTTCGGCAGAGGCCAGCGCACGCGCCACGCGTCGTCGCACATCCTGAACACTTTGCTCGTCGCCCTTGGCATATTTTTCGAGCAATACCTCGCCGGAGATGTCTTGGGCGGTCAGTTCTGGGAACAGCGCTTCTTGCATGGTGCGACTCCTGTCGGTGCGTGAGCGAAAACACTACATGTTGTGCAATTCTATTAAAGATACCACTAAATGACAGGTTTGCAAGCCTGTGAGTCAAGAAAAATTTGCCACCACCGGTGTGTGGTCCGAAGGTCGTTCGTTGCGGCGCGGGGCGGTGTCTATGGTGCAGCTCGTACAGGTTTCGGCCAGCGCGGACGAGGCGAGGATGTGGTCGATTCGCAGGCCCAGGTTGCGGCGAAAACCGGCCTGGCGGTAATCCCACCACGAAAAGCTTTTGTCCGGTTGATCGAAGCGGCGGAAGCAATCCGACAGCCCTAGTTCTAGCAGCCCGAAATAAGCCTCACGCTCTGGTGTACTGCATAGCATCTGTTCATGCCAGCCTTTGGGGTCATAGCAGTCCGCATCCGTCGGGGCGATGTTGTAATCGCCTACGATGGCCAGACGCGGATACCGCGCCAGTTCGTCCGCCAGCCAGCCGCGCAGTGCCGAAAGCCAGCGCAGCTTGTATTCGTATTTGTCTGAATCCACCGCCTGGCCATTGGGCACATACACGCAAATCACCCGCGTCCCGCCCACGGTCGTTGCCAGTACGCGCCTTTGCGCGTCATCAAAACCTGGAATGCCAGACTGAATATCGTTCAATGGCTCACGGCCAAGAATGGCGACACCGTTGTATGTTTTCTGACCGGAAAATGCGACCTGATAGCCAGCGGCCTCGATCTCCGCACGGGGAAACCTGCCGTCCTCCAGCTTGGTTTCCTGCAGACATAAGACATCGGGTGCGGCAGTGGACAACCAGTCCAGCACCTGCGGCAGGCGCACATTTAGCGAGTTCACATTCCAGGTGGCAATCTTCATGGCCGTATAATGCCGCAAAACACGGATCAACCAGACATCATGCAAACATTAACCGTCAACCTTGGCGACCGCAGTTACCCCATCCACATCGGCCCTGGCCTGCTTGATCGCGCCGATCTGATCCTGCCGCATCTGGCGCAAAAACGCGTCTTTATCGTCACCAACACCACGGTGGGGCCGCTGTATCTTGATCGTCTGAGCCGGACGCTTGCCGACGCGGGCGTGCGTATCACATCGGTGGTGCTGCCTGACGGCGAGGCATACAAAAACCTGGAAACACTGAATCTGATCTTTGATGCGTTGTTGACAGACCGTGCCGAACGCAAGACGACGCTGGTTGCCCTGGGCGGTGGCGTAATCGGCGACATTACCGGCTTTGCTGCGGCCAGTTATCAGCGCGGTGTGCCTTTCATTCAGGTGCCGACCACCTTGCTGTCCCAGGTTGATTCGTCTGTGGGTGGCAAGACCGGGGTCAATCATCCGCTCGGCAATAACATGATCGGCGCATTCTGGCAGCCGCAACTGGTGCTGGCGGACACAGACAGCCTGAATACATTGCCAGACCGGGAGCTGTCCGCTGGCATGGCCGAGATCATCAAGTACGGCCTCATCACAGACGCCGGATTTTTCGGCTGGCTCGAAGCCAACATTGCTAGGCTGATGACGCGCGACACAGCCGCACTCACCGAGGCAATCTATCGCTCCTGCGACAACAAGGCCCGCGTGGTCGCCGCAGACGAGCGCGAGGCGGGTCTGCGCGCTTTGTTGAACCTCGGTCACACCTTCGGCCACGCAATCGAGGCCGGCATGGGTTACGGCAATTGGCTGCACGGCGAGGCTGTCGCAGCAGGTACGATGCTGGCCTGTGACCTGTCCTGCCGCATGGGGCTTTTCACCCGAGCCGACTGCGACCGCGCCGCCGCATTGTTCAAGGCAGCCAACCTGCCCACCGTCGCACCCGCACTGGATGCCGCTGAATACCTGCGCCACATGGGCGTGGATAAAAAGGTCGAGGGCGGCAAGCTGCGTTTTGTTCTGTTGCGCGCCATCGGCGAGGCTTTCGTCAGTGAGTCGCCAGCGGATCTGCTGCAACAAACGCTGACCGAGGCCGTGGCTTGAGTGCCGTAATGGCCGCCTTGGCCCCCTACGCCTGCAATAGCGCTCAAACCCGTGGGCGCCGTTATCCGGAGCCGCTGGCCGCGCCGCGCAGTGAGTTTCAGCGTGACCGTGACCGCATCATCCAGTCCACCGCATTCCGCCGTTTGGAGTACAAGCCCCAGGTATTCGTGAACCACGAGGGCGCCCTGGTTCGCACGCGGCTGACGCAGAGCCGGGAGGTGGCGCAGATCGGCCGCACCCTGGCGCGGGTGCTGGCGGTGGATGAGGATCTGACGGAAACCATCGCGCTGGCGCACGACCTGGGCCATACCCCATTCGGCCATGTCGGCCAGGATGTGCTAAACGATTGCATGCGCGCGCATGGCGGGTTCGAGCACAATCTGCAATCACTGCGCGTGGTCGATCACCTGGAGCAGAAATACGCCGAGTTCGACGGGCTGAACCTGACCTTCGAGGCACGCGAGGGGATTCTCAAACACTGCTCGAAAAAGAACGCTGAAAAACTCGGTGATGTGGGCGCGCGTTTTTTGCAGGGCGCGGAGCCCTCGCTGGAGGCGCAGCTCACCAACCTGGCCGACGAGATCGCCTACAACAACCACGATGTCGATGACGGCCTGCGCTCCGGCCTCATTACGATAACGCAGCTCGAAGCGGTCGCATTGTTTCGCTGCCATCTGGACGAGGTGCGCGCACGCCATCCTGACATCAACGATCGCCGCCTGATCCACGAAACCGTGCGACGGATGATCAATGCGCTGGTGGGCGACCTGATTGCACAGACCCGCGCCAACCTGGCCACGCACAAGCCTCGGCATGTGGACGATCTGCGTGCCTGTCCGCCCATTGCCGCATTCTCGCCACAGATGCGCGAGGAGAGCCTGGCACTCAAGCGTTTTCTGTTCGATAAGCTGTATCGCCACTATCGCGTGGAACGGATGATGGAAAAGTCTGGCCGTATCGTGCGCGATCTGTTCGGAGCATTCACCACCAATCCGCGCCTCTTGCCGCCCGAGTTCCAATGTCGCGCCGAACAGGGCCTGGAGCGTGCTGTGGCCGATTACATCGCCGGGATGACTGACCGCTACGCCATCGCCGAGCATCGCCGACTATTCGACATCCAATCGCTCGGATACTGATCTCTACAACGTGCGCGCCACCACCCAGGCTTCGACCTCGACTGCGCCAGCGGCGAGCGCGGCACGCGCCAGTTCATTGAGGCTGGCGCCCGTAGTCATGACATCGTCAAGCAGTGCAACGCGCTTTCCCTTCACCCGTGCATCGCATACAAATGCCCCCTTGATGTTTTTCAGGCGCGCATCATGCGGCAAACCGGCTTGCGCCGGCGTATCGCGCAATCGGTGCGCGACGTCAATCATGAGTGGGACCCCCAACCCCCGTGCCAGCGGCCGGGCAATCTCGATAGCCTGGTTGAAGCCACGTTCCTTGATCCGCTTGGGGTGCAGCGGCATAGGCAGGATTAAATCAACCGTGCGGTTCGCCACCTGCGGGGCAAAGTGGGTAGCGAAGAATCGGGCAAGGTGGAGGTTTTTGCCGTATTTGAATTGCTGGATGAGGCCGTCAATGGGAGGCGCGTACAGGAAACAGGCTAGAGAGCGGGAGAAGGCTGGCGGGTGACGTAGGCAGGAACCACACAGTGAACCGTCTGGGGTCGGGCGTGCGCACTGTGGACAGTGTGCAGGGGGGAGCCAGGGAAGGTCGGCCAGGCAGCCTGGACAGAGCGCAGTGCCAATGGCCCGCGCACCACACAGCGCACAGGCTTGCGGCAAATCGAGTTGCACATAATTTGTGCAATTGTTCAGTATTCTGGAAACTATATTTGACAATAGGCCTCCGGATTACGCACCATTCCAGCTTTCATTGACCCGTACAACGCCCCTGTGCCCAGCTCTCATACCCGTACCCTGACTGCGGCATCCTGTCGTCGGCAGTCTCGATTGTTTAACTTCTTGGCGATTAGCTCAACCTTGCTGTCTTTTTGCTTGTTCGCGCTGGGCGAGTTGATTGCGCCGGCCAAGATGCCATTTTTGCCCTTTGCGATGGCGCTGCCGCCGATCATGTTGTGGCTGGCGGCCTCAATCTTTGTGTATGCCATGATCGCACATCACCCAAACGAACGGGTGCAGCATTACAACAAATGGGCGGGTTATCGCTATTACGCCATCGTCGGGTTTCTCACAATTTTTTCGAATGACATTGCCCAACAACTCGGCGGCTGGCTGACGGTACTTGGGATGGGGGTGGTGGCGCTGGTGCCGTGGGCGGTCTGGGATGTGATTAAAGCGGGCCGTGAAGACTGGGTTGATATGGAATTGGAGGTTGAGCATCATGGCTAAGTGGACAACGGATACGGTACTGGAATTGTTTGAACTGCCGTTGGCGGATCTAATTCATCGCGCACAATTAGTGCATCGGGAAAACTTTGATCCGAATGCCGTGCAGCTTTCGACTCTGATGTCGATCAAGACCGGCGGCTGTTCCGAGAATTGCGGCTATTGCTCGCAATCGGCGCATCATGACACCGGATTGGAACGTCAACGCATGGCTGAGGTAGACGAGGTGCTTGGCAATGCCCGCGCAGCCAAGGCGGGTGGTGCGACACGCTTTTGCATGGGTGCGGCTTGGCGCGGCCCCAAAGACGCGGATCTCGACAAGATCGAGGCCATGGTGCGCGGGGTCAAGGCACTGGGCATGGAAACCTGCGTCACACTGGGAATGCTCAAGCCTGGCCAGGCTGAACGTCTGAAGGGCGCGGGGTTGGATTATTACAACCACAATCTCGACACCGCGCCGGAATATTACGAGCAGGTGGTGACTACGCATCGTTATGAAGAGCGTCTTGATACCCTAAAGCAGGTGCGCGAGGCCGGCATATCGGTGTGTTGCGGCGGCATCATTGGTATGGGTGAAGACCGTCGCATGCGCGCCGGGATGATTACTCAGCTCGCCAATCTTAATCCTGCTCCCGAGTCGGTGCCTGTCAACATGCTGGTGCCCATTCCGGGCACGCCGATGGCCGACCAACAGGTCGATCCGATGGAGATGGTGCGCACCATCGCCGCTGCGCGCATCACCATGCCGACCTCCCATGTTCGACTGTCCGCTGGGCGTCAGGCGTTGGGCGAGATGGGCCAGGCGTTGTGTTTCCTCGCCGGGGCAAATTCCATCTTTTACGGTGAAAAGCTGCTCACCACCGGCAACCCGGAATGGACGGCGGATCAGGCGATGTTCACCAAGCTGGGGTTGAGGGCAGAGCCGGTCGTCGAGGGTCAGCGGCGCTGTGCCCACTGACCTGACGGCGGCGCTGGCGCGACTGCAGGAGGACGGCCTGCTGCGTCAGCGCCGCATCACCGAAAGCGCACAGGGCGCACGGGTAGTCATCGATGGACGGGAATACCTGTCCTTTGCCAGCAACGATTATCTGGGTCTCGCCGCACATCCGGATATCGCCGATGCGGCATGTGAAGCCGCCCGGAAATTCGGTATTGGCGTCGGCGCATCGCACCTGCTCACTGGCCATCACGCGCTGCATGATGCGTTTGAAACCGCATTCGCACGCTTTGTCGGTCTGGAATCAGCGCTGCTCTTTTCCACTGGCTACATGGCCAATCTGGGCGTCATCACTAGTCTGACGGGTCGTCACGACGCGATCTTTGCTGACCGCCTCAACCATGCCTCTCTGGTCGATGCGGCGCGGCTGTCGGGCGCAGACCACCTGCGTTACCCCCACAACGATTTGGCCGATCTGGAACGCCGATTGGCGGCCAGCAACGCCGCGACCAAACTGATCGTCACCGATACGGTGTTTAGCATGGACGGCGATACCGCCCGCGTGCCGGAGTTGCTGTCGCTGGCCGAAAAATACGATGCCTGGCTCTATCTGGACGACGCCCACGGCTTTGGCGTGCTGGGTGAGCACGGCCAAGGCATCCTTGCCTCTTGCCCCTTGCCCCTGTTTCACAGACTGATTTATCTCGCCACATTCGGCAAGGCCGCCGGTGTAGCCGGCGCGGCGGTGGCAGGTTCGACCCCCTTGATTGAATATCTGGTCAACCGCGCCCGCACATGGATTTACACCACCGCGCAACCACCAATGCTTGCCGCCGCCGCGCTGAAAAGCCTGGAACTTATTGTCGCAGGTGGCGCACGCCGCGATCGTCTAGCCATGCTGATCATGCACCTGCGCGAGCGCGCCCGCCGTCTGCCCTGGCCGCTTCTGGATTCGTCTACGCCCATCCAGCCGCTTATGGTGGGTGACAACACCACGGCGTTGCGGTTATCGCAACAACTCGCCGAACGCGGCATCTGGCTGCCCGCCATCCGACCGCCCACCGTCCCTGAAGGCACGGCCCGCCTGCGTATCTCCCTGTCCGCTGCGCATAGCCTGGAAGACATTGACCGGCTGTGCGATGCGCTGGAGGCATGGGCATGACCCCAACGTGCGTCTGTCTGCATGGCTGGGGAATGCGCGGCGCGATATTCCGCGACATGGCCCGCGTTGGATGGATCGCCCTCGATCTGCCCGGCTATGGCGATACGGTGCTGCCGGAGGACTACAGCGTGGCGGCGTTGGCAGATCGTATGGCCGCAGAGGCGCCGGAAAAGATCGTTTTGCTTGGTTGGTCGATGGGCAGTTTGATCGCACAGGCTTGGGCTGCGCGTCATCCGCAGCAGGTATTAAAGCTAGTGCTGGTAGCGGCAACGCCTTGTTTCCAACAACGCGCCGATTGGCCGCATGGCCTTTTGGTAAGCGATGTCGTCGCATTTTCAGAGGGTGTGGTGAGTGACTGGCGGACAACGCTCAATCGTTTCCTTTCTTTACAGGCGCGTGGCAGCGACGATGCCCGTCACCTGATTGCTCAATTGCGTACCGAGCTCGCCGCTGGCGGTGATCCGCGCCCAGAGACCTTGGCGGCAGGGATGCGACTGCTGGCCGAAACAGACCTGCGCGATCAGGCGTCCGCCATCACGCAACCCACCCTGCTGATCCACGGCGCGCGCGACGGGCTGTGCCCGTTGTCGGGCGCGCAATGGCTGGCCGCGCATATTCCACACGCTCGACTGGCGGTGCTGGAACATGCCGCGCATGCCGCGTTTTTGTCGCACCCGGGCGAGTTTAAGGCCCTGTTGATGGAGTTCCTCGATGGATAGTGCACAACTGGCCGCCGTACGGCGCAGTTTTGATCAAGCGGCTCGCGGCTATGATGCGGCGGCCGTCCTGCAACGCGAGGTCGCCGACCGACTTGACGAACGGCTGGGCTTGATGCGGATGGCGCCGAAGCGGATTCTGGATCTAGGGAGCGGAACGGGCTTTGCCGCGCCTTTCTTGTCACGCCGTTTCCCGCGTGCCGAGCGTATTGCATTGGATCTGGCACCCGCTATGCTGGGCCAGGAACGCGCTCGACGCGGTCTGCGGCAACGCGTATTGGGGCCGGCAAACCATTTCGTGTGTGGGGATATGCATCACCTGCCGCTGGCAGATGCCAGTGTTGACATGATCTGGTCCAACCTGGCCCTGCAATGGGCGGATGACCCGCTCACGGTTTTCCACGAGTGCCGACGTGTCCTGCGCCCGGAAGGCTTGTTTCTGTTCGCTTCGTTCGGCCCTTATACCTTGAGCGAATTGCGCAGCACCTTTGCACAGGTGGATACACATACGCATATCAATCGATTCGTCGATATGCACGAATTGGGCGATGGTCTTCTGGCGACCAGCTTTGCTTCGCCAGTCATGGAGATGGAACGCATTACTCTGACCTATGCCGATCTCAAGGCCGTGTTGCGCGATCTCAAGGCCATGGGTGCGCATACGGTACTGGAGCGCGATCAGTTTGGCCTCATGGGCCGTGTTCGTTGGCAGGCATTGGTGGCGGCCTATGAGCGTTTTGTCCAAGCCGATGGTCGTTTTCCGGCGACCTTCGAGATCGTCTATGGACACGCCTGGGCCGGGATGCCGAAGCGCCCCAAATATCCGCAGGGAGAGACTGTGATCCGTTGGCAATCACGATAAAGGCAACAATGAAGACAGCGATGCGTGCCGGTTTTTTTGTTACGGGTACTGATACCGGTGTGGGTAAGACGCGTACCACATGTGCGTTGCTGCATGCTGCAGCGCGATTGGGTTATTCAACAGTCGGAATGAAGCCGGTGGCAGCTGGGTTCGAGCGGCGGGGTGATGCGTGGTTCAGCGACGATGTCGAGGCCCTCGTGGCCGCCTCCAGTGTCAAGGCCGACCGCCGCCTGATCAACCCCTACGCCTTGCGCAACGCCATCGCCCCGCATATCGCCGCCGAGCAACAGGGGGTGGCGTTGCGTATCCCGCCGGTACGCGCGGCATTTGATGATTTGGCTGAACAGAGTGATGTTGTCATGGTGGAGGGGATAGGCGGTTTTGTGGTGCCGCTCGATGCAAATCACGATATGGCTGATCTGGCCGTGGCGCTGGGTCTGCCGGTGATCCTGGTGGTGGGCATGCGTCTGGGTTGCATCAATCACGCGCTCCTGACGGTAGAGGCGATCCGCCGTCGTGGTTTATCCTTGGCGGGTTGGGTGGGAAACGATCTTGGCACGGGGCTGGCTGAATTTGAGGCGAATCTGGCGACGCTGGATGCGTATTTGGGCGGCCCCCCGCTGGCGCTATTCCCGTGGCATCCGGATGAGGATGCCGAGTCAGCGAGTCAATATGTGGTGTTGCCGCGTTGGAGATTCCTGTTAGATCAGGTGTTATGACCGTTTGTCGCGTCATGAGTCTCCCCTGAAAAATACCAGATGACGATGCTCGGGTATTTTGTCTACAATCGGATATCATTGCCCTGCAAACAGGATGGGTGTCCTGTTGATAACCAAGGAGCCTAATATGGTCCTGTCGAGAACAAGTCAATATGCCGTTCAGGCGCTGATTTACATTGCGACCCAGCCGAAGGGCGAGCCGGTATTGAATCGGGATATTGCGGTGCGCCTGAATGTGCCTTCTGCTTATCTGGCCAAGATCCTGCAAACCCTCTGCAAACAGGGGCTGCTGGATTCCTTCCGTGGCCGGTTGGGTGGCTTTCGGCTCAAGGAGGGGATGCATACGACCAGCTTGTTGCAGGTGCTTATGATTACTGAGGGGCCGCAATTTACCGAGAGCTGTGTTCTGGGTTTGAAGGTTTGTTCCGACGAGACAGCCTGTCCGTTGCACACTGAATGGCAGCCGGTCAAAAAGAAGATCCTCGCGATGTTGACCCAATCGACACTGGAAGAGCTGGCCAAGTCGGTATTGACAGGTAAATACCGTCTTGCCGATATTCCGGTCAGCTTTATTGCCGCTCTGCGTTGATCGGAGCAGGGCATGCGAGTTTGGCGGCTATGGCTCCTGGCGGCGCTGCTGGCTGTTGTGGGCTGTCAACCCGAGAAGTCGGGTGAAACGGCCTTTCGGGGCACGGATATCAGCCATGAGAAATTTGGTGGTTTGCTTGAGCTGACCGATCACAATGGCGTTAAACGCAGCCTGAAGGATTTTCGTGGCAAGTGGGTGTTGTTATTTTTTGGTTATACCCATTGTCCGGATGTGTGCCCGACGACGCTGAGCGACACGGCAGAGGCCTTGCGACTAATGACGCAGGAGCAGGCAGAACAGGTGCAGGTTATCTGGGTGTCTGTGGATCCAGAGCGTGATATCCCCAGCATGTTGCGCGACTATGTGACTTATTTTCACCCGGATTTTCTTTCCATGACGGGCACCGAGGCCGAAATTTCCAAGGCTGCAAGTGATTTTCGGATTGTCTATCGCAGACATGTCACTTCGGGTGTGGGGGGGTATCTGATGGATCATACGGCGGGAAGCTATGTGATTGACCCGAATGGAAAGCTGCGCCTGTTCTTGCCGTTTGCCATTCCAGCACAGGATATGGCCCACGATTTGCGTTTGCTGATGCAGAAACGCTAAGCTTGTCGGCGACGCTTGGTCGCCGCATGGGTGGCATCACAGGGATTGTTGATGCTTGCAGAGTGGGTGGTTTATTGCATATACTCTCGCGGATTTTATGCCTGCATTGTCCCTGCAGGTGACTTTGCCTTAATGGGGGTAAGTCGTGACACGATGCGTTTGGCCGAGTGGTCGCGCATGGGTTTGTGCATGAGGCGGCTGCAAAATAGATGGCTGCAAAAGAGGAAAAAATGACAACTACGGCATCTTCCGCATCGGCGGAACAGTACGACTACGAGATCGTCAAGAAATTCACCATCATGGCCATTGTTTGGGCTGTGGTAGGTATGTTTGTGGGTGTGTACATCGCATCCGAATTGGCTTGGCCTTGGCTGAATTTTGATAGTCCCTATTTCTCCTTCGGCCGATTCCGTCCGGTTCATACCGGCGCGGTGATCTTCGGCTTTGGCGGCTCGGCCTTGTTCGCCACTTCGTATTATGTGGTGCAGCGCACTTGCCAGACCCGGCTCTGGGGCGGCGGTCTGGTCCCGTTTACTTTCTGGGGTTGGCAGGTCATCATCGTCCTGGCGGCGCTATCCTATGTGACCGGTTACAGCCAGGGCCGCGAATACGCCGAGATGGAATGGCCTATTGACATCCTGATTGAGCTGGTCTGGGTCGCCTATCTGGCCATCTATATTGGCACGCTGATGAAGCGCAAGCAGCCCCACATCTATGTGGCCAACTGGTTCTATATCTCCTTTATTCTGGCCACCGCCCTGTTGCATACCTTTAACAATCTGGCGGTGCCGGTGGGTCTGTTTACCCTCAAGTCCTACAGCCTGTTTTCTGGCCCGATGGATGCGATGACCAAGTGGTGGTACGGCCACAATGCGGTGGGCTTTTTCC